>Ga0102592_1003826_pt1 | contig 10832 bp, 10 predicted proteins | sample AraplaCol_mMF_r2_FD_76861 | JGI IMG/M metagenome (GOLD analysis project Ga0102592, IMG submission 76861) | Arabidopsis root microbial communities from North Carolina, USA - plate scrape MF_Col_mMF_r2 (SPADES assembly) (version 2) | ecosystem: Host-associated > Plants > Roots > Endosphere... | reverse complement strand
CGGTAGTCGTCGAATCCTCGGCCGGCCTTCTTGCCCAGCCAGCCGGCCTCGACATACTTCACCAGCAGCGGGCAGGGGCGGTACTTGCTGTCGGCCAGGCCCTCGTACAGCACGTTCATGATCGACAGCACGGTGTCCAGGCCGATGAAGTCGCCCAGCTCCAGCGGGCCCATCGGATGGTTGGCGCCCAGCTTCATGGCGGTGTCGATGGCGTCGACCGTGCCCACGCCCTCGTACAGGGTGTAGATCGCCTCGTTGATCATCGGCACCAGCACGCGGTTGACGATGAAGGCCGGGAAGTCCTCGGCGTTGCTGGTGATCTTGCCCAGCGACTTGGCGAAGGCCACGGCGCGTTCGTAGGTCGGCACGTCGGTGGCGATGCCGCGGATGATCTCGACCAGCTTCATCAGCGGGACGGGGTTCATGAAGTGCAGGCCGATGAACCGCTCGGGGCGGTCGGTGGCGCTGGCCAGGCGGGTGATCGAGATCGACGAGGTGTTGGAGGCCAGCAGGGTGTCGGCGCCCAGGTGGGGCTGCAGGCCGCGGAAGATCGACTTCTTGATCTCCTCGTTCTCGGTCGCCGCCTCGATCGCCAGATCGGTCGCGCCGACCAGGGCCAGGTCCTCTGCGGCGGAGATCCGGGCCAGGGCGGCGGACATGGCCGCCTCGTCGATGATGCCGCGATGCACCTGGCGGGCCAGGTTCTTCTCGATCAGGGCCAGGCCGGCGTCGATGCGCTCGCGCGAGACGTCGTGCAGGCGCACGTCATAACCTGCCAGGGCGACGACATGCGCGATCCCTGACCCCATCTGGCCGGCGCCGATCACGCCGACCGTCTTGATATCCGTCATTCAGACTAGCCTTGTTCGAGGCGGGGCCAGGCGCCACGCGCCCGGCCCGGAGTTCATGCCCGCTTTTCTAGCACGAGCAACCCCACAGTCGCCAAGGCTTTGCTGCGACGCAGCGGAAACCGATCCCTGCAAGGCTTTCGATCAGATCCGGAACGGCTGGGCCAGGATCGCGGGGCCCGCCATGGCCGGGTCGCTGATCGAGTCGCCGCCCAGTTCCAGCCGCCCGGCCAGGCGGCGCAGATAGCCGTCGGCCTGGATCGAGACGTCGTACCAGCCGCCGCTGGCCCGCACGCCCAGGTCCTTGCGGGCCTCGCGCCCCGGGGCCAGCGCCAGACTCCAGGGCCGGAAGCGGTCCTTGTAGGCGTTGGGCGTGGCCGACAGCCTGCGGGCCGTCTCGCCGGGATTGCGCAGGGTCAGGCTCAGCACGCCGGCCCCGCCGGCGGCCAGGGCCCGCAGCACCGGATCGGCGCCCGGCGCCTGGCCGATGAAGTGGCGGTGGAAGCCGTTGGGGCCCAGCACCCACAGGTCGTAGGCCCCGGCCGGCCAGACCTCGTCGGCGCGCTTGCCGGGCTCGACGGTGTAGCGGCGCGGCGGCAGGTCCAGGCGGGCCCGGTCGTAGACGTGGAACACCGCCGCGGCCGCGCCGTCGTTGGCGAAGGTCAGGCGCAGGCGGCCGGCCTCGGCCCCCTCGTCGACCCGCAGGGCGTAAGGCAGGGCGCGCGACGGACGCGCTCCGGCGGCCTGGACCGGCGCGGCCGGCGCCGTGGGCGTCGGCGGCGTCGTGCGGCCCTTCAGGGCGGCGGCGCGGGCGGCCAGCGGCTTGGTGTCGGGCAGGGCCCGGGCGAACGGGGCGTCGTTGGGCGTCTTGAAGTCGAAGGCGCTGGTCAGGTCGCCGCACACCGCCCGCCGCCACGGCGAGATGTTGGGCTCCATCACCCCGAACCGTTTCTCCAGGAAGCGGATCACCGAGGTGTGGTCGAACACCTGGGAATTGACCCAGCCGCCCCGGCTCCAGGGCGACAGCACGTACAGCGGCACGCGCGGCCCCAGGCCGTAGGGCCGGCCCATGAAGTCGTCGCGCTCGGCCTTGGCCTCGGTCGGGTTGCGCACCAGGTGGTGTTCGCCGGTCGTGTCGACCGTCGAGGCGCCCAGGAGCTGGCCGTCGGGGCCGCGGGCGGGCGGGGCCGGCGGCGGCACGTGGTCGAAGAAGCCGTCGTTCTCGTCGAACATCACCAGCAGCACGGTGCGGGCCCAGACCTTGGGATCGGCGGTCAGGGCGTCGATCACCCGCGCGGTGTAGTCGGCGCCCTGGGCCGGGCTGGACGGGATCGGGTGCTCGGAATCGGCGGCCGGGGCGACGATGTACGACACCTGCGGCAGGGTCCCGGCCAGCACGTCCTCGCGCAGGCCGTCCAGCTTGCGGGTCGACAGGGCCAGGGCGGCCAGGCGCGGGTCCGAACCGGGCAGGCCGTCGTGACTGTCGCGGAAGGTCTTGAACCCGGCCGTGGGGTTGTCGGTGAAGTTGTCGGCCATGTCCTGGTAGATGCGCCAGGTGACGCCGGCCGCCAGCAGCCGCTCGGCATAGGTGGTCCAGCGGTAGGAGTCGGCGGCCCCGCCCTGGGCCACGAACCGGTCGTGGGAGTTGGAGATCGACGGCCCGCCGAACCGGCCCGACGGGTCGTTGGTCCCGGTCCACAGGAACAGGCGGTTGGTGTTGGTGCCGGTCTGGACCGAGCAGTGATAGGCGTCGCAGAGCGTGAAGGCGTCGGCCAGGGCGTACTGGAAGGGGATGTCCTCCTGGCGGTAGTAGCCCATGGCGCGCTCGGTCTTGGCGGCCGGCCAGCGGCTCATCCGGCCCAGGTCCCAGGCGGCCTGGGCGTCGAACCAGTTGTGCGGCGTGCCCTCCACCCGCATGTGGGCGAAGGTCTGGACCGTGTTCAGCGGGAACGGCGTCAGCTGGGCCGGGCCGCCCTTGGCGGCGTCGTTACCCTGGATCCACACCGTCCTGCGATCGTCGCCCGGCAGCGGGATCGGGAAGCGGTCGGCGAAGCCGCGCACCCCGTTCATCGCCCCGAAATAGTGATCGAACGAGCGGTTCTCCTGCATGAAGATCACCACGTGCTCGACGTCGGCCAGCGTGCCGGCGCGGACGTCGGCGTCGATGGCGGCCGCCTTGGCCAGGGCCGGCGGCAGGGACAGGGCGGCGGCGGCGCTGAGCAGGAAACCGCGGCGGTCGAGGGAAGGCATGGGCGCGATTCCGGAAACGGGAAGGGGACGGGCGATGCTCCTTAGCGGGAGCATATGGCAGTCGAGCGACAGTCGCGGCCGACCGCAAGAGCGCGGGGCGGCCCTGGCGGTTCGCGCCGGTCTTCGCCTAAGCTCGCGGCATGACCCCGCGCCTTTCCCGCCGCCACGCCCTGGCCCTGGCCGCCTCGGCCGCCGCCGCCCCGGCCTTCGCCGCCGCCCCTTCCGAAGACTGGAAGGCCCTGGCCGCCGACGTCCGCTCCGAATTCCAGTGGGCCTGGCGCGGCTATGTCGCCAAGGCCTGGGGCAAGGACGAGATCAATCCGGTCAGCGGCACGTCGTCGTCGTTCTTCGTCGAGGGCCACGACCTGGGCCTGTCGCTGGTCGAGGCGCTGGACACCCTGTGGATCATGGGGCTGGACGCCGAGTTCCAGGCCGGGGTCGACTGGGTCAAGACCAGCCTCGACTTCGACGTCGATGGAAACGCCCAGGTCTTCGAGACCAACATCCGCCTGGTCGGCGGCCTGCTGTCGGCCCACCTGGCCAGCGGCGACCCCGCGCTGCTGAAGAAGGCCCGCGACCTGGCCGACCGCCTGGCCAAGGCCTTCGAGGCCTCGCCCCACGGCCTGCCCTGGCGCTATGTGAACCTGCGCACCGGGGCGGTCAGCGATCCGGAGACCAACCTGGCCGAGATCGGCACCTACCTGTCGGAGTTCGGCGTGCTGAGCCAGCTGACCGGCGACCGCAAGTATTTCGACATGGCCAAGCGGGCCATGCGCCACGCCCTGGACCGCCGCTCGAAGATCGGCCTGATGGCCGCCAACCTCCACGCCGTGACCGGCGCGTTCACCAGCCGAAACGCCAGCATCGACGTCTATGCCGACAGCTTCTACGAATATCTGTGGGACGCCTGGGCGCTGTTCGGCGACGAAGACTGCAAGCGTTGGGCGGTCGAGTGCGTCGACGCCCAGCTGGCCCACCAGGCCAGGCGCTATGAGGGCCGGCTGTGGTTCCCGATGGTCGACTTCGAGACCGGGGCGGTCACCTCCACGGCCCAGAGCGAGCTGGCCGCCTACTATGCCGGCCTGCTGGGCCAGGTCGGCCGCAAGGCCCAGGGCGACGACTACCTGGCCTCGTTCACCGAGCTGCAGGCGACGTTCGGCGTGATCCCGGAATCGATTGACGTCGCCACCCGCCAGCCGCGCCGCAAGGCGACCGGCCTGCGCCCGGAATATCCCGACGCCTGCCTGAACCTGTGGCTGGAGGGCCGCGACGAGCGCTACCGCAAGCTGGCCGCCATCCATTATCGTGAAATGAAGGCCACCAGCCGCGCCGCCTTCGGCTACACGGCCCTGAAGGACATCACCACCCGGCCGATGACCCAGGGCGACAACTGCCCCGGCTACTGGTGGTCCGAGCAGATGAAGTACTACTACCTGCTGTTCTCCGACACGCCGCGCATCGACTACGGACAGCTGCAGCTGAGCACCGAGGCCAATGTGCTGCGGGGGTTCCGGAAGGGGTAGGGGGCGAAGGTGGCGCGGAGCGACCATCGAACCTCGGCCTTGCTGCGGATATCACCCCCGCTTCCATGAAGCGTCCGGGCCGCCGCCCCTCTACGCCCCCAAAAACCCCGCCAGGGCCGCCAACGTCTCCGCCCCCGGCGTCTCGATCGCTGGGACGTGGCCGCCGGGGCTGGACAGGAACGGCAGGCCCTCGGCGGCGGCGAAGGCTTGCATCGGCGCGGCGTAGGGGTCCTGGTCGCCGTTCCACAGCAGCACCGGGAAACCGCCGCCCAGCACCGCCTCGGGCGCGCCGTCCAGCTGAGACAGGGCCTCGAAACAGGCGCGCATGGCCGGCTCGATCTCGGGCGTCACCCAGGCCACCAGGGCAGGGGCCGTGGCGCGGGCGAAGGCCCAGAACAGGTCGAAGGTCAGCGGCCCGTTGGGGGTTTGCGGGACCCCGTTCACCAGGTCCCAGCCGCCGACGACCAGGCGCGAGACCTTGTCGGGGTGGCGCCTGGCCAGGCCCACGGCCATCCAGGCGCCCATCGAATAGCCCAGCACGGCGGCCTTCTCGCCGCCCAGGGCGTCGATCACCGCCGCCAGGTCGCCGGCCCGCTGGTCCTGGGCGTAGAGGGCCGGATCGGCGGGCTTGTCGCTGAGCCCATGGCCCAGGGAGTCGACGCAGGCGACGCGACGACCGCGGGCGACCAGGGCGTCGACCACGCCGTTGGCCTTCCAGCTGGCGGCGTCCATGAACAGGCCGTGCTGCAGCACCACCAGCGGACCCTCGCCCTCGACGGTGTAGTGGAGGCGCTGGCCGCGATGGGTGACGAACGGCATGGCGGCTCCTGGGCGCGGGACGGATGGTCGAGCTGGACCGCTAGCGCAGGATCACTCGCCGAACCATCGCAAAATTCAGGCCGCCCGCGCCCGGGGAGCCTGGATCGGCGCCAGGCCCACCCCGGCCAGGTAGGCTTCCAGCCGCGCGCCGTCCGTGGCGGCCACGAGGGCGGCGACATGGCCGTCGGGGCGAACCAGAACCAGCTCGCCGTCGGCCAGGCCGTAGGTCGCGCCCAGGGCGCCGCCGGGATCCTGGAACGCGCCGTCGGCCCCGACCCCGTGGAGGCGCAGTCCTGGACGCGGCGCCGGCAGGCGGGCCGGGTCGACCGCCCGGGCGATCAGCGTCCAGTGCGGGCCGGCGAACAGGTCGAACAGGCGGACGGGACGTCCGTTCGCGCCGCGCAGCAGGCCATCGGGCGCGCGGTCGCCCGGCTGCAGGGCGTCCTCCGGCCGTTCCGCGGGCAGGCTGAGCGACGAGAACCGGTAGCCCAGGTCCAGCTGGTGCACCTCGCGGCCGCGCTTCACGTCGCCCCGTCGGGCCTTGTCCAGCAGGCCGGCGGCCAGGCCCAGCATGCCGGCGGCGATCGGGCGGCGCTCCGCCTCGTAGGTGTCGAGCAGGGCGTCGGGCGCGCCCGACAGCACCGCCGCCAGCTTCCAGCCCAGATTGTAGGCGTCCTGCAGGCTGGTGTTCAGTCCCTGGCCGCCGGTGGGCGGATGGATGTGGGCGGCGTCGCCCATCAGCAGCACGCGGCCCACGCGGTAGCGATCGGCCAGGCGTGCGTTCATGCGGTAGGCCGAGGCCCAGGCGACGCCGCGCACCGTCAGGCCGCCGGCCGGCCAGCGGTCGTCGACGAAGGCCTGCAGGCCGGCCGCCGACAGGTCGACCTCGCCCTCGAGGGGGATGGGAGCCTGCAGCTGGAACAGGTCGGTGCGGGGCAGGGGGCAGAAGCCGATCTGCCGGCTCATGTCGCCCTCGCCGGACCGATGCCAGGCGTCGCGCGACAGGCCGTCCAGCTGGATGTCGGCGACGATGGCCCGCACGCCCAGGGTCTGGCCGGGGAAGCCGATCCCGAGGGCGCGGCGCACGAACGAACGGCCGCCGTCGCCGCCCGCCAGGTAACGGCAGCGGATCGTCTCGATCCCGTCCGGCCCGGCCATCGTGGCCGTGACGCCCTCGGCGTCCTGGTCGAAGCCGGTCAGCTCGCGCCCGTACTCGACCACGCCGCCCAGCTCGGCCAGACGTTCGCGCAGCACCGCCTCGGTGCGGAACTGCGGGACCATCAGGGGCGTGCGATAGGGCTCCTCGGCCGTCGGCGGGGCGAGCGCGATCTCCTGGGCGTCGGCCTGGGTTCCGTCGGCGCCGTGCAGGCGTTGCGGCGGATAGAGGCCGCCGGCGGCGACCATGCGGTCGAGGACGCCCAGGTCCTCGAACACCTCCTGGGTGCGGGGCTGGATCCCCTTGCCGCGCGAGCCGGCGAACGGGGCCGGCAGCTTGTCGATCAGCCGCGCCGGGACGCCGCGCCGCGCCAGGTCGATGGCCAGGGTGAGCCCGGCCGCGCCGGCGCCGCAGATCAGGACTTCGGTGGAAGCTTGCGTGTTCATGGCCGCCTCGATATGTGTGTATTGCGCACACATATCGAGGCGGTGGGATCCATGTCAACGAAAAACGTGCATGATACACACATCTTGCGGTCCCTGCCCGCCCTGCACCGGTCGCTGATCGACATCGCCAGCGCCCTGAACCGGCCCGAGAACGACGCGGCCATGCTGGAAAAGGCCGGGCTGGCGCTGGAGCGGGCGCTGTTCCCGCTGCTGGTGCTGGTCGAGCGGCTGGGGCCGATCGGGGTGGTCGACCTGGCCGGGCGGGTCGGGCGCGACCACACCACCGTCAGCCGCCAGGTCGCCCGGCTGGAGGAGCTGGGCCTGGTCGAGCGCCGCGCCGGCCAGGCCGACCGCCGGGTCCGCGAGGCGGTGATCACCCCCCGGGGCAAGACGGCCACCGACGCGGTCGACGCGGCGCGCGGGCGCATGGCGCTCCAGCTGTTCGGCGACTGGAGCCAGCACGATTTCGACGAGCTGGTGCGGCTGATGCGCAAGTTCGCCGACGGGATGGGCGAGGTGACGGAGGCGGGGTAGGGCGAGCGCCCTCGTTTCACCTGGAAATCCTCAAGCTAACGCCGGCTTTGTCGGGATGTCGGCGTCGGCGTTGCTCGAGCGTCCTTGGGAACATCAATCGCCCCCCTGCGGAGCGAATTCCCACCGCCCCAGTTTGGAAAGACCACAGGAGATAAAGGTGTCTGCATCCGTGCTCTTCATGTCCATGTCGCTGGACGGGTATATCGCGGGGCCCAACGATGAAGTGGGCAATCCCGGCGGCGACGACTTTATGCGGTTGCACGAGTGGTACGGGGATTTTTCCCGGCCGACCGGACCGGTGGGACAGTTGTGGGACGAATGGAACGCGCCAGGTGCGATTCTGGCGGGTCGGCGAACCGTGGAGCAGGTCGATCACTGGGGCGGTGACAATCAGGGTGTCGCGATCTTCGTACCCAGTCACAGGCCGCCCGGGCCATCCGTCGCCAATTATCCGTTGGTCAAGTACGTGGGCGACGGGATCGTGAGCGCAATGGCGCGGGCGAAGGCCGCCGCCGGGGACCGGGACGTGTTGGTGCTTGGCGCGTATACGGCGCAACGGGCGCTGGAAGCCGGCGTGCTCGACGAACTGCAAATACACCAGATTCCAGTCCTGTTCGGACGTGGCCGCCGATTGTTCGACGTCTTGCCGTCGCGCGTCGAGTTGGAGATCGTTCGGGTGATCGATACGCCCGAGGCCACGCACATCCGCTACCGCGTCCGCCGCTGAGCCCAGGGGGTGAATCTCGATCCCGCCTACCCCCGCAGCCCCGCCGTCTCGGCCAGGAACCAGTCGCGCAGCTTCAGGATCCGGGCCAGCTTGGGGCTGTCGGCGCGCCAGACGAAGTGGTTGCCGGTGTCGACGCCGAGCTCGCCGGTGAACGGGCGCACCAGGCGGCCCTCGCGCAGGTCGCGCTCGGCCAGGCCGCTGCGGGCCAGGGCCACGCCCGCGCCGTGGGCGGCGGTGTCCAGCATCAGGGCGGTGTCCTCGAAGGCCAGGCCCTCGCCGCGCGGCGCCTCGTCCACGCCCATCGCCGTCAGCCACACGCTCCAGGGCCGGCCGACGTGGCGCAGCAGCGGGACGTCCAGCAGGTCGCGCGGCGTGCGCAGCGGGTGGCGGGCCAGGAATTCGGGGCTGCAGACCGGGTAGATCCGGTCGATCATCAGCACGCTGGACTCCACGCCGGGCCACGACCCGAGGCCGAACCGCAGGGCGATGTCGACGCCGTCGGTGGTCAGGTCGGCCACCCGGTCGTCGGTCCGGACGATCAGGTCGGGCTCGCCGGTTTCGGCCGCCATCCGGGCCAGGCGACCGACCAGCCAGCGGCTGGCGAAGGCGACGCCGCTGCTGATCACCAGCGGGCCGCGCGCCGCCTGCCGGGCCTCGTCGACGCCGGCGTGCAGGGTGGTCAGCGCCGCCGTCACCTGGTCGGCCAGGCGCTGGCCGGTGGCGGTGGGGACCATGGCGTTGCCCTGGCGGACGAACAGCTTGGTCCCCAGCTCGTCCTCCAGCTTGCGGATCTGCTGGCTGACCGCGCCATGGGTCACGAACAGCTCGCGAGCCGCGCGGCTGTAGCTGCGATGGCGGGCGGCGGCCTCCAGGGCGGTCAGGGTCAGGAACGGCGGCAGGCGCATGGCGGCTTCAGCTTGTTAGTCTGACTGACAAGTTCGCGCAGATACCATCGTTCGTAAAGCCTGCTCCGACGGGGCATCTTAGCGGGGTAAGGCCGTCGCGGCCGAAACCCATGCTCACAGGTGCTCCGATGAAACTGCTTCTGATCTCCGGCGTCGCCGTGCTGACCTTCCTGTTCGCCTCGGTCGACAAGCTCTCGGCCCCGACCTCCAACGCCGCGCCGGCCTGGGACGCCACCACGCCGATCCACAGCCCGCGGTGAGGATCTCCTCCCCCTCCCCCGTGAAACGGGGGAGGGGGCCGCGAAGCGGACGGAGGGGGCGTCCGCAGCCGCCGCCGTGACGCCCCCTCCGTCACGATGCGTATCCGCATCGCGCTACCTCCCCCGCGATGCGGGGGAGGAGGAAAGGAAAAAGGCCCGGGATCGCTCCCGGGCTTTTTGTTGCGGCGCTGCGGTTAAGCGGCCTTGGTGAAGTGCAGCTTGAGGAGCTCTTCGGGGCGGAAGGTCTCAAGGCCGTAGGTGAAACCGTCGTCGTCGACGAACTCCACCTCGAAGGCCTCGCGCTTGCCGTAGACGCAGACGATCGTGCCCGTTTGACCTTTGCTGAGGCCCAGATCGGGGCGATCGACCAGCAGGGCGACGACATCAAGTTCGTCCAGCATCACTTTTCTCGCGCGATATAGACCGACGTCAGATGAGTGCGTGAGCCATCGGCGGGAACGATCCAGCCGCTGGTGATCATCGCAGAACGTTGACCAAAGCGGAATAGGAAGTCGATGGAGTAGCGCTGGCCCCACGCATCGTGTTCCGTGGCGACCACGTCTTCGGAAGCCGCCGCCAAGCGGAGAGCTTCGATCAGCACCGGCGCATCGTCGCGCGTCAGGCCAAGTTTTTGCGCGAACAGTCGCGCCTTGTGCTTGCCCACCGGGTGGGTCGGCGACAAGGCGTAGTCGCTCAGCTTGCGCTGGTCGATCTTCACATTGTCACCGCCCGGCAGTTTCAAGTCTTGCTTACTTCCCGGCCGCCGTCAGGGCGTTCATCAGGTCGGGCACGGCGGACTTGTAGTCGGCCACCAGGCCGTAGTCGGCGATCTGGAAGATCGGGGCGTCGGCGTCCTTGTTGATCGCGACGATGATCTTGCTGTCCTTCATGCCGGCCAGGTGCTGGATGGCGCCCGAGATGCCGATGGCGATGTACAGCGACGGCGCGACCACCTTGCCGGTCTGGCCGACCTGGTAGTCGTTGGGGGCGTAGCCCGCGTCGACCGCCGCGCGCGAGGCGCCGACGGCGGCGCCCAGCTTGTCGGCCAGGGGCTCGATCACCGCGCTGAACTCCTCGGCCGAGCCCATGGCGCGGCCGCCCGAGACGACGATCTTGGCCGCGGCCAGTTCCGGACGGTCGGACTTGACCATCTCCTCGCTGACGAAGCGGGTCTTAGCCGCATCGGCGCCGCCGACGGTCTCGATCGGGGCCGAGCCGCCTTCGCCGGCCGCCGCGAAGGCGGTGGGGCGCACGGTGATCACCTTCTTGGCGTCCGAGGTCTGGACGGTCTCCAGCGCGTTGCCGGCGTAAATCGGGCGCGTGAAGGTGTCGGCCGAGACGACCTCGACGATGTCGCTGATCGG
>Ga0102592_1003824_pt1 | contig 10834 bp, 11 predicted proteins | sample AraplaCol_mMF_r2_FD_76861 | JGI IMG/M metagenome (GOLD analysis project Ga0102592, IMG submission 76861) | Arabidopsis root microbial communities from North Carolina, USA - plate scrape MF_Col_mMF_r2 (SPADES assembly) (version 2) | ecosystem: Host-associated > Plants > Roots > Endosphere... | reverse complement strand
TCCAATGCCTTCGTATAGCGATTCGCATGGCTGCGTTCCGCCTTTGCCAGCGTTTCGAACCAGTTCGCGATTTCGTCGAAGCCTTCTTCGCGCGCAGCCTTTGCCATGCCGGGATACATATCGGTGTATTCGTGCGTCTCGCCCGCTATCGCCGCTTGCAGATTCTGACGCGATGAACCGAACGGCAACCCCGTCGCCGGATCGCCCGAGACTTCCAGATATTCGAGGTGGCCATGCGCGTGACCCGTCTCGCCTTCCGCCGTCGAACGGAATAGCGCCGCGACGTCGTTCTGTCCCTCCACATCGGCCTTCGCTGCGAAATACAGGTAGCGGCGATTGGCCTGTGATTCACCCGCAAATGCGGCCTTCAGATTCTCCTCCGTCTTCGAACCCTTGAGTTGCGCCATCTGAGCCTCCATCCAAAGCCTGTATGTGGGAGCGCGCGTTTCTGATGGCAACGACCGGCCAGACGCGCGCACCTGAGCCGTGCCTTAAATCTAGGAGTTCGGTGATGCGTTCCCAATTGGGTTTTTCAATCCGACCGATAGCTGTTTGCCTTGCATAACCGTTGGCCCGAAGTAGACTGAGGAAGCGCACATACTCAATCTTTCACCCGGGGGATTTCTGCATGCGGCTGACCATATTGATCAACGGTTCGGACCCCACCGTCAATCACGACTACGCCGTGCTTTGGCTCGATACCGACGAACGTCGCTGGTCGAGAGAAGCACACGATGGGATCGACCTGCCCCCTTGGGGCGAACTCCATGACGAGAACGGCGTCACTAAACTCTGCGCGCCGAGCGCAGAAGCGCCGTTATGCACATTGAATGGCCTGCACGTGGACGGACGGCAGCGGGTCAGCTCGGCACAAGGCAGCGCGGCGTGGTCGTCGGACCGCACGCACGCGCCGATGAATGGCTACTGGCGCTTGCAGGCCGTTGACCGCTTGCCGGTCCACGCCGAGCACAGCGTATTCGGACGTTAAGCCTGCTTCGTATTCACGCCCGCGCCGCGCATCCCCTAACCGGCGCGGGCTCTTCCTCTCTCACGCCTATCCTTGTCAATCGGGCACGCAGAAATTGCGGTGCGGCAATGCGTCGTGACGGTTTTGCCGATACGTCGACGCGACCACGCGTAACGTCATGTAAGCCCTTGCGTCGTGCATAGGTGGCGCGGCTATACTTGCGGCCCCCTCAATTCGCTTTTCCGATCTATGAAGAAGTGGTTAGTCAGCCTGCTTATCGTGGCCGCGAGTCACGCGACGCACACGTGGGCGGCAACGTCATGCACGGATTTCACGCCCAACGCACAATGGCCCGTGCTGACGAACGCGAAAATGACGCCGAAGTCGCGCATGCTGTGCTACTCGGATTTCGCCGTTCTGCACTCTGGCATTACGCATGGTCCGCTATGGTCCGCCGAGCATTTGACGCGCGGCCATATCGAAGCCGCGAAAGATATGGTGCGCACCAACAAGTTCTTCGAGGACGCGCGCCTGCCCGACGGCGAAGGCGCGACGCTCGCCGACTACAAGCGCAGCGGTTTCGATCGCGGCCATATGAGCCCGGCTGGCAATCGATGGAACGCGGAGGCGATGGCGCAGTCGTTCTCGCTCGCCAACGTCGTGCCGCAGAACCGCGAGAACAACCAGCGCATGTGGTCGCGCATCGAAACGGCCGTGCGCAAGCTGTCGATGAAATACGACGACATCTACGTGGTCACCGGCCCGATGTTCATCGGCGGACAGTTGCAGACCATCGGGCCGACGCGCGTGTTCGTGCCGACGCAGCTGTTCAAGGTCGTCTACGTGCCATCGACGAAACTCGCGTTTGCGATCGTCGCGGACAACGTCGCGACCGACCGCTACGAGGTGAAGTCGGTGCATGAACTCGAAACGATGAGCGGCATCCGCTTTCCGGGCATTCCGGAAAATCTGAAAGACCAGCGTCCGGGAGGGCTGAAAGGTGTTTAAAGCGTATTCGAACGACGACGACGTGCTCAACATCCAGGGCGACGCGCTGACGGTGTCGAACGGCACCACGCGCGTCGTGCTGAACGGCACGCTCGATATCACGAAGGACAAGCGCGGTCTGAAAGCGGCGCTGGCGCTGAAAGAAGCGCTCGACGGCATCGTCGCCGCGCTTCAGGCGGAATCGCATCTGCCGGAGCAGGTGAAGGAAGCGCCCGACGCGAAGCCGGGCGTGATCGACAATCCGTTCTAGCGTCCGGCGCGGGCCGTCAGTGCGACACGGCGCGCTCGCGCAGGCTCGCCAGCGCCTGCGCGACCCGCTCGACCACGCTATCCCAGTCGCCGGGTGAGGTCTGCCGGAAAAGCCGCGCAGTCGGATACCACGGCGAATCGTCGCGGTCGCGGAACCAGCGCCAGCACGCGTCGTAGCGCGACAGAATCCAGACGGGCGTGTTGAGCGCGCCCGCCAGATGCGCCATCGACGTATCGACGGTGATCACCAGATCCAGGTTTTCGACGATGCCGGCCGTGTCGGCGAAGTCCTGCACGTCGTCCATCGGATCGAACGGGCGGAACGCGGCGGGCAGATCATCGATCTGCGGGCGGGTCGCCGCGCCTTTCTGCAAACTCACGAACGTCACGCCAGGCACGCGCAGCAACGGCAGGTACGACAGTGCCGTCAGCGAGCGGCGCTGGTCGATCGCATTCGAACTGGGATCGTGCGGGCGCGGATCGCCCGCCCACACCAGGCCGACCTTGAACCCGCCTTCCGGCAACCTGCTGCGCCAGTGCTGCGCGAGCGCGGCGGGCGCGCGCAGATAGGGCATCGGCGTGGGAATCGTGTCGACAGTCGTGCCGAACAGCATCGGCAGGCTCAGCATGAAGCACCAGGTGTCGTGGGCGGGAATCGTCGTCTCGCCGTCGAGCGGATACACCGCGTCCACGCCTTCGAGGCTGTCGAAAAGCCGCCGCAACGGCGGCTGGCAAGCGACGCTCACTTTCGCCGCGCCGCGGGCCTTCAGCATCGACAGATACCGGCAGAATTGCAGCCCGTCGCCGAAGCCCTGCTCCGGCCACACGAGCAGCGATTTGCCGTGCAGCGGCTCGCCCCGCCATTGCGGATACGGCACGGGCGGCGGAAACACGCTGCGCGTGCCGATCGCTTCGTGATAGCGCGACTCGTAAAGCGCCCAGCCTTGCACGTAATCGCCGATGCACAGCAGCGGCAACGCGAGGTTCGCTTTCGCGCCGACGTAGTCGGGCCGCAGCGCCAACGCCTGACGGTATGCGGCAATCGCTTCCACGATGCGGCCCTGCTGCCACAGCACGTTGCCGAGATTGTTATGCGCTTCGGGCACATCGGCATTGAGCGCCAGCGCCTGGCGGCAGGCCTGCTCCGCTTCCGGCGCACGGTTGAGTTCGAGCAGCAGCAAGCCCAGATTGTTGTGCGCGCTGACGTCGCCCGGCTGACGGCTGACGACGTCCCGATACGCGGCCTCCGCCTCCGGCAGACGCTTGAGCTGCCACAGCAGCACGCCGAGGTTGTTGCGTGCCGTCACGTAGTCTGGCGCGATGGCGAGCGCGTGCAGGAATGAGGCTTCGGCTTCCGCCTCTCGCCCGAGATCGCGCAGCACCAGACCGAGATTGTTCATGGCCTTCGTGAAATCGGGTTTGATCGACAGTGCGCGGCGGTACGCGTGCTCGGCCTGCGTCAGCTGCCTGCGTCCGTAGAACCAGCCGCCCAGATCGTTGTGCGCTTCGGCCAGATCGAGCGTGTCGTCGACGATGGCCTTGAGGTCTTTTGCGTCTGCATCGACATACAGGTCGTTCAGGCAAACGGCTGCGAGGTCCATGGCTTCCGCATGGGCGGGATCGTGCTGCAGCATCTCGTCGAGCAGCGCGAGCGCCTCCGCGAGACGCCCCGACGAATACAGCGACACCGACGCCTGATAACGCTCGGCGGGCGACAGCGCGGGAACTGACGGATCCATTTCAATCCTTTGGAATTCTTAATAGTTCTGGAGATGCGCCGCGCAGCATCGGTCTGGCCTGGCGGGCGAGCGGGAATGAGAAGATGCAGGGCTACAGCGGCAAAAAAAGTATAGGCGATGGTACCTTGGCCAGCCGATGACCTATCTCTAAAGTCCGTCGGATAAACGTCGCACTATGCGGGATCAGGCGCGCCCGGCATCGTCGTTCGTCGACGCCGCGAAGCCGCGCAATTTCTCTGCATCGACGATCTCGATCTCCGCGTAGCGCAGCGCGAGCGCGCCTTGCGTTTCGAATTGCCGCAGAATCTGGTTCGTGGTTTGACGCGACAGCGCGAGCATCATTGCGAGGTCTTCCTGCGGCACCTTGATGACGCGCCGCAGCGTGCCGGCGCCGCCGCCGTATCCGCCCGCCATCAGCAGGAGGCGCCGCGCGAGGCGCTGCGCAGCGGGCAGCAGCGCGGCCTCTTCGATCGCGTCGAACGCGAGGCGCAGCTTGTGCGTGAGCAACAAGCCGAACGCATGCCAGAACGCGGGCGTGCGTTCGAGCAGCGCCGTGAGCGCCGCGCGTGGAACATGAAACAGCAGCGTGTCGCGCTCCGCATAGGCATCGTGCGTGCGCGTCTGGCCATCGAACAGTGCGATCTCGCCGAACCAGTTGACGGGCTCGATCACTGCGAGCAGCGCTTCCCTGCCGCTCGCGGCGATCGAGCCGATCCGCATCAATCCGTCGAGCACGCAATAGAAGCCGTCGTCGGCATCGCCGCGGCTGAAGAGGCGCTGGCCTGCCGACAGCCGTCGCGTGCGGCCGAGCCCGATCAATTGCGCGCGCAATGCTTCGGGCGCGGCGCGAAACCAGGCGCTGCCGTCGAGCAGCTTGAAAAGCTCAGTCGATGTCATGGTTCGAAGCGCGCTTTGGCGGTTTGAATTGTCGGCTAGCCGAAAGTGTCGCGGCGCGCCGCCCGCGATTATGATGACTTTCTACTAGGAACGGCATCCATGAGAACGCTCACTGACCAGCTTGCGCAATACGCCGCCTATCATCGCGACCGCCGCAACATCGCGACGCACTTCATCGGCATTCCGATGATCGTGCTCGCGCTCGCCGTGCTGCTGAGCCGGCCCGCGTGGACGGTTGCCGCGCTGCCGTTCGCGGTGTCGCCGGCGTGGCTGCTGTTCGGCCTGAGCGTGATCTACTACTTCGCGCTCGATGTGCCGCTCGGTTTGATGATGGCCGTCGTCTCGGTACTGTGCCTCGCGTGCGGCGCGTGGCTTGCGCAGCAGCCCACCTCGACGTGGCTTGCGTCGGGCATCGGCCTGTTCGTGGGCGGCTGGGTGTTCCAGTTCGTGGAACACGTCGCGTACGAGCATCGCAAGACCGCCTTCATCGACGACGTGATCGGCCTGCTGATCGGGCCGCTTTTCGTGCTCGCCGAAGCGCTATTTGTTTTCGGCTGGCGGCCTGCGCTGCGCGCGGCAATCGAAGCCGAGGCGGGCCCAACGCGGGTCGATGCGGCGCATGCGGTCACGCGTCATCGGTCCTGAAGCTGCCGCCGTCCACACTGCACGACGGCTTCACACGCTTTCAACGGGGCGCGAGCAGCCTTGCGCTGTGCAAACCGGTCAGCGCCACCGCGATCCAGATCGGCACGTAAGTGCCAAGCTGCTGCGCCGTCAACGACTCGCCGAGCAGCGTCACCGACACGATCACCAGCAACACCGGCTCGACGTAGCCGAGAATGCCGAATAGCGCCATCGGCAGCAAACGGCTTGCTTTCAGATAGGTCGCGAGCGCGATCGTGCTCAGCGCGCCGAGTCCCGGCAGCAACAGCAGCCACATGTCGAGACGGCCCGACAGCAGCGCGAGCGAGCCGCCATGGAGCACCATCGCGAGCGCGAACGGCAGCAGCAGCGACATTTCGAGCGCGAATGCCGTCAGCGAATCGGCGTTGATCTTGCGGCGCAGCACAAAATACGGCGGGTAGCCGATCGCCACCAGCAGCGTCGGCCACGAGAACGCGCGCGTCAACCACAGCTCGTGCAGCACGCCGAGCGCCGCGCACCCGACCGCGAGCCACTGCAACGGCTCCAGCCGCTCGTGATAGTAGAAGCGGCCGAGCAGCACCATCGTCAGCGGCAACAGGAAATAGCCAAGCGATACTTCCAGCATCCGCCCATGCAGCGGCGCCCACAGGAACACCCATAGTTGCGCGCCGAGCAACGCCGCGCTGACGGCCAGCAGCAGCGCCGTGCGGGGCTCGCGGATCACGCGCATCGACAGCGCCTTGAGTTCCGGCAGCCGCGAACGCAGCGCGATCAGCGCGAAAGCGCCCGGCACGGTCCAGATCACACGCCACGCGAAGATATCGAGCCCCGTCAATGGCGTGAGCAGCTTTGCGTACACCGACATCAAGGCAAAAAGCGTCGATGCGCTCACGGACAACGCGATGCCGCGTCCCGGTTGATAGGCGTTCATCGGCCGGTCCGCTGCGGGAGGGCGGGCGCGATGCCGCGAGATGTGTCGTCCATTGTTAAGTCTTGTTTTAACAGCGCGGCGCAAGCGTTGCCCGATATGAAGCCCGCTTCGTCGCGCGAAGCGCGCATTCTAGCGGTAGTGCGGGAAGGGTCCGTCCTTTTCCGCCACATTGCGTCCGTGCATATTCACGCCCGATGCACTATAAAAACTAGTTTCATATCCACGCCGCATGCCGTCGGCGATTTATCGGCGGAAACACGAGACTGCCGTTTTTAGCCTGCTTCTTGCTTCCGTTCATGTCCGCGCCCGCCCGGCTTTCCGTCTGCTGCCGCGATCACGCGTCCGTGCGCAGACATGCGCCCGTCATCGAACGCGCTCACGCTTGAACGCTTGCCGGTCCACTCACTCCAACGCATTCGCTCTTCCGCAGTCCGCAAGTCATCACTGGAACGAGACAACACGGAGCCAACATGACTCAGCCAGCCGTATCGCAACATCTGTCGCATGACGTATCGCCGGAGTTCGCCGCCGCCGTTCGCGCTGGCCTCAGCAAGCAGCCACAGAAGGAATTGCCGTCGAAGTATCTTTACGACGAAGTGGGTTCGGCGCTGTTCGAAGTGATCACCGCGCTGCCCGAGTACGGCGTCACGCGCGCCGAAGAACGTCTGCTCGCGAGGCACGCGGGCGATATCGTCGCGCAGTTGCCGCACGACGCGATCGTCGCGGAACTGGGCAGCGGCAGCGGCCGCAAGACGCGCCGCATCCTCGAAGCGCTCTGTAAAAAGCGCCCCACTACTTACAGTCCGATTGAAATTTCGCGCACCGCATTGCAATTGTGTCGCCGCGAACTGGGCGATATCGAGCGCATTTCGATCGTCGGCTATGAGCGCGACTATCTCGCGGGGCTTGCTGAAGTGAGCAAGCGTCGCGCGAAGGACGAGCCACTGCTCGTGTTGTTTCTCGGCAGCACCATCGGCAATTTCGGGCGGCTCGCGGCCACGCGTTTTCTACGCGACATCCGCAACATGCTGGCGCCCGGCGATGCGCTGTTGCTCGGCACCGACCTCGAAAAGCCCGTGCCCGTGCTGATCGCCGCGTACGACGATCCCATCGGCGTGACGGCTGCGTTCAATCTGAATCTGCTCGCACGGATCAACCGTGAGCTGGACGGCGATTTTCCGCTCGACGCGTTCGAACACGTCGCGCGCTTCAATCCGGACGTGCGCAGCGTCGAAATGCATCTGCGCGCGAAGCGGCGCGTCAGCGCGCAGGTGCGTGCGGCGAGGCTGAGCGTGGAGCTACAGGAAGGCGAGACGATCTGGACGGAGAGCAGCCACAAGTATCGTCCGGAAGAGCTGCATGCGATCGCCGGCGACGCGGGCTTCACGTGCAGTCATCAATGGATCGAGCGCGACTGGGGCTTTGCGGAAAGCCTGCTGGTGGCGCGTTGACGGGCGTCGCGTGATGTCGATGTGAGCAACAAGCAGCGCGCGAGGCTCACGCCCGCGCGCTTTTTTACAAGCCGCTTGTTTCAGTGCTGTTCGAAGCGCTCGAAACGTTTGTCGTTGGCGCGCTCTTCGTGGGTGACCTCGGTCACGCGCGCCATTGGCGGACCGTGACGCAGCCAGGACAGCATCCGGTCGAGCTGGTTCGCCGGACCTTGCAACATCGCTTCGACGGTGCCGTCTTCCAGATTCGCCACCCATCCCCGGATTCCCAGCGCATGCGCCTGGCGGACCGTCGCGTGACGAAAGCCAACGCCCTGCACCATGCCGCGCACCCGCACGTAATACGTTTCGATCCGCGAATCGAGATCCGTGCCGGACATGCTCTTCCCTCCTTTATGCCTTCATGAGTTTACGCGGGCATTCTAGTCGCGCCGCGCGCGCTTTGCTCGCGCACGCCTCGACACGCGAAGCCCGCGAGCACGGCGCGCCCGATCGGCAGCACGTACAATCCGACCTCTGCAAACCTTCAACCACGTTACGCCAAGCAATGACCGATCAGACTCGCGATCTCGTACTCGTCACCGGCGCATCCGGCTTCGTCGGCTCGGCCGTCGCGCGCATCGCGCAGCAAAAGGGCTTCGCGGTACGCGTGCTCGTGCGTCCGACCAGCCCGCGCCGCAACGTCGAATCGCTCGATGCGGAGATCGCGGTCGGCGACATGCGCGACGAGGCGTCGATGCGCGCCGCGCTGCGCGGCGTGCGCTATCTGCTGCACGTCGCCGCCGATTACCGGCTGTGGGCGCCGGACCCGCTCGAAATCGAACGTTCGAATCTCGAAGGCACGGAAGCGACGATGCGCGCCGCGCTGAAGGAAGGCGTCGAGCGCATCGTGTACACGAGCAGCGTCGCGACGCTGAAGGTGACGGGCTCGGGCGCGTCGGTCGACGAAACCTCGCCGATGACGCCACAGCAGGCGATCGGCGTGTACAAGCGCAGCAAGGTGCTCGCCGAGCGTGCTGTCGAGCGGATGATCGCGAACGACGGCCTGCCCGCCGTGATCGTCAATCCGTCGACGCCCATCGGCCCGCGCGACGTGAAGCCCACGCCGACGGGCCGCATCATCGTCGAGGCGGCGCTCGGCAAGATTCCCGCGTTCGTCGATACGGGGTTGAACCTGGTGCACGTCGACGACGTCGCGATGGGTCACTTCCTCGCGCTCGAACGCGGCAAGATCGGCGAGCGCTACATTCTCGGCGGCGAGAATCTGCCGCTGCAGCAGATGCTCGCGGATATCGCCGGCATCGTCGGACGCAAGGCGCCGACCATCGCGCTGCCGCGCTGGCCGCTGTATCCGCTCGCGATGGGCGCGGAAGCCGTCGCGAAGTTCACGAAGCGCGAGCCGTTCGTCACCGTCGACGGCCTGAAGATGTCGAAGAACAAGATGTACTTCACGTCGGCGAAAGCGGAGCGCGAACTCGGCTACCGCGCGCGGCCGTACCGCGAAGGCTTGCGGGATGCACTCGAGTGGTTTCGCGAAGCGGGCTACCTGAAAGCGTGACGTCCGGGTACATGGCGGCGAGCGCACTGGATCGCGGCTCGCGCGTGACCCGCACACGCTTTGTTACAACTCGCCATGCTGGCACGAAGGCTACCGCCCGCGTGCAGAAGGTAAAATCGCGGGTCTTACCAGAGAACTACGCATGAATCTAAAGGAACAGATTGGCGCACTCGAAATGGGCGTCGATCGGCTCATTCAGGTTGTCACGGCTTCGCGCGAGGCCGAGGCCGCGACCACGACCGATCAGCATGTGAACGGCGCAGAGGAGGCCGCGCAGGACACGGCCGCCGAGGCAGCGCCGGCAGAACCGCAAACGCAGGAAGCCGCGGCAGACAAGCCGACGTTGCATATCGAGCGCCCGAGCCAGAACGAAATCACAATGACCATTGGCGGCAAGTCGGTCACGCTGCATCCGCTGCAACTGGGTCAGCTGATCGAGGAACTGTCGAACGCGCGCGCGTCGATGCAGCCCGAAGTCCCGCCGAACCTGCCCGCCGGCTGGCGTTTCGTATCGACGAAGAACCCGGCCATGGCGGTGCAGAAGCAGTCGAACGGCGACCGTCTGCTCGTGATGCGCCATACGGGGCATGGCTGGGTGCCGTTCCAGTTCTCGCCGGAGACGGTCATCCAGATGTACATGATGCTGACGCAGAAGTGATCTTCGACGGCGCGCCGCCGTCGCGCGCCGTTCAATGCGACAGCGGCAGCAACGAATTGAGCAGACTGGTCGCGCGCTGCGACACGCTTGGGCTGCTCGCAGCGGGTTCGATGGGACTGACGTAGACGACGGGCCCGATACAAAGCGACGTGTAGCGCGCGTCGCATCCGCCGTCGCGCGACGGCAGCGGCTGGTCCGCGCCCGATGCCGCGCCGGCATCCGCATTGACGACTTCCGCAAACGTCTTCACGCGGCCATTGACCTTCTCCGCATACGCCTGCGACCCGCCGTAGCTCTTCAACGCGGCATTCAGATCGCCGCCCGCCGATTTCATGTAGCCGTACAGAATCGCGGAACCGACCTCGATATTGGTCTCCGGATCGGTCAGATCCTTCACGTCTTTCAGCATGCGCTTGTGCGCGCCGGGCACGACCTGCATCAGCCCGGTCGCGCCGTTGCCGCCCCTGGCCTTTTCCTTGAAGCGCGATTCGATCGAGATGATCGCGAGAATCAGCGCGGGCGGCAGCGCGTACTTCTCGGAGGCGACGCGCACGGCGTTCGAGATCTGCTCGGCCTTTTCCTTCGCGAGGCCGAACTTCTGGCGCAGATAGTCTGACGTGCGGTCCTGGCGGGTCTGATCGTCGGCCAACGCGCCCTGCATCAGGCCGAGTGCGACGACGCTCAGGCACACGAGCCGCTTCATTGATTGGTCCCGGCGGGCGCCTGCACGCGCG
>Ga0102592_1003821_pt1 | contig 10836 bp, 10 predicted proteins | sample AraplaCol_mMF_r2_FD_76861 | JGI IMG/M metagenome (GOLD analysis project Ga0102592, IMG submission 76861) | Arabidopsis root microbial communities from North Carolina, USA - plate scrape MF_Col_mMF_r2 (SPADES assembly) (version 2) | ecosystem: Host-associated > Plants > Roots > Endosphere... | reverse complement strand
TCGCCACCTTTCAGAATTGCGGGAATGGCTTGCGCCTGAATCGGGGTCGGCGTGGTGTAGCCCTGTTCGGCCACGGCACGCACCAGCTTGTCGGACAAGCCGAGTTCGGAAAAAGACATGAATTGACGCTTCGGCCGCCCGTCGCGCAACAGAGGTGCGCCAATCGTGGTACGGCTCGGGTAGAGAACCGAACCTGACGTGTCCGACTTGTTTGAAGGTGTCTGACGGTCAGGGCCGGCGGGACGGGTCGATTGCCCCCGCTCCCTGGCTGGAAAGGCCCGTAGTGTACCAGTCCGTGGAAACGGACGTGGGGATGTCGGCGCGCGGGTGGCGCTGCGCTATCATGGCGCCCACCCGGTGCCGGTGCTGGCGCCGACGCCCCCTCCCCCATCGCCATGCGGTTCCGTTTCCTCGAAGACCAGGAAGTCACCCTGTTTGCCGCCATCCCCGTGGGGATCCTGGCCGGCATCGTCACCACGCTGTTCAAGGACGCGCTGGAAGCCAGCGGCCTGGTCATGTTCGGCAAGGATGCCGATATCGTGCTGATCTTCGCCGGGCTGGCGCTCGGCTGGCGCATCGTGCTGCCGGCCGTGGGCGGCGCGCTGGCCGGCGCCCTGCTGGTGGCGGCGCAGCGCTATGCGCGCACCGAAACGCTGCCCAGCGAATACATGGAGGCCGTGGCGCGCGGCACGGGCCGGCTGCCGATCCGGATCACGCTGCTGCGCGCGCTGTCTTCGTTCTGCTCGATCGTGTCCGGCAGCTCGGTCGGCAAGGAAGGCGCGATGATCCAGCTGGCCGCGCTGACTGGCTCGATCTTCCCGTCCACGCGCGCCGACCAGTCCGGCGGCGACAGCAACATGCGGCGCATGCTGACCGCGTGCGGCGCGGCGGCCGGGCTGGCTACCGCGTATCACACGCCGTTGTCGGCCGCTGTTTTCGTCGCCGAAGTCGTGTTTGGCGCACTCGCCGTGCAGCGCCTGATGCCGTTGTTCCTGGCCTCGGTGGCCGGCACGATGGTCAGCCAGTGGCGCGGCGGCCTGGAACCGCTCTACACCGGGCTCCATATCGGCCCCGAACTGCTGCAGCAGCCACACCTGTTGCTGGCCGCCGCCGGCATTGGCGTGATCGCGGGGGTATCGGGCGCCGTGTTCATGCGCGCGAACACGCTGGCACGCAACACGTTCCGCCACGTGCCCGGCGGCCCCGTGGCCCGCCTGGCGCTGGGCGGCCTGCTGGTGGGGCTGCTGGCCACCGTGGTGCCCGAGGTGGTGGGCAACGGCTACTACACGATCCAGACCATCCTGCGCAACGAGCCGCTGTCGGTGGCGGTGTGGGGCGTGCTGCTGGCCAAGCTCGCGGCCACCGTCATCAGCATGGGTTCGGGCGCCGTGGGCGGCGTGTTCACGCCATCGATGTTCGTGGGGGCGGCGCTGGGCCAGTTGCTGGCCCTGCTGATTCCCGGCGGCACGGCCACGCCGCTGCTGCCGCTGGTAGGCATGTCGGCGTTCCTGGCGGCCACCAGCCAGGCGCCGCTGATGTCGATCCTGATGGTGTTCGAGATGACGCTGGCGCCCACCCTGCTGCTGCCGCTGATGATCGGCGCGGTGGCCGCGTACTACACCGCATCGCGCTGCCAGACGCTCTCGCTGTACAGCGTGGTGGTGGAGCGGGCCCAGGCGTCGGCCGCCGTGGAGCGCGCGCGCGGCCTGCGGCTGGCCGGGCTCTGCGACCCCACCGATACGGTGATCGATCCGGGCGCCACGGTGGCGCAGGCGGCCGACCGGTTCGCGGAAACCGGCACGCGGTATCTCTATCTGGTGGATGCCACGGGCCGGCTGCTGGGCGCGATTTCGATCCACGCCATCCAGCGCGCGCAACGCGAGGCGCCGGACGCCGCGCTGCTGTCGCTGGGCGACCTGGCCTTTCCGTCGCTGACGCCCGACTCCCGGCTGCGCGACGCGCTGTCGATCTTCTCGGAACACGGCATCAACCGCATTCCGCTGGTCCGCGACACCGCCAGCCGCGAGCTGCTGGGCACCGTTTCCAAGCAGCATGTGCTGCAGGAAGCGTCCTGCCTGTTCTGAGCCACCCGCCGGACCGCGCGATGTAAGGATTGCGCCACAGCCGGCCGTGGCGGCGAACCTGCGGGCGGCACAAACGGGTAAAATCGCCGGTTACCCTGCCTGCGCCTGCCTGCGCCTGCCTGCGCATTCGGTGATTGCGGTGGCTGCGGTGCTGCGACGGTCATGGCAGCTGGCGCCGGCGGTATTCCAAGAACGATCGGTGTACTTTTTGTCGGGAGCCAACATGTCCAGGCTGATTTCGCGCGCGTTGCACGGAGTGTGCGGCGCCGTGCTGCTGTTGTCGTTAGCCCCTGCCATCGCGCAGGAAACCCAGCAGACAACGCAGACCGGCGCCACCACGCCGGCGCTGGCCGGCGCGCCGGTGCGCGTGATTCCCGCCGACGCGCCCCTGGCGCGCCTGCAGCTGGCGCGGCCGTCGGCCGGCGAACCGCTCCAGGCCAGGCTGGACGACAAGACCGTGGGCGTGGCCCCGGGGCTGCGCATCTTCAGCACCGAGACGATGCTGATGAATGCCAGCGCCGTGGCAGGCAAGAAGCTCACGGTGCGATACAAGCTCGACCTCTATGGCCAGCTGCTGACCGCATGGGTGCTGACCGATGCGGAAGTGAAGGCGTGGAAGGACGCGCACTGACCCATTTTCTGAATCAACCTGTTGTGCCCCTGATGCCCCCAGGTAAACCACTGAGACCGGCACCATGAAGAAGGTATTTGTCAAAACGTACGGCTGCCAGATGAACGAGTACGACTCGGACAAGATGGTGGACGTGCTGAACGCCACGCAGGGCATGGAGCCCACCGACAACGTCGAAGACGCCGACGTCATCCTGTTCAACACCTGCTCGATCCGCGAGAAGGCCCAGGAGAAGGTGTTCTCCGAGCTGGGCCGGATGAAGGCGCTCAAGGCCGCCAAGCCGGACCTCGTGATCGGCGTGGGCGGCTGCGTGGCCAGCCAGGAAGGCGCGGCCATCGTGTCGCGCGCGCCGTACGTCGACGTCGTGTTCGGCCCGCAGACGCTGCACCGGCTGCCCGACCTGATCAACCGCCGCCAGCGCACCGGCCTGTCGCAGGTAGACATCTCGTTCCCGGAGATCGAGAAGTTCGACCACCTGCCGCCGGCGCGCGTGGACGGCCCCAGCGCCTTCGTGTCGATCATGGAAGGCTGCTCGAAGTACTGCAGCTACTGCGTGGTGCCGTACACGCGCGGCGAGGAGGTCTCGCGTCCGTTCGAGGACGTGCTGGCCGAGGTGGCCGGGCTGGCCGACCAGGGCGTGCGCGAGGTGACGCTGCTGGGCCAGAACGTGAATGCCTACCGTGGCACGATGGGCGGCACCAGCGAGATTGCCGACTTCGCGCTGCTGATCGAATACGTGGCCGAGATTCCCGGCATCGAGCGCATTCGCTACACCACCAGCCATCCGAAGGAATTCACGTCGCGCCTGGTAGACCTGTACGAGCGCTGCGACAAGCTCGTGAACCACCTGCACCTGCCCGTGCAGCACGCCTCGGACCGCGTGCTGATGGCCATGAAGCGCGGCTACAGCGTGCTGGAATACAAGAGCATCATCCGCCGGCTGCGCGCCATCCGGCCGGACATGTCGATGTCGTCAGACTTCATCGTCGGCTTTCCGGGCGAGACCGATGCCGACTTCGAGAAGCTCATGGCGATGATCCACGAGATCGGCTACGACACGTCGTTCTCGTTCATCTTCAGCCCGCGCCCCGGCACGCCGGCCGCGAACCTGCACGACGACACGCCGCACGAGGTGAAGCTGTCGTGCGCATCAGCCAGAACATGGTGGGTACCGTGCAGCGCATCCTGGTGGAAGGCCCGGCCCGCAAGGACCCGACCGAACTGCACGGCCGCACCGAGAACAACCGGGTGGTCAACTTTGCGCTGCCCGGTGTGCCGCAGGCCCAGCGCGACCGCATGATCGGCCAGCTGGTCGACGTGAACATCACGCAGGCGTTCCCGCATTCGTTGCGCGGGGACATCGTCGTGCGTCAGTAAGGCCCTATGAAAATCCCTTCCGCCGAATTCGTCGCTCCCAAGGACGACAACACGCGCCTGCAGAACCTGTGCGGGCCGCTCGATGAAAACCTGCGCCAGATCGAACAGGCGCTGGACGTGACGATCCAGCGCCGCGGCCACCGCATGACGGTGCGCGGCGAGCGCGCGCAAGACGCCGCGCTGGCGCTGGAGCGCTTCTACAACGATGCCCGGGTGGCCCTGTCGGTCGACGACGTGCAGCTCGGGCTGGTGGAGTCGCGCCAGATTGCCGCGCATGGCGCCTACCTGCCCGGCAACGGCGACGACGCGCACGCCAGCTTGGAAGACGAATCGCCGGTGCTGCACACGCGCCGCACGGGCCTGCAAGGCCGCACGGCCATGCAGCGCGAATACCTGCGCCACATCCTCCAGCACGACCTGACGCTGGGCATCGGGCCGGCCGGCACCGGCAAGACATACCTGGCCGTGGCCTGCGCCGTCGACGCGCTGGAGCGCGACGCCGTCAAGCGCATCGTGCTGACGCGCCCCGCCGTGGAAGCCGGCGAACGGCTCGGTTTCCTGCCCGGCGACCTGGCCCAGAAGGTGGACCCCTATCTGCGCCCGCTGTACGACGCGCTGTACGACCTGCTCGGCTTCGACCGCACGCAGAAGATGTTCGAACGCCAGATGATCGAGATTGCGCCGCTGGCCTACATGCGCGGCCGCACGCTCAACCACGCGTTCATCATCCTCGACGAAGCCCAGAACACCACGCCGGAACAGATGAAGATGTTCCTGACGCGGATCGGCTTCGGCTCCAAGGCCGTGATTACCGGCGACACCACGCAGATCGACCTGCCGCGCGGCCAGAAGAGCGGCCTGGTGGAAGCGCAGCACGTGCTGCGCGATGTGCGCGGCGTGGCGTTCACGCGCTTTACCAGCATCGACGTGGTGCGCCATCCGCTGGTGGCGCGCATCGTCGAGGCTTACGACGAATATCACGCCCAGCACAAGGACGCCTGATCTTGACCACCAAGTCTTCCACCAAATCCGCCAACACCAAGCGGCCCGCCAGGCCGGCCGCCGACGCCACGCGCGTGGTGCTGTTCGACGCCGATGGCCGCGCCCGCAAGGCCTCGGCCCACGCGCTGCGCATCCAGCTGGCCGACGGCCGTAGCCTGACGCTGGACCTCTCGCAAGCCGGCGACGGCGTGGTGGCCCTGCTGGCCGAACACACCGACACCCGCCAGCAGGCCGGCCTGCTGGTACGCCCGGACAACGCCGAGGCGCTGTCGGTGGCCGTGACCGCCACCCCCATCGTGACCACCACCGGCACCCCGGCCACGCCGGCCGAGGTGGAGCTGGACGTGCAATTCGGCGACGGCGTCCGCAAGCGCCCGGGCGTGCCTGCCCGCCGCCAGATCGAGAAGTGGGTGCAGTCGGCGCTCTACGCCGATGCCACGCTGACCGTGCGCTTCGTCGACGAGGCGGAAGGCCGCGCACTGAACCGCACCTATCGCGGCAAGGACTATGCAACCAACGTGCTGACGTTTGCCTACGCCGAGCACGCCGACGATCCGGTCACCGGGGACATCGTGCTGTGCTGCCCGGTTGTGGAAGCCGAGGCGAAGCAGCAGAAGAAGGCGCTGGAGGCGCATTACGCACATCTGATCGTCCATGGCGTGCTGCACGCGCAGGGCTACGAGCACGAGGAAGACGGCGAGGCCGAGGAAATGGAAGCGATCGAGACCGAAACGCTGCAGGCGCTTGGTTTCAACGATCCGTACGCGCCGATCCGCGAGTAACAGCCAGGAAGCACCGGGTGTCTCCTGCCGCCGCGCGCGACGGCGGCGCCCGATGCAGACCGACGCGCCCGATGCGCCCGATGCGCCACTCCGGCGCGGGGGCGTGTCACGGGCCGGCAAGGCTTTTAGTGTATGCTTCAGACGATCTCCACCACGCGCTAGCCGCGACATGAACGACCCCTATCCCAGTTCGAAACCTGCCAATCACAAGCAGACGGATCGGCCCCGATCCCTTCTCGAACGCCTTTCTGATTTCATCTCCCCCGAGCCGGACACCCGCGCAGAGCTGCTCGAAGTGCTGCAGGACGCGCACGAGCGCAGCCTGATCGACGCCGATTCGCTCTCGATGATCGAGGGCGTGTTCCAGGTCTCGGAGCTGACCGCGCGCGACATCATGGTGCCGCGTGCCCAGATGGACGCGATCAACATCGCCGACGCCCCGGAAGCCTTCATCCCGTACATGCAGCAGACGGCGCACTCGCGCTTTCCGGTGTACGAGGGCAACCGCGACAACATCATCGGTATCCTGCTGGCCAAGGACCTGCTGCGCTACTACACCGACGAGAACTTCGACCTGCGCGAAACGATGCGCCCGGCCGTGTTCATTCCGGAGTCGAAGCGACTGAACATCCTGCTGCGCGAGTTCCGCATCAACCGCAACCACATTGCCATCGTCGTGGACGAATACGGCGGCGTGGCCGGGCTGGTCACCATCGAGGACGTGCTGGAACAGATCGTCGGCGACATCGAGGACGAGTTCGACATGGACGAGGACCAGGACAAGATCCTGCCCACCGCGGACGGCGCCTGGCGCGTGCACGGCCTGACCGAGATCGAACAGTTCAACGACACGTTCGGCACCGCCTTCCCCAATGACGACGTCGACACCGTCGGCGGCCTGTTGACCAACCACGTGGGCCATGTGCCGCACCGTGGCGAAATCATCACACTGCCGCCGATCCGCTTCGAAGTATTGCGCGCCGATGCCCGCCAGGTGCACCTGCTGCAGGTGCGCCGCGAAGCTCCGGCAGATACCAACGGCGTGGCCGACGCATGAAGCGCGCCGGCGCGCCCGAAGCCGTGGGCACCCGTCGCGCCGATCCGGTGAGCAGTGGGCCGTCCGCGCCCTCAGCGCCGGATCCGGCCGGCGCCGTGCGCGGCGCCACCCGTCATCGCACCGTGTTCCGCCTGCTGCTGGCCGCCGTGCTCGGCGTGGCCCATACGCAGGCGTTTGCGCCCCATGACTGGTGGTGGCTGCAGATTCTGTCGGTGGCCGGGCTGGTGGCCCTGGTGGCCGACGCCGGCCGCCCGCGCGCGGCGGCCGCCACCGCCTACGCCTTCGGCATGGGCTGGTTCCTGTCCGGCATCTGGTGGCTGTTCATCAGCATGCATGTGTACGGCGAAATGCCGTCGTGGATGGCGGCGCTGGCCGTGGTGCTGTTTGCAGGCTATCTCTCGATCTGGCCTGCGCTGGCGGCGGGCACGTGGCACTGGCTGGTGCGGCGCGGCCGGGGTGGCGCCGGCGTGGGCATTCTGTCGGCGCTGGCTTTCGGCGCGGCCTGGGCATTGTCGGAATGGCTGCGCGGCGTGGTGTTCACGGGCTTCCCTTGGCTCGGCAGCGGTTATCCCCATACCGACGGCCCGCTGTCAGGCTTCGCGCCGCTGATCGGCGTCTATGGCATCACGCTCGTGGCGGCCTCGGTGTCGGCCTTGCTGGTGGCCGGCGTGCGCGCCGTCTTGCGCCGCTCCGAGCCGCGCGCTGCCGCCACGGCGGGCGGCGCGGGCGCGCTGGTCGTGGCCGCGCTGGGGGGTGGCCTGGCGCTGGCGCCCATCGTCTACACCACGCCGGCCGGCCAGCCGCTCAACGTGCGGCTGCTGCAAGGCAACGTGGCGCAGGACATCAAGTTCGAGCCGGTTGGCATCCAGCGCTCGCTGGAACTGTATCGAGACCTGATTACCGCGGCGCCCGCCGACCTCGTCGTAACGCCGGAAACCGCGTTTCCGGTGATCCTCCAGGATCTGCCGCTCGATATCGCCCAGGACGTCCGCACCTATATGGAGAAGACCGGCACCACCGTGGTGTTCGGCGCGGCCGGCGCCGACTCGCCGGTGGACTTCACCAACAGCGTGTTCGCCATCGGGCCGGAACAGGCCGACCTCTACCGCTACAACAAGCACCACCTGGTGCCGTTCGGCGAGTTCATTCCGTTCGGCTTCCACTGGTTCGTCAACATGATGAAGATGCCGCTTGGAGACTTCCGACGCGGCACGCTGGACCAGCCGGCCGTGCCGGTGCGCGGCATCCATGTGGCGCCCAACATCTGCTACGAGGATCTGTTCGGCGAGGAAATCGCCACCACGCTGCGCCAGCAGGCCAACCCGGCCAACATGCTGGCCAACGTGACCAACCTGGCCTGGTTTGGCGACACCATCGCGCTGGACCAGCATCTGCAGATCTCGCGCATGCGCGCGCTGGAAATGCGCCGGCCCATGCTGCGTGCGACCAATACCGGCATGACAGCCGTGGTCAGGCCGGACGGCACGGTCCAGGCGAAGCTGCCGACGTTCGAGGTGGGCACGCTGACGGCGGCCGTGCAAGGCATGCAGGGCCTGACGCCGTATATCCGCTGGGGCAACGTCCCGGTGCTGGTTGCCAGCCTGCTGGTATTGCTGCTGGCCGTGCGCGCGCGGCGCCGCCAGCCGGCCTGATCCGGTCTGGCTTGGCCTGATCCGGTCGAGTCCCGGCCTGGCCCGGCACGCGGGCCGGCAGGCCAAGGCAGGCCAGGGCGAAGCTGGCGAAAGCTGGCGGGACGGCCGGCTTAGCCGACCAGCGCCGTGGCCATCGACACGGCCGCGGCGGCTACCATCACGGCGATGGCGACGATATAAGGTTTGCGAGAGAGCAGCGACATTGACCAATCCCCTTGAATTCGATTTCACATGGAACCGCCTGCCAGCGTGACGCTGGGCACTCCGACCCCGGGAAGCGCGGTTCCGGTTCGCAGCCATCTGATTTGTGATGCGGTGGCTGCGTGCTTCCACTGTATACAAAAACGGTATCGGCACGAATAGGACGGTTCTGAAACTGGCGTCAGGATTTACCCGACCCGTTGCACCCGCCCGACACCCGGCCCCACGCACGATTCGTGCCCTGCGACACGGTTTTCGCTCCTATTCGCGGCGGAGACGGCCCAAAAACCCGATAGAATTCAAGGTTTGGCAAACCCCGCGCGTGTCCTTTCGCGCACTTGCCCGCCAGCTTCCTTATTCGCCTTCCCTATGCTGACCTTCCAACAAATGATTCTGACCCTGCAGGCCTATTGGGACCGGCAGGGTTGCGCGTTGCTGCAACCGATCGATCTGGAGGTCGGCGCCGGCACGTCGCACGTGCATACGTTCCTGCGCGCGCTCGGGCCGGAGCCCTGGCGCGCGGCCTATGTGCAGCCGTCGCGCCGCCCGAAGGATGGCCGCTATGGCGAGAACCCGAACCGCCTGCAGCACTACTACCAGTACCAGGTGGTACTGAAGCCCGCCCCCGAGAACATCCTGGAGCTGTACCTGGGCTCGCTCGAGGCGCTGGGCCTGGACCTGAAGCAGAACGACATCCGCTTCGTCGAGGACGACTGGGAGAATCCCACGCTCGGCGCCTGGGGCCTAGGCTGGGAAGTCTGGCTCAACGGCATGGAAGTGACCCAGTTCACGTACTTCCAGCAGGTGGGCGGCATCGACTGCAAGCCGATCACCGGCGAAATCACCTACGGCATCGAGCGCCTGGCGATGTACCTGCAGAAGGTGGAGAACGTCTACGACCTCGTCTGGACCGAATGGGAAGAGAACGGCCAGACGCGCCGCCTGACCTATGGCGACGTGTACCACCAGAACGAGGTGGAACAGTCCACGTACAACTTCGAACACAGCAACACCGAAATCCTGTTCCGCCATTTCGCCGAGCACGAGGGCGAAGCCAAGCGCCTGATGGGCGATACGGGCGAGAAGAACGAGGACGGCACGCCGAAGACCACGGACACGCGCCTGGCCCTGCCGGCGTACGAGCAGGTGCTGAAGGCCGCGCACACGTTCAACCTGCTCGATGCGCGGGGTGCGATCTCGGTGACCGAGCGTGCCGCCTACATCGGCCGCATCCGCAACCTGTCGCGCGCGGTGGCGCAGGCCTACTACGATTCCCGCGAGGCGCTGGGCTTCCCGATGTGCAACAACGGGGCCCGCGCATGACGCCCGCCAAGCGCGGCGTCTTCGCGCTCGCCGCGTTTGCGCTGACCGCGGCGTTCGCGCCCGCCGGCGCCACCACGGGCGCGCGCACGGCGCCCACTCCTTCGCCGCAGGCACTGTATCTGCCGGCCGACCTGAGCAATATCTGCGAAGCCGATGCGCAGGCGCTGCAGCAGGCCATCACGCGGCACTGGCGGCCGTCGCTGTCGTCCGTCGACCAGTGGACGCAGCTGGTGCGCTCGTTCTCGTGCGACCTGTCGGGCTCGCGCGATATCGGCTGGCACCGCGTGTCGCTGCGCGCCTATGAAAGCGCCATCCGCTACCCGCTGCAGTGGGTGGAATGGGAAGACCGCGCCGGCCGCTCGCGCCGCACGGTGCGCACCTACTATTCCGCCGCCCAGCTGCCCGCCAAGATCGATTTCTGGGTGGGCGGGCGCATCGACGAGATCCGCTACGACCGTCGCGCGCACCGCATCGACGCACGCTTTCCGGCCGCGGGCACCCGCGGCGCCTCCGGCGTGGCGGCGCAATGCGCCTACACGACGCTGCAATTCCGCCAGCAGAACGGCCTGTGGCTGCTGTCTGGCGTGGAACCCAATCTCGCGCCGCGCTGCTGACGCGCGCGCCCATACCTGTTGGATAGATTCATGTCGCAACCCATGACCGATTCGCTGCTGATCGAACTGTTCACCGAAGAACTGCCGCCGAAGGCGCTGGCCCGCCTGGGCGA
>Ga0102592_1003815_pt1 | contig 10848 bp, 11 predicted proteins | sample AraplaCol_mMF_r2_FD_76861 | JGI IMG/M metagenome (GOLD analysis project Ga0102592, IMG submission 76861) | Arabidopsis root microbial communities from North Carolina, USA - plate scrape MF_Col_mMF_r2 (SPADES assembly) (version 2) | ecosystem: Host-associated > Plants > Roots > Endosphere... | reverse complement strand
CCACGCATGGACGGCTCCGCCTTGACCCCGCTTCGTTGCGCGAAGCTCAATGCTTCGCTGCTTCCTTGGCGAGATTTGCGAGCCACGCCTCGTCGGCACGGCTCAACAACTTGTTCTTTCTGGCCTGAACGATCAGATCGGGCCGCTTGACCAGCGTATTGCGCAACGCTTCGCGCCGCCGCCACAACTCGATTTCCGCATGATGGCCGCCGAGCAGCACATCGGGCACACGCACGCCGTCGTATTCCTCGGGACGCGTGTAGTGCGGGCAATCGAGCAAGCCATCGACGAAACTGTCCTGCACCGCCGATTGTGCATCATTCAGCACACCCGGCAGATGACGCACGACGGCATCGATCAACGCCATGGCCGGCAACTCGCCACCCGACAGCACGAAGTCGCCGAGGCTGACTTCTTCGTCGACGACGCGGTCGATCAGACGTTGATCGATCGCTTCGTAGCGCCCGCACAGCAAAATCAGACCAGGCTCGGCGGCAAAGCGCATGACCTTGTCGTGATTGAGCGTGGCGCCTTGCGGCGACATCATCACGACGCGCGCGCCTTCGATGCCCTGCTCCGCCTGCGCCGCCTTCGCGGCGCCGATCGCGTCTTCCAGCGGCTTGGCCAGCATTACCATGCCGGGGCCGCCGCCGTACGGGCGATCGTCGATTGTGCGGTAGTTGTCGGTTGTGAAATCACGCGGATTCCACGTGCGCAACCCATATCGCTCCTGCTTCGCCGCGCGGCTCGTAATACCCCAGTCGGTCAGCGCGCGAAACATGTCAGGAAAGAGCGTAACGATATCGAACTGCATCGCTCTCTCCGTGAAGCGAAATGTTTTAGTAATCGGCTTCCCAGTCGACGATGATCTTCTTCGCCGCCTGATCCACCGTTTTGATGAAGACGCCGACGAACGGGATCAGGCGCTCGCCGGTGACCGGCTCGCCGTCTTTCCCGGTAGCCGGATATTCGATGCGCAACACCGACTGCGCACCGTTGTCGATCAGATCTGCAACCTTGCCGAGTTCGACCCCCGCCTCGTTCACAACATCGAGGCCCAGCAGGTCGACCCAGTAGAATTCGTCGGTTCCGAGCGCAGGGAAATCGCTGCGACGCACGTAGACGCGATGGCCACGCATCGCGAATGCAGCATCCCGGTCAGCCAGGCCGCCGAGTTGCGCAACGATGCTGTCGCCATGAACCTTGGACTGCAGGCGGGGCGCCGATTTGCGCTCGCGGCCCTTCTCGAGCCACCAGCGTTTGGCACTGAGCAAGGCGTCGCCGCCCTGACCGGCGTCCGCATGCGCGGCCACCTTCACCCAGCCTTTGAGACCGTATGCATCGACGATTGCGCCGACTTCGACAGCGTTGTCGGGCCAGCTTTCCGCCGATTCAGCCTGCATGCCTTGCGCAGCTTCGGCCGTTGCGGCATTCGCCGCGGCCCGTTCGACCGGCTTGCGGACAAACGCGCCAAACGACGCTCGCGCGCCAGGCTGTGTTTTCGCCTTGGCGCGTCCTGAACTATCCGAATCACGCTCCGACATCAGCGAACCTCAAGCCCTGCATACGTCAAACCTGCACACCTCGGACTCGCGCAGAACCACTGCCGCACGAGCCGACGATGTACCGTAACACTGCACTTAAGCAGCCGGCTGCGCCTTTTGCGCTTCCTTCACCAGACGCTGGACGGTCGGCGACAGTTGTGCGCCAACGCCTTGCCAGTACGTCAGGCGGTCTTGAGCGATACGCAGCGACTCACCCTTCGTGGCGACCGGGTTGTAGAAACCAACGCGCTCGATGAAGCGGCCGTCACGACGGTTACGCGAATCGGTTGCGACGATGTTGTAGAAAGGGCGCTTCTTCGAGCCGCCACGAGCCAAGCGGATGATGACCATACTAGAATCCTTGAAAACCGGGGTTCGAAACTACTGAAACACGCGATTATAGCCGGAAACCGAAAGCACAACAAACACTTAGCGGGATAAACTGAGCCGCGACGCTGCGGGCAAGCCTCGATGGCCAGGCCACATGGGCCTGTACAAGCACGATGGGAGCGACATGAGGCGCTTGCTGATGCGATTTTGCCTATATGTCAGGGCACCGTCGCGCGGATGCCACGCTGCGCCCGCGCGCCGTTTCCGTTTCCGGGTCACATCCGCTTCGCGCCGTCCCACCGCGGAATGCCGGCATAAGTTTCCACAAGTGCCGCGCGCAATGCGGCCAGCGTAGAATGCGCGACGGCTGTGCGTGGATTCCGCAGCCTCAGAAGCCGTCCGTCACCCTGTCGCTCACGCTCATGGCCACCGTCGCTACGCATCACTCGCGCTTTCGCTCGAAGACCCTCACCGCCGCGCTCGCTTTCTTCTTCGGCACGCTCGGCGCGCACCGCTTCTATCTGTACGGTTTGCGCGACGTGTGGGGTTGGGCGCACCTCGTTGGCACGATCATCGGCATTCCTGGCTTCATGCTGCTCGCCGCCACCGAGCGCGCCGCGATCATGGGCTGGGCGCTCGCCTTTCCCGGTGCCGTGTCGATGCTGGCGGCTTTCCTCGCGGCGATCGTCTACGGCCTGCGCCCCGACGAAAAATGGGACGCCCAGTTCAACGCGGACACCGGCCAGCAGAGCCGCTCCGGCTGGACAGTTATCTTCGTCGTGATCTTTTCGCTGCTGATCGGCGCATTCCTGCTAATGACGGGACTCGCGCTGTCGTTCCAGACCTACTTCGAATCGCAAGTCGAGGCCGCAAAAGCGATCTCGCAATAAGGTCGCATTCAGAAAAGACTCAATTGAGGCGTGTCCGGCGTAGCCGGCTTACGCGGTTTGGGTAACTCGGCGCGCTTGAAATGCGACATATCGAGAATGCCGTGATTGCGCGCATTGAGACCAAGCCGCCGTACCGCGTTCGCAAAACGCTGCTTGAGCAGATCAGCCCATAGCCCCTCGCCTTTCATACGCGTCGAAAACGACGCGTCGTAGTCCTTGCCGCCGCGCATGTCGCGCACGCGGTTCATCACGCGCTCGGCGCGGTCGGGGAAATGCGCTTCCAGCCACCCCTTGAAGAGCGGCGCAACTTCCCAGGGCAGACGCAACACGATATAGCTCGCGCTCGTCGCGCCCGCTTCCGCGCAGGCCTCCAGCACGCGCTCCATATCCTGCTCGGTGACGAACGGAATCACGGGCGCAATGCTCACACCCACCGGGATGCCCGCCTCGCTCAACGCGCGAATCGTCCTGAGCCGCCGCGCGGGCGTGGCAGCGCGCGGCTCCAGCGTGCGAGCGATGTCGGCGTCGAGCGTCGTAATGGTGATGGCCGCCATCATCAGCCCTTTCGCGGCCATCGGCGCCAGCAGATCGATATCGCGCTCGATCAGCGAGTTCTTGGTGATCGCGGCGAACGCCTGGTTGTGCTCGCTCAAGACCTGGATCACGCGCCGCGTCAGCTTGAGATCCCGTTCGACGGGTTGCCATGCGTCCGTATTCACGCCCAGCGCGATCGGCTCCGGCACATAGGATTTCTTCGCCATTTCACGCGCGAGCAGTTCCGGCGCGTTGACCTTTGCGTAGATTCGGCTTTCGAACTCGAGGCCCGGCGACAGGCCAAGATAACTGTGCGTAGGCCGCGCGAAGCAATAGATACAGCCATGCTCGCACCCGCGATACGGATTCAGCGACACGCTGAACGGAATATCGGGCGACTGGTTGTGCGTGAGGATGCTTTTGGCGCGTTCCTCGAATAGCTGCGTGCGCAACGCGGGACGCCCGCTTTCCTCTTCCGACGGCGCGATCCAGCCGTCGTCGACGGCCTCGCGCTGGTCCACTTCGTAGCGGCCCTGCACATTCGTGACCGCGCCGCGCCCCTTGCGCGGAGCGGGCGGCGCGATTGGAAATTCGGGAATGTCTCGATCGTAGTCGGTCACGGCACACGGCAAAAGCAATGCTGAATACTGTACAAATATACAGTGTTTACAGCTTTTGTCGAGCATGACTTGAGCGGCCGCTCCGGCCTTGCGCGAGTCACGCCGTAAGCGTCACTCGCCTACAGCAATGTTGAGCGTTTCCTTGATTTCTTCCATCACGACATAGCTTTTCGACTGCACCGCGCCCGGCAGTTGCAGGAGTATGTCGCCAAGCAGCTTTCGGTAGTCGGCCATTTCGCCGATGCGCGCCTTGATCAGATAGTCGAAATCGCCCGACACGAGATGGCATTCGAGCACCTCGGGAATCTTCTGCACTTCGCGCCGGAACTGGTCGAACATGTTGCCGCTCTTGTGATCGAGCGTGATCTCGACGAACACCAGCAATGCCGCGCCCAGTTCCGCCGGATTCACGCGCGCGTGATAGCCCGTAATGACGCCGTCGCGCTCCATGCGCTTGACGCGCTCGATGCACGGCGTCACGGAAAGACCCACCTGCTCGGCCAGTTCCTTCATGGCGATCCGGCCATCCTGCTGGAGGATTTTCAGGATCTTGTGATCGAGTTTGTCGAGCGCTCGAACGGGCTGACGCTGTGTACGCATGGTTTTTACTGAAAATCTGAAAAATACAATAACAAAACCTACCTCGACGCAAATAGTATAGCGGTTAACACTAGGCATGCGGCAAACCACCTCGTCTATCGAACAAAAACGCGAAGAACGGGGTTTTCCACCACGCTGCGAGCCTTCCGACCTTTAGGAGCAGCTATGCGAGTCGTCGTTCTGGGCAGTGGCGTCGTTGGGGTTACGACCGCCTATTATCTTGCGCGCGCGGGACACGAAGTCACCGTGATCGACCGCGAAGCGGGCCCTGCGCTCGAAACCAGCTTTGCCAACGCCGGCCAGATTTCGCCGGGCTACGCTGCGCCGTGGGCGGCGCCGGGCGTGCCGCTGAAGGCCGTCAAATGGATGTTCCAGAAACACGCGCCGCTCGCCATCCGGCTCGACGGCACGCAGTTCCAGCTGCAATGGATGTGGCAGATGCTGCAGAACTGCACGTCCGCGCGCTATGCCGTCAACAAGGGCCGCATGGTGCGTCTCGCCGAATACAGCCGTGATTGCCTGCAGGCGCTGCGCGCCGAAACGGGCATCCAGTACGAAGGGCGCACGGGCGGCACGCTGCAACTGTTCCGCACGCAACAGCAACTCGATGGCGCGGCGAAGGACATCGCCGTGCTCGAGGATGCGAACGTGCCGTACGAACTGCTGATGCCGGGCGATCTCGCGCGTGCCGAACCCGCCCTCGCCGCGACAGCGCACAAGCTGACGGGCGGCCTGCGTCTGCCGGGCGACGAAACGGGCGACTGCCAGTTGTTCACGACGCGTCTTGCCGCGCTCGCTGAACAGTTGGGCGTCAAGTTCCGCTACAACACGCCGATCGACGCCCTGGCGCTGGAAGGCGAGCGCATCGCCGGCGTGAAGTGCGGCAGCGAGATGGTGCGCGCGGACAGCTTCGTCGTCGCGCTGGGTTCTTACTCGACGAAGTTCCTGTCGGGCGTCGTCAAGATTCCCGTATATCCCCTCAAGGGCTACTCGATCACCGCGCCGATCGTCAATGCCGAGTCGGCGCCCGTCTCGACGGTGCTCGACGAGACGTACAAGATCGCGATTACGCGTTTCGACGACCGGATCCGCGTCGGCGGGATGGCGGAGATCGTGGGTTTCGACAAGAAGCTGAAGCAGGCGCGCCGCGAGACGCTCGAAATGTGCGTGAACGACCTGTTCCCCGGCGGCGGCGATACGTCGAAGGCGACGTTCTGGACGGGCCTGCGCCCGATGACGCCGGACGGCACGCCGATCGTCGGCCGCACGCCCGTGTCGAACCTGTTCCTGAACACGGGACACGGCACGCTCGGCTGGACGATGTCGTGCGGCTCGGGCCAACTGCTCGCCGACCTGATCTCCGGGAAGAAGCCGGCGATCCAGGCCGACGACCTATCTGTGCATCGTTACCTGAAGGACGCGCCCGGCCAGACGCGCCCGGCCTACGCGTAAATCGGAACGGCCCGCGGCGGTGCGGGCTCGTTGCATCAGCGAAAAAGGCGCCCGAGGGCGCCTTTTTCGTTTCGGCGACTGCCCGTGCGAGCACCCGCTCGGCACGAGGCTTCGGTCGACGTGTGCATGGCGCTTGTCGCGCGTCGGGCGAATCGACGCTATCGAACGGACGTACGTGCGCGACGATGCGTTCCGCACGGCACGGGGGCGACCGCGGATCGTCCGGGCGAACGACGCCCGCGCCTCTTCAGGCGATGACACAACAAAAAGGGGCGCTCATCGCGCCCCTCGTGCTACATGCTTACCGCCGAAGCGTCACGCCGCATCAGCCGAGTTCGGTCACGAGCTCCGGCACGAGCGAGAACAGATCGCCGACGAGGCCGTAATCGGCCACGCTGAAGATCGGCGCTTCCGGGTCCTTGTTGATCGCGACGATCACCTTCGAATCCTTCATGCCGGCCAGATGCTGGATTGCACCCGAGATACCGACCGCGATGTACAGCTGCGGCGCGACGATCTTGCCGGTCTGGCCGACCTGGTAGTCGTTCGGCACGTAGCCGGCGTCGACTGCCGCGCGCGATGCGCCGAGCGCCGCCGACAGCTTGTCGGCCAGCGGCTCCAGCACCTTCGTGTAGTTCTCGCCGCTGCCCAGACCGCGGCCGCCCGACACGATGATGCTCGCCGACGTCAGTTCCGGACGGTCCAGCTTCGTCACCTCACGGCTCACGAACTGCGACTTGCCGGCGTCTGCCGCTGCTTCGATCTTGTCGACCGATGCGCTGCCGCCTTCCGCTGCCACCGGATCGAAACCGGTCGCACGCACCGTGATGACCTTGATCGGATCGCTCGACTGCACCGTCGCGATCGCGTTGCCCGCGTAGATCGGGCGCTCGAACGTGTCGGCCGAATCGACTGCCGTGATGTCCGAGATCTGCGCGACGTCCAGCTTCGCGGCAATGCGCGGCGCGATGTTCTTGCCGTAGGCCGTCGCCGGCGCAAGGATGTGCGAGTAGTCCTTCGCGATGTTCAGCGCCGTCGCCTCGACGTTTTCCGCCAGGCCTTCGGCCAGTTGCGGCGCGTCGGCCAGCAGCACCTTCGACACACCTGCGATCCTCGCTGCCGCGTCGGCAGCCGCTTGCGCGTTGTGGCCCGCGACCAGCACGTGGATGTCGCCGCCGATCTTCGCGGCCGCCGCCACCGTGTTCAGCGTCGCGGCCTTGATCGACGCGTTGTCGTGTTCTGCAATCACCAGAATCGTCATTTCTTTCCGCTCCCTCTTACAGCACCTTGGCTTCGGTCTTCAGCTTCTCGACCAGCGTCTTCACGTCCGGCACCTTCACGCCGGCTGCGCGCTTCGGCGGCTCGACCACCTTCAGCGTCTTCAGACGCGGTGCGACGTCCACACCGAGGTCTTCCGGCTTCACGGTTTCCAGCGGCTTCTTCTTTGCCTTCATGATGTTCGGCAGCGTCACGTAGCGCGGCTCGTTCAGGCGCAGGTCGGTCGTCACGACCGCCGGCAGCGTCAGCGACAGCGTTTCCGCGCCGCCGTCGACTTCGCGTGCCACCGTTGCCTTGCCGTCGGCCACCGTCACCTTCGACGCGAACGTCGCTTGCGGGAGACCTGCCAGCGCAGCCAGCATCTGGCCCGTCTGGTTCGAATCGTCGTCGATCGCCTGCTTGCCGAGGATCACCAGCTGCGGCTGTTCCTTGTCGACCAGCGCCTTCAGGATCTTCGCGACGGCCAGCGGTTCGACGCTGTCGTTCGATTCGACGAGGATCGCGCGATCCGCGCCGATCGCGAGCGCCGTGCGCAGCGTTTCCTGCGCTTGCGTGACGCCCACCGACACCGCGATCACTTCGGTCGCGACGCCTGCTTCCTTGAGGCGCACCGCTTCTTCCACCGCGATTTCGTCGAACGGGTTCATCGACATCTTCACGTTCGCGATGTCGACGCCCGTGTTGTCCGACTTCACGCGGACCTTCACGTTGTAATCGACCACTCTTTTCACTGGCACCAGGATTTTCATGCACACGCTCCAAAGTTACGAATACGACCAGAGGCCATTTTATAGCGAGGCCTCATGACTGCGCGGCCAGGCGGACCCAACCATGATGGTTGTCGAGGATACCGCTTCTTGGCGACGCGCCAATGATAGCGAACGGTCGTTCTATTTTAAAAGAGAAAAAACCCGGACGCAAAGCCCGGGTTTTCGATCATCGACTCTAATCCCGCCGGGCGTCCCGTGCTCCGCCCCGTTACCAGGCGGCGATGACCGCGCCGCCGAACTTGCCTTCGATGAACTGCTTCACGTCGGCCGAGTGATACGCCGCAATCAACTTGGCGACCCACGGCTTGTTCCGGTCCGCCTCACGGATCGCGAGGATGTTCGCGTACGGGCCGCTCGGGCCCTCGATCGCGATCGCGTCCTGCTTCGGTTTCAACCCCGCTTCCATCGCGTAATTGGTGTTGATCGCGGCCGCGTCGACGTCGCCGAGCGAGCGCGGAATCTGCGCCGCGTCGAGTTCGACGATCTTCAGCTTGCGCGGATTGTCGACGATATCGAGCGGCGTCGCCTTCAGCCCTGCGTCCGCGCGCAGCTTCAGCAGCCCCTGCTTCTGCAGCAACAGCAGCGCGCGGCCGCCGTTGGTCGGATCGTTCGGCACCGCGACGCGCGCGCCCGGCTTCAGTTCGGCCAGCGACTTCACGCGCTTCGAGTAGATGCCCATCGGGAACGTGACGGTATCGGCAACCTTGATCAGCTTGTAGCCGCGGTCCTTCACCTGCGCCTGCAGATACGGATCGTGCTGGTAGCTGTTCGCGTCGAGGTCGCCCGACGCGAGCGCGGCGTTCGGCTGCACGTAATCGGAGAATTCGACGATGCGGATCTCCAGGCCGTCCTTCGCCGCGACCTTCTTCACCACTTCCATGATCTGCGCGTGCGGGCCGCCCGTCACGCCGACCTTGATGGTTTCGGCGTGGGCCTGCGCGCCCGCGAACAGCACGGCCGCACCCAGCGCCGCCGCGAATTTCAGCATGAAGCGTCGTTGCATCGTTTCTCCCCTGTCGGATCGGTTGGTCTTATTTGTGGCTCAACCGGCGCACCAGCCAGTCGCCGAACGATTGCACGATCTGCACGAACACGATCAGGATCGCGACGACCGTCCACATCACTTCCGGCAGATAACGCTGGTAACCGTAACGGATCCCGAGATCGCCGAGCCCGCCGCCGCCGATCGCGCCCGCCATCGCCGAATAGCCGACCAGCGACACGAACGTGATCGTCAGACCCGCGACGATGCCCGGCAGCGATTCGGGCAACAACACCTTGAAGACGATCTGCGACGTGGTCGCGCCCATCGATTGCGCGGCCTCGATCAACCCGCGGTCGACCTCGCGCAGCGCCGTTTCGACGAGACGCGCGATGAACGGCGCGGACGCGAGCGTCAGCGGCACGACCGCCGCGGCCGTGCCGATCGACGAACCGGTGACGAGCCGCGTGAACGGGATCACCGCGACCAGCAGGATGATGAACGGCGTCGAACGGACCGCATTCACGATGCCGCCGAGCACGCGATTCACCGCGAGGTTCTGCAGCACGCCCTGGCGATCGGTCAGGTAGAGCAGCACGCCGAGCGGCAGGCCGACGAGCGCGCCGACCGCCCCGGAGATGCCGACCATGATCAGCGTCTCCCAGAACGACTGCACGAACATATCGAACATCTCACTCAACATACGAAAGCTCCTCTACCACCACACCTTGCTCGCGCAGGAACGCGAGCGCCTGCCCGACCTTGCCCGGCTCGCCGCCCGCGAGCACCGCGAGCGAACCGAATGCCTGCCCCTGGATCTCGTCGATCTGGCCATGCAGGATGTTGAAATCGAGTTCGTACCGGCGGATCGTCTCCGACAGGATCGGCTGGTCGACCCCCGAGCCCGTGAACGCGAGCCGCAGCAGATGCCCGCGGCCCGTCTTCAACCGCTCGGCCACGCGCGCCTTCAGCGCGGGCGGCAGTTCCTGCGCGATCACGTCGCCGATCAGCGCACGCGTCACTTCGTGATGCGGCTGCAGGAACACGTCGATCACGCGGCCTTCCTCGACCACGCGCCCGGCATCGAGCACCGCGACGCGGTCGCAGACCTGCTTGATCACTTCCATCTGGTGCGTGATCAGCACGATCGTCAGGCCGAGCTCGCGATTGATGCGTTTCAGCAGGTCGAGGATCGAACGCGTGGTTTCGGGATCGAGCGCGGACGTCGCTTCGTCCGACAGCAGCACCTTCGGCTGGCTTGCCAGCGCGCGGGCGATGCCGACGCGCTGCTTCTGCCCGCCGCTGATCTGCGACGGATAGCGATCCTTCTGCGCGGACAGCCCGACCAGATCGAGCAGCGGCAGCACGGCGGCCTCGATGTCGGCACGGCTCGCGCCGGCCAGTTCCAGCGGCAGCGCGACGTTGTCGAACACCGTGCGCGACGACAGCAGGTTGAAGTGCTGGAAGATCATGCCGATCTCGCGGCGCGCTTCGCGCAGCGCGCCGGCCGACAGCAGCGTCAGATCGCGCCCGCCGACGACGACATTGCCTTCGGTCGGCCGCGTGAGCAGGTTGATGGTGCGCACGAGCGTGCTCTTGCCGGCGCCGCTTCGGCCGATGATGCCGAACACCTCGCCTTGCGGGATCGTCAGGTTGACGTTGTGCAGCGCTTCAACCCAGCCGCCCGGGCCGGGAAAACGCTGCGAGAGATTGCGTAATTCGATCATGTAAACAAAACGGCGGCCGGCCGGCGAGATGGCCCGCCAGTCGGCCGCCGATGCATCTGGAATAGCCGGCGATTTTACCGCAAACCCCTCATTCCCCTTAATAATCGATTTCGATCTTTTC
>Ga0102592_1003814_pt1 | contig 10849 bp, 10 predicted proteins | sample AraplaCol_mMF_r2_FD_76861 | JGI IMG/M metagenome (GOLD analysis project Ga0102592, IMG submission 76861) | Arabidopsis root microbial communities from North Carolina, USA - plate scrape MF_Col_mMF_r2 (SPADES assembly) (version 2) | ecosystem: Host-associated > Plants > Roots > Endosphere... | reverse complement strand
CGGACACTCGCCAGGCAACGCGTCGGACACTTGATGAGCGGCACCAAGAAATCGCTGACCAATGGTTACCACTTCACGATCAAGGATTTCCGTCTGATGATCAGCGTGTGTTTGCCGGGCAGGGGGGGCGACGATGCGCGCTGCCGGGAACTGTGTGAGCTGCGCGACTCGATGTCCGTGACGTTGAACGCCGCGTCGTTCCCGAACTCGGCTTGTGGCGTTGATGACCTGATCAACTGGTGCGCCCAGTTTGTGAATGCGGATCGGCTGTCGCGCGACGATCAGGTAAAAGTCAACTACGACGACGGGCGCGAGATTTGCGACCAGATCGTCGACTTCGACACCGTGCAAGACGCCCATGCTGAAGGGCTTCTCCTGTCCCGGTTGGGGGACGAAGCGAAGATGGAAGCCCGCTTTATGTCGATCAAGTCATTCCCGGAGCGTTTTGGACTGTGGCAGATGGGCGGCCTGATCGGCGACCTGATGCAGCCTGCGCTGCAATACAACGCACCTTTCCTTCTGACGATGGGTGTGCATATTCTTGATCCGATTGAAACGAAAGCAGCGGTCACGACCAACAACTTTCGCGCCACGCAGAATGCCGGCAGCAAGATGGCTGCCATCATGCCGGACGTGGAAAAGAAGCACAAAGACTGGAAAGCGGCAGCCGATGCCTACGACGTGGGTGGCGCCCTGGTCTCGATGTACCACCAGTTGGCGATCTTCACGACACCGGAAAAGGCGGCAAGCGCCTGCGAAACGGCGCGCGCGATCTGGCGAGCACGGGGATTCGAGCTAAACGCTGACATCTACATGCACAGGCAGGCTCTGCTGGCGAGCTTGCCTATGACGCTGACGCCGGACTTTCACCGCGACCTGAAGAAGATGCGCCGGGTGACGCGCAAGTCGATGTCCAATGCCATTCATCTGGCGCCGTTGATCGGCGAATGGCGCGGAACGCGGACACCGACGGTGATTATGGCCGGTCGCCGTGGCCAAGTCACAACGCTCGATCTGTTCGACAACGATCTGGGCAACGCGAATGCAGCGGTGATCGGCGCCCCGGGTTCCGGGAAATCGGTTTTTCTCAATGAACTGGCCTGGTCTTACCGTTCGGTTGGAGCAAAGGTCTGGATGTTGGACCTCGGTCGTTCGTTTGAAAAGCTGTGCCGGAAAGCCGATGGCACGTATATCGAATTCACGCCGCAGAGCAAGATTTGTTTGAACCCGTATTCGCGGATCAACGACATTTGCGACGACATGGACATGCTGGTGCCGGCGATCGCCAAGATGTGCTCCATGCAGCATCCTCTGGAAGAAGTCCAGTACAAGGCAATCTCGACCATGCTGCTCACGCAATGGAAGATGTATGGGCGGGAAATGACCATGACCTGCCTGCGAGACGCCTTCATGAAGGGTTCGATCCGCGACCTCGGCATCTTCAACGACCAACGTATCAAAGACCTGGCGATCATGCTCAATCCCTACGCCAAGGGCGGACAGTACGAGCGCTTCTTCGAAGGCGTCAACAACGTCGATTTCACCAATGACTTCATCGTGATCGAGAACGAGGAATTGAAACGCCGGCCGGACCTGCACGCCGTGGTTAATATCCTGCTGCTTTATCAGATCACCGGCGAAATGTATTTGACGCGCAATAGGCGGAAGGTGCTGTTTATCGACGAAACGAAGCAGCAGCTTGGTGAGATCGGCTGCGACGATCCGATCAAAGCCGCTGTGGTGGAGGAAGCGGCGCGGCGAGCCAGGAAATATGGTGGTTCGCTGGTCACTGCCACCCAAGGCGGTGATGACTACTACGGTTCGGCGCAAATGGAAGCCGCATTCAACTGTTCGGATTGGGTGTTCCTCCTGCGCCAAAAGCCGGAATCGATTGAGCTGCTGGGGCGCAAAGGCCGGCTCTTGATGGACGAATCGAAAAAGCGGCTTCTGAATTCCTTACGGACCGAAGCGGGGGCGTTTGCGGAGATCTACGTCTCATCGCCTGTCGGAGAAGGTGTCGCCCGGCTGGTGTTAGACCCGGCGACACACCTGCTTTTTTCGAACAAGATCGAAGACAACAAACCGATCGATGAACTAAGGGCGCAGGGCTACAGCATTGACGAGGCCATTCAAATGGTCCTCGCGGCAAGGGGGCAATCATGCATCCACTGATTTTGCAGCTAGGCATGTGCATCGCATCGACGCTGGCCGGCATCGCGGTCTACGACCGCGTGATTGTTCGGCCAGCTACGGCGATCGGCGTGGTGGATGCGGTCCAGGTCTATCGCGAACAGGAAGCGCTCCTGGTCAAAGCGCTTTCCTCCGGGGAGGGCGATGCAGAGCGGACGCAGGCCGCCGCGAATGCTCGCCAGTTCGCCGAACGGATTTCGGGCGAAATGGCCAAGCTGGCCCAGGACTGTGGATGCCTCGTGGTCGACCGTTCCCTGGTGGTTGGGATGCGACCGGACATGCGGGATCTTACCCCGCTGCTTCGTCAACGGGTGCTGCGATGATGCGCAATTTCCTGACCCATGCCAGGGAGCGCTGGTATCTCTACCTGCCGCTCGCCCTGATCTGGGCGCTGGCGGCGGCGCGGATCTTTGTCGACCCGGTACCGCATGTGCCGCTGTTATTCAACGTGACGCCCAGCTTGCCTTACACGGTGGCTTTCATAGAGCGGCGAACAGGCGTGATCGCACGGGGCGACTATGTCATCTATGCGTTCGGCGGCATCGCGACCAGGCATTTCCCGGGTCTTGCCCGGCAGCCGTTCTTCAAGCGCGTGGCAGGCATCGAAGGCGATCAGGTGCGCGTCGAAGGACGGCGCGTGCTGGTCAATGGCAATGACGTTGGTCAGGCCAAGCTGTATGCGACGGTGAGCAAGCTTCCATTGGAACCGATCGAGCCCTGCGTCATCCCGCCGCATTACTTCTACATGCAGGGGACTAGTCCGGATAGCTTCGATTCGCGCTATCGCATCAGTGGTTTGGTGCATGTCAGGGACGTGATCGCGGTGGTGCGACCGATTTTTTAGGGGACGTGCGATGAAGCGTTTGACGATGCGGTGTCTCATCGCCTTGGGCGTCTGGGGCATTAGTTGCACGGCCGGTGCCGAGTCGCTCGGCGTGGTCGGGCCGACCTATCCCATCGCCGAGGAACATCTGTTGAAGATGATCGAAGCGCGCCTGCGGGCCAAGGAGGAGAGCGGTGAACTGGCGCGTATTCAAGAGCAGATTGTTTCACGTGGAAAGCAGGCCGTTCTGGCGCCACCACCCTTGCAGCTCCCGGCCGTAGCCGTACCGCGGACGTTCTATGTCGATCCGACCTACGTGCTGGACCGGAATATCGCCGATGGTGGTGGACGTCTATTGTTCGCCGCCGGGACCCGTGCCAATCCGCTCGATATTGTTTCGATGAGCCGAAGGCTGTTCTTTTTCGACGGACGCGATGAGCGCCAGGTCGCCATGGCCGAACGCCTGGCTAAAGGGGAAACGGCGAAGACCAAACCGGTGCTGGTCGGTGGCTCGTATCTCGACCTGATGCGGCGCTGGAAGGTCCCGGTGTATTACGACCAAAGAGGCGTACTGGTCAAACGTCTGCGGATCGAGCGGGTGCCGGCCTTGGTGTCCCAGGAGGGGCGCCGGTTGCGGGTCGACGAACTGGTGCCGGCCTCATGACAGGGAAGGAGAGACGCGATGAAGCTGCCTTTGCACAGGCTGAAATTTCGAGGGCTGTCCAGTCCAGCGCGCGCACTGGCGCGAGGGGGCGCGGCGTTGCTGCTTGCGTTGGTGGCTGCTACGGCGAACGCCGCCGGCGTAACGACCTGCCAAGGGCGTTTCCCGAACCCTATCACCGACATCTGCTGGAGCTGCATTATGCCCATCTCGCTCGGCGGCGGCACGCTGGCCAGCATTGGTGGGCAGGAGGATATCGGAAACCCCGGCTCTCCGATTTGCAGTTGCGGTGTCAATCCGACGATCGGCCTGTCGATCGGGTTCTGGGAGCCAGCCCGGCACGTGGAAGTGGTACGTCGTTCGTTCTGCCTGGTCTCGCTGGGCGGCGTCGACCTGAATCCCGGAATCGCGGCGCCAGATGCCGGACGCTTTACCGATGGTACTGGCGATCAGAACAGTTTTTACCAGGCCCATTTCTACGTGAATCCAGTGCTGTACTGGTTGCAGGTCGTGGCGGACTTTCCATGCCTGGAGCGCGCATCGTTCGATTTGGCCTATCTCACGGAAGTTGATCCGCTGTGGAATGACGATGAGCTGACACTGATCCTCAACCCCGAAGCCGCGCTGTTCGCCAATCCCGTCGCCCTGGCGGCCTGCGCGGCCGACTGTGTCGCCGCCACGGCCGGGTTCGCCCGGTCGGAATTGTTCTGGTGCGCCGGGTGCCAAGGCAGTCTTTATCCGCTGGACGGGCACAGTATCTATCACCTCGGTGGTGTACGGACGGCCGAATTGCTGATGCAGCGGCTGACAGCGAAGATGCATCGTGAGCTGCTGGCCTGGGGGAGCCACGGTACGGCCGGCCTGTGCGGTCCCTATTTCCTCCCGGTGATGGACAAGGCGGCTTACAAGACCCAGTTGACCTTTCCGATTCCGAATACCGGCAAGATTCTTGGTCGGTGTTGCCAACCGTTCGGGCGAACCACCGTGCTTTGGGGCGCAGGCAAGGAATATCCAGTCAAGGGGGAGGATTTTGCATTCATGCTCTTCAGGAAAAGGAATTGCTGTGTTGGCTACTAACCAATTTTCCGTGAAGCGGTGGAAGGCGGTGCTGGCGTTTGCTGCTGGTGTTTGCGTCGGTACTGCGCAACCAGGCTTTGCCGGCGGGGGCGTTTCAGGCGCCGCGAACCCAGTGCAGTCTGGCGCGCCGAAGTCAGGCCAGGTTACTGGCTCCCCAAGGCTCGAGCGTTTGCCGCAGCCGGTGCAGAGCCGTCCACTCGACGTCGCTTCCATCGCACGCGGGTTCGAGGTAGCGGGAGTTTTGGCTGCGGGCAGGATGCTGGCGCAAGGCCCCCAACTGCTTGTCTTCGTCAGCTTGTCGATGCCCGAGGGGGCGCTGCGCAAATTGATCGAACAGGCTGAACGCACGCGAGCAGTCCTGGTGCTGCGCGGCTTGAAAGACGGCTCCATGGTCAAGACGGCGGTCGCCGTGCGTCAGTTGCTCGGCGAGCGCAAAGCTGCGCTGCAGATCGATCCGCAAGGCTTCGACCGTTTTGGCGTGAACCAGGTGCCAACGTTCGTGCTGTTACGTGACGGCACACAGGCCCAGCGATGCGCGGATGCCAGCTGCGTGCCCGCGTCTTCCTACGCCACGCTGGCGGGTGACGTGACCATTGACTATGCGCTCGAATGGATCGAGACCCATTCGTCCAGCGCGCAGCGCGAAGCAAAAGTGCTTCTCCAACGCCTACGGGAGTGATCATGCGCCGAATCGTCGTCTTTATTGTCGCCTGCAGCTTGCTGTCAACACAAAGCGGGATGGTGCAGGCCCAGATCGAGGCGGATCTTGCCGCAGCGCGTGCGGCAAACGCCGTGGTGCGCAGCGGCGTCAACGCGACATCGGCTGCGGCGGTGGTTCCTGGTTACACGACTGCACCTCCGGAAACGACATTGTATGGCCGGACTGACCTGGCAACGGAAGCAAGGGCGCGGCTGATGCTTTGCGCTTCCATGCCTGGAGACCCGATCTGCGATGGACAGCGCAATGCCGCGACGTCGGCCGCTATTCCGCGCCCGCCTGTCACGCCGGGAGATCCGCAGGTTGCGGGCGCCAGTGCCGTTGCGCGGGATCCGCTGACAGCGGAATCTGGGTTGACCGCAATGTACGCGGGGTGCCCGGCCGGTGGCCCGTGCACGCCGACAGCTTTCTGCCTTGGAGCCCGTTGTTTTGACACAACCGGCGTGAATGATCCAGACTTTGCCAAGGCGATGAGCTACCTTGAAGCCGCGCGCGAGGCAGGCGTCTATCTCGATCCCGCCACGATGCGCGTGTTCAGCGGTGAGGATAACCGTTGCCGGGGCAGGTTACTCAAGAACTGCTGCGGGACCGACAGCGCCGGCGCAGGGTTCCACAACCAGTCGCTATTCGGGACCGGCTCACGACTGGTGTTCGACATCCTGATGAACTCGAACAATCGGAGTTTCATCATGCAGGGTTTTAAATCCTTGTTGATGGGGAGCGGTTTTTCGGGCGCGTTCTCGACCTACGGCGTTACCGTTGCCGTCAATGGCGCGGCACTGCCTGCAGGTTCCGTCACGCTCATGGCAGGGGATTCCATCGTTATCGCCATCACACCCTGGACGCTGGTCATCGCGGTAATTTTCTATGTGGTGATGTCGATGATGTCCTGCAATGAGGAGGAAGGAAAGCTCGCCATGAAAGAGGGCGCCCGGCTGTGCCGGTCGATTGGCACCTGGTGCTCGAAATGCATCCGCGTCCTGGGCAAATGTGTGAGTTGCATTGAGCACACGACGTCGAAGTGCTGTTTCAACTCGAAATTGGCGCGCATCCTGAATGAACAGGGCCGTGCGCAGTTGGGAATCGGGTGGGGCGGGGCGCAAAACCCGTCCTGTTCGGGATTTACCGTGGCGCAATTGCAAGCGCTGGACTTTTCGCGCATGGACCTGACGGAGTTTTACGCATCGATCGTTCCGACTATTCCGGCGGCGAGCACGATCCAGGCCGCGGCCAGCGCGCGCGCACCGACTTGCTATTTTGGGAGGGGGAAATGCTGAAACCTGTGCTTTGTGGATTGATGGCGTTCATCAGTTTTTCCGCCTTGGGACAAAGCGGCGCAGTGTACCGGCGCCCGGTGGAGGAAGTGCGGCCACTGCTGATCGAGGCCATTGATGCGCCAGCTGGTGAAGCCCATGGGCGCCTTACGGGCCAAATTTCGGATGCCATCGGGCGGCAGTTCAAGACCTCTGAGCCAATCAACGTCGACGTCACGACGCTCATCCGCTATGCGGAAGAGGGATGCCGTCGCCTGTCCGTCCTATTCTGGCAGGACGGCGTGCAATTGGGTCAGGGCGTGCCCGCCAAGCGCCAGACAGTCGAATTTGGCATCAACTATTGCAGAACCGGGATGCCGCCGCGCAGCCTGGAAAAGTCGGTGCAGCCATGAAGCTCTCTATGTTGACCTGGCTGCTCTGCCTGCACGTTGGACTCGCTCTGGCACAACCTGGAGAAGGACCGTCCGCGCAGACAGCTTTCCTTAGCATTTCCACGGAAATACCCAGCCGACGCGGCTGGCATTTCTACGATGACCCGTTGGCCGAATTGCCCTTGAACCCGCTTCCCAAGGTGAGCCCGCGAAGCGTGCCAGCGACGCGGGCGATTCGACCGGAACTTGAGCGATTTCGCCAACTACAGCGCGAGGTCGAGGAAGTCCGCGCGATCGCCATCATCCGTCCCACGGAAGAGAACGTCCGGCGGTACATGGAGCTCGAATCGCGGGTGGTGCGCAACGCATCCCAGTTTGCCGATCTGGCACAACGCATCGCCTGGGCCAACCCCGACCTTGATCCGTCGACGCAGGGTCGGCCGGTCAATGCCAGCGCGTTGGAAGCATATGAGGAGAACCAGGCGCGCACTCGCGGCAGCACACTTTCGGCGCTCGCCAATGATCATGCGCTGATCTTCTTCTTCCGTGGCGACTGCGGGTATTGCCACAAGATGGCCCCGTTACTGAACGCCTTCCGCCAGCGCTACGGCTTTCCTTTGATCGCGGTCAGCGTCGACGGTGGTTCGATTCCTTCACTGCCCATGGCACGGGCGGATAACGGAATTGTGCGCGCACTGAAGGTGGCGCAGGTCCCCGCTGTTTTTCTGGCACAGCCCTTTACAGGCCGGATTCTGCCGGTGGGTTTTGGGGTGCTGTCGGAGTCCCAATTGGTGGAACGGATCATGGCCCTAACGGACAGGCAGCGGAGCATGGCATCGCAATCAAGCCTGTTCTGGCCGAACTAAGGAGGTGAAACGTTGACGTCCTCCCCGCCCTAAAGGTCGGGGATTCCTGCTTCCAGCGTCGCACGTCCGCGACGGAGAATATTTAACGCAGCATTTCGATCACGATCATGTTCTACACCACAGTCGCTGCATTGCCATTCTCTTATTCCAAGGCCTGCGATACCTCTCGGCCGCGAATCGGGCAATGCGCCACAATTCGAGCAGGTCTGGGTGCTGAAACTCTCATCAACTTCCACGTACCGCGCGCCATGCTTAACAGCCTTGTACGCGAGCATCGCCCGGAAGGACGACCAGCCTGCATCAAGCACGGACTTCGCCAGGCTGGTCTGGGCGAGTCCGCTGGCATTGACATTGCCAACTACGATATGGTCAAAGGTGCGGACGATCTCGGCCGACTGCTTGTGAAGGAAGTCCAACCTGCGCCGCGCAGTACGCGCCTGAATGGCCTTCACACGGCGTCGCTTATGCGCACGCTGCGCCAGAGCGAGTGCGGCTTCGGCGGCGCGGTAAAAGCAAGGCGCAGGAATCTTTTCGCCATCGGACAAAGTGGCCAAATCTTTCAAGCCAAGGTCAATGCCGACACCATGCTCAAGAGGACGCACCGCCGGTTCGGCCACCTCGATCACAATATTGAGAAACCAATTGCCCCGGCTGTCTTGCGAGAAGCACGTGCCGTCCTTGATCTTCCCTTCCGGCAGCGCGCGCGAGTAAAACACACGAAAGGTATTGCCGGCAAAGCGAAACGCGTTACCTTCCCGATGCAGGTCGCGTCCTTTGAACGGCACCCAGCCCAACGATTTGCGGCCTCGGTAGCGCAGGTAGGGCCTATGGTGCTGCACTCTGGACTTGGCGAACTGCTCACATACAGCATTGATGACACCGGAGTGCAACTCCAGTTCCTTGCTGCTACCTGCCGTCAACTTGTTCAGATCAAAACCTGTCAGCCATGGACGACTAAAACGCAAGGCATCCTTCTGCCGGTCGTTGCAGTAATTCCAGACGAAGTTCACTTTACGTGCTTGCTGATTAAGCAGCCCGGTCTTCGACTTCACGCGGAAACGGTAGACGATAATCATACTGTAACTTTATACAGTGTCTCGCTAACTTCAAGGAAACCGGCCGCTTTGCGGCCGGATCCTTTCACTCCCCGCCCTCAAGGACGGGGTTTCTCGGAGCAAGTCTTATGAACACTTTGAAAAGCGCATTTGCGGCTGCGGCACTAGTCGGCACGGTCTTACCAGGGGTATGCCTGGCTGGCGACCTAAATTCCGAAGTCAATAAGATGTTCAACGACTTGGGGGCGATCGGAAATTACACTGCGCCAGGTGCCTTCCGGGGGCAAGTGTATAACACGTATACCGGCGGGAGCATGATGCTTCGCACGCAAAACAAGACGTACCAGTTAGTTGCGATCGATTTTCCCGAGGCGCGCGCCGGCTGCGGGGGCATTGACGTATTCGGTGGTTCTTTCTCGCATATCTCGGCCACCGAGTTCAAGAATATGCTGAAGAACATAACCGCTGCGCTTCCGGGCGTGGCCTTCCAGCTCGCGCTCGAATCAGTGTCTCCGCTCTTGGGCGGGGTGACGAAATGGACCAAGAACCTGGAGAGCATGCTGACAAACGCAAACATCAGCACGTGCAACACGGCCAAGTCTCTGGTGAGTTCTGCGATGGAGGCCACAGGGGTCAGCACGGATAAGGTCTGCGAGGATCTGGCCGTTGCGATGGGCTTGGAGTCGGATTATGCGGCTGCCAGAGTGCGCTGCCAGTCGAACAAGAGCTCCGTAATGAGCAGCGCCCGGAGTTCCAGCGATCCGCTGGTTCGGAATAAGGCGCCATTCGTTGGAAACCTTACGTGGAAGGCGCTAAAACTGGCGGGCACGAATCTCGATGATCAGGAACGGGAGATGATCATGAGCATGGTAGGGACCGTGATTTATTACGAAGGGCCACGCGACCCTAATCCCATTGCGCCTACGCTTACATCGATCAACAGACTTCTCTATGGCAGTGCGGACACGTCTGGTGGTGGCGTAAGGCAGGAGATGCTCAGGTGTAACAATTACACCGAGTGTGACGAAGTCTCCATCGATACCAGTTACATCCATACGCCGTTCACTGTAAAGGTCGAGCGGCTGATGCGTTCGATTGCCGAGAAGATCATGACACGGACTCCTATACCGAATGATTCGCCTGAGATCGGTTTCGTCAATCAGACTACGGAGCCTGTCTATCGAATGCTGTCGGTAGGTGCCACCGTACCTGCGGTGAGCGTAACCGACAACTTAATCATGCGGTTCCGTGACGTTATCGCTGCAGACTACGCCTCTGTGTTCTTGGAGCGAAATCTGAGGATAGGGTTGAATGCCCTGGAAAAGGACTTCACGCTCAATTCGCTGCAAGCAGCACGGTCGCGCGAACTCCGCCGCCGGGTACAAGACATGATGGCTCAGCTAACTCTCGAGAAGACGGCGTTGTATCAGAAAGTCGGCTCGATCGGCGTTGTCGCAACAAGTATCGAACAACTTGAGCGTCAGCTTCGTACAAGCATGCCTCAACAGATCCAGGACCTACTGGGTCGTCGTGCGTCTTATTTGCGGTAGAAGAAGCGAATTGGAGCGATCCTATGTGGGAAATCTATGCATACCAGAACAGCGACAGCCTGTTCGGCATCTTAAACGCAGTCGCCGCCATTGCTGGCGCAAACGACTTCAAAGGGGCGCTCGCAGTTGTGGGCTTTTGCGGATTCGTGGCGGCAGTCATTGCCTATGCAGTCGCTCCACAAAAGCTTCAAGGGTGGCAATGGCTTGCGTCGGTCACCCTGGTTCTTTCCATCCTCTTCGTTCCACGTGTAACGGTTGGCATTG
>Ga0102592_1003808_pt1 | contig 10870 bp, 11 predicted proteins | sample AraplaCol_mMF_r2_FD_76861 | JGI IMG/M metagenome (GOLD analysis project Ga0102592, IMG submission 76861) | Arabidopsis root microbial communities from North Carolina, USA - plate scrape MF_Col_mMF_r2 (SPADES assembly) (version 2) | ecosystem: Host-associated > Plants > Roots > Endosphere... | reverse complement strand
CGGCTCGCATCGCCATGTGCGCCTGCCTTCCCGGCGCGCAGGAAGGGGAGTCGCATGTTGTTCGATTGGCATTACGCGGCGTCGCTACTCGTCGACGCGGCATTCTGGAAAGCTGCGTGGCTCGTCGTCGAACTGAGCGTGGCGACATGGTTGATCGGGATCGTCGCTGGATTCATGCTTGCGCTTGGCAAGCAATCGACGCTTTTGCCATTGCGCATGGCGTGTGGTGCTTATATCTGGCTGTTCCGCAGCTTGCCGCTTCTGGTGCTGCTGATCTTCGTCTATAACCTGCCGCAGGTGTTGCCGTGGTCGGGCGGTGTACTGTCCGATCCGTTCCTGGCCGGACTGATCGCGCTGTCGATCAGCGAAACCGCGTATATCGCCGAAATTCATCGGGGCGGTCTGCTTGCGCTCAACAAGGGACAACTCGAAGCGGGCAGGGCGCTCGGCATCGGATACGTCGGGCTGCAACGCCTGATCGTGCTGCCGCAGGCATTCCGCGTTGCACTGCCGTCGCTGATCAACGAGTACATCACGATAGTCAAGCTGACGTCGCTGGTGTCGGTGATTTCTCTGGCTGAAATACTGCTCGTTGGCGAGCGTCTCTATACGCAGAACTTCAAGGTGCTGGAGACCATGCTCGCGGTGTCGTTCTATTACGTCCTGATTGTCTCGGTGTTCGGTCATCTGCTGAAGATGCTCGAAAAGCGCCTCGACGTGACGCACCGCAAGCATGCCGTGATGATCGACGTGACGGCGCAGTCCAGCGATGCATCGAACGCCGCTGCAAAACCCGCCGACTCCCGGGCCACCGGACGCGCACTCGAAGCGGTCGGCATTCGCAAGCGCTATGGCCAGCACGAGGTGCTCAAGGGCATCGATCTGACCGTGAAGGCCGGGGAGGTCGTGTCGATCATCGGACCGTCGGGCTCGGGCAAGACATCGCTGATCCGCACGCTAAACGGGCTTGAATCGCTCGACGATGGCGAAGTGCATCTGCACGGACGCGCGTTCCTGCAGTCCCGCGGCCATGGCAAGGCGCGGCACGGCGACTATATGCGCGGTATTCTCGACATCGGCATGGTGTTTCAAAGCCTCAATCTGTTTCCGCACAAGACCGTTCTGCAAAACGTGACGCTCGCACCGCGCTATCACAACCGCCTGAAGGGCAGCGCCCTCGAAGAATCCGGCATGCGGATCCTGGCGAAAGTCGGCATGGCGGCGCATGCGCACAAGTATCCGCATCAGTTGTCGGGCGGGCAGCAGCAACGCGTGGCGATTGCACGCGCACTGGCAATGCAGCCATCAATCGTACTGTTCGACGAACCGACCTCCGCACTCGACCCGGAACTGGTGCAGGAAGTACTGAAAGTCATCGAGCAGCTTGCGCGCGACGGGATGACGATGATCATCGTCACGCACGAGATCAAGTTCGCGTTCCGCATCTCGGACCGGGTGATATTCATGGAAGGCGGTACGATACTCAGCGATGGTCCTCCACTGGAACTCGCGAAACAGAAAACCTCGCGCATCGCCAGTTTTCTCCAAGACGTTCATATCGCCTGAGCTTACGAATGACAACAGTACGTACGTCCGTTAAATCCGCGCCCGCGCCGGCGGCCGCGGAGACCGATCAGTCCGTGACGGACCGCATCCTGACAACCATCCGCGACGACATCATCGAGGGCAAACTGTTGCCCGGCACGGCGCTCGTCGAAAACGATCTGACGCAATTGCACGACGTGTCGCGCAACACGCTGCGCGAAGCATTGCGCCTGCTGTGCCGCGAGGGCCTTGCGGTGCATTACCGGCACCGCGGCGTGATCGTGCGCACACTCACGCGCCACGACGTGCGCGATATCTACCGCGTGCGGCGCACGCTGGAGTTGCAGGCGCTGACGCGCGAGGAACCCATCGATGCAGACGATCTCGCGTTGATGCGCGAAGCGATCCGCTGCGCGCAGGACGCCGTCGAACGTGAAGACTGGCGCGCAGTCGGCACGTATAGCCTGCTGTTTCACCGGCATATCGTGCGCTTGCTGCACAGCGCCTTGTTCGACGCGTTCTTCACGACGATTCTCGCGCAACTGCGGCTGGTGTTTGGGTCCGCACCGGACGAAAGGCGCTTTCAGAAGCCGTGGGTCGCGAAAGACCAGCGCATTTTCGTGCTGATCGAGCGCGGCCACCTCGACAAGGCGCAAGCAGCGCTCGCCGAATATCTGTCGGAGTCCGAGCACGCAATGCTCGACTATTTGTGACCTGTCTCGCGGCCGCGCGTCTCGAACGGCGCCACGAGAGCGTGGACACGCCGGCCGCCTCATCAAGGAGCGATCTCATGTTGAATTACCCTGCCGCCTATCAATCGACCAAGGGCTCCGCGCTCGACGCCGACAAGGCATTCTATCGACGCATTGCTGCAGAGCATGACGGACGCGAACTGATCGAATCGATCGTGATTCCGATCCGATCGGGACAGGCGTGGACGGTGCCTGCGGGGCATGTCTTCCGTATCGTGACGATCGAAGGGCCACAGGTGGCGGACCTCAACATGTGGAACCTGCACAATCCGCGCGAACGGATGTGGGCGTCCCGCACGCGTCAGTTGCAGGCAGCGCACGTCAGCACGTTCGACCGTCTCTGGTCGACGCTGCCGTTTCTGCGTCCGATGGTGACGATCACCGACGACAGTCTCGCTGATTACGGCATCGACGAACATGGCGGTCGCGTGCACGATCTGCTTGGCACGCGCTGTGACCCGTACGTGAACCGCATGCTGACGGGTGAAGATTTTCACTTTCATTGCCATTCGAATCTCACGCGCGCAGTTGCGCCGTATGGTCTGACCGAGTACGACGTACACGACGTGCTCAATGTTTTTCAATGCACAGGTCTGAATCTCGACGACAAGTACTTCATGAAGGCATGTCCGGCAAAGAAGGGCGATTATCTGGAGTTCTTCGCCGAGATCGATCTGCTTTGCGCGCTGTCGACGTGTCCCGGCGGCGATCTTTCTCTGCCGATGTGGGGACCGGACGCGCGTGATCCGCTGGAGGTGTGCCGGCCGCTTGGTGTGGAAATCTATCGGCTTGCGCCATATCTGCTCGAAGGGTGGTCGACGCCCTCTGTGGCCGCGTACAAAGGGCAGCACGGACTGACGCTGGGCGGCCAGGGATAATCGGCCGCGCGTTGATTACATGCGATGTAATTGGCGCGCAGCAGCGGGACGCCTACTCTGTGGCTGTCGCGTCACCAGTCCGGTGGCGCTCGCAACCAAGGAGATATCATGTCCCGCTATCCCGTTCACACGCTCGAATCCGCTCCGCTGCAATCGAAGCCCGTGCTTCAGCAACTGCAACAGGCGTTCGGCGCGATCCCGAACATCGCCGCGAAGATGGCTGCGTCGCCGGTGCTGATCAACGGATTCATCGGGCTGTTCGAGCGAGTGCATGCAAGCAGTCTGACCGAGCCGCAGATTCAGACATTGCTGCTGACCAACGCAGTGACGAACGCCAGCGAGTGGCCCGTCGCGTTTCACACGGCGCTCGCACTGAAGCAAGGCGTATCGTCCGCCGATGTCGATGCGATCCGGCGCGGTGCCCTGCCAGCGGACGCCCAACTGGCCGCGCTTTCGACGCTGGCGCGCACGTTGATAGAACAGCGCGGCCGTCTTTCCGACGCAGACCAGCAGCGATTTTTCGACGCCGGATTCAACGCCGGACAACTACTCGAGGTCATCGCGGTGGTTGCCGCGTCGACCATCACGAACTACTCGAGCAGCGTGACACGACCGGAACTCGAAGCGCCGTTCGAAGAATTCGTCTGGCGTGCAGCCAGCGTGTGAGTCCGTCATAGTGACCCGCTTCGATCGGAGGAAGTCCGATGAATGTCAGCAGCCGCGATTCAAAGGCGTCGTCGGGAGAACTCGGCAACCTGCTCCGTTATTGGCGCGGCGTGCGTGGCGTGAGTCAGCTCGATCTGTCGCTCGAAGCGGGCATTTCGCAGCGTCAGATCAGCTTTATCGAAAGCGGGCGCAGTGTGCCGGGCCGGGAGACGCTGCTCACTCTCGCGCAGGCGCTCGACATACCGTTACGCGAGCGCAATGCATTGCTGCTCGCCGCGGGTTACGCACCTGTGTATTCGGAGGCGCCGTGGAATGCGCAGGAAATGCACGGTGTGGTTCGTGCGCTTGAGCGGGTCGTTCGCCAGCATGAACCCTTTCCCGCCATCGTCATGGACCGGCACTGGAACGTCCTGATGACCAACGACGCCGCGCCGCGCTTTTTCAACTGCTTCATCGACATGGCCGCGCGCAAAGGCCCGCGCAACATGCTGCATCTGATGTTCGATCCGCAGGGAATGCGACCGTTCGTCGACGATTGGGACAGCGTTGCGCGAAGCCTGCTGCAGCGGGTGTACCGGGAATCGGTGGGCCGTGTGATAGACGGCGACACCGCGCATCTGCTCGACGAACTGCTCGCCTATCCCGATGCACCGCGCGACTGGAAGACGGGACAGGCATCCTCTGCCGCGCCTGCCATGCCCGTCATTCCCATCGGGTTCGTCAGCGGCGGGGACGTGCTTCGTTACTTTTCGATGGTGACGAGCGTGGGTGCGCCGCAAAGCATCGCGGCGCAGGAACTACGCCTCGAATGCATGTTTCCCGTCGACGACGCGACTGAAGCGCGTCACCACCAGCTTCTAGAAGCGAGCGCAACGCATCGATGACGACTGCGTGAGCCAATGCGTTTGCGCAGAACACGGCTCGACAGTACGAGCCGCATCCTCCGTCACGGGTTACTGCTCGAAAACGTGGCGGTGCGCTTTCACGAAGTCGCTGACGGTTTGAGGCGCCTGCCCAGTGATCTCGCCAATCACACCGTCCTCGCCCGAAAAAATGCCGTTCTGGTAATCGATGGCGATGGCAAGAAAGTGCTGGATCATGAACTCCGGCAAGTCGTATTTCTCGAGATGCGCGCGGTACTGTTCGATCGTCGACGGGCTGTATGTGATCTCGCGACCCAGAACCTTGCCGATTTCATTGGCGATTTCCTGCTGGTTCATCTCGACCGGTCCAAGCAGCGGATAGGTCTTGCCGATGTGCGCCGACGGGTTCGTGAGCACGGCCGCGATCAGCCGGGCCTGGTCTTCCCCGGAAATCGGCGCGTGACGTCCGTTGCCATACGGCAGCGTGATTTTGCCTTCCTGCACGATCTGATCGCGCACCCACGGGAAGACGAGCCATTCGGAGAAGAACGTCGGGCGAATGTGCACGGCGGGCACGCCTGACCAGTCGATCACGCGTTCCGCGATCCAGTGATCGCGCGCGGCATGACTCTTCGAATCTTCCCGCGCGGAAATCTGCGACATCTCCACGACTACCTCGACACCCGCGCGGCGCGCTGCATCCGCGAAATAAGCGGTGGCCTGGATAAAGCCCGGACGCACGGGATAGCACAGATAGGCGCCCGTCACGCCTTCCATGGCACGTATCACGTCGTCATGTTCGAGAAGATCGCCAACGACGATTTCAGCGCCCTGATTGCGCAGCGCCTCGCTGCGTTCGTCTTCGCGGTGTACGAAGGCGCGTACGGCATGCCCGTCATTCAGAAGATGACGAATGGTGTGGACGCCCGTTTTGCCGGTCGCGCCAGTAATGAGGTATTTGCGTTGCTTCATGATGAACTCTCCAATCTAACGGTTTGAACACTCATCGAGAGTGCAGGGGATGCTTCAGAATTTTTGAAGTGCATATGCACATTTTGATGCGTGCGCTTAACGATCGGCTCCAACGACCTGTATCGCTTACATTGCTTCGAGGTGTTGCCTGACGTCCTGGAGGATCGCCGCCGCTGCGTCGGGGTCGTCTGTGATGCGGGCCATCGTGATCGCGCCGATCATTGCCGACAGCGCAAAGACGGCCTCCGACCTTGCCGCCTCGCGTCGCCGCCGTCCGCTTCGTCTTGCCAGGACCTCGACGAGATCGGCAAATCCGCGCGACGCGACCGCGCGCGTCTGTTCGTCCGCACGCGCCAGCTCGCTGCCCATCGCGGCGAGAGGACAGCCGTCCGCGGGCGCGTCCCGATGCGACGACGACACATACGCGTCAACGATGGCTTTGAAACCTGCTTTGCCTTCGCATCCGCTCGCCGCTGCTTCGAGTTTTCCAATGATCGCCGCCAGTCCCGATTCGCAGGCTTGGGCGACCAGTTCATCTTTCGATTCGAAATGCCGGTAAAACCCGCCGTGCGACAGTCCCGCCTCGGACATCAGATCGGCAAGTCCGGTTGCCTGAATGCCGCCGGTTCTGAATTTCCGGCTGGCGACTTCGACGATCCGCCGACGTGTGTCAGCCGCTTCTTCTCTGGACTTCCGCATGATTTGCTGCACTCCGCGATTCGATGATTTGGATGATAGGCATCATCTAAATAAGAGTCAACGAATCTTTGCTGCAACACTGCGTTTCAGCTTTCGAACGGCGCGTGATCGATCAGGTCGCAGACGTTCGCGCAGTCGAAACCATGTACGTGCCGACGCCCGATATCGACCAGGCCCGTACCGGGCGCCGTGTGGGGCTTCTTCCTGACAACCTCCGCCAGCGCTTCCGCAAAGGCCGCCTTGAAGCCGGCGCGCGGGTACAGCGCCAGCACATCGTCGACGAACGACGGCGTGATTTCGTCCAGCCGCAGTCCAAAGACGTCCACATGAGCGCCCATGTAGACCTAGGCGATTTCCGGCTGCTTGCGCTCGGCGATGCCTGCGCTGGAATGCAGCGCGATCGCGTCCCACACGAGTTCGGCCTGTTGTTCCGGGTAGCCGTTCGCCGTCAGGAACAGGCTGGCGGCTTCGGCGCTGTCGACCTCGAAGCGCTGGTCGGCGGCGAATGCGCTTGTGAGGCCAAGATCGTGAAGCAGGGATGCAAGGTAGACGGCTTCACGGTCGTATTTCAAACCGCGCGTTCTGCCGAGGAATTCGGCGAACCACCACGTTCGGTGCACATGGTTCAGGAGCGCGCCCGAGTGAACGCGTTCGACGAGCGAGCTTGCCTGACGGGTGAAGCTGGAATCGGGCGCGCTGATTCCTCCGATGGTAACGATGGTGCTCATGTGGCCTCCGCCAATGTCGAGTTTGGCCATCGAGTGTATAAACGTGTCGTGTGTCGTATATGACTGTTTGTGGACGATTCGTGCCAAAATGGATGCGACGTGTTCTCACAGGACCTGCAGATGAAGAAAGCATCCCGTCCGCTGTCGGGTTCGACGCAAAGGCGCGTTGTGATACTCGGTTTGCCGCCCGTCGACGCGCTCGACGTAATCGGTCCTGCCGAAGTGTTCGCATCAGCAAACCAGTTGCACGCTGGCGCGCCGGCTCCGTATCTACTGGAACTGGTTTGCGCGGGTCCCGATGTTCATCTGGCAAGCGAAACAGGTATCGGACTCAAGGGCCACCGGACGCTCGAAACAGAGCGTCGCGCAAACCGGCCAATCGACACATTGATCGTGACGACCGGCTTTAATTCGATCGATCGCTTCGACAAGACAGCCATAGGCTGGATCCGCAAGCGTGCGGGCACTGCGCGTCGCGTGTGCTCGATTTGCGTCGGCGCATTTGCGCTGGCGGAAGCGGGGCTGCTGGACGGTCGCAGGGCGACGACGCATTGGCGGAGGACGCAGCACCTTGCCGAGCGTTATCCGGACGTGCAGGTCGACCCCGATCCGATCTGGGTCAAGGACGGCAACCTGTACACGTCGGCGGGAGTATCGGCGGGAATCGATCTCGCACTGGCTCTGGTCGGTGAGGACCTGGGCAATGACGCGGCGTTGGAGATCGCCAGAAACCTGGTGCTGTTTCTGCGGCGTCCCGGCGGGCAGGCGCAGTTTAGCGTCGCCCTTCAATCGCAGCGCGTATCGGGCTCGAGCATCGACGATCTGTGCCTGTGGATCAGCGAGCATCTGCACACGGACCTCACGACCGACATGCTGGCGGACCGGGCATCGACGAGCGTGAGAACCCTCATCCGCATGTTCCAGCGTGAATTGAAGACGACGCCCGCGAAGTACGTCGAAGATATGCGGCTCGAAGCCGTTCGGCGGGCGCTCGAACTCGGTGAGCGGTCGATCGAAGAGATAGCGCGCCGGTGCGGCTACGGCAGCGGCGACGTGCTGAGAAAGGCTTTCACGCGGCGGATGGGGGTGAGTCCGAGAGAGTACGCACGACGCTTCACGCCGGATACGGGACTGCCCTGATGCAGTGTCGCCGTCCTGTCTGCAACGGCGACACGGCCGGCGTGACGATTACTGAATCAGCGAAATCTGCAATCACTTCAAATACTGCCACCGCGTGTTCAACGTGGGCGACGGCGAGTTCACTCATGCCCATGCGTCGGCATGAAAATGAGACTCGCCGCCGTCTTCAGGGCCTTACGCGACGGCTGTGCCGCCGGCTCCAGCAGCAGGCGATACATTGAGCGCGTTGCTCGCGAGCTGGAACGCTTCCAGCCGGCCCGTCTCGCCCGCGTGCGCCGGATTGATCTGCGCCGTGATCGCGGTGAACTTGTTCGCGTCGGCGAGTTCGTTGCAGCCGTGCGATTGCCAGTACCACGCGGACACCAGCGCCGCGGTGGCGGGGTCGTTGCGCACGAGGTCCGGATTGCCAGCGAGATCGGCGCCGATCGCCTGACCCGCGCGGGCGAAGTTGTCCTTGAACGTCAACTGGATCAGGCCCGAGCCGCGATACTTCCAGCCGTCGCCCGTCGCGGCGGGGCCGTTGCCGTAGCGGCCGCCATAGACGAGGTTGGCGATCTGCTGCTGGCGCTGGGGCGGCACGCGCGCCTCGCCAGGTTGACGCCCAAGGCTCGCGCATTGCGCGGCCGTCAGCGAGCGGAACGTCGCTCGCAGGCCTTCCACCGAGTAATTGAAGTTTTCCGCTACAGGTGGAGGCGGAAAGCGGCCGCTTTCAAACGCGACTTGTGCCAGAAAGGCGGCCCTGCGCGGGGGCGTGTTGATCTGGAAGCGGTCCATCGCGGCTTGCAGGGCGCCGAGCCACAGCGCGGCATTCGCCTGGGTGCTGCCCGTCGCAGCCATGAACGTGATTGAGTCCATGTGGTACTCCATATCGAGAGAGATCGGATCAGGGTTGCACCGCACGCATGGCGCGAATGCGAACGGATGCGACAGGGCCGGTGGAGTGATGAGGCTGTTTTAGTGAAGAGGCCGATGAAGAGCAGGATCGGGCGGGAGGCCGGCACGATGCATGGATGCACCGCTGACCATTCCGCGCGCGAGGCGGGTCTTGTCTTGGGTTTTAGCAGGTATTTTCCCGCGCGCCAGCTGGGCAGGGCGGCGAATGTGGTCTTCGACACATTCGCTCGCATCTGATTGCAGGTGATGCACCTTTGAGTCCCGGCGAATGTGCCAGGATGAAATGTTGTATCGCTGAGTAACGAGCAAACCGTTGCACAGAGCAGTTTGTCGTGAGCAATCGAGGAGACGCACCATGTCCACCACGACCTTAGCCGTACCGGTATCGGGCACCTCCCGCAAACCCAGCCCCCTCACCGAAAGCCACCTCACCGGCCCGCGTCGCGCGATCATGCTGAGCGTGGGCCTCCTCGCGATCAACCTCGCGGGCGCGGCATTCATCCATTACGTCGTGAAGGCGGAGGCCGCATCGTTCGAACTCGCCGTCACGCTCGCGGCGTTCACGACGATCATGGTCGGCGCGCCGCTCATCGTCTTTCTGAGCCTGATCTGGTTCACGCGCTATCGCGAGTTTCAAAACAGCCTGAAGGGCAGTGCCCTTTCGGCGTATCTGCAGCGCTTCTGGTCGCAGCGGCTCATCTACGCGCTGGAGGATGCCGGCGCGCTGCCGTGCTCGCCGCCCGAGCCGCGCCCTGCGGCGGGACACTGGCAGCGCGTGGCTGACGAGCGGCTCGACATCTGCGAGCGCCTGTTCGCGCGCGTCTACCACGAGCAGTACGGCCTCGTACCCTTCTTGCCCGCCGTGTTCATCCTGCTGGCCATCGTCTACGCGGCGGCGGGACTGGTCGGCACGAGCTTTTTCGACGTGAGGCCATGCGCGACGAGCGAATCTTCCGGCTGCATCTATGGCATCAGCCAGCGCGTGCTGATGGCGTCGTTCGCGGGCTCGTTCATGTTCGTCGTGAGCGATTCCGTGCTCTCCATTCGCCGCAAGTCGCTCAACGTCGCCGATGTCTACTGGTACGCGCTGCGCCTCTTTCTCGCGATTCCGCTCGCGCTCGTCATCAACAATGCGACGCAGTCCGACGGCGCGCGCGCGGCGATGGCCTTCGCGCTCGGCACCTTTCCCGTCGATGCGCTGCTCAAACTGATCCGCCGCTTCGGCTTTCCGCAGATCACCGAAGCCGACAAGACGGAGAATGCGCCCGACCGGCTCATTACGCTCGAAGGCGTGACGTTGCCGATCGTCGCGACCTTCGAGGCGGAAGGCATCAACTCCGTCGAGCAGGTGGCAGCCGTCGACCCCGTGCTGCTGTCGATCCGCACGGGCATGCCGTTTCGCTACATGCTGCGCCTCGGCTCGCAGGCGATCGTGCGGCGCCATTTCGGCGATGCGGCGACGAAGCTGGTGCCCGTCGGGCTGGCGGACGTCGTGCCCGTCTATCTGCTGGTGAAGGCGCTGGATTCGACGGCATCGAAAGATCTGCCGTGCATCGTGCATCCCGACATCGTGTTGAAGGATGCCGCGCAACGGCTCTTTCCCGATACCGCCGACGAACAGCGCATGGCCGTGATCGACATGAAGTTCCGCCAGATTGCCGCGGAGGAATATACGCTGATGCTTGCCCGCATCACGCCGCTTGATCCGTCGCTGTGATTGCGTGTCGTCTGTG
>Ga0102592_1003807_pt1 | contig 10872 bp, 13 predicted proteins | sample AraplaCol_mMF_r2_FD_76861 | JGI IMG/M metagenome (GOLD analysis project Ga0102592, IMG submission 76861) | Arabidopsis root microbial communities from North Carolina, USA - plate scrape MF_Col_mMF_r2 (SPADES assembly) (version 2) | ecosystem: Host-associated > Plants > Roots > Endosphere... | reverse complement strand
CGATCGCCAGCATCAAGCCCGAAGAACTCGCAATGCAGATAGCCGCTTCAACGTAACGTCCGTTTGCGCGGCAGCGCGCCGCGCAACCGTTCTGCGGAACCCTTCAGCCGTCAGGTTGCAAGCTCCGCATGTTGTTTCTCCCGTTGCGAACGACGCCAGTCCGCTGGCGTCATGCCCAAACGTTGACTGAACGCGCGCCGGAATGCGGCGACGGACTGATAGCCGACTGTCTCGGCCACAACCTCGGTCGAAATGCCGGGTCTTTTCAGTTCGTTGGCCGCCAGCGCCATGCGGATATCGGTCAAGAGATCATTCGGCGAACGACCCAGCTTGTCCTGAAAGTGACGAATCAACGTTGCACGCGACATGCTGCAGAGCTTCGCCAGTTCCGGCAGCGTCCATGCCCGTGCCGGGTCGCTGAAGATCGCCGTGAGCGCGGGAGACAGGCGCGGATTGCCTGCGAGCGCGAGCAGTCCGACAGGTGCTTCATCGGACTCGCTGGCCGCGCGCATCGTCAGCGCAAACAGCGCCGCCGATAACGCATTCATCATCGCGTAGCCGCCAAGATTGTCTGCACCCGCCTCTGCTCGCATGAGTGCCACGAGACCGTTCAGGTGCTCGTAGGCCGCACCATCCGTGCCGTGCTTTACGCCGCTTTTTGTCGGCGACGTGTGCGTGACAAGCCGTGCAGGCAGATACGCACGGATGAACCGGTCATGTGGCGGCGCCAGAATGATCCGCCCGCAGAGCATGTCGAGACGCGGGCCGGTGCCCTTGTTTTCGCTAATGGTCAGGTTCAGTGCGGCGCGCTCGTGCGCCCGCTTCGGCCGCGCGCCGCTACCGTCGTGAAGCATGTGGGCGCCGCCATGCGCCAGCATTACGATGTCGCCTGCGCAAAGCTGCTGCGGCTTGCCGGAACCCGGCGTCTCCAGAATGGCCGACCCGCTGAGAATGATGTGATACGGCATCTCGCCCGGGTCCGAATCGCCATAGATCACTTCCCACGGTGCGCCATACGAACAGCGCAATTCGAGTTGACCGTGCACGGTCATCATGCCGAGCAAACGGCTCAGCCAATCTTGCGAAAGTGACATCGCGACTCCACGTGATACTTTTGAGCATGATATTGATAATTCAAGGACTCAACAAGCTCATTCGCCGCACCTAAAGTGGAGGCTCCTAACCACCACTGAATGAGGTCCAACATGAGTCGCATCGCCATCCCCGCAGTCCAGAACGCAACGGGCGCCACCGCCGAAGTCTATGGACGGGTTCGCAAAATTGCCGGCGGCAGCGTGCCGAATCTGTTCGCGGCGCTCGGCCATCTCGCGCCCGCGACATTGAATGCGGCGCTAGACGCGGAAGGCGCGCTGGCATCGAGCAGTCTGAGCAAGCAGGATCTGGAAACCATCAAGCTGCTCGTGAGCGAGCAAACGGGCTGCGACTACTGCGTCGCCGCGCACGTGATGCTGGGCAAGATGACCGGGCTGTCGCCCGAAGCGCTTAAGCACATTCGCGCGGGTCAGGCGACTGGCGATGCCCGACGCGACGCCCTCATCCGTTTCGTGCTGACCCTGCAGACGACCCGCGGCACGATCGGCGAAAGCGAACTCGCAGCGATTCGCGCAGCAGGCTACAGCGACACGCAACTCGCAGAAATCTCACTGGCAATCGCCATGACGATTTTCACGAACACCTTCAACCGCATCAACGACACCGACGTCGATTTCCCGCCGGTCAAATGACGTCGCTTTGACGCGCGCACAGGCGGCGCGATGACGTGCCGCCCGCGCCGTACACCTGGCGCGCCGACGCCGACGGACCTGTCGCGATCGTCGCGCATTCACCCTTAGCTGGATTGGAGAAAGTCATGTCTCAGGTTGAACAGTTCGATACGTTGATTCTCGGCAGTGGCCAGGGCGGCAAACTGCTGGCCTGGCATCTGGGCCGGTCAGGACAACGTGTGGCCGTGGTCGAACGGCAGTGGGTGGGCGGCTCGTGTCCGGCCGTCGCTTGCCTGCCGAGCAAGAACGAAATCTGGAGCGCGCGCGTGGCTCATCTGGCGCGGCATGCCGCTGACTTCGGCGCGACTACGGGACCTGTCACCATCGACATGGCAAAGGTTCGCGAACGCAAGCGCGGCATGGTCGAACGTGAAGCCGCGTTTCACGTGCAGGCGTATGAATCGAGCGGCGCTGAGCTGATCATGGGCGTCGGCCGTTTTGTCGGGCCGAAGACTATCGAGGTGCAACTGAACGGCGGCGGCACGCGTACGCTCAGCGCAAGCCAGGTCGTGGTCAACGTCGGGACGCACGCAGCGATTCCCGACGTCCCGGGACTGCGCGCTGCCGAACCGCTGACGCACATCGGCGCGCTGGATCTCGACCGTGCGCCCGCACATCTGATCGTCCTCGGTGGCGGCTATATCGGCGTGGAGATGGCGCAGGCTTACCGGCGCTTCGGCAGTCGCGTGACGATCATCGAGCGCGGTGCAAGACTGATGGCACGCGAAGATGCGGACGTCGGCGCGGAGATGATGCGCATGCTTCGCGCGGAAGAAATCGATGTCGTGCTGGATGCACGAATAGTCAGCGTCGAGGGCCGCTCGGGCACGCATGTCCGCGTCGTCGTGCGCACGCCTTCGGGTAACCGGACTCTGGATGGAAGCGACATTCTTGTCGCCACCGGCCGGGTTCCCAACACAGCCGGCATCGGCCTGGAGCACGCAGGCATCCAGCTCGACGAACGTGGATACATTCGGGTGAACGACCGGCTGCAAACCTCGGCACCCGACGTCTGGGCAATTGGCGAAGTCGCGGGCAGTCCGCAATTCACGCATGTATCGGTCGATGACTTCAGAATCGTGCGCGACAACCTGGCAGGCGGCAATCGCAGCACTGGCGATCGTCTGATTCCGTACACGCTGTTCACCGATCCCCCGCTCGCGCGCGTTGGACTAAGCGAAAGCGATGCGCAACGTCAAGGGATCGGCGTTCGTGTCGCAATACTTCCCATGAACAACGTGCTGCGGACGGAAGCGACCGACGAAACGCAGGGCTTCATGAAGGTGCTCGTCGGCGCAAACGACGATCGCATACTCGGCTTCACGATGATCGGCTCGGAAGCTGGAGAAGTGATGGCGGCCATGCAGACAGCGATGATTGCGGATCTCCCGTACCAGAAACTCCGGGATGCCGTGATCTCTCATCTGACCGTCGCCGAAGGCCTTGGACCGCTGCTGTCAAGGGTGCCCAAGCGAACCGGCGAGTGAGGAAGACAGGAGGCCAGGTTTAAAGAAAGGTGCGGCTGGATTGGATGCCCATCACCCCGTGATGGGCATCGCGCGGTGGGATAAGGCGCCGCACTGATTGCCGGAATGAAGCCGACGATCAATGCTATGAACCGACCCGGAGCGGTCAACCGTGTCCGGCGCAAGCGGACACTCAATCGCGAGCTAATAAGGACGGTTCGAATGGCGGAACACGTGCTCTAACGATTCCTGCCTTTCAGTTCGTAGACGACTTCACACCAGCCCGCGACGCTGTTCAATTCGCTCACAATTGCGGCGACTCTCAATTCGAACTTCGCGCGATGCAATAGAGGGCCTATTGCATATCGCTTCGCTTCATCTGCAACGTGTTCGAAATTCTGATGGAAATCCGCAGTCATGACGTCTCGCCAAATGCATTCAGCTGCGAGGCGGACCAATATCTCCAGCGCGTTTCCCTGTGTCCAGTCATATTCGCCCCAAGCAATCCGGCGAAGAACCTCGACTGCAGAAGAACGGAAATGGAAGAGAATCTCGAACACAGCGAATTGCCAGGCGGTGAGCCAAGCTCCCAGACCACGCACTCCAGATTCGAATGTCTCTGGAGTTGGACATGAAGGCGTGTGGAGTCGGGATACCAGCATCTCAATGGCGCTCGGTCCGAGTTGCCCAGCGACGTCGGCCGCTCGCGAGCCAAAACGCTACCTGGGAATCGACAAGTATTGCGACAGAGCGAATTGCAGTTTCAGCGCGTCGGGCTCAATGTTTTTTGCCACGCGATCGCTCTCGCGTTGAGCGGAAAATATTTTGAGAATATTTCGCATGCGAAGGTCGGTCAGCATACAACAGCTTGGGCGTTCAACTAGATGCGAGAATTTAGCCGACATTGTCAACGATCTTGGTACCGCAGTCGACCGTCTCTTACTGGCCGAGGGCGTGTGAAAACGCACGCTAAACGCGACGCTCGAAAAAATCGACCCTCCAGATCGTGCTGTGTTGGCTTCGCAGTGCCTTGGGAAGGGTAAAGCGACAGCTGAAAACCGAGTACTTTCGAGTTTTCCATCTCGGCCGAGCGGCGACATCCTCGAAGACCTTCACTTTCGGGCGATCTTCGGGGGACATCGAGCACGGTTACCGGCTTGCGCTCAGTTCCTGCTGTCGCCGCACTCGCGCGTCTTCCTCAAGACGTGTCGCTTCGAGTTCCTCCAGCACGCCATCGAGGTCCACAGGTCGCGTGTCGACTTCGATGCGACCCGTCAATTCGGCGTCGACATGCAGCCGCCCTGCTTCGAAGAGCGCCCAGATCTCCGTGCCATAACTCGCGGTGAGTATTTGCGGTGCAAACCGTCCGAAGTACGCGGCCAGGTTGTCGACGTCTCGCTTGAGCATCGAGGCGGCTTCGTTGTTGCCGGCTGCGTCGACGGCTTGCGGCAGATCAATTATCACTGGTCCATCCGCTGCCAGCAGGATGTTGTATTCCGACAGGTCGCCGTGAATTACGCCCGCGCAGAGCATGCGGACAACCTGGTTCAGCAGCAGCGCGTGCAGTTCGAGGGCGCGGGCTTCGTTCAGATCGACGTCGTTGAGCCGTGGTGCGACGTTACCCACCTTGTCGATCACCAGCTCCATCAGCAACACGCCGTCGGTACAAATATAGGGTTGCGGCACGCGCACACCTGCGTTGGCGAGCCGGAACAGCGCGTCCACTTCAGCGTTCTGCCATGACGCTTCCTGCATCTGACGGCCGTAGCGCGTACCTTTTTCCATCGCCCGCGCCTGTCTGCTGTTCTTGAACTTGCGACCGTCCCGATACGACGCGGCTTGCCGAAAACTGCGCTGCTTCGCGTCCTTGTAGACCTTGGCGCAACGCGTCGATTCGCCGCTGCGCACGACGTAGACCGTTGCCTCCTTGCCGCTCATCAACTGGCCGATGACCTCGTCGATAAGTCCTTCTTCGAGAAGCGGTGCAAGTCGTTTGGGTATTTTCATACGATCGTCAGCCACAGCTCGTGGAACGTGCATTCCGAGCGCGTGGATGGTGAATGGCCCGCTGGGATATGCGCGACCAACGAACCGATGAATCGAACAGCCGGTGCTGGCGGCCGTAAGCTTGCTGTGTGGGAGATGGATGGAGTCATGCCGGATTATAAGGGTGAACGAACGGAGGCAAATCTCCCGCCGACTGTGTAAATGCATTGCGCCGCAGATCCAGACCGCTCGCTGCTTGGCACGACCGGCAACACACGACCCGGAGCGGTCCCTCAGTTTTTCCATTAGCGGACAGTCGTGACCGATCGTATTCAGCCGACTCGGATGGACTTATGAAAGTGCCCCTGCTGCAAAGTACCCAAGAAAAGGAAATCCCCGCTATCGAAGCCTGTGGCTGCACCCACTACAGACGTAAGAGATAACGGAAGTGCGCCTTCGCCCTTCAGGGTTTGAATTGCAACAATTGCGCCATACGCCAACGCCAGAGGATACTCAGCATGGTTTCCTAGCGAACCTTCCACTTCCCGATATGCTTGCTTGTATATTTCATGCAGCACCTCGGAGCCTAGATAATTGCGCTCGTCGACTGGGAAAACCTCGGATGCCCATGCAATACCATCAGCATCAAAGCTTGGGCTGCCTCCCACATACACGTCAACTATTGAACTCGTGTCATTGCCCAAGTTGGAGAGTCCGAACCATAATCCACGCACAACATTGTGCGTGCTTTGGGCACCGAACGCTGTCGAAAGCCACCGCTCAATACGAATCAAGTCAGCCTCAAAATCGATTTTCGAAAACAACGCCCAATCGAGGTGCGGCTTTTGCCGCGCACATTCTTCCGATACCTCAAGCATGCGCTGAGTAGTAGTGCCATCGGCGGCGGCGACTTCTATAATTTTCTCAACAAGCCGCGCATAGTCGTAACTCATGTGGGTATACCGTTCGAGTTAATGGTGATACAGAAGTGCAAACGATCTGTAGTCTCCGGGTGATTTGCTGACCACTCCTGTGCGGCGGCTCGGATTGTGTTGCGGCAGAATTCTGCGGCATCCGTTATCGAGAGGCCCTCGAGGCCGACAGTACCCTGCGGTGCATTGCCGTGACCGACCCGCCCGTCTTGGGTCTGGACCCATCCCTCCCACCCCAGAATATGAATCTGATTGAGAGCACAGTAGTCGATCGCTTCAATGGCCGCGTTGAGCGACAAGACTATCTCCCTCTGCGAGATCGATTGCTGAGCGATCTCAGATGAAAGCAGTTTTAACTGGGTCATTGAGTGCACCTTTGCTAATCATATGTGTGCGGATTGTCAGCAATTTAGCTCAGGATGTCGAGCGTCCCTTCGTGGCCGACCAGTGCCCCACGACCGGGCGCGGCGATCCCCTTGGGCACTGCTCCCATGCAAACGGCATAACCCGACCCTGTATAGACGTTCGGCAATCAGCGAAGCGGCCGTTCCTTCAAGATGAACGGAGCCCTGAAGTTCGCGAACATCGTCACCTCGCTCATGTGGCGCAAGCATCTTTTGGCGCCGGAGAAGTCATCGAAAATCATTTCTTGTGCCGAGTACGAGCTAGAGCCCTCACGCGTTCTGTAGGTTTCCGCCCAGTTCAATAGCGCGTTGAAAGAGTCCTCATCTCCTCCACGCCGCACGCCGCGATTCCTGATATTGGCGACGCATTCAGCCTCATCGAGGCACAACCAAACGAGTGCCGTCGCATTCGGCTCGGCCTCACGCACGAGCCATCCGTAAATTCCCTCAATGACCCAGCTATTTGAGGCTGCCGCGTCCTTGGTGAGTGCAATGGCGTGTTCGCAGCTGCGGGCGATGTTATATCCGCCTGGCTCCCAGTGGATCAGGTCGAGGTCTACCCATGGTGCGCCGAGATTATTGGCGATGCGCTCGGCGAGCCAGCTTTTCCCCGAGCCCGAATTTCCGATAACGATCGTCCTCGTCAGGTCCATGTTTTAGCTCGATGTTTGCGGCATCCAAAGTCTAACCGAGTGCGACGAATGACTGCTGTCGGGGTGCAGTGACGACTGTCCCTTCCTGGCCGCGCCCTGCCTGACGGATCGGCGTCGTACGCTCACCGACGGCAGGCAATCTGCGGGAGGCATACGACCAGCTGGTCAGACTTTCAACGCCGTCCACTTGCATTCATTTCGCAACCAGTTGCCTTTGGCGACTCATGGAGCCAGACGGGAGTTATCTGATACAGCGAAAGCTACCCACTGTAGGCGACGACAAAGTTCGCCGAGAGACTCCACAAACTGCTCGCGCGACGATGATGACCAAGTTGGACCAGAGCGCAGAGCGAGATGCGCAGATCCCACTGGGTCATTCGTGAGAGTGACCTCCAAACTATATTCTTCGCCATTCGTGAACACTCCCGTTGCGACGCCCGGAAATGTGGCGTCAAAGACTTGACGTACGCACTGCAGATCCCCCAAGGGGCTTACTTCCCGAATTTCGTTCAAGCTTTCCGCGTCGCGGCCTGCCGGTTTAACGACGATGATGTCAATACTCATTGCCGGTCCTTTTTTACATGAGTCAGCAAGCGATTCGAACTTCCGGGGCGATTGTCGACGATTTGTGCACGAATGTCGAAGGACCGTTCGTGGCCGTCAATTGCCAATCGGTGTGCAATCAACGAAATCATTCCGCGAACGGCAACACACGACCGAGGCCGTGTGAAAATGCAAAAGTACTCGGTTTTCGGGTGTCGCTTTACCCTTCTCGAGTCGTCACCAAGCCAATACGCGTCGATCTGAAGGGTCGATTTTTGAAAAGGCTTCGCGGGCAGCGCGTTTTCACACGGCCTCGACCCAGAAGAGACGTTCGCGATCGCGTAAAGCGGACACTCGACGGTCAAGCTAGCGCTAGCGCCTCGCATTTAGCGCGCGCATCCTCGCTATCGGCAATCTAGCGGGATAAGTCGATTGACCTATGCTCCTGGCCTTACGCAGAAGATCAGCCCCTACCCGTTTTCGCTTTCTTCGAGACCACTGTATTTCCGACGCGCAGGGGATACCGCCAGAAACAGATGATTTGATCATCGCAACAGTACCTGCCGCGTCGCAGGCTAGATGCGTGGAAAGCGGTATTCCTTGAAAAAATGACCGGTTCCCATAGGCAGATGGAGCAGCCACGCGTGATATTCAACATCCATGTTGCGCCGAACGATCAGATCACCATTGCTATCGATCTGCAAAGTATCGACTGTTGTCACGTGATTCGGCCCATAGTCGGACCGTGTTTCTTCAGGTGCGAAAGTAAGATGCATCACCCCACTTTTGCAAGTGACACGCTGCGCTTTCATGAAGCCAGTCCGATACTCGCCGATCTTGACATCGCCGTAGAACGTAGCGACGACGTACTGATTCTCGCTCGACGGCGTCAGGGTGGCGTAGTCGGGAGGCGTAACGATGCCGTGATCATCCGTCTTGTAACGGCCGACCATTGCTTTCCATGCATCTGTGTCCTCGATAGGAAATATGAAACTGATCGGCAATCTCGTCCCGATCTGCTGAGTCGGATCGCCGCGCACCATGCGACCTGCGCCGGCGTACCGGCCGCTCAAATTGGGGCATCCAGCCAGCGATGCATTCGCTAAAGACTGCGACTGAACGTCGACCACCGTGGGCTGCACGCATCCTCCGGCGCATAGGAGTAACGCGAGCGACATGGCGAGAAGCATTTGCTTCATTGGTCACCTTTATTCGAGTATTCAATCATGGGGGGCTGGATGGGTGAGCATTGAACCGAAGGCTCATTGTCAACGATCCACATCGCTCCGTCGACCGTCTCTTTGTGGCCGACCAGCGCCCCACGACCGGGCGCGGCGATCGCCTCGGGCGCCGCCCCACACAAAAGGCATAACGCGACCCGAAGCAGTCTGTCGCAACTCTCCAGAGCGGACGCTCAACCGGCCTTCGTTGGGCATAAATCAAACGGCAATAACCGGCACAATTCCTTGTGAGGTATGAAGGACATACGATTCGAGACCGTCTAGGTCGGGAACGACTCGAACGATCAAGTCACTCTCCACGGCCAACGTCAGTACTTTCTGTTCGTCGAACGTTGCATCGACAACAAGTTGATTCAAGCAGCGCTGCAGACAGCTACTGGACTGCGGGGAATTCGCGCTGCCGATGATTTCGCCTTCCGAGTGTTGTAAAGAAAAGCCGCATTGGATCAAAATCCATCCGCTCCCACTATCGCGGCACCCGCGGCCAAACTCCATCGAAACTGACGCTGGATGAATGCCGATCCTCGTAACCTCACTTCCGATAATCTCTGCGAGATCGCGTTTGCCAATCATAAGTGACCGTGCGTTTAGTTGCCCTGGATAATGTGCGCATTACGGGAAAATTCGTGCGCCTTGAGAATCGGATCGACCGTTTTGACCAGCAGTGCAACATGCCGTGCGGTCATGTAAATCGACGCCCGGCTACCGTCCGACGCCACCTCGTCTCCGTCGAGTTGACCTGCCTCAGCAGCCTTCGCGGCAGCATCCAGTTCGTCCTCGAGATCATGCAGTCGCGTCAAGTCGCGGTTGCCGTAATTCACGACAATCTCAACCTGGCTGCCCTTGACGATATTGCCCGCCCAGCTTCGAGTCGTAGAAAGGGGGAGTGAGAGAGACACGACAATTGGAATCAGCGAAACACGTCTCATACGTTTGCGGCTTGTTCGATTGCAGCTCTTGTTTTCAAAAAAATCAATTCGCGTTCAAGGTGTGCGGAGCGGAGCGTTGATTGTCACCGATCTAGGTGTCGATGTCGAACGTCCCTTCCTGGCCGACGAGGCGCATTCGTACTGCACGCCACACCACCAGTTCATTCATTTCTAGCCATGCTGCAGGGTTCGCTGGACCTGAGAAAGTAGCCAGAGGATGATCCATATCCGCGCGAGGTACATCCAGACACGATGTTTGACGTTGGGTGCGCAGACCCAAGCCGTGCGGCTCCATGCGGGGACCAGCACGATCTGTACGACCAGCGTCGGGATCCAGATGACGTGCGGCGTCGGCAGTGGCAGCATTTATATGACGTAGACGTTGATCAGGATCAGGATCGCGCACGTGGGAATCCCGAGACCCCACCAGACCTTCCAGAGTGGTTCGTTTCCGGCCCAGGCATTCTTGAACATTGAAAACCCCGTGATTGATAAGAGGTTGCCGAGTTGGCAGCCGTCCGCGTGACGGTCAATACCAGCGACCGATGTCAGCTATTTCGGCTTCGCGCGCGCTAACTTTAATGCCGAGACTATGCCGCCGTCTTTTGCCCCCACACTAAATGATCCGTTTGGCCCGGTGAGCGGACAGAACTATTGCGCGTCCATCTGCATCAGGACGAAGGTGCACACGTCAGGACATTCGCGTAGGGTGCTCACGATCAAGACCGACCTACCGCTGATGCGATCGGCTCTGGTCGACCCGGAGCGGACAATGAGCTTGCTCGACAGCGGACACTCAATCGGCGGACGCTTGAATAGCGTTTTGATCCCATATCGGGCCGAATCGGTGCGCAACATGTTTGCCCGGATGTCTGCGATTCGGACGCTAGCAATACGAGTCGTGTCGTATATCTCGCTCAGATTACGGAGCACT
>Ga0102592_1003803_pt1 | contig 10890 bp, 9 predicted proteins | sample AraplaCol_mMF_r2_FD_76861 | JGI IMG/M metagenome (GOLD analysis project Ga0102592, IMG submission 76861) | Arabidopsis root microbial communities from North Carolina, USA - plate scrape MF_Col_mMF_r2 (SPADES assembly) (version 2) | ecosystem: Host-associated > Plants > Roots > Endosphere | place... | reverse complement strand
CGATATCGTCGCCGAAGATCACGAGGATGTTCGGCTTTCCCGACGTGCCGGTCTTGGACGACTTGCTTTTGCTGTCGCGTGCTTGCTTTGCTGCCATGACCATCTCCTTTGGGCGAGCGCCGGCTCGCGCTTGCGCTTGCGCTTGCGCTTGCGCGGCGGAGGATGCGTATAGCGACTGGGCCGGGCCCACGTCCGCGTGCGGCCTGGCAGTGCATGGTCGTGATCGCGCCGTGACGCGATTGTGATACGTGCGTTCATGTTTGTGAGCGCAGCCAAGTAAGACGCAAGCCATAGCCGCAATCGGATTGCGACTCGCCTTCGAACATCGACACGACGTCGACGGCGGTTAGCGAAGGAGTGAGCGCAGCTGTGCGCGTGGACATCCGGAGTATTGCCAGCGGCGAACGCCTGGCCGCGAAGTGCCGGGAGGCACCGGTGGTGGAGCTCACCCTTCACGCAGTAGCCTGTCGCGATGGACTCCCTTATCGCTGCCGCCGGACGGGCGCTGTCTGCCGGCGATGTGCTTGGCGCGCTCAAGCTTGTCGCGCTGCGCGACGATCCGGCGGCGCTGGCGTTGCGCGGGATAGCGATGGCGCAACTCGGCGAGTACCCGCGTGCACGCGAGTTGCTGCGCCGTGCGGCGCGCGGGTTCGGTGCGTCCGAAGAACTGGCACGCGCGCGCACTGTCGTCGCAGAGGCGGAAGTATCGCTGACGATGCGCGACCTCTCCGATCCTTCGCATGCGCTCGTCGAGGCGACGGCCGCCCTCGACGCAAGAGCCGATCGGGCCAATGCACTGCAGGCCCGGTTGATCGCCGCGCGCAGGCAGTTGCTGCTGGGTCGCCTCGACGAAGCGGCAGCGTCGTTGGCGGCACTCGATCCCACCGGCCTGCCGCCTTCGCTCGAGGCGGTATGCGAACTGGCCAATGCCGAATTGGCTTTGCGCTCGCTGCGTACGACGGTTGCCCGGATGGCGTTGGATCGCGCCCGCGTTGCGGCCGAACGTTCCGGTGTCCACGCGCTGATCGCGGAAGCGCGCGAAGCAGGCGCCGTGCTTGATCAGACGGCAGCGCGCAGCATCCACGATGGACACGAGCAGCCGCTGCGTCTGAAGGATGTGGAAGCACTGATTGCGTCCCGCGCGCTGGTGGTCGATGCCTGCCGGCGAGGGTTGCGTGCCGGCGATGCATGGCAGCCATTGGCACGCCGGCCGGTGCTGTTCGCGCTATTGCGTGCGCTGGCAGAAGGCTGGCCCGGCGATGTTGATCGCAACAGCCTGATCGCACGCGTCTTCCATTCGCGTCAACCCGATGAAACACACCGCGCCCGGCTGCGGGTGGAGATCGGACGCTTGCGCGAACTCATCGGTCCTTTGGCAGAGGTCCGGGCCAGTGCACGCGGCTTTGCGCTCGTGCCGCACGACGAACGCGTCGTCGTCCTGCTCGTGCCGCCCATCGACGGCGAACAGGCATCGTTGCAGGCATTGCTCGCCGATGGCGCGGCCTGGTCGACGTCGGCGCTGTCGCTGGCACTTGGCGCCAGCCAGCGCACCGTCCAGCGTGCGCTGGTCGAGCTGGAGTCCGCCGGGCAGGCGCGCTCGATCGGCCGGGCGCGCGCGCAGCGCTGGTTGGCGCCGCCACTGGTGGGATTCACGACGATCTTGTTACTCCCCGCCACGCTGTCGGCTGGGTAGATTGTCCCTGCGGCGCCAAGACGGGCGCCAACAGGAGCCGGACGATGTCCCCCACGACAGTATCTTCAGGCAAGTCCATCGAGATCCCGGCCGCGCGTGCGGCGGATGTCGTGCGCGAGTACGGTCCGTTCGAAGGCACACCGCCGATCGGTGGTGTCACCTACGACGGGCACCATATCTGGGCCGCTGCCGGATCGGCGATGGTCGCCATCGAACCGGATAGTGGAAAGGTCGCGCGATCGCTTGAGCGCGCCGCGCATGCGGGCACCGCGTTCGACGGCAAGTACCTGTACCAGATCGCCGAAGCGCGCATCGACAAGATCGACCCGACCAGCGGCGATGTCGTGGCCTCGATTCCTTCACCGGGCGCGGGCGGCGATTCCGGCCTCGCATGGGCCGAAGGCAGCCTCTGGGTCGGCCAGTATCGCGATCGCAAGATCCACCAGATCGATCCGGACAGCGGCGCCGTGGTGCGCACGATCGAGTCCAACCGTTTCGTCACCGGCGTGACGTGGGCCGATGGCGAGCTGTGGCACGGCGTCTGGGAAGGCGACGAAAGCGAGCTGCGCCACATCGATCCAGCCAACGGCACCGTGCTCGAACGGCTGGAGATGCCGCCGGGCGTTGGCGTCAGCGGCCTGGAATCGGATGGCGCAGGACTGTTCTATTGCGGCGGCGGGCCGAGCGGAAAGGTCCGCGTCGTGAGGCGATCACGCAATCTGCCGGGCTGACCGCCCGGCACGCGTCGCGGCCCCGATCGCCCCCGCTCCTTCCACGCGACGCACTCACTGCTCCACCAGACATTCACTCCGGTCGACGGCCGGAGATGGCCGCGCCATGCCTGCGCATGGCGCCAAGCACTTCACAACGGCACCTCGGACCCGGGAGCTCACCATGAACATCGCATTCGCTGGACTCAATGACGTTGAAGTCGCCTCAAGGACGCAGTGGCTTGCCGCGAGAAAGGCGCTACTGGCCCGCGAGAAGGATCTCACCCGCCTGCAGGACGAGATCGCCCGCGAACGCCGCGCGTTGCCGTGGGTTCGCGTCGACAAGGACTACTCCTTCGACACGCTCGAAGGTCCACGCACGCTGGCCGAACTGTTTGAAGGACGTAGCCAGCTGTTGGTGCAGCACTTCATGTTCGCACCAGGCTGGGAACAAGGATGCAAGAGCTGCTCCTTCATGGCCGATCACAACGACGGCGCCAATCTTCATCTCGCTCAGCGCGATGTCACGCTGATCGCCGTTTCGCGCGCCCCGCTGGCCGACATCGAACGCTTCCGCCGGCGCATGGGCTGGCGGTTCAAGTGGGTGTCCTCGCATGGCACCGACTTCAACCACGACTTCGGCGTCAACTTCAGCCAGGACGAGATGTCCAGCGGCAAGGTCGACTACAACTACGTGCGCCAGCCGTTCCCGCATGAGGAAGCGCCGGGCATCAGCGTCTTCTGTCGCGACGACGCGGGCGAGGTATTCCACACCTACTCGCGCTACGGCCGCGGTGTGGAAGTGATGATGCACACCTACGCGCTGCTGGAGCTCACGCCGAAAGGCCGGGACGAGGACGAGCTGGAGTACCCGATGTCCTGGGTGCGCCATCACGACCGCTACGAAGGAGCATCACCCGCCCCCGTTGCTTCGTGTTGCAGCGCCTCGGCCTGAGCGCCACGATCCGGAGTCCGTCATGCAGAACGTGTGGCCATGGCTGGCCGTCGCCGGGCTCGGCGCGTTGCATGGACTGAGCCCGGCGAACGGATGGATGTTCGCGGCCGCTGGCGGCATCCGCGCCGGCAACGGCGCCCGGGTGCGAAGGATGCTGCCGGCGATCGCACTTGGACACGCCGCTTCCGTGGCGATCGTGGTCTGCGCGATCGCACAAGGCATCGTAGTGGACAGGTCGCTGGCGCAATGCGTGGCCGGGGGCACGCTGCTTGTGATCGCTTCGTGTCGCTGGCTGTGCGGCGGCAGGATGCACGCTGCCGATCATCACGCCAACCAGATCAACGCCACGACCGCACAAGCCGGCATGGCGATCTGGTCGTGCCTCATGGCGACGGCGCACGGTGTGGGATTGATGCTGGTGCCGGCACTGGTTCCGCTGTGCATGGCCAGTCTTCCTGCACGCGAGATCACGGCTTCCGGATCGCTGCTTCTGGCGCTGACGGCCGTCGGAGTCCACCTCGCCGCGATGCTGCTCACCACCGCGCTGATCGCCGCGGGCGCATGCCGGCTCGTCCTGTCGGGACATCCACTGATGACGGAGGCCAGGCTCAGGCATGCGTGGACGGCTGCGCTGGCCGTGACAGGCGTTTCGTTGATTACGTTGCGTTAGGCGGCGGTACTACTGGCGACCCGGAGCCCGCAAACCCCTTGCGACCACAGATCCGAGCACGACCGCGCCTGCGAAGCTGAAGCCAACAACTGACCGGAATGTCCGCACGATCGGTCGCGCCAAGCCTGACGTCGGTGGGCGACTCGGCGCTGCCGCTGCGCAGCCACATGCGTTCAGGCACGACCGCCTGATGAAAAGGAGCTCGTTACCGGGAGCGGGCGAACACCGGATACGGATTGATCGCAGTCCCCTTCCACCACTGCCGTTCCGGGCCGAGTTCGAAGATGGCGAAATGCAGGTGCGGGGCGGATGGGTCGGCGTTGCCTGTGCTGCCGACGTAGCCGATGACTTCGCCGCGTTTTATCGCCTGCTTTTCCTGGAGCCCGTCGGCGTAGCGGTCCAGGTGCGCGTAATAGTAGGCGTAGCGACCGGTGGGTTCGAACTGGTAGATCGTCAGACCGCCGGGAACGCTGGTGAACAGTTTTTCGACCGTGCCGTCCGCGACCGCGATCACCGGCGTGCCCCGAGGCGCCATGATGTCCAGCGCTTCGTGCACGCGCCCCTGCGAACGCGCTTCGTTGAAGGTGTCATGCAGCTGCGCGGCGGTGATGCCCTGCACGGGGATCGTCAGTTCGCCATCGCCGACCTCCGTCGGCGTCGGCGTCGCGACCGGCGTCGCGACAGCCGGCGGCGGCACGGTCGCGACTTTCGTCGGCGCATGCGCGCGCTCCGAGGTCGTCGCGACTTGCGACGACGAAACCGCCGCCTGCATTTCAGGCACTGCGGGAGCGGCCACGGTTTGAACGCGCGCGGGCTCGCGCCCGAACATCAGCAGCGCCAGGTTCGCGCCCGCCAGCACGATCACGAGGAACAGCAGCACAGCCTTGCTCATGCGCGCCTCCGTTGCGTTGGGTCCGTTACTGCTGCAACACCGCTGGCGTACCCGGACCGACCGCAGCGGCCACCGCAGCGGCGTCCCAATTGGTCAGCCGGATGCAGCCATGCGATTCGGTCTTGCCGATCTTTCCCGGTTCCGGCGTGCCGTGGATGCCGTAGTGATCCTTGCTCAGGTCCACCCACACCACGCCCACCGGATTGTTCGGGCCGGGTGCGATCCTCGCCTTTGCCTGACCAGCGTCCGCATCCCAGAACAGTTTCGGGTTGTATTGGAAATGCGGATCGCGGGCGACACCCTTGATCGTCCATTCGCCGATCGGCAACGGATCGTGGCTGCTGCCGGTCGACGCCGGGAAACGCGCGTAAACGCGCCCGCTTTCGTCACGCAGCATCACCGACGCATCGGACTTGTCGACCACGACCGACGCCGCCTTCGCCAACGCCTCGCCCTGCACGTTGGGCACCCACAGCGTGGTCCCTTCGCGCGTGAGGTCCGCGCCGGGATTGAGCGCCGCCAACAGCGCCGGACTGACGTGGAAGCGCTCGCCCAGGCTTTCGGCCAGCGAGGCGAAACCCAGCTGCGGCAATGCGGCCTTCGCCATCATGTCCTCGGGAATCGCGTCGTACGGGCCGGCGACGTCCTGCGCGGTGAGACGATATTCGACCAGCACGGGCGACGCATCGGCGGTGAGCGCGCGCCATGTCGCCTCGTCCATCGCGCCAGTCGGTTCGAGATCGCGGCTGCGCTGGAACGCTGCGATCGCGCGTCCGGTATTGCTGCCCCAGCGACCGTCGATTTCGCCGGTGCCGAAATGCGCGCGATCGAGCAGCACCTGCGCCCGCAGTCGCGCCGCCGCGTTTGCGTCGTCCTTCAGATCGCCGGCCATCTGCGCATCGTTGGCGCCCAGCAGCGGTGAATTCTGCGCGAAAGCCGCAACCGGTGCGGCAAGGGCGAGGAGCAAAGCGGCATGCAGGATCGGTTTCATCGATTCGCTGTTTCGAAGGACTCGCCTGCATGCTGCGTGGAAGCTTTTCGGTGTGGCGTGAATGCGACGCGCGTTTTCTGTCGGCCAGCTGAAGCGAGGTGCTCACTCGAACCGCAATCCGGCGCGCTCACTCGCCCAGAGAAGGTATTTCGATAGCAATCGTTGTGCGATGAAGACGATCAACCTCAACAGCATCAGTGCGACGAAGGCGGGAATCGGCAACGAGATGACGAGAGGCACCAGCCAGTCGCCGGCGCTTTCGTCCCAGTCGGGCGCGCTCCTTGCCTTCATCGTCGTGTACCAGAGCAGGCCCTGGCACATCAGGAGGACGAAGAACCCGACAACGAAACGGGAGCGCGGCAGGAATGCGCATACGGCCGCCAGGGGCCAGGTCAGGATGAAAAGCACGTTGTGCATGATCGCGACCGTCTTTTGTCCGGACGGACTATCTCGCTGGCACGTGTCCCCTTCGTGGGGCCTGCGTGAAGTCGCTTCGCACAGTCCGCAGGCGATCGAAGCCACGGACCGACCTCCCCAGCGCATTGACCATCGCCGCGCGCACCGCTAACGTGTGCCCGTCGAGGTGATCATCGCTTTATCCCGATATAGCGATGTGACAACTCGAACCGGCTCACCACCGGTTCGAGCAGAGGGAATCCGGTTGGAATCCGGAGCTGCCCCGCAGCGGTATTGGGAACGACCGCCATCCACGCACTGGGTTCGCCCGGGAAGCGATGGCCAGTAGGAGGATGCGTCGCAAGACGCGTCCACGCCCTGAGCCCGAAGACCTGCCATGACCGGAGGCGTTGCCTCCGTCCGACCCCTCCGCGCGGCTTCGGCCGCACGGAGGTTCGCCCGCGGGGGCGAAGGTCGAAGGCAGGTTCACCACGGTCCGGCGACGGGTCGTGCGCGTGCGTGCCCTCCTTCGTTGCCCTGCGCATTGCTCACGCATCGCAGGTATCCACATGATCCAGGTAACCCATCTCGGCTTCCCGCGCATCGGCGCGCGACGCGAGCTCAAGCAGTCGCTCGAATCCTTCTGGAAGGGCGAATCCACCGCGCAGTCGCTGCACGACACCGCACGCGTCCTGCGCCAGCGCCACTGGCGGCTCGCGCAGGACGCGGGCGTCGATGTCGTGCCGTGCAACGACTTCTCGCTGTACGACCACGTCCTCGACACCGCCGTATTGTTCGACGCCATTCCCGCGTCGCATCGTGAACTGTTCGACGCCGATCCGCTGGCCGGCTACTTCGCGCTCGCGCGTGGCCTGCAGGATGCCGACCACGATCTCCACGCGCTGGAGATGACCAAGTGGTTCGACACCAACTACCACTACCTCGTCCCGGAGTTCACGCACGACCAGCGTTTCCGTCTGCGCGGCGACAAGCCGTTGGCCGAACTGCGCGAGGCCCGGGCGCTCGGATTGAACGCGCGCCCCGTGCTCCTGGGGCCGGTGTCGTTCCTCAAGCTCGGCAAGCGCGTTGACGGCGAATGCCCGCTGGAACTTCTCGACGCGCTGCTCCCCGCATACGCGCGACTGCTAACGCAACTGAAGGCCGAAGGCGCGCAATGGGTGCAGATCGACGAGCCGTGCCTCGTGCTCGACCTCGGCGAGCCGGACCGCGAGGCTTACCGTCGGGCTTTCGCGGCCTTGAACGGTGACACGTTCCCCGAGATCCTGTTGGCCACGTACTTTGGCGGTCTCGACGACAACCTCGCGCTGGTCGCCTCCCTGCCCGTCGCGGGGCTGCATGTCGATCTGGTGCGCGCGCCCGAACAGCTCGACGCCGTGCTGGCTGCATGGCCTGGCGATCGTGCGCTGAGCCTCGGCGTCGTGGACGGCCGCAATGTGTGGCGCGCCGATCTGGATGCCGCGCTGTCGAAGATCGCACGCGCAGGATCGTCGGCGCGGTGGATCGCGCCTTCGTGTTCGCTGCTGCATGTGCCGATCGACCTGGACCAGGAGAAGAAGTTGCCCGCCACGTTGCGCGGCGGCATGGCGTTCGCGAAACAGAAGCTGGTCGAGCTGCGGGTGCTGGCCGATGTCGTGTCGGGCCGCGCCTCGGCCGAGAAGGCGTTGATCGGGTCGCGCTCGACCCGCGCCGCGCATCTCGCCGCGCCCGGTCTGTTCAATGCGAACGTGCGCGCCTCCGCGCGTGGCCTGACGCCCGCCATGGCCCGCCGCGCCACGCGTCATGGCGAACGCGCGCGCCTGCAGCAGCAACGCCTGGACCTGCCGCCGCTTCCGACCACGACCATCGGTTCGTTCCCGCAATCGGGCCTGGTGCGCAAGGCACGCGCCGACCACAAGGCCGGTCGCATCGACGATGCGGAATACCGCCGTTTCCTCGAGCGTGAAGTCGACAACTGCCTGCGCGAACAGGAAATCATCGGCCTCGACGTGCTGGTGCACGGCGAGTTCGAACGCAACGACATGGTCGAATACTTCGGCGAACAACTGGACGGCTTCGCCTTCACCGCGCATGGCTGGGTGCAGAGCTACGGCTCGCGATGCGTCAAACCACCGATCCTGTTCGGCGACGTGAGCCGGCCGCGTCCGATGACGGTGGACTGGACGACTTACGCCCAATCGCGCACGCAGGCGCCGGTGAAGGGCATGCTGACCGGACCGGTGACGATCCTGCAGTGGTCGTTCGTCCGCGACGACCAGCCGCGCCGCGACACCTGCCTCCAGATCGCCCTCGCCCTGCGCGAAGAGGTACGCGACCTGGAAGATGCCGGCATCGCGATCATCCAGATCGACGAACCCGCCTTGCGCGAGGGACTTCCGTTGCGCAACACCGACTGGCCGGCGTACCTGGACTGGGCGGTGGAAGCGTTCCGCATCGCATCCTCCGGCGTGGACGATGCCACGCAGATCCACACGCACATGTGCTACGCGCAGTTCAACGACATCATCGAATCGGTGGCCGCGCTGGATGCGGACGTGATCTCGATCGAGACCTCACGCTCGCGCATGGAGCTGCTCGATGCCTTCGCACGCTTCCGTTATCCGAACGGCATCGGCCCGGGCGTATACGACATCCACGCGCCGCGCGTGCCGTCGATCGAGGAGATCGCCGAGCTGCTCGAACGCGCGCGCGAGGTGATTCCCGTCGAACAACTGTGGGTCAATCCCGATTGCGGATTGAAGACGCGCGGCTGGCCGGAAGTGCGCAAGGCGCTGATCGCGATGGTCAGGGCAACGCGCGAACTGAGGGAAGAACTGGCTTCCGTCGCGTGATGCGGTGGCTGATCCGCACATCGGGATGATGTGCGGATCGGCCCAGCCAGTCGTCGAGGCAACGTGCAACGCTCAGCTTCGCATGCAGCGCTGGGTGATAGCCGCAAGGGTCAACGCCGGCGTTGTGCGAACAACCAGTCGCGCCACCACTGGCCCGGATAGAAGTCGGCCGGCAACCGGTGATCCAGCCCGACGTACTCGCGCAGGCGCACCTGTTCGCCGCCCTTCGACCGGATGGCAGCGACGAGACGGCGGTCGGCCCCGATGGGGTTTTCGGTGTCCACATCGCCGTGCATTGCCCACACGGGAACCTTGATCAAGGCCTTGGCCGCGTCGTTTCCGGGCGCGACCGCGCTGATCGGCACGATGGCAGCGAACAACTTCGGCCGTGCCGCCGCGGACAGCCACGCCGTCGACCCGCCCATCGAGAACCCCACCGCGTAAATGCGGTGGCGATCGACCGCGTTCTGTTTCGCGACGTGCTCGACCAGTTCCAGCATCCCGGGCAATGCAGGCGATGCCATCGCGTACGTCGGCGTTTCGGGAACATCGTAATTCGCGCTGCGCTGTTCGAACTGCGGCACGAGCACCCAGGCGCGATAGCGTTCGCGGATGGCGGGCATCGCCCAGCTCAGCGCAGGACGTTCAAGCTGCGTCTCGTTGTCGCTGCCCACGCCGCTGGACGAATGCAGTTGCACGACCAGCGGGTAGCGCTTGCCGGTCTCCGGCGACAGTGGCGCCAGCAGGCGATATCGCACACGCGTACCGTCGCTGGCGATGAACTCGTCACGCTGGAACCCGGCCTTGTCGACGCCGTCGAACAGTCCGCGCTCCAACGGGCCGACGTTTTCCACGCGCTCGTCGCCCGGGCCGGCGGTGGCCCGCCCGGCAATCATGAAGGCGAACGACGCCAGAGCCGCCAAAACAACACCGTGTACCCGGGATGCGGATCCCATCCGTGTATTTCCCCTGGAAATCATTGGCGGACATTAACATCCGTCTCGCCGACCTCGTTTCGCCTTTGCCGCGAGCGCATGTCGGCAAATGCCGCGTCGGCGACCTCACCCCTCCTCGATGACGGCAGTCGCCAATGGCGCGATCACCGTCCATCCCAGCGTTTCGTAGAGCTTGCGGCCATCCTCGGTGGCGGCCAGAAGCGGTTGGCTCGTGGCGGATCGCCGCTGCGATCCAAGCGCGGTCATCACCGCGACGCCCAAACCCTTCCGCCGGTGATCCGGTGCGGTGGCGATGCGGTCGTAGATGAAGACATCGGGCGTTTCCGCCGCGCATCCACTCGCGGCCTCGCTGCCATCGGGCGCGATGATGTGGACGCGCGTGACGGGCCAGGCATGGGCGAGTTGCATCCGGTATCCCTCCGGCAGCGGTTTCATCTCGCCTGCCGGCATCGCCGTGGTCATGAAGAACCCCGGCGGCTCGACCTCCCAATGCACCGGCAAGGCCTCCCGCAATTCGTGGTCGGAAACGCAAACCTTCATGAAGTGGCGCGGCGCCGCGATCTCGCGCGCGATCGCGCGCACGCCATCGCCAAGCTGCGGGAATATCCATCGCTTCGCTTCGGTTTGCGAACCGGTGTCGACACGGAAGCCGCCGCGGTCATGGACCGGGGGTGGCGAGCCCCGCGCAATGGAATGCGCGACCTGCCAGGCGAGGACGAGCGATGGATCGATGTCGGGATGGCGCATGGATACCCGTGGTGACGTGCCGATGGCGAAG
>Ga0102592_1003802_pt1 | contig 10890 bp, 8 predicted proteins | sample AraplaCol_mMF_r2_FD_76861 | JGI IMG/M metagenome (GOLD analysis project Ga0102592, IMG submission 76861) | Arabidopsis root microbial communities from North Carolina, USA - plate scrape MF_Col_mMF_r2 (SPADES assembly) (version 2) | ecosystem: Host-associated > Plants > Roots > Endosphere | place... | reverse complement strand
AGATGTTCCTGATCGACCTGGAAGCCGGCCGCATCATCGACGACAAGGAACTGAAAGACACCTACGCCAACGCCAAGCCGTACAAGGCATGGATCAACGCCGTGCGCATCAAGCTGGGCGAGCTGAAAATGAGCGAGAGCCAGACCGCTGCCAACGTGGCCAAGTACGGTCCGGCCGGCGGCGAGAAGCAGGCTGCCTCGCTGCTGGATCGCCAGCAGGTGTTCGGCTACACCCAGGAAGACATGCGCTTCATCCTGGCGCCAATGGCGATCAATGGCGAAGAAGCTGTCGGCTCGATGGGCAACGACTCGCCGCTGGCCGTCACCTCCAACAAGCTGAAGCCGCTGTATAACTACTTCAAGCAGCTGTTCGCGCAGGTGACCAACCCGCCGATCGACCCGATCCGCGAAGCGATGGTGATGTCGCTGGTGTCCTTCATTGGCCCGAAACCGAACCTGCTGGACACCAACAACGTCAACCCGCCGATGCGCCTTGAAGTGTCGCAGCCGGTGCTGGGCTTCGATGACATCGCGCGCCTGCGCACCATCAGCCAGCACACCGGTGGCAAGTTCAAGTCCTATGAGCTGAGCATCTGCTATCCGCTGGCCTGGGGCAAGGAAGGCGTGGAAGCGTCGCTGGCCTCGCTGTGCGCCGAAGCCGTGGACGCGGTGAAATCCGGCCACAACATCCTGATCATTTCCGACCGTACCGTCGGCCCGGACCGCGTCGCGATCCCGGCACTGCTGGCAACGTCGACCATCCACCTGCACCTGGTGAGCAAGGGCCTGCGCGCTTCCACCGGCCTGGTGGTGGAAACCGGCTCGGCCCGCGAAACCCACCACTTCGCCCTGCTGGCCGGCTACGGAGCGGAAGCAGTCCACCCTTACCTGGCGATGGAATCGCTGGCCGAACTGGCGCACTCGCTGCCGGGCGACCTGACTCCGGAAACCGCCATCTACAACTACACCAAGGCAGTCGGCAAAGGCCTGATGAAGGTGATGTCGAAGATGGGCATCTCCACCTATATGTCCTACTGCGGCGCGCAGATCTTCGAAGCCGTTGGCCTGAACCGCCAGCTGGTCGACAAGTACTTCCGCGGCACCCAGTCGAACGTGGAAGGCATCGGCCTGTTCGAAGTGGCCGAAGAAGGCCTGCGCCTGCACAAGCTGGCCTTCGGCAATGACCCGGTACTGGCTGACGCCCTGGACGCCGGCGGCGAATACGCCTACCGCGTGCGCGGCGAAGACCACCTGTGGACGCCGGACGCCATCGCCAAGCTGCAGCACTCGACCCGCTCGAACAACTATTCGACCTATAAAGAGTACGCGCAGTTGATCAACGACCAGAGCAAGCGCCACCTGACCCTGCGCGGCCTGTTCGAATTCAAGATCGACCCAACCAAGGCGATCCCGCTGGACGAAGTGGAACCAGCCAAGGACATCGTCAAGCGTTTCGCTACCGGTGCGATGTCGCTGGGCTCGATCTCGACGGAAGCCCACGCCACCCTGGCCATCGCCATGAACCGTATCGGCGGCAAGTCCAACACCGGTGAAGGCGGCGAAGATCCACGCCGTTACAGCAACGAACTGAAAGGCATCCCGATCAAGGTCGGTGCGACGCTGGCTTCCGAGCTGGGTAAGGACCAGGTCGAATCCGACATTCCGCTGCAGGAAGGCGACTCGCTGCGTTCGCGCATCAAGCAGGTGGCATCCGGCCGCTTCGGCGTGACCGCGGAGTACCTGAATTCCGCCGACCAGATCCAGATCAAGATGGCGCAGGGCGCCAAGCCGGGCGAAGGCGGCCAGCTGCCGGGCCACAAGGTGTCCGAGTACATTGCGCAGTTGCGCTTCTCGGTACCGGGCGTGGGCCTGATCTCGCCTCCTCCGCACCACGACATCTACTCGATCGAGGATTTGGCGCAGCTGATCCACGACCTGAAGAACGCCAACCCGCGCGCTTCGATCTCGGTCAAGCTGGTGTCGGAAGTCGGTATCGGTACCGTGGCAGCCGGCGTGTCGAAAGCCAAGGCCGACCACATCGTGGTGGCCGGCCATGACGGCGGCACCGGCGCCTCGCCGCTGTCCTCCGTCAAGCACGCCGGTACCCCATGGGAACTGGGCCTGTCCGAAACCCAGCAGACGCTGGTGCTGAACGGCCTGCGCAGCCGTGTGCGCGTCCAGGCCGATGGCCAGATGCGTACCGGCCGCGACGTGGTGATCGCTGCCCTGCTGGGCGCCGACGAAGTCGGTTTCGCTACCGCACCGCTGGTGGTGGAAGGCTGCATCATGATGCGCAAGTGCCACCTGAACACCTGCCCGGTCGGCGTTGCGACCCAGGATCCTGAGCTGCGCAAGAAGTTCCAGGGCAAGCCTGAACACGTGGTGAACTACTTCTTCTTCGTCGCTGAAGAAGCGCGCCAGCTGATGGCGCAACTGGGCATCCGCACCTTCGACGAACTGATTGGCCGCGCCGACCTGCTGGACAAGTCGAAAGCCATCACCCACTGGAAGGCACAGGGCCTGGACTTCACCAATGTGTTCTACCAGCCGAAAGTGGACGACGGCAAGCTGATTTATCACACCGAAGAGCAGGATCATGGCCTGGACAAGGCACTGGACCTGAAGCTGATCGCGCAAGCCAAGCCTGCGCTGGAAAAGGGCGAGCGCGTGTCCTTCATCTCGCCGGTGAAGAACGTCAACCGCACTGTCGGCACCATGCTGTCGGGCGAAGTGGCCCTGAAGTACGGCCACGCCGGCCTGCCGGACGACACCATCCACATCCAACTGCAAGGCACCGCGGGCCAGTCGGCTGCCGCCTTCCTGGCAGCGGGCATCACCATCGACCTGGTGGGCGAAGGCAACGACTACGTGGGCAAGGGCCTGTCGGGCGGCCGCATCATCGTGCGCCCGAACACCGAGTTCCGCGGCTGGGCTGTGAATAACATCATCGTTGGCAACACCGTCATGTACGGTGCAGTTGCCGGCGAAGCCTTCATCAACGGCGTGGCTGGCGAGCGTTTCGCTGTGCGTAACTCCGGCGCGACCGCGATCGTGGAAGGCCTGGGCGACCACGGTTGCGAATACATGACCGGCGGTACCGTGGTCGTGCTGGGCGCCACCGGCCGTAACTTCGCGGCGGGCATGTCGGGCGGTATCGCTTACGTGTACGACCCGGACGGCGAATTCCACAGCAAGTGCAATATGTCCATGGTGAGCCTGGAAGAAGTGAAGGCGGCCGCCGACCAGCTGGTCGACAAAGCCACCTGGCACAGCCAGCATCGTAATGGCGAACCGGAGGCCGATGAAATCATTCTCAAACGCTTGATTGAGCGCCACTTCAAACACACCGGCAGCACGCGCGCGCGCCTGTTGCTCGACAACTGGAACGAGAGCCGTTCCAAGTTCGTCAAAGTGTTCCCGAGCGAGTACAAACGCGCCCTGGTGGAAATGGCAGACAACGCCGCGATCGAAGCGGAAACTCAAGCAATCGCTGCGTAAGAGAGGATCAGAAAAATGGGTAAGATCACCGGTTTCATGGAATTCCAGCGCCAGGAAGAAAGCTACCTGGCACCTGAGGCTCGCCTCAAGAACTACAAAGAATTCGTCATTCACCTGACCAACGACCAGGCCAAGGTACAGGGCGCGCGCTGCATGGACTGCGGCATCCCGTTCTGTAACTCGGGCTGCCCGGTCAACAACATCATCCCGGACTGGAATGACCTGGTCTATCGCGGCCACTACCGCGAAGCGCTGAACGTGCTGCATTCGACCAATAACTTCCCCGAGTTCACGGGCCGCATCTGCCCGGCGCCTTGCGAGAGCGCCTGTACCCTGGGCATCCACGAGCTGCCGGTCGGCATCAAGTCGATCGAACACAAGATCATCGACGAAGGCTGGGAGCACGGCTGGGTCGTGCCGCAGCCGGCCGAAGTCAAGACCGGCAAGAAGGTTGCCGTGGTCGGCTCCGGCCCTGCGGGCCTGGCCGCTGCGCAGCAGCTGGCGCGCGCCGGCCATGACGTGACCGTGTTCGAAAAGGCCGACCGTATCGGCGGCCTGCTGCGCTACGGCATCCCTGACTTCAAGATGGAGAAGCACCACATCGACCGCCGCGTGGAGCAGATGGAAGCGGAAGGCGTGAAGTTCCGCACCTCCGTCCTGATCGGCAAGGACTTCCCTGCCACCGTTGCCAACGGTTCCAAGGAAACCATCTTCCCGGAAGACCTGGAAAAAGACTTCGACGCCGTGGTGATGGCCGGCGGCGCGGAAGCACCGCGCGACTTGCCAGTCCCAGGCCGCGAGCTTAAAGGCGTCCACTTCGCGATGGACTTCCTGCCGCAGCAGAACAAGGTCAACGCCGGCGACAAGATCAAGGACCAGATCAAGGCCAGCGGCAAGCATGTGATCGTGATCGGCGGCGGCGATACCGGTTCCGACTGCGTTGGCACCTCGAACCGCCATGGCGCCGCCAGCGTCACCCAGTTCGAACTGATGCCAATGCCGCCGGAACAGGAAAACAAGCCGCTGGTATGGCCGTACTGGCCGACCAAGCTGCGCACCTCGTCTTCGCACGAAGAAGGTTGCGAGCGTGACTGGGCTGTCGCCACCAAGCGTCTCGAAGGCAAGAACGGCAAGGTTGAAAAGCTGATCGCCTGCCGCGTCGAATGGAAAGACGGCAAGATGACCGAAGTGCCGAACTCGGAATTCGAAATGAAGGCCGACCTGGTGCTGCTGGCCATGGGCTTCGTCTCGCCGGTGCAGCAGGTGCTGGACGCCTTCGGTGTCGACAAGGACGCACGCGGCAATGCCCGCGCTGCGACTGAAGGCGACAACAGCTACAAGACCAGCAAGCCTGGCGTGTTCGCAGCAGGCGACATGCGCCGCGGCCAGTCGCTGGTGGTGTGGGCGATCCGCGAAGGCCGCCAGTGCGCCCGCGCTGTCGATGAGTACCTGATGGGCAGCTCGGTCCTGCCGCGTTAATCCCGCCTCACGTCAAGCGCACAGCCTAGTGCGCTTGACGAAGTTTTCCGTGAGCGTAAACTGGCAGCACGCCTTCAAAGCGAGGCTGCCATGCAGAACGAACCCTCCCGCAAGCAGAACGGCGATACTGAAAGCCGACTGGCCCGCCTTGAAGCGACAGCCGAGCACCTCCTGACCGATGTTCGTGAACTTCGCGCTGATTTCCGGATGGTGATTGGTCTCCAAATTACGACGCTTGGCATGATTGTCACCGTGGGACTTGGCACTGCGGCATTGATTGTGAAGGTGTTTGGCGGGAGCTAGCGGCTGCGTGGCAAATGGAACGAATAGTTCGCGCCCGCCAGCTCAAGCACGAGTTCAAGCTCTTCCCCCATGCGCTCGCGTGGTGGACCGGCCACGAAATCCAGGACTTTGGTGCCGCGGGCTACCGGCCCGTCCTGCAAGCAATGTTCCCAAATCTTGATCGGCTTTTTCTGGCCGCTTCTGACGCCCTTCACTAATCGAAGGCTGATGCTGACATGATGCATCAGCTCAAGTGGCGGCGACCGCTGCCCGATCGCCGGGCTGAAATGGATGGACCCACGCAGCGGCGAAAGGCCGGTAATTTCGAGAACGGGCCGTCCAGCTAACCATCGATTCCGAAACTGCAGCCAGGTGAGCAGAATGAGACCCAGGCCAGCGATTGGGAACAGAAACGCTATCGCCGCCAGCGAAAGGCCGTTTGCGCGAATGTGTTCCAGCGCGATTGTGGCGAAAGGCCAGCTGAAGGAGTTCCAGGCCAGCGCAAAGACAAAAAGCAGCGCTGTGCCGTCTGCCCCTTTGATCAGGATTTGCCGCCCTTCCCGGAGCCGGTCAGCCATCGTCTTGTTGCGCCCGGGACGCCACAGATTCACGATGTAGACCCAGGCTGCCAGCCCCAGGCCGTTGAACAGCAGCGCAAATGGCAGGCTCCAGACAGCTGTTTCCGAATTCAGCGTGCGGTTGAAAACGGCGCGCTCGGGGTGGCTGGGATCTACCCAGATGTCGACCAAGGATTGTCGCTGCTGAGAAATCCTCAACTCATCGTACAACTGGTCCTGAAAGCCGCCGTGCAGTTCCGGTGTCTCGTAGAAGCTGGCCTGTCCGCCCACAAATTGGCGGCCTTCGAATGTGTAGCGGAAGGTGGCCTTGGTCCGATACGTCGCGATTCTTTTCCTGCTGAGATGCTCGGCCCGTTCCAATGTTTCAACCCGTGCCGCGACTGCCACGGAAGTACGGGAACGCCACCAATTCTGTCCGTGCTCATAGAGAGGCTGCAAGCCGAATAAGAAGCCGACGAGCGGGAAAAGGATCGCGAAAACTAACGCGATGAGAGTCAAAGGCAGCCTGTCCATTACGAAAGTATACCTCGGGCGACACTTTCGTATTGTCCAATAGAAATGTTTTTGCGTAACTGCCGGTAATGTTATAGGATGTCTGATGACATGGATTATTTGAACAAGATTGTCATACATGTCAATTCCCCTCAACAATATTCCGGAGATATCTAGGCTATGAAGAAAAGCTTCATTTGCGGCGCCCTGATGTTGATTTATTCCGCCAGCTCGTTCGCGGCCGATTGGCCCAGCGGCTATTCCAAATGCGCTGACCAAGGCAGCACCTGCAAGGTCGGAACCAGCAGTCGACAGGTGTCGTACGGCATCAAGGACAAATGGGTCGTCAAGACTTTCGCTGGCGACATCCTGTGCGATACCAGCACGTTTGGCAGCGATCCCTATCCAGGCGTGACCAAGAAGTGCGCCGTGGGGCCACTGTCCAGCACTACGCCAACGCCTACGCCTACCCCAACGCCAACGCCAACGCCAGCACCAGCGCCGGCAGCGAATGCCACCAAGGAAGCCGCACCTTCCACGGGTTGGGCCGGACAAGGCGGTGGCACCACGGGCGGTGCAGCAGCACCCGCATCGGCCATTTACCTGGTCAACACCGGATCGCAACTGGTCGCTGCCCTGAAAGCGCAAGGCAACAATCCGAAGATCATCAAGCTGCAGGGCACGATCAATATGGCCGCGGCCGATAACGGCGGTCCATTCACCAGCGCCACCGACGAAGGCCTGCGCCTGCAGATCAAGCCAGGCAGCAACACCACCTTGATCGGCGTTGGCAACGACGCCCGCCTGGTGAACGGCAACATCGTGCTGAACGGCGTGCAGAACGTCATCGTGCGCAACCTCACGATCCAGAACCCCTGCTCCCTCTATCCAGTCTGGGATCCGAACGATGGCAGCAGCGGCAACTGGAACTCGGAATACGATGGCATCACCATCTCGAACTCCCGCAATGTCTGGGTCGACCACAACGTCTTCACCGACGGCTCGATCACTGATGACAAGCTGCCAGTTGAGAACGGCAAGGTCAAGCAATGCCACGACGGCGCGCTGGATGTGAAGAACGGCTCGGACTACGTGACCGTGTCGAACAACCGCTTCGAACTGCACCAGAAGAACAACCTGATCGGTTCTTCTGACAGCAAGACCACTGACGACGGCCACTTGACCGTAACCTTCCACAACAACCACTTCCTGAACGTGGCCGAACGTGGACCTCGCGTCCGGTTCGGCAAGGTGCATCTGTATAACAACTACTTCGAGGGCTCCCGTTCGCACGCGGTCTACCCGAACCACTACAGCATTGGCGTCGCCTACAAGGCCAAGATCATTTCGCAGAACAACGCGTTCGACATCGCCGGCGCCACGAGCTGCCCGCAAGTCGTGACCAACCCTGGCTCGTCCAGCAAAACTGGCGCGATCACGGATGCTGGCTCGCTGTTGAATGGCGCGGCACTCAACCTGTCGACCAAGTGCAGCTTCAGCAATCAGGTTGGCTGGAGTGTGCCGTACTCGGTTTCGCCAATGGCGGCGTCGGCTGTTAAGGCATCGGTCTTGAGTAATGCAGGCACCGGCAAGATCACGGTGAACTGATCTTCGCACCGTCAAGCGCACCGCCCAGTGCGCTTGACGATCTTCCTCATGAGCGTAAACTCGGTGCATGCATTTCAAAGCGAGGCAGCTGATGAATGGCGACCCCACGCGTAAGCCGAATGGTGACGTTGAAAACCGAATGGTGCGGCTCGAAGTTTTCACTGAAAACCAGTCAGAAATGTTAAGCCAGCTCAGGGACGATGCACGAGAGAACTTTCGCGACTTTCGGGCGGAGGCCAGGGGAGAATTTCCGCGATGTTCGGGCGGAGATTCGCGGTGTTCGCGTCGAGATTCGCATCCTCACTGGCATGCTATTTACCGTCGTGCTGGGTGTGGTCGCAATCCTGGCTAAGGTCTATGGCGCATAACTTCGCTTGAAGGCTAACCAGGACCAGGTGACGCCCGCTTGGCAATTAAGTGGCTGTATTGACGGCATGCGGGCAATCAGCGTCATCTCAAGGCCGAACGACTTTGCCAATTCGATAGTTTCATCGGCAGAAATCTCGAAAACTCGCCGATTAGCAGGAGCTAGGCCGTGCCTGATCGACATGATGAGGACTGCGGAAGATTTTAGTAAGGGCACAATGGTGGACATTGCTAGCCTTCGCTCATTTGGCGCAAGATGATTCCAAACGGCGCTTAGCAGCACAACGTCAAAGGCTTCTTTGCGCTGCGCAATCGTCACCAATTCCGGAAGACTGTCATTAATCCATTCGATCTGGCACGATGAATGAAGCTCAATGCCGGCATCGCGGAATGCTGCGACGGGCTCAATGGCCACGACATTGTGACCCCACGTCGTAAGCCAGGCAGAATCCACCCCCGTTCCAGCACCAATATCCAGGATTGCACTAGGTGCCGCAGGAATTAAATGAAAGACGGATCGATACTTATCTGCAAAGGAGACGCTTTCGTACCGAGGAATCAGCCAAGTGGCATCTTCAGCGTAGCCTTCAGTGCCAGGTGCCGTGAGGGAGTGCGTTGATGTCACTGGCGATTGGGTTAGCTGCAAACATTGTAGGTAACGACCTTCCTGGCGGACAAATCGCATTCGAAAACTATGGTGACGCCTTCTGCATCCCCTGCACGGCCCCATAAAGTAATGCCGAGTCCTAACGGTGGCGGTACCAGCACGACAATCTCGGCCGGCTGTTGCGCCGGTAAGTTTGGTGCTCGATCCGCAAACGCCGTCCAATCCTCGGAAATTTCAGCACTTACTTCGACGGGGTGAAACGGAAGTAGCTCAGGAAAGCCAACATAAGGCCATGAGTCAGAAGGTTCAGCAGGATCCAATTCCAGGATCTGGATGCCTTCGCGAGAAAACGTATAGCTCAGCATGCCCCCGGAATAGCGCATCGGGTGAATCAATGGCAAGTCCCAGTACCTTGCAGCACCCTGGTACTTAAGCTGGTTATGGCTCAACCGGGCGATGTGATGGAGCGACCGGGGATGATGTAATCCAGTGATAGAAAGCTCCAGCGGACCTCCGAAGGCCGATGAGGAGTGTCCTTCTGCCTTGTCAAAGAAAGTTGTTCGGCCGGCGTGATGAACGGAAATTAATGGCTCTGGCATGATTGGATTAATCGATATCTAGCGTTCTAGTTCTACTTTACGATAGTAGCGCCATCAGCGCGGTTGGATGAAAGTGCCAGCCGAACAAACCGCATAGGCCCATGAAGACTCCGAAGGCCGTTGGCACCATCGACAGCATGAACAGCCAGCGCTGCCTGGTCAGCGCCGTAATGGCCAGCAGTGCAATCGCGATTGCGAGCATGGCGTCGGACAGGTCGAACTGGTCGTCCTTGAAGTTCAGGGCATCGTAGGTCTTGTCGTCCTGCTCGCCCTGTGCCTTGAGTTCTTCCTTTTTTCGTTTCTGGTCTGCCGCAAGCTTGGTATAGCTGGCAATGGCCTCGTCATATGCTGCCTGTTCGCTCGCCGGTCGCCCGGCCTTGGCAAGTTTGAGCTGGACGATGGTCGAGTTGGCGACTTCTTCGCGGATGTTGCGTGCCTGGTAGAAGGACCAGTGGTCCACCTTATTGGCCTGGGCCTGTTGCATGGCCTGGTTGATGTTGTCGTCCCTCACCTTGCAGATGCCCATGAAGGTGGCGAGAATCGCCACCACCACGGCCACGCGCATGCTGAGAGGATTGTCGTCGTCTTTTTCTTCCATGTTGTAGCACTATGGGTAAATAAAGTTACGCGACTATTGTAGTTGCTGATTATGAGCGTGAATTAAGGTTGCCTGAAACGGTCAGAATTTCGCGGCGACGCTCATGCCGATGCTGCGCGGCGCCAGGCGGTAGCCCTGGACGATCGAGGCGACTTGCGGGTGCTGGATCACCTTGTTTTCGTCGAAGGCGTTCTTCACGAAGGCCGTCAGCTGGTAGCGGTCGATCGAGGTGCCGGTGCTGAAGTTGACGGTGTGGTAGCCCGGCCGCTCATAATCGGTCTGCTCGGGGTTGAGCGAACCTTTGCTTGGGCCGACCCACTGTACGCCGCCCATCACGAACGCACTGCGGCCGCCGGCGGTGGAGAAGTTGTATTGCGCGGTGACGGTGCCGTTGTACTTCGGCACACCCTGAACTTGCGCGCCTTTAACTGCGCCGACTACGCCGTTGGCGATGCCGCCATCGTTCGACAGTTCGGCCTTCACGTAACCGCCGGCTGCACTCAGGGTGAGGCCCGCCATCGGCTTGGCCTTGACGTCGAATTCAAAGCCTTTGCTGGTGGCGTTGCCGGCATTGGCGTTGTACGAGTAGGCGCAGGTTGGCAGGTAAACGCCTTGCTGGATGTTCTTCCACTTCACGTAGAAGACGTCGGCGTTGATGGCGACGCGGCCTTGCATGAAGCGCGACTTGCTGCCGACCTCGTAGCTCCACAGGCTGTCGGAGGAATAGGTTGGCGGACCCGCGGTCAGGCCGTTTTCTTCCAGGTCCGGGCCGCAGGTGGTTGGC
>Ga0102592_1003800_pt1 | contig 10892 bp, 11 predicted proteins | sample AraplaCol_mMF_r2_FD_76861 | JGI IMG/M metagenome (GOLD analysis project Ga0102592, IMG submission 76861) | Arabidopsis root microbial communities from North Carolina, USA - plate scrape MF_Col_mMF_r2 (SPADES assembly) (version 2) | ecosystem: Host-associated > Plants > Roots > Endosphere... | reverse complement strand
ACGAAGGATGGGAAGACCGACGTGTCCGAAGGCGTGGCGCGACCGGTCGAAGCCAAGCCCGGTGCGCTGGAAGTGCGCTTCGCACCGGACTGGCTGTCGTGGCTGCCGATGACCTGGGCCGACTACTGGGTGGTCGACCTGGACCCGGATTACCAGTGGGCCGTGGTCGGAGGCCCCGACCGCGAGAACCTGTGGATCCTCTCGCGCGAGCCGGAGATGAGCCGCGCGCTGTTCCAGCGCCTGAAGGCGTCTGCCGCCATGAAGGGGTACAACCTGCGCGAGCTCAAGGTGATGGCGCCGCTGCGCTGAGGTGCCTGAACGGAGGGTCGGACGGACGCGTCGCCGCCGGCGGCGTGATGGGCCTAGAATGCGCGCCCAGGACGCGATCTCGAGCTTTCATGTCACGCAATTCCAAGGTCAAGCGCGACACGCGCAAAAAGAAGGAGCCGGGCAAGCCGATCCGTCGCCTGGGCGGCTCGCTGCAGCCGCACGCGCAATTGCTGGATGCCGACGACGCCTCCGTTGGCGGTGTCGGCTGGCGCGATGGCGAATGGCTTCTGGTGCTGGGAAGCCAGGTTGCCGCGCGCAGCGACAGCGCCGCGATGGCGCTGGCGATGTTGCGGCACGTCGTCGCCGTACAGGAACGCGCCGGCCGCGAGCTGCGCCTGGAAGCCTCCGCGCCGCTGCTGAACGCGGCCGGCCGCGAAGCCGCCGCGGTGGGCCGCACGCTGGAAGAGCACCTTGCTGCGCTGGAGCAGGAGCGCATCGAGCGCGATCCGCTGGCGCCGGCTGCGGCGCCTTCGTTGCCGCACTGACCGGCCGCACCCGCAAGCATCGCTGGCCGGCAGGCCACATGCGCCGCGTTGGTCCGGACACCGACGTCGCAGGATCAACGCCATGCGCACCCCACGCGTCCGTTTCGTATTGTTGGCCTGCCTCGCGACGTTCCCGGTCTTTGCCCAGGACCTGCGGCCCGAATCGCTGAAGCTCTACGGCGGCACGTTCTCGCCCGATTGCTCAGACGCGGCAGCGCCGCGCGTGCGCATCGCCGCCGATGCACTGGAGATCGCCAGCGGCAACCGCTCCCTGCGCACCCGGCCCACTGCCGATTCCTACACCAGCTTCGGCGGCGCGCCGACCTCGCCGGTGCCAGAGGGTTACCAGGTCGAGTTCATCGGCGAGGATTTCTCGATCTACGTATTCGAAGACGCCAGGGGCCTGCACGTCCCGCTGCGCGATTACGTGCCCGCGGCGGCGCCGATCGTCGGTGCGCAGGCGATGAAGCTGCGCTTTGGCCGCTGCCCGTCGCGTTGACGTCGCGTTAACACCCGAGCGCATCCACGCCGGCGCTCACGCGCGGATGGTGAACTGCGAGCGCTCATGCGCCATCCTGTGCCATCGCGGCTGCGGCCGCCTCGCATCGGAGTGCGCATGGAACTTGGCATGATCGGATTGGGTCGCATGGGCGCGAACATGGCGCAGCGGCTCGTTCAACACGGACATCGCGTGGTCGGCTTCGATCCCGGCGCACAGGCGCGTGAGCGCGCCGCGCAGGGCGGAATCGAGCCGGTGGATTCGCTCGCGTCGATGCTCGAACGCCTGTCCGCGCCGCGCGTGGTGTGGATGATGGTGCCGGCCGGCGATCCGGTGGATCGCACCCTCGAGGACCTGTTGCCGCAGCTCGCGGCCGGCGACACCGTCATCGATGGCGGAAACTCGTTCTACAAGGACACGATGCGCCGCGCGCAGAAGCTCGCCGACCACGGCATCGCCTACGTCGACAGCGGCACCAGCGGCGGCGTGTGGGGCCTGAGTGAGGGCTATAGCCTGATGGTCGGTGGCGACGAAGCCGTGGTGGAACGGCTTCGTCCGATCTTCGAGGCGCTGGCGCCTGCGAGCGATCGCGGTTGGGGACGTGTGGGTCCGAGCGGCGCGGGCCATTTCACCAAGATGGTCCACAACGGCATCGAATACGGAATGATGCAGGCGTACGCCGAAGGCTTCGCGATCATGCAGAAGCGTACGGATTTCGCACTGGACCTGGGGCAGGTCGCGCAGATCTGGCGACACGGCAGCGTCGTGCGTTCCTGGCTGCTGGACCTGAGCGCGAACGCGCTGGAAGAGAACCCGACGATGGCCGGCATCGCGCCGTACGTGTCCGATTCCGGCGAAGGCCGGTGGACGGTGGCCGAGGCGATCGAGCTGGATGTGTCGGCGCCGGTTATCACGCTGTCGCTGCTGGAGCGCCTGCGTTCGCGCGAGGACGACTCCTTCGCCGACAAGCTGCTCGCCGCGATGCGCGCGCAGTTCGGCGGGCACGCGATCCGGAAGGAATGACCACGAAGGGCGCGACGGGCGCGCGCGCCGTCGACGCGCGCCTGCCTATACTCGGCTTTCCCTTGCGTCCCGCACGACCACGGCCCATGTTCCGTCCGATCGCACTCGCATTGATCATCGCCATGCTGGCCGGATGCGCGACGGCACCCGCGCCGCAGCCCAGTCCTGTTCCCGCGTGGCGGCCTTCGCCCAACTACGATCAGCGCAGCGCGGTGGTCATCGTGCTGCACCAGACGGAAATGGAAAGTGCGGAGGCGGCGCTGCTGACGTTGCAGACGCGCAATTCCGGCGGGCGCGTGAGCGCGCATTACCTCATCGGCAACGACGGCGCGACGTACCAGCTCGTCGCCGAAGGCGAACGCGCCTGGCATGCGGGCGCATCGCGCTGGGGCGGGCTGAGCGATCTGAATTCGGCGTCCATCGGCATCGAACTGGACAACGACGGCATCGAGCCTTTCAGCGATGCGCAGATCACCGCGCTGCTTTGGCTGCTCGACAACATCACGGGACGGCTGGATATTCCGAAGCATCTGGTGATCGGTCATGGCGACATCGCGCCGACGCGCAAGCGCGATCCGAGCGCGTTGTTCCCGTGGAAGCGGCTGGCCGATGCCGGATACGGGCTGTGGCCGCGCGCGCAACTTGCGCCGGTGCCGGCGGGGTTCGATCCGTTCGTGGCGATGCGCCTGGTCGGCTACGACCTGCGCGATCCGGAAGCGGCCGTGCGCGCGTTCCATCGCCACTACCGCGGCAACGAGGAATCGCAATGGCTACCTGGCGATGCGGAAATCCTGTTCGATCTGCAGGTCCAGTTGATGGAGATGCCGGTGGCGCCCGTCATCGTGCCGTGATGCGTCTTGCACTCTCGTAGCCCGGGTAAGGCCGCACGCCGCATCCGGGATCAACGTCGCCGCAGCGCGTAAACCACCGCTCCGATCACCAGCGCAATCGCCGCCGCGATCAGATTCGCGACCTGCGCACTCGCCAGCAGCGCAAGACTCAACACGATCGCCGTGAGCGGAATCAGCGGCCCGCCCGGCAAACGCAATGCGCCTTCGCGATCGCCATGTCGGTGCCGCAGCACCAGTACCGACCCGGCCGTGCCGAGATACGTGCACAACCGCGATACCACCGACAGCAGCGCCAGCTGCACGAACGAACCCGACAACGCCAGCGCAAGCGACACGACGCCGATCAGCACGATCGACACCGCGGGCGTGCGGAACGTCGGATGGATCCGGGCGAGCCATCGTGGCCCGTAACCGTCCTGCGACAACGCGAGCAGGTAGCGCGGCGCCATCAACACCGTGTTGCTGCTGGTGCCGAGGATCGAGATGCTCGCGCCGACTGTCATCAGCAGCGCGAGCCATTCGCCGGAGAAGCGCGAGGCCGCTTCGGCGAGCGGTGTCGTCGAATGCGCCAGGTCCGGCAGCGTGCCCAGCGCGACCCACTGCACGCTGACGTACACCGCCGTCACGGTCGCGATCATCGTCAGCAACGCGAAGGGCACGTCGCGGCGCGGATTGCGGTATTCGCCCGCCGCGGCCGGAAGGTTCTCGAAGCCGGCGTAGGCGAACAGCAGCAACAGCGCGGCTTCGGCGAGCGGTTTAGCCGTGAGCGGCGAAGTCGAAGGTGCGGCAAGCGACCCATCGACATGAAACACCCCGATCGCGACGAACAGCGCCAACGGCACGAGTTTTCCGATCGCCAGCAGCACGCCGGCATTGGCCGCCGCACGCACGCCGACGACGTTGATCGCCACCAGCAATGCGATCGAACCGCCCACGATCGACACGCGCGCCCAGCCTGCATCGGCCGCGGGCCAGAAATGCGTGACCGCTTCGGCCAGGCCGTTGGCGAGCGCGGCGGCGGTGGCCACGCGCGTGAGCAGCAGCATCCAGCCGACTTCGAAGCCGATGAACGAACCGAAGGCTTCGCGCGCGTAGAGGTAGCCACCGCCCGGTGCGTCGAAGTAACTCGCCGCCTGCGCATAACACAGCACCAGCAGGCTTACCGCGAGTCCGGCGAGCAGCACGGCCCAGAGGCTCGCGGGCCCCAGCAGCGCGGCGGCCGCGGCGGGAAGCAGGTAGATCCCGCTGCCGATGACGTCGTTGATCGACAGACCGACGATCTGCCATCGGCTGACGGCGCGTACCGTGCCGGGCGACGGATTGGGCTGGTCCAAGGGCGTGTCCCCGCAGGCGGCTTGCGGCGAGGATGCCCTAGTTCCGTGGACGGGAGAACCGGAACGGGGAGGGAAACCGTGGATACGAAGAACGAGCGGGCTAACCCGCTCGTTTTTCGTTCCACACGATGCGTTGCAGCTTAGAAGTCGTAACGCAGCTGGATCTGCGCCAGGTCCAGGTCGGTGTCCTCGACTTCGAAGCGGCTGTATTCGCCGCGCAGCGCGACGTTGTCGGTGAAGCGGTACTGCACGCCGACGCCGTAGGTCGCATCGGTGCCGTTGTCGTCGGTGTTGCCGACGATGGACGGGATCGAGCGGTCCAGGTCCCAACGCTGCACGCCGGCCTTGGCATAGGCGGAGAAGCTGTCGGTGATCGGCAGCGTGCCGACGGCGGTGAGGTAGACCGAGCTGGCTTCCAGCGGCGTGCCGATGCCGCGCGGTTCGAGCTTGCCGAAGTCTGCGTAGCCGCCTTCCAGGCCGAAGTAGCGGTTGAACTGGTAACCACCAAAGACCGAGAACGCGGTGTCTTCGTCGTCGTAGGCGCCTTCGTCGACGTAGGACTGGCCCACGCCTGCGCCTGCGTAGAAGCCCTTGTCGGCGGCCTGCGCGCCGAAGGCGGCGGCACTGGCGATGACGGCGATCAGGGCGGTGGACAGCAGTTTGTTCTTCTTCATTGCGAATCGACTCCTCGTGCGCGCCGTCGAATGGGGGAGGGAGCGGCGCTTCGTGCGATGGGTCCTGGCGGAATGCCTGGGCGGCCATCGCTGCACGAAGGAAATGGGCGTTGCGTGGGCGGAACAAAGGCCGGAATGCGGGGAAACACTGTCCCGTGTCTGGAACTGTCGGCACCTGTGTGCGGAGTCTGGCGGTTAGGTCATAGGGGCGGACCTGATGCACAAAGGCGCGGCTAGGATCGGAATTCGCCGGCGCGATGCGTCCGCGCGGGGAATCCTTCGCCATCTCTCGTCCGCAGGCGCGCCGCGCCGAGCGGTCCACCCCACTGCAATGGAGTCATGCAATGAACATCAGGGTCCTGCTGCTTGCCGCGGCATTGTCGGTTCCGCAATTCGCGATGGCCAGCGAAGTCTTCGATGCGCGCGCGGTCGAGGTGGAACAGGACCGTATCCGTCGCGCCGTGGATTCGGGGTCGGCCGGTTTCAGCGAAGCGTCGACGGAGAAGAAGAAGGAACTGGTGCAGCGCCAGGACGACCTGCTGTCGATCATCCACGGCCGCACCTACGGCGAACTCACCGACGCCGAGCGCGAAAAGGCGAAGGAACAGATCACCTGGATCGACCGCACCGCCAGGCAGGTCGCCGACGAGCGCCTGGTTTGCGAGCGCACCAAGGTCGCCGGCACCAACCGCGTCCAGCGCGTGTGCATGACGGCCCGTCGCAAGCGCGAAGCGCTGGAAGCGGCACAGAAGTCGATGACGGGTCGCAAGATTTCCCCGCAGTACGACATTCACTGATCGTCATTCACTGATCGTCGGTGCAACCGACCGCTGACCAAACATAAAAGCAGCGGTAACGGGTTAAGTGCACGTGCACGGTCCGGTTGCGGACACGCGCAGGTTCATGGAGTCGCGCTCACAGTGGTTCCGCGATGTTGGCCCGGTCCGCCGCGCCGTGTCGCGAGGCCCCGCGAGAGGGCACTTCGGGTGTGTGGCGCGAAAGGCGGCTTCGGCCGCCTTTCGCTTTCGTGGATGAACGATGCGCATGGACAAACTGCCCCGGTGTCCACCGCCGGTTGTCCCGCCCCGCATGCGACAATGGCACTCGATGAACAGTCCACTGGACCTGGCGCATCTGCGCCGAAGCTGTTCGCAATGCTCGCTACAGCAGCTTTGCCTGCCGGCGGGCATCAGCGGACCCGAACTCGACCGGCTGGACGATATCGTCCGCCGTCGTCGCACGATCGCGCGCGGCGAGCGGCTGTTCCGCATCGGCGATTCGCTGGCTTCGGTGTACGTCGCGCGCGACGGCGCCTTCAAGACCGTGACGCTGAGCGAGGACGGCGACGAGCAGGTACTGGGGTTCCACCTGCCGGGCGAGCTGATCGGCCTGGACGCGCTCGGCGGCGGCTCGCATCGCTGCGAAGCGGTGGCGCTGGGTGATGCGAACGTGTGCGAGGTGCCGTTCGACCAGCTCACCGATATCGCCACGCAGCTGCCCGGATTGCAGCACCAGCTGCTCCGCGTGATCGGCCACAGCCTCAATCGCGATCACGACCACATGGGCATGCTGGTGCGGCGCCAGGCCAACGAACGCATCGCGCTGTTCCTGCACGGCCTGGGCGAGCGATTCCGCCAGATCGGTCAATCGTCCACGCAGTTCAAGCTGCCGATGAGCCGCGAAGACGTCGCGCGCTACCTCGGCCTCGCGCTGGAAACGGTGAGCCGCGGCTTCACGCGGTTGCAGGAAGACGGCGTGATCGACGTCCACGGACGTCGCGTGGAAATTGTCGACGTGCAGGAACTCTCTCGACTGGCGCACGGCCTGGAAGAGGAAACGCCACGCGCGCGTCGCGCCCGCAGCGCGTCGTAAGCCGCGTTGCAGCGGTCACGCCGACGGCGTGACGCATCCCAGCGCGGACAGTACCGCGTGCAGTTCCGGCACCTGCATCAGCCACGGGGCCGAGAGCGTCAGCAATCCCGCCACCATCACCAGCGCTGCGCCCGCGTTGCGCCAGCGGGTCTGCAACCAGCGGCCCAGCCGCGCGCCGCTCCATGTCAGCGGCAACATCACCGGCAACGTGCCCAGGCCGAATGCGAGCATCGTCAGCGCGCCATGCCATGCGCTTGCCTGCAACCATGCCGCGGCGAGCAGCGTCGTGCTCAGACCGCACGGCAGCCAGCCCCAGAGCACCGCCAACCCGATGCGCTTGGCGCGCGAATCGGCCGGCAGCATCCGTTGTTGCAACGGCCGCAGCCACGCCCACATGCGCGCACCGGCGCCGCCCAGCGCCGGAAGACGGCCGCGCTGGTCGAACAGCCGCAGGGCGATGACGATCAATACCAGCCCGACGAGCATGCGCAGCGCGGTGGCGAGTCCGTCCATGCGCGCCACGCCAACGATGCCGTGGCCGAGGCCGCCGGCGATCGCGCCCGCGATGACATAGCCGCCGATGCGCGCGAGGTTCGCTTCCAGCGCCGGGGCGATGGAGCGTCGCGCGGTCGCCGGGCCGGAGCGCTGGGCCGTCACCGAAAAGCCCGTCGCGATGCCGCCGCACATCGCCGCGCAGTGCGCGCCGCCCAGCAGGCCGCTGAGCGAAGCGGCGCCGAGCGTCAGCCAGTCGATCGGCATGCTAGTCGGCATCGTGTCCTTCTTCCGCATCGACGCGCGGGGTGGGCAGCGGATCGTCGCGCAGGATGTCGATGGCCGGCGTGTCCAGATCGTCGAACTGGCCGCGCCGCACCGCCCACACGAAGGCGCCGATGGCGATGCCCAGCAGGATCAGGCTGATCGGCACGAGCAGCAGCAGGATGTTCATGCGCCCCTCCGTTCGTTTCGTTCGCGGCGGCCCAGCCGCAACGCGTTGAGCGTGACCAGCAGCGAGGAGCCGGCCATGCCGAGCGCGGCGATCCACGGCGTGACGTGGCCCGTCGCCGCGAGCGGAATCGCCAGCACGTTGTAGCCCAATGCCCACGCCAGGTTCTGCCGCACGATGCGTTGCGTGCGCCGCGCCAGCACGATCGCCTGCGGCACGCGCAGCAGGGATGGACTGGTCACGACGAAATCCGCCGCGCGCTGCGCAAGCGCCGCGCCTTCGGCCATCGCGAGCGAGACATCGGCACCGGCGAGCACCGGCGCGTCGTTCAGTCCGTCGCCGACCATCGCGACGACCTCGCCGCGCGACTGCGCCTCGCGCACGCGGGCGAGCTTCTGTTCCGGCGATTGCCGCGCAAGGAACGCGTCGATTCCGACCTGCCTCGCGAAGCTGGCGACCGCTTCCGCCGCATCGCCGCTGCACAGCTCGATCGAAACGCCCGCATCGCGCAGCGCGGAAATCGCTTCGCGTGCGCCGTCGCGCATGGTTTCGCGCACCGTGATGCGTGCGAACGCGCGGGCGCCGTCGCCCAGCCACAGCGCGCCGTCGTCCGCACGCGTGGCGGCGAAGTCGGCACGGCCAAGTCGCCAGCGCACACCTTCGACATCGCCTTCAACGCCGGAACCCGCGACGGCCTGCACGCGGTGCGCGACGCGATCGGCTTCGACGTGCGCGAACGCCTGCGCCAGCGGGTGCGCGCTGCCGCGTTCCAGTGCCGCGGCGATCGACAGCGCCGTCGGCGTGTCCATGCCTTCGAACGTCGCGAAGCTGTCGAGTTCGGGCCGGCCGTTGCTGAGCGTGCCGGTCTTGTCGAGCAGCACTCGATCCACGCGTGCGAGCGTGGACAACGCGTCTTCGCGAACGCCCAGCACGCCGATGCGCGCGAGCGCGCCGTGCGCGGTGGTCAGTGCGGTCGGAATCGCCAGCGACAGCGCACAGGGGCAGCTCACCACCAGTAGTGCGAGCGTGACTTCCAGCGCACGGGCAGGCTCGTTCACATGCCACCAAGCGAACGTCGCCACCGCGCAAAGCAGCAGCGCGACGACGAATCCGCCGGCCACGCGTTCGGCCGCGCGCGCGAGCTGCGGGCGCGCGGACTGTGCCTGTTCGACGAGACGGGTGAGCTGCGAAAGACGCGTGTCGTTGCCGGTGCGTACCACGCGCAGTCGCGCCGAGGCTTCGCGGCAGACGCTGCCCGCGAGCGCGGGCTCGCCGGTTTCGCGCCGGACAGGCGTGGATTCACCGGTGATGAGCGCTTCGTCGAACGAGGCCGCATGATCGAGCAGCATGCCGTCGGCGGGAACGGCTTCACCCGCCGCAACGCGCAGGACGTCGCCGACGTCGATCTCGCCGACCGGAACCTGCTCGACGGAGCCGTCATCGCGTTCGCGCAGGGCCAGTGCGGGACGCGCCCGTGCGAGCGCGTCGATCTGCGCGCTGGCGATGCCGCGTGCGCGCTGTTCGAACATGCGCGCCACGAGCAGCAGCAGCACGAACATCACCGCAGCGTCGTACCAGACGTGCGTGCCGCCGCGAATCGTTTCGACGAGGCTTGCGAAGTAGGCCAGCAGCGTGGAGCCGGCGATGAGCGTGTCCATGCCGAGGCGACGCCCGCGCAGTTCGCGCAGCATGCCTTCGATGAACGGCCAGCCGGCATAGAACACCACGGGCGTGGAAACGAGGAACGTGATCCAGCGGAAGAAATCGCGCGTCGCCACCGGCATCTGCTGCGCGGTGTCCAGGTAAAGCGCTTCGGCGAACATCATCGCCTGGATCGCGCCGAGGCCGGCGACGCCCAGCCGCAGCAGCCAGCGGCGGCGTTCGCGACGTTGCGCCTGCTCGCGCGCTTCGCCCGTCGCCAGCCATGGGCGATAGCCGAGCGCGGCGAGTCGCTGCATCAGCGTGGAGAGCGCCACGCGTTGCGGATCCCAGGCGACGACGATGCGGCCGGTCACCGCATTCGCGCCCGCATCCAGCACGCCCGCCTGCCTGCGCAACGCGCGGTCGATCAGCCACGCGCACGCGGCGCAGCGCATGGCGTCGGTGAGGACGGTGATCTCGCGGCCGCCCGGCACCGTGCGGCTGTGTTCGGCGAGGACGATCTCGCAATCCCATGCGCCGAAGTCCGCCGCGTCGGCCTGCACGCGGCCGGCGGGCGACGTGCGCAGCTGGTAGTAATCGCCCAGTGCGGCTTCGCGGATCCACGTCGACGCCGCAGCACACCCATTACAGCAGAACGCGCGATCGCCCTCGCGGATGGCGTCCGACGCCAGCGCCTCGCCGCAGTGATTGCAGCTTCCGAGTTCGGCTGCCTGTGTCTTCCGCAGTGGAAGTGCCGCGTCCATCGTTACGTGCCTTACGTCACTCGCCGCCTAGCGCCGGTGCCAGATGCGCCGCGCCCTGGCCGGCGACGAGGCGCCCGCGCAGGCGCCATTGCGTGTCCGGGGGCGCGAGTTGCAGCAGCCAGTCGTGCCCGAGCGGAAGCTCCAGGTCTGCGTGCCAGCCCAGTTCGGAGGGTTTGAGTTCGACGGTGCGATCCAGTGCGGCATCGCTGGGATGCGACAGCACGATCGTCAGCGGAAGGTTGCGCGGCACGTCGCCGTTCGCGAAGCCGCCGCCGACCGGTAGCAGGTCGATGCCCTTGGGTTCGACGTGCAGCACGGCTGAGAGCTTCATCTCCTGCGCGCGCGCGTCGGGGCCGAGTTCGGTGGTCTGGATCTGCGCGGTGCGCTGCACGGTGTCGATCACCGCGTCATCGCCGCCGGATTCCAGCGCGACCACCACCAGGCCGACGCCGGCGACGATCGCCAGGATCGGCAGG
>Ga0102592_1003797_pt1 | contig 10895 bp, 9 predicted proteins | sample AraplaCol_mMF_r2_FD_76861 | JGI IMG/M metagenome (GOLD analysis project Ga0102592, IMG submission 76861) | Arabidopsis root microbial communities from North Carolina, USA - plate scrape MF_Col_mMF_r2 (SPADES assembly) (version 2) | ecosystem: Host-associated > Plants > Roots > Endosphere | place... | reverse complement strand
TCAGCAGTTCGTCGCCGGCCGAATGGCCCACGGAATCGTTGACCAGCTTGAAGCGGTCCAGGTCGAGGAACAGCACCGCGAAGGTCCGCTGCGGTTCGCTCTGCGCGCGGGCGATGGCGTGCGAAAGACGGTCCAGCAACTGGCTGCGGTTCGGCAGTCCGGTAAGCGCGTCGTGCGTGGCCTGGTGCGTGAGCTGCTGCTCGACGCGCAGGCGTTCGCCGATCTGCGACAGCAGCTCCGCATTCGCCTGCGCCAGTTCGCGCGTACGCGACTCGACGCGCTGTTCGAGTTCGGCGTGCGCGGAAACGAGTCGATCCTGCGACTGCTTGCGCGCAAGACCAATCGAAATATGGTGCGCGACGAACGTCAGCAGTTCCTGGTCGCGCACGCTGAAGTTGATCGCCGGCGAATAGCTCTGCACCGTGATCACGCCCACCACCGACTCGTTGCGGAACAGCGGCACGCCCAGCCAGCAGTGCGCGAGCGAACCGCGGCTGCGCAGCACGCCCTGCGATTCCAGCGCGGCGATGCGCTTGCGGTCGGCCAGCAGTGGACGGCCGCGGGCGATGACGTATTCGGTCAGGCCCGAGGTGAGCTTGCGGGTTTCGCGCGCGGCATCGCGTTCGTCGATGGAGTACGGGAATTCCAGCCGCTCACCGTCGTCGGTGAGCAGCGCGATGTAGAAGTTGCGTGCGTAGAGCAGGTCGCTGACGACGTCGTGCACCTGCGTGTAGAAACGCTCCAGCGTTTCGGAGGTGATCGACAGCTCGGCGATGCGGAACAGCGCGCGTTGCAGGCGCTCGGCGCGCTGGCGCTCGATGATCTCGGCCTGCAGGTCGCGGTTGCTCAGCTGCAGCGCCTGCGTGCGTTCCTCGACGCGGCGTTCCAGTTCTTCGCGTGCGTGGAAGCGGTCCAGCGCGGTGAGGATGTGCTGGGCGACGAACGCGAGCAGCGCGCGTTCCTCTTCGCCGTAGACGTCGGGGCGATCGTAGCTCTGCACGACGATCGCGCCGCAGATGCGGTCGTCGCGACGCATCGGCACGCCGAGCCAGTCCTCGCTGTCCGGACCGTGCTGGATGTCGCGCGGCACGCCGAGGCGTTCGCGGATCTGCTCCGACGGGCCCTGCAACGGCTCGCCGTGGCGCAGCAGCGCGACGGTCACCGAGTTGGGCATCTCGTCGACGTGGATGTCGCGATCGGGTTCGGCGACGTAGGTGTCGCGCTGGTCGGCGAAGTACAGGAAGCGCATCGAATCGCGCACGTCGTCGTACAGCACGATGTAGAGATTCGCGGCGTACATCAGGCCGGCGACGACGGTGTGGATCCGGCGCAGCATGTCGGCCAGTTCCAGGTCCGAGCCGGCCAGGTCGGCGATCTCGAACAGCGCCTGCTGCAGGCGTTCGGATTTCTCCAGCGACTCGGCCCGCGCCAGCGTGCGCAGTGCGACCAGGTGCGCGCCGATCACGATGCGCGCCAGGTCCAGCCACATCTGCCGCGCTTCCGACGCCAGCGGCGACGGAAGCTGCGCGGCCAGGCCGACGCGCACGCCTTCGGAGGTGGTCCAGCTGGCTTCGATGCGCTGCGAGTGGACCGTCAGCGGCTCGCGGGTCAGCAGGGATTCGGCGCGGTGGGCCAGCGAGGAGCTGGCGCCCAGCGAGGCCGAACCGGCCACGCCGCCATAGCCGTCGCGCCAGAGCACGGCGACTTCCGACCCGGGCGGCAGGGCTTCCTGCAGCGTGTCCGCAAGCGCGTCCCGCCCATGACGGGCGTCGACGATTCTCACGGCCTTGGGCCTGGGACGAGTGGACACAGCGGAAGAACCCCTGGGCGGACGGGGCAGGATAACGCGGCAATTCGCCCGCGTGCTCAACCCCTTCCGGAACTGCGACCCGTTCGTCTGAATATGAACCTCGCAACCTGGGCACTTGCCGGTCCCGTCCACGAACCGCGCGACTTCACGCCGGCGCCTTCACCCCGTACCCTGCCGCGCATGAATGCGGGCGCGGACACCGACGACGACGTGCTGATGCTGGCCTGGGCGGCCGGCGACGCGGCGTCGTTCGAGCTGCTCTACGCCCGTCATCGCGGCTCGCTGTACCGGTTCCTGCTGCGGCAGCTGCGCGATCCGGCGCTGGCCGACGAATTCTTCCAGGACGTCTGGCAGCGCGTGATCGCCGCGCGCCAGGGCTGGAAACCCGAGGCCGCGTTCAGGACCTGGCTGTTCCGCATCGCCCACAATCGCCTCAATGATTACTGGCGCGGCCTGAAGCACCGTCCCGCCGCACCCGAGGACGCCGACGAGCGCGCCGCCCGCGTGCCGGACCCGAGCAGCCCGGAGCGGGAACTGTCGGAATTCGAACAGCGCCGCCGCCTGCAACTGGCGATCGAGGAACTGCCCGAGGAGCAGCGCGAGGTCGTGCTGCTGCGCCTGGAGCAGGAGCTGAGCCTGGAGGAGATCGGCGCGATCACCGGCGCAGGCCGGGAAACCGTCAAATCGCGGCTTCGCTATGCGATGGACAAGCTGCGCGCGAGATTGAACGAATGAACCGCTTCGACGACGAACCGCTGAGCCCGGAAGAACGCGCGCTGGCCGATCGCCTGGCGCGGCTGGGTCCGCACGACGGCCCGTCGCCGGCGCTGGACGCGAAGATCCTCGCCGCCGCCCACGCCGCGGTGGCCCCGCCGCAGCGACGCCGCCGCCACTGGCTGGGGCTGAGCGCAATTCCCGGCGGCCTCATCACCGGCACCGGCATGGCCGCCGCGCTGGTGCTGGTGATCGGAACCGTGTGGCAGTTGCGGCCGTCCGATCCGGCGCCGCGCCCGATCCTCGACGAGGGCGAAATGGCGCCCGTCGAGGCGCAGATCATCGCGCGGCCGCGGGAGGTCATCGCGCCGCCGCCACCGCCGGTGGAGGCGCCGGCGGCTGCCGCTGTCGCTCCGCCATCCGCCAATCGCAGCGCGGCGATTGCCCAGCGGAAGGCTGCTCCGGCCGAGGTCGCTGCCGCTGCTCCCGCGCCGGAACCCGACGCGTATCAGGCGCCGGCACGCGTCGCGACCGTCGGCCCGGACGAAGCCCTCCATTTCGAGTCGCACGGGGTACTCGCGCCGGCGCCACAGGCGTATTCGGAATCCCGGCCCGTGGCGGCTGCCGCGATGCCCGCCCCCATGCCCGCTCCTGCATCGGCCTCCGAAGCGGTCGACGCGCAGGCCGAGGCCGCACGCAAGGAAGCCTTCGGCCTGATGCGCGCGCGCGAGCAGCAGAGCATCGACGAACAGACGATGGCTGCGGCAAGGAAGCAGGCCGAGGCCAGGGCGAAGACTGCGGCGAGCCCGACGCTCGACCGCGTCGAAGTGACCGGCAGCCGTGTGCGGGCTGCCGATATCTCCGTGGCACTCGCCGATATGCCGGTCCAGGACGACGCGAGGCTCGACAGGAACGCCTGGCTCGAACGCATCCGCGCACGTCGCGATGCCGGGGATGTGGATCACGCACGCGAAAGCCTGGCGCTGTTCCGCAAGGCGCATCCGCGCGTGCGTCTGCCGCAGGACCTGCGCGCGCTCGCGCAGCCCGCCACGTCCCGATGAGCAGCACGCTGTCCGGACCGACCTCGCATCTGCTGGAGGTCAAGCACAGCCGTTTCCTCGTGAACGCCGCGCCGGTCGAGACGCCGGACGACGCACTGGCCTTCGTCGCCCGCGTCGGCGATCCGGCGGCGACGCACAACTGCTGGGCGTACCGCATCGGCGGCGAGTACCGCTTCAACGATGACGGCGAACCCGCAGGGACCGCCGGCCGCCCCATCCTCGCCGCCATAGACGGCCAGGGGCTGGATCGCGTGGTCGCCGTGGTCACCCGCTGGTTCGGCGGGATCAAGCTCGGCGCGGGCGGGCTGGTACGCGCCTACGGCGGCAGCGCGGCCGAATGCCTGCGCGTGGCGCCACGGCGCGAGCTGGTCGTGTTTTCCGAATTCGCCCTCGCCTACCCGTTCGCCGAGACCGGTCCGGTGCATGCGCTGATCGCGCAGTTCGACGCCGAAAAACTCGACGAACGCTTCGACGCCGAGGGCGCCCGCCTGCATGTGCGCCTTCCGGCCGATCGCGTGGACGCCTTGAAAGCGCGCCTGCGCGACGCCACCCGTGATCGGGTGCGTTTCTCCGACGTCTAGCGGTTTTCCTGCCCAGGACGAACGCGGAAACTTCCGACCCTCGCGCGCGGTCCGTTCCGCGTTCGCAATCCCGCCGCCGCCTCCATACTGGCCATCCGATGACCGACGCCCCTTCCACCAAAGCCCCGATCGGCAGCCTGCGCACGCTGTGGCCGTTCGTGCGCCGCCACCGCACGCTGTTCGTGGCCTGGCTGGTCGCACTCGCCGCCTCGAGCGCGGCAACGCTCACCCTGCCGGTCGCGGTGCGCACGATGATCGACCAGGGCTTCGCGCAGGGCGGCGGCGCGGCGATCGACCGCGCGTTCCTGCTGCTGTTCGCCGTGGCGGTGGCGCTGGCCCTGGCGACCGCGGCGCGCTTTTTCTTCGTTTCACTGCTGGGCGAACGCGTGGTCGCGGACCTGCGCGAACGCCTGTACGCGCACCTCATCGCGCTCGATGCCGGCTTCCACGACCGCAACCGCAGCGGCGAACTCGTCTCGCGCCTGACCGCCGACGCCGAATTGCTGCGCAGCGTGGTCGGTTCCAGCATGTCGGTCGCCTTGCGAAGCCTCGTCACGGTGATCGGCAGCCTCGGGATGCTGTTCGTCACCGCGCCGCGGCTGGCGGCGTTCGCGCTGGTGGGCATCCCGCTCGCGGTGCTGCCCATCGTGATCGGCGGGCGGCGCCTGAAGAAGATGTCGCGCGTCAGCCAGGATCGCGTCGCCGACGCCAACACGCTCGCCAACGAAACCCTCGGCGCGATCCGCACCGTGCAGGCACATGCGCGCGAACCATACGAGCGCGACCGCTTCGGCGTTGCGCTGAAGGAAGCGGTGGCTACCGCGCGGCGTCGCATCCAGGCGCAGTCGTGGGTCACGGCGATCGCGATCGTGCTGATTTTCGGCGCCATCACGCTGGTGCTGTGGTCGGGCGCGCACGACGTCGTCGCCAACCGCATGAGCGCCGGCACCCTCGGGCAGTTCATGCTCTACGCGATGATCGGCGGCGGATCGGTCGGCGCGCTCGCGGAGGTGTGGAACGAATTGCAGCGCGCGGCCGGCGGCATGGGCCGCATAAGCGAACTGCTGGTCGAAACCGCGGCGGTCGAGTCGCCGGCGAATCCGGTCGCGCTGCCCAAGCCGGTGCGCGGCGAACTGGCGTTCGACCGCGTGAGCTTCCATTACCCATTGCGTCCGGATGCGCCGGCGCTGGAAGACTTCGACCTGCATGTGCGCCCCGGCGAGACGGTCGCGCTGGTCGGTCCCTCGGGCGCGGGCAAGAGCACGGTGTTCTCGATGCTCCTGCGTTTCCACGATCCGCAGTCGGGCACGGTACGCGTGGACGACGCGGACATCCGTCGGCTGGACCTGGCCGACCTTCGCGAGTCCATCGCACTCGTGCCGCAGCAGCCGACGATCTTCGCCGCGAGTGCGCGCGACAACATCCGCTATGGCCGCCTCGAAGCGACCGACGTCGATATCGAACACGCCGTCAAGGCCGCGCATGCCTCGGACTTCATCGCCGCCCTGCCCGAACGCCTGGACACCGAACTGGGCGAGCGCGGTGCGCGCCTGTCCGGGGGGCAGCAGCAGCGCATCGCCATCGCCCGCGCGCTGTTGAAGGACGCGCCGATCCTGCTACTCGACGAAGCCACCAGCGCGCTGGACGCACAGAGCGAACGCGCCGTGCAGCAGGCACTGGAAACCTTGATGGAAGGCCGCACCACGCTGGTGATCGCCCACCGCCTCGCCACCGTGCTCAAGGCCGACCGCATCGTCGTGATGGACCGCGGCCGCATCATCGCCGAGGGCACGCACGAGCAGTTGCTGGCGCAAGGCGGGCTGTATTCGGAGCTGGCGAAGTTGCAGTTCCTGGATTAGTCCGTATCCACGATCAACGTCAGGGGCAAGGATGCGCTGGAAGAAGATCGCAACACTTACCCTCGCACTGGCCGCTGCGCTGTTCGCCGGCCTCTTCGGGATCCCGGCATGGCGCTGGTTCCAGGTCGAGTTGGCACGTCGCGCCGAAGCGCCTGACCCCATCGTCGCCACCGCGGACGAAACGCGCGCCATCCTCACGGCTGTACTGGCATACACCTCGTACACAGGCGTTCCTCCGCCGCCACCGCTGCCGGGAGCGCCGCCGCGCGAAGAGTGGCCAAGCACACTCATGCTTTCCGATCGATCTCTATGCTTCTATCGGAAGACGCCGCGAGGCAGGTGTGGCGATGGGGACGACCTGATCCTGTTCCACGAGCTGGAAGAAATCGCGCCGCTGAAGCTGCGCAGTGAACTGGTGATCGCGAATCCGCAGGCGCGTCCCCTGTCACTGGACGGGATCCCGGACACACGCATGGTGGCGGCTGGCGATATCGATCGCGTGTTCGATGGGGCTGGCTCATGGGAGGCGTTCTATCGTCAGTTCGGAAAGTCGGCCGGCCTCATCAGGATTACCCGGCCAGTGCTGACGAGCGACCGAAAGCAGGCGCTGATCATGGTCAGCCACGGCTGCGACGGCCTGTGTGGAAGCGTCACGCTCTTCTCGCTGCATCGCACGGACAGCCGGTGGCAGGTATCGAGGGACTTTGTCCTTTTGGTCAGATAGCAGTCGCCCGATGAGGGCGGCCGCAACGCACTACCCCACGCGCCACGCCCGCTCGATCAACGCGCCCAACTCGAAATCCCGCGGCAGCGTCCCGTACGCGTTGCCGTGGTCGCCGCCGATGCGCGTGCTGCAGAACGCCGCGGCCATCGGGCTCCCGTTGCGAAGCAGCAGGCTCGCCTGCAATGCCAGCGCCAGCGCTTCGACCCAACGTCTCGCTTCGACTTCGCCCGGCACAGAACGGCCTTCGAGTACCGGCCGCAGCTCGGCTATCTCCGCATCCAGGTCCGGATCCAGTTGCAGGGCCGCTTCGAGTTCGGCGAGCAACGCGCGCCCGGTCTGTGGTTCGCGCTGGAGCGCGCGCAGCACGTCCAGGCACTGGATGTTGCCGCTGCCTTCCCAGATCGAATTCAGTGGCGCCTGGCGATACAGGCGCGGGAGTATCGATTCCTCGACGTAACCGGCGCCACCCAGGCATTCCTGCGCTTCGTTGACGAAGCCCGGCGCGCGGCGGCACACCCAGTACTTGCCGACCGCGGTGGCGATGCGGGCGAACGCCGCCTCCTGCGCATCGTATGGCGCGCGATCGACCGCCCGCGCAACGCGCATCGCCAGCACGATCGCCGCTTCGGCCTCGATGGACAGGTCCGCCAGCACGTTGCGCATCAGCGCGTGGTCGCTCAGGCGCTGGCCAAAGGTGACGCGGTGATGCGTGTGGTGCATCGCCTGCGCCAGCGCCATGCGCATCTCGGCCGCCGCGCCGAGCATGCAGTCCAGCCGCGTGAGCATCACCATTTCGATGATCGTCGCCACTCCGCGGCCTTCATCGCCGATGCGATAGGCCCACGCGTCCATGAACTCCACTTCCGACGACGCATTCGACCAGTCGCCCAGTTTGTCCTTCAAACGCATCAGCGCGAAGGCGTTCTTCTGGCCGTCCGGCGTCCAGCGCGGCAGGAGGAAACACGTCAGCCCGCCCCTCGCCTGCGCGAGCACCAGGAACGCGTCCGACATCGGCGCGGAGAAGAACCACTTGTGGCCGACCAGCCGGTATTCGTTCTCGCCCGACAGCGCCGTGGCAACCGTGCGGTTCGCGCGCACGTCGCTGCCGCCCTGCTTCTCGGTCATGCCCATGCCGATGGTGATGCCGAGCTTCTGCTCGCACACGATGTCGCGCGGGTCGTAGAACGGCGAGGTCGCCTTGGTTTCCCAACCGCTCAATCCCGCGGCATGGCGCAGCACCGGCACGGCAGCGTGGGTCATCGTCAGCGGGCAGCTGGTACCCGGCTCGACCTGATGGTGCAGGTAGCTCAACGCCGCGCGTGCGATGTGCGAGCCCGGTCGCGGCTGCGTCCACGACAGGCCGGCGACGCCATGCTCGATCGCGACCTGCATGATGCGGTGGTAGTTCGGATGGAACTCGACCAGATCGATGCGATGCCCGAAGCGGTCGTGCGTGCGCAGTCGCGGACGATCGCGATGCGCATCGAAACTCAACCGGTAAAGCTCATCGCCTGCGAGCGCGCCATAGGTCGCCAGCGTTTCGGCGAAATCGCCGCCGCCTTCGCGCACCACCGCCTCGCGCAATGCGGCATCGTCCGCCCAGAGATCGCGCGGCGCGAACTCCGGTGGCTGGTTCTCGACGCGATGCGTGGCGAACGGCGGCAGCGGGTCCATCTGCAGCTCCGGCGAGGAGTTGGGTACGCGGGTTGCGGCGCGCGGAATAGATCGATTCTAGGCCCCGTAACGTCGGCTACGCGTTTTCCCCGACCAGCCGGCCGGATGCGTTTTGCGTACGTTCTGCCAGGGCGAGGAAGGCCGAGTCGGGCAGCCCCAGCTCCCACAGCACCGCCAGTCCCATCGGCTGCAGAAGGAAACCGGCGCCGACCGGGCCGAGCACCCGCGCACTCGAAGACCCCGACCTCCGCCGTAGCGCGTGAACAGCAGCGCCGCTGCCCGCCCTGCCGTGCCGTAGCCGACAGGGATCACCTGGCGTGGTCCAGACGAAAAAAAGGCCCCGCGTGAGCGGGGCCTTCGAACGCGATGTGGCGTGACTCTCGGAGGATTATCCCCGAAGGATCACGCGACCACGTTGATGTTGGACGCCTGGGCGCCCTTCGGGCCCTGCGTCAGCTCGTAGCTCACACGCTGGCCTTCCTGCAGGCTGCGGAAGCCCTTGGCGTTGATTGCGGAGAAGTGCGCGAACACATCTGCGCTGCCATCTTCGGGAGAAATGAACCCGAAGCCCTTGGCGTCGTTGAACCACTTCACGGTGCCGTACTGCATGTCCTTGTCAACCTCATGCTGGATGCGAGTCGCGCACCGTCGCGGATGCGATCCGGAGCGCGCGTCGAGTATGCAAACTGAATGCCGGCTTGACAATCATCTTGTGGCAGGGGCTTCCAGCAGGGCCGACAGGAGGCGCGGCAGGCCCGACGAGGCGGCGGCCACGTTGTCCAGGACGTCCTGCAGGGTAATGACCTCGTCCGGGTCCGGTCCGGCACCGGCCGCCCAGTTGGCGACGATAGCCAGGCAGGCGTAGTCCAGGCCCAGTTCGCGGGCGAGGCCGGCTTCGGGCATGCCGGTCATGCCGACCAGGTCGCAGCCGTCGCGACGCATGCGGACGATCTCGGCGCGGGTTTCCAGGCGCGGGCCCTGCGTGGCGCCGTAGCAGCCGTCGGCCACGAGGGCGACGTCGGCGCGGGCCGCGGCGTCGATCACCGCCGCGCACAGCGAACGCGTGTACGGCTCGCCGAAATCCACGTGCAGCACCTCGGTGCCGGGTTCCTCGCAGATCGTCGAAATGCGGCCCCAGGTGTAGTCGATCAGCTGATCCGGGCAGGCCAGCACACGCGGGCCGAAGCGCTCGGTAATGCCGCCGACGGTGTTCAGCGCGAGCACGCACGTGGCGCCCAGGTCCTGCAGCGCGGCCAGGTTGGCGCGGTAGTTGATCTTGTGCGGCGGCAGCGAGTGGCCTTCGCCGTGGCGCGCCAGGAATGCGACCTTGTGCCCGCCCAGCGTGCCGATGCGGATCGGCCCGGACGCCGCGCCAAAGCGCGTATCGGGTTGCTGGGTCTGCACGTCCTGCAGGTCGGCCAGCTTGTAAAGGCCGGTGCCGCCGATGACGGCCAGTGCGATCGGGTCACCCATCGCTCAGTCCTTCAACGCGTAGATCGCCGGCAGGTTGCGGCCCTGCTCGTGGTAGTCCATCCCGTAACCGAACACGTAACGATCCGGCACGTCGACGCCGACGTAGTCCGCGCAGATGCCTGCGACGCAGCGGTCGTGCTTCTTCACCGCCAGCGCGGCGATTCGCACGTCGCGTGCTCCCTGCTCCATGCACCAGTCGCGGATGGCCGCCAGCGTGTGGCCCTCATCGAGGATGTCGTCGGCCAGCAGGACGCGACGGCCCTTCAGCGACGTGGCCGGGCGGTGCTTCCACACCAGCTCGCCGCCCGAGGTCTCGCCGCGATAGCGCGTGGCGTGCAGGTAATCGAACTCGAGGTCCTGCCCCAGCGCGCCCAGTTCCATAGCCAGCTGCGCGGCGAACGGCATGCCGCCGTGCATGACGGTGAGATACACCGGCACGTCGTCGCGGGTGTAGTCGGCGTCGATATCGCGCGCCATGCGGGCGATGGCCTGCTCCAGCGTGGCGCGATCGAGCAGCAGGTCGGAGTTGGCCAGTGCCGCGGCCAGGTCGTGCGTGTTCGCAATGGTTTCCATCAAGCCAGTCCTTCCTGCCGGTTGCGGGCTGCGCCGTAGCGCGTGTCAGCCAGCAACCCGTCCCATCCCAGAGCGCCGCGACCGACCAGGCCGGTGAGCGCCATCGTGTTGAGCTTGCGGCCTTCGACGGCCGCCAGCGATTCTTCCACCAGTTGCGGATGACACACGAGGATCGCATCGCAACCCGCGTCGTAATGGGCGTCGATGCGCCCCTTCACGCCACCCGCGTGTTCGCCGGCCTTCATGCCGATGTCATCGCTGAAGACGACGCCGCGGAAATGCAGTTCGCCACGCAGGATCTCCTCGATCCAGCGCTTCGAATACCCCGCCGGCTCGTCCGCGACGGCCGGGTATTTCACGTGCGCCATCATCACCGCATCGGCCTTGGCGTCGATGCCGGCGACGAAGGGGATCAGGTCGGAGGCG
>Ga0102592_1003795_pt1 | contig 10899 bp, 10 predicted proteins | sample AraplaCol_mMF_r2_FD_76861 | JGI IMG/M metagenome (GOLD analysis project Ga0102592, IMG submission 76861) | Arabidopsis root microbial communities from North Carolina, USA - plate scrape MF_Col_mMF_r2 (SPADES assembly) (version 2) | ecosystem: Host-associated > Plants > Roots > Endosphere... | reverse complement strand
CGCGAACGCGTGCGCCAGATCCAGCAGGAAGCGCTGGTCAAGCTCAAACGGCATTTCGCTTCGCAAGGTGTACGCAAGGACGCCGTTTTATGACCCCTGTGCTGGTATTCGACATCGAGACGATTCCCGATGTCGACGGCCTGCGCCGTTTGCATGACCATCCCGCATCGATGAGCGACGCCGAAGTCGCCGAGCATGCGTTTGCCGCCCGCCGGGAGAAGTCCGGCTCCGATTTCCTGCCGCACTATCTGCAGCGCGTGGCCGCCATTTCGTGCGTGCTGCGTCGTACCCAGCGCGATGGTTCGGCGGTTTTCCACGTCGGATCGCTGGGCACGCTCGAGGATGGTGAAGCCACCCTGATCCAGAAATTCTACGAACTGATTGCGCGCTACAGCCCGCAGCTGGTGTCGTGGAACGGTGGCGGATTCGACCTGCCGGTGCTGCACTATCGTGGCCTGGTCCATGGTGTGGCGGCGCCACGCTACTGGGAAATGGGCGAGGGCCGCGACGACGACAGCCGTGACTTCAAGTGGAACAACTACATCAGCCGCTATCACATGCGGCACCTCGACCTGATGGACCTGCTGGCGATGTACCAGCCGCGCGCCAGCGCGCCGCTTGATGACCTGGCCAAGCTGTGCGGCTTTCCGGGGAAGATGGGCATGGACGGCAGCATGGTCTGGCAGGCATTCCAGCAGGGCAAGCTGAACGAGATCCGCGACTATTGCGAGACCGACGTCGTCAACACGTACCTGATGTACTGCCGGTTCCAGCTGATGCGCGGCGGCCTGACGCCGCGCGAGTTCGACATGGAAGTAGCGCTGATCCAGGAATCGCTGGCCGAGCTGCCGGGCGCGCAGTGGATGGAGTATCTGCGCGCGTTCAAGCTGCAGCCGATGGCGCCCGAGGCCGAGGAAGACGACTGACGGCTCCGCGCGGCCACTGGCGGGCGCCGGCCGTCGGCGGCCGTCAGCGATCCAGGCTCAGGTGGATCGGCTGGTGGTCCGAAGCATCTGTCTTGCCATTGACCTCGCAACGCGTCACGTTGCCCAGCAGGTCTTCCGTCACAAACATGAAATCGCAGGCAAACGGTGGCTCCGGCCACTGCGCCTTGTCGTAGAGCGCGCAGGTCGGCGCATGCGCCTGACCCGGATGCATGTGGCACCAGGCATCTTTCCAGTTCACGGTGGCATCGGTATAGGGCTCGATCACGCGCTTGTACGCCACGTCATCGGGCTTGCTGTTGAAGTCGCCGCAGAGAATGGCCTCGGTCGGGCGCGGCTCGGGTGTAAACGGGCCGGGCTTCTTTTCCGACTTGCCGGGCCGCCGCGCGTGCTCGCACGCCTCCAGGTGCCACTGGCGCAGCGCGTCGGCCTGCGCTGCCCGCTGCAGCTTCGAGTAGAACTCCAGGTGCGTGGTAATGACCCGCAATGGCCTGGCGCCGGCTTCCACGGTAACTTCCAGCGCCACGCGCGGCATCGATGCCACGTCGGGATCGGCGGGCCAGGGCAGTGCATGACGGAAGATTTCGCGCACCGGCAGTCGCGTGGCGATGACATTGCCGAACTGGCGCGGCGTGCCGTCGCCATGGGTGCGGTCCACGCCCGGGGCAAAGATGACGCGATACCCGGGCAGCAGCGCGGTCAGTTCGGCAACCTGGTCGCGCTGCGGCTGTCCCGCCATGTCCGGAAAGCCGCGTGTGACCTCCTGCAGGCAGATGACATCGGGATCGGTCATATCGCGGATCGTGGAGACAATACGGGCAAGATCGACCTTGCCGTCGGCACCGCGTCCCCATTGGATGTTCCACGAAATCAGTTCCATCGTTTCCTCTTTTCGTCGCTGCGACTTTCATGACGGCGCGGTGACTGGACTACAATCGCGCTTTCGCAAAACAATACGTCAGGTCCCTCCGGTGTCTCAAGCCGTCGAATCTTCCAAGCCCGAAATGACGGGCAAGCCGGGTGCCGCGCCCGCCGCATCCGCGACCCCCAGCGATCCCGTTGTCACCATTCACAGCCTCGACATGGAGGCGCGTGGCGTCGGCCGCCTGGAAAACAACGAGGACGGCACCCCCGGCAAGGTCATTTTCGTCGAGGGCGCGCTGCCCGGCGAAACCGTCTCCTACAAGAGCTACCGGCGCAAGCCCAGCTACGAACAGGCGCATCTGGTGGAGGTCAAGCAGGCTTCCGTGATGCGCGTGGAGCCCGGTTGCCAGCACTTTGGCGTGTGTGGCGGCTGCTCGATGCAGCACCTGGACGCGCGCGCGCAGCTGGCTATCAAGCAGCGCGTGCTGGAAGACAATCTCTGGCACCTGTCGAAAGTGAAGCCGGACGTGGTGTTCCGCCCGATCGCCGGCCCGGACTGGGGCTACCGCTACCGGGCACGCCTGACGGTGCGCTACGTCGCCAAGAAGGGCGGGGTGCTGGTGGGATTCCATGAGCGCAAGAGCAGTTACGTGGCGGACATGACGCGCTGCGAGATCCTGCCGCCTAACGTTTCGGCGATGCTTGTGCCGCTGCGCGAACTGGTGACTGGGCTGTCGATCCGGGACCGCATGCCGCAGATCGAGCTGGCTGTCGGCGCCGAGGTCACGGCGCTGGTGCTGCGCATCCTGGAGCCGCTGACCGATGCCGACAAAGACCTGCTGCGCGCCTTTGCGGACAAGCACCAGGTGCAGTTCTGGCTCCAGCCCAAAGGCCCGGATACGGTCTATCCGTTCTATCCGGCCGAGCAGGAGCTGGCCTATACGCTGCCCGAGTTCGGCATTCGCATGCCGTTCAAGCCCACCGATTTCACGCAGGTCAACCACCAGATCAACCGGGTGCTGATCGGCCGCGCGCTGCGCCTGCTGGACGCGCAGCCTGCCGACCGGCTGCTCGACCTGTTCTGCGGTATCGGCAACTTCACGCTGCCGCTGGCCACGCAGGGCGCGTCGGTGATGGGCATCGAAGGCAGCGAAGCGCTGACCACGCGTGCACTGGCCAACGCCGGATACAACGGGCTGGCCGACAAGACGTCGTTTGCCTGCCGCAACCTGTTCGAAGTGACCGCCGAGGATATCGCCGCGCTGGGCCGTTTCGACCGCTGGCTGGTGGATCCGCCGCGCGAAGGCGCGCTGGCCGTCTGCAAGGCGCTGGGCGAACTGCACCAGGCTGGCAGCGACGTGCTGCCGAAGCGGATCGTCTATGTGTCGTGCAGCCCGGCCACGCTGGCGCGCGATGCTGGCCTGCTGGTGCATGAGGCGGGTTATCGCCTGGCTGGCGCGGGTGTGGTGAACATGTTCCCGCATACGTCGCACGTGGAGTCGATCGCCGTATTCGAACGCGATTGACCAGGCAAGGGCGCGGCCGAGGCCGGCCGCGCGCAAAAAAATAGCCGCCCGAGGGCGGCTATTTTCATGACGGCGGGGCGACTCAGTCGCGGTTGCCGCCGAAGATACCCAGCAGTGCCAGCAGGTTCACGAAGACGTTGTACACGTCCAGGTAGATTGCCAGCGTGGCGGTGATGTAGTTGGTCTCGCCGCCGTTCACCACGCGCTGCACGTCGATCAGGATGAAGATCGAGAAGATCGCGATGGCGATCACCGACAGCGTGATCATCAGTGCCGGCATCTGCAGCCAGATGTTGGCGATGCCGGCCAGGATCAGCAGGACGACGCCGACGAACAGGAACTTGGCCAGGCCCGAGAAATCGCGCTTGCTGACCGTGGCGATCGTGGCCATTACGCCAAATACCGCCGCGGTGCCGCCGAACGCGTACATGATCAGCGCCGGGCCGTTCGAGTACGACAGCGTCAGGCTCAGGATGCGCGCCAGCATCAGGCCCATGAAGAACGTGAAGGCCAGCAGCAGTACCACGCCCATGCTGCTGTTCTTGGTCTTCTCGATCGCGAACATGAAACCGAACGCGACGGCCAGGAACAGAATGGCCGACATGCCGGGGCTGCCGGCGACCAGGCCGGCGAATCCTGCGGCCACGCCGATCCATGCGCCCAGCACGGTCGGGATCATCGAAATGGCCAGCAGCCAGTAGGTGTTGCGTAGGACCCGGTTGCGGACGGTAACGTCGGTGACGCCCGCAGCACTATTGCCGAATCCGTAAGTATTCAGCTTGTCGTTCATCGTGACTCCTGTCATCAGATCTATGTGAGGCGCCGGAGCAACCCGACGGCACAGCGCCAATGTGGCATCGCCCCTGCGGATTTGCAAGGGGCTTTGTCCATACAATCACCCTTGTCATTAGTTGTTTTCCGAAAACGCAAACATTTGACGAAGGGTTTGCGCCGCCGTTCCCACATTTCAAGAATGTAATGTGATTTAAAAATAACAATTTCCGCGGCAATGCCGCATGCCGCAGGTATCGTGGAAGCCATTGGCACGCGTGCTCGAATCCGCCATGCGGTCGTGCTAGAATTGCACGTTTAATCCATTTGTAACCCCTTCATTTTTCGGAGTTTTTCATGGCGATCGAACGCACCCTGTCGATTATCAAGCCGGATGCCGTGGCCAAGAACGTTATCGGCCAGATCTACGCCCGTTTCGAGGCCGCTGGCCTGAAGATCGTTGCTGCCAAGATGGTTCACCTGTCGCGCGGTGAAGCCGAGCAGTTCTACGCAGTGCACAAGGCACGCCCGTTCTTCAAGGACCTGGTGGACTTCATGGTTTCGGGCCCGGTCATCATCCAGGCTCTGGAAGGCGAGAACGCCATCGCCAAGCACCGCGACCTGATGGGTGCCACCGACCCGAAGAAGGCTGAAAAGGGCACGATCCGCGCCGATTTCGCCGACAGCATCGATGCCAACGCCGTTCACGGCTCGGACGCTGCTGAAACGGCTGCCGTGGAAGTGGCTTTCTTCTTCCCGGGCATGAACGTTTACAGCCGCTGATTGTCTTCTGACATTCACGACTGAACCTGTAGTCAAGCTGGAACTGCCGTCATGAACGATCTCGTCAACCTGCTCGACCTCGACGCGGACGCGCTCACCGCCTATTGCGGCGAGCTCGGCGAGAAGCCGTTCCGTGCGCGGCAGCTGCAACGCTGGATCCACCAGTTCGGTGCCAGCCACTTCGACGCCATGTCGGATCTCGCCAAGTCGCTGCGCGAAAAGCTCGCTACTCGGGCGGAGATCCGCTCGCCCGCCATCATCACCGACAACCTGTCGAGCGATGGCACGCGGAAATGGCTGCTCGATGTTGGCGCCGGCAACGCGGTGGAGACGGTGTATATCCCCGAAGACACGCGCGGTACGCTGTGCGTGTCGTCGCAGGCGGGATGCGCCGTCAACTGCCGGTTCTGCTCGACCGGCAAGCAGGGTTTTTCCCGCAACCTGACGACCGGCGAAATCATTGGCCAGCTGTGGATGGCTGAATTCGCCATGCGTGCCCAGCTGGGCCGTGGTCCCAAGGACGACCGTGTCATCTCCAACGTGGTGATGATGGGCATGGGCGAGCCGCTGCTGAACTACGATGCCGTCGTGCCGGCCATGCGCCTGATGCTCGACGACAACGCGTACGGGCTGTCGCGCCGCCGCGTGACGCTGTCCACGTCCGGCGTGGTGCCGATGATGGACCGCCTGTCCAAGGATCTGCCCGTGGCGCTGGCCGTGTCGCTGCATGCGTCGAACGATGCGCTGCGCGATGTGCTCGTGCCGCTGAACCGCAAGTATCCGCTGGCCGACCTGATGGCGGCATGCCGCCGCTACCTGGAATTCGCGCCGCGCGATTTCATTACCTTTGAATATTGCATGCTCGACGGCGTCAACGACACCGTCGAGCATGCGCGGGAACTGCTGAAGCTTGTGGCCGACGTGCCATGCAAGTTCAACCTGATCCCGTTCAACCCGTTCCCGGAATCGGGGCTGAAGCGCTCGAACAACGAGCAGATCCGCCGCTTCGCCCAGGTGTTGATGGATGCGGGCATCGTCACGACGATCCGCAAGACCCGGGGCGACGATATCGACGCCGCCTGCGGGCAATTGGCCGGCGAGGTCATGGATCGTACCCGTCTGGCCGAGCGCGGCAAGTTCGGCAAGATCACGCCACTGGTTCCGGTGGTTGCCGGTACTGCTCGGGAGGCCCGTCCTGCATGACCCGTCTGCTTGTCGCTGCCCTGTCAGGGCTGCTGATGCTGTCCGCCTGCACGCTGCCCACGGGGCCCCAGCAGGACATCAAGACCGCTTCCGACCAGACTGCCGCGGACAAGCGCTCGTCGCTCCGGCTGCGCCTGGCTACCCAGTACCTGGAGGCGCGCCAGTATCCGGTGGCGCTTGATGAGGTCAAGCAGGCAATCAATATCGATCCGTCGAACGCGGACGCCTATCACGTGCGTGCCCTGGTCTACATGGGCATGAACGAGAACGCACTGGCGGAAGACAGCTTCCGTACCGCCCTGAACATGCGGTCGAACGATCCGGACGTGCTGAACAACTACGGCTGGTTCCTGTGCCAGGCCGGCCGGTATGCCGAGGGCAGGGCCACGCTGCAACGCGCGGTGCAGACCCCTTCGGTCAATGGTCCGATCAAGCCGCTGACGAACCTTGGTCTTTGCGAGATGCGTAACGGCAATCTGGCCGAAGCCGAAAAAAATCTGCAAACGGCCTACGGTTATGACCGTAATGATCCGTCAGTGCTCATGAATCTCGCGCAATTGAATTACCAGCGCGGGGACATGGGACAAGCCCGGCAGTTTGCCGGCCGCGTCAACGCGAGCCGCTTTGCCAGCGCGCAATCCCTCTGGCTGGGTGCGCGCATCGCCCACCGCCAGGGCGATACCCAGACGCAGGGCGCGATGATCGCGGAACTGCGTAACCGTTTCCCCGATTCGCGCGAGCTGACCGCATACGAGAGAGGAGCTTGGGATGAATGAAGAAGAGCGCGCCGGTAGCCAGGCCGCAACGCAAGTTGCCGGCGGCGCGACAGACTCCGACCGCGAGGCAGTGGCCCGCGAGATCGGGGCGCAGCTGAAAGAGGGTCGCGAGGCGCAACGCCTGTCGCTGGAAGATGTCGGTGCACGCCTGAAGGTGGCGCCGAACAAGCTTGTGGCGATCGAGGCAGGCGATGTGTCGAGCCTGATGGACGTGACGTTTGCCAAGGGTGTGATGCGTGCCTACGCGCGCACGCTCCAGATCGATATCGACAGTCTGCTCGGCCAGTATCACGCGCGGGCGCAGGCCACGCCGGTGACTGGCATTACGCGCCGTCACGAAGGCGCGATCAACCAGGCGTTCGACGACCGCAAGCGCTTCGGCAGCAAGACGGGCGGCGGCGGTGGCCGCTGGATCTGGCTGGTATGCGTGCTGGCATTGGTCGTGGTGGGTGTCTATTTTGGTTACGACCATGCCAAGGCATGGTTCGACGCGCACAGCAAGGCCGCGGCGGAAGCCCCGGCAAGCGACAAGCCGTCCGAAAAGGTTTCGGAAGAAGGCGCCACGCAAAGCAATGGCGACGGCACCGTGACTGCGGCATTGCCGCCGGTGATGGCGGGCAACGATTCGCCGGCACCGTCGGAAGCGGCTCCGGCCGAAGCTGCGGCCAAGGAACCGGCCAAGGCGGAAGCGGCCGAGCCGGCTGCCAGGACATCTCCGGCGCCTGCTCCGGCTGCCACTACGACGGCTGCGACCGCAACGGCTGGCATGCCGCTGGCAACGGGCGGCGCCGTGAATCTGACGCAGGACGCCCCGGCAAAGCCGGCCGCGCCCGCCGTAGCCGTTCCGGCCGGCGCCACGCCTGCAGCAGCAGCGCCTGCCGCGTCGGGCGATAGCGCGGTGCAGATCCGCTTCGTCGCTGACACCTGGTACGAGGTGCGCGACCGCACCGGCAAGGTGATCCTGGGCGGCACGGCCAAGGGCGGCGATGCCGTGACCGGCAGCGGCGCAGGTGGCCCGTACAAGGTCATTCTCGGCAACGTGAAGGGTGTGGAATCGGTGGCGCACAATGGCGCGCCGGTGAACTTCAAGTCTGCCGACCGCAATAATGTGGCGCGCCTGACCCTGCAGTAATGCGGCCGGGCAGCGCAATCAGCCATGCCATTTGAAGGTGGTAACGCAATGCACCAGAATGCTTCCCAACCGGTGATTCCGGGTCCGCTGCCGCGTCGCGTGTCGCGCCAGGCCAGCGTCGTGTGGGGCGACAATATCGTAACGATCGGCGGCGGCGCACCGGTGCGCGTGCAGTCGATGACCAATACGGACACCGTCGACGCGATCGGCACCGCCATCCAGATCAAGGATCTGGCGCGTGCAGGCTCCGAGATCGTCCGTATTACCGTCAACACGCCAGAAGCCGCGGCGGCCGTGCCGGCCGTCCGCGAGCAACTGGATCGCATGGGCGTCAACGTGCCGCTGGTGGGCGATTTCCACTACAACGGCCATACGCTGCTGCACGACTATCCCGAGTGCGCGCAGGCGCTGTCGAAGTACCGGATCAACCCGGGTAACGTAGGCAAGGGCGCCAAGCGCGACAAGCAGTTCGCCGAGATGATCGAAATGGCGTGCCGGTACAACAAGCCGGTGCGCATTGGCGTGAACTGGGGCAGCCTGGACCAGGACCTGCTCGCGCGCGTCATGGACGAGAACGCCAAACGCGCCGAGCCGTGGCCCGCGCAGAGCGTGATGGTGGAAGCGCTGATCACGTCGGCAATCGAGTCGGCACAGAAGGCAGAGGAAATCGGCCTGGCCGGCAACCAGATCATCCTGTCGTGCAAGGTATCGCAGGTGCAGGAGCTGGTGGCGGTGTACCGCGAGCTGTCGCGCCGCTGCGACTATGCGCTGCATCTGGGCCTGACCGAGGCCGGCATGGGCAGCAAGGGCATCGTGGCCTCGACGGCGGCGCTGTCGGTGCTGCTGCAGGAAGGTATCGGCGACACGATCCGCATTTCGCTGACGCCGGAACCGGGCGCGGCGCGCGAGAAGGAAGTCTACGTCGGGCAAGAGATCCTGCAGACGATGGGCCTGCGCAATTTCACCCCGATGGTGATCGCATGCCCGGGCTGCGGCCGGACCACGAGCACGACCTTCCAGGAACTGGCGGCCAGCATCCAGGGCTATCTGCGCGAGCAGATGCCGGTCTGGAAGAACGATTTCCCGGGCGTGGAAGAGATGGATGTGGCCGTGATGGGCTGCATCGTGAACGGCCCCGGCGAAAGCAAGCACGCCAATATCGGCATTTCGCTGCCGGGCTCGGGCGAATCGCCGGCCGCCCCGGTGTTCGTCGACGGCGTGAAGGTCAAGACGCTGCGCGGTGAGAACATTGCCCAGGAATTCCAGGCGATCGTGGACGAATACGTCCGCACGCACTACGGCCCGAACGCAAAGCAGGCAAAACAGGAAGCGGTGGCCTGAGCGCAGCGGCGCCAGGTCAGCACCCGCAGCACCGGTATCACGAAGAGAACAATGAGCGAAGACAAGACGAAGGCCGACAAGGCACTGCAGGGCGTGAAGGGCATGAACGACATGCTGCCCGCCGACGCCCCGCTGTGGGAAATGTTTGAGAACGCCGCGCGCAGCATGCTGCGCGCCTATGGCTATCAGCAGATCCGCACGCCGATCGTCGAGCATACGCAGCTCTTCGTGCGCGGTATCGGCGAGGTGACCGACATCGTCGAGAAGGAAATGTATTCCTTCACCGACGCCCTGAACGGCGAGAACCTGACGCTGCGCCCGGAAGGCACCGCAGCGGCCGTGCGTTCCACGATCGAGCACAACCTGCTGTACGACGGCCCGAAGCGCCTGTGGTACACCGGCCCGATGTTCCGTCACGAAAAGCCGCAGCGTGGCCGTTATCGCCAGTTCCACCAGCTTGGCGCCGAGGCGCTCGGCTTTGCCGGCCCGGACGTGGATGCGGAAATCATCCTGATGTGCCAGCGCCTGTGGGACGACCTGGGCCTGGTTGGCGTACGCCTTGAGTTGAACTCGCTGGGCCAGGCGCACGAGCGCGCCGCGCACCGCGAGGAACTGATCAAGTACCTGGAAGGCTTCAAGGATATCCTCGACGAGGATGGCAAGCGCCGCCTGTACACCAACCCGCTGCGCGTGCTGGATACCAAGAATCCGGCGCTGCAGGAGATGGCCGCGAACGCGCCCAAGCTGATCGACTTCCTGGGCGAGGAATCGCTGGCCCACTTCGAGGGCGTGCAGCGGATCCTGAAGGCGAACAACATTCCCTTCAAGATCAATCCGCGCCTGGTACGCGGGCTGGATTACTACAACCTGACCGTGTTCGAGTGGATCACCGACAAGCTCGGCGCCCAGGGCACGATCGCCGGCGGCGGCCGCTACGATCCGCTGATCCAGCAGATGGGTGGCAAGGCCGCGCCGGCCTGCGGCTGGGCAATGGGTATCGAGCGCATCATCGAACTGCTGCGCGAGGAAAAGCTGGTGCCGGAATCGCAGGGCTGCGACGTGTACATGGTCCACCAGGGCCAGGCCGCCAGCGAGCAGGCGATGATTGCCGGCGAGCGGCTGCGCGATGCGGGCCTGGATGTGGTCTTCCATGCCACGCCGGACGGCAAGAGCGGCAGCTTCAAGTCGCAGATGAAGCGCGCCGACGCAAGTGGCGCATCCTTTGCCGTTATCATTGGCGACGACGAAATCGCCGCCGGTACGGTGCAGGTCAAGCAGCTGCGCAGCGGCAATGCGGCCGAAGGTGGTCCGCAGACCAGCGTGCCGGCCGAGAATGTTGTCGACTTCATCATCGACAGGATGGTCGACGAAATCGAATCGGACGACGAGGACGACGAGCAATAAGCACGCCGTCGGAATCGCGCCGCACGGCCGCTGTCCTGCCAGGAAGCGGCCGTGTCAATTTCAACCAACGCGGGTAACTGCCTCGACATGGCTTACGATCTAGAAGAACAGGAACAGCTTGAGAGCCTCAAGGCCTGGTGGAAACAGTACGGCAA
>Ga0102592_1003794_pt1 | contig 10902 bp, 13 predicted proteins | sample AraplaCol_mMF_r2_FD_76861 | JGI IMG/M metagenome (GOLD analysis project Ga0102592, IMG submission 76861) | Arabidopsis root microbial communities from North Carolina, USA - plate scrape MF_Col_mMF_r2 (SPADES assembly) (version 2) | ecosystem: Host-associated > Plants > Roots > Endosphere... | reverse complement strand
CGGCACGTAGCGACTCGCCATCTCGGCGACGGTCGCTCCGATGCGCTTCGAGGCCCGTCGTTGCGGGTCGTGATGCATCGTGTGATCTTGCCCGCCCGTCCGCCACTTCAACGCGAGAGAAGATATCCGACGGATATGTGTCCAGCTGGATCTGCCCGGTTTCGCCGGCACCCTGGATCGGGTGTCGGGCACCAGCCGACCCTGAACTACTGGCTGGGTACATTACAGTGGACTTTCGAACCCCAATGCATCAAACACAATTGACCAGAGTACGCTATTGTTTCATCACCTCAGACTGAGCCGAACATGAACGTATCCGAACGCCTTGCACAAGCCGGCCTCGAATTGCCGCCACCCATTGACCCGCTCGGCTCCTATCGGACGGTCTCCATTTCGGGAAGTCAACTCTATGTCTCCGGTCTCGGGCCCTTCGAGGATGGCAAGCCGATTGTCGGGATAGTCGGCGCCGACGTGTCTCTGGAAAGGGCTCAGCACGCAGCGCGTCTGACGATGCTCATGATCCTGGCGTGCGTCGATCAGGCATGCGGGCTCGACAACGTCGAGAGATGCAGCCGGCTGACAGTCTACGTGCGTGCTGAACAGTCGTTCACCCAGCATCCGCAAGTGGCCAATGGCGCCAGTGACGTCTTGCTGACATTGTTTGGGCAAGACAAGCTTCCAGCTCGAAGCGCGCTTGGCGCGCATACGTTGCCGATGGGCATCCCGGTTGAGATCGACAGCATCTTCGAATTGAAACGATAAGTCCGAACGGAACCAGAACTTCAAACGATGTTGAAATCGAAGTGAAGGACTCCACGTCCGTACTGCTGTTCGCGTCGCGCTTCCTGTTTGAGGCTTGAGGCCAGGTGCGACCCGCGCTTCCTTCCCGGGGCCCAGCGCTCAGAACGATTCCCAGCCTGCACTGCCGCCGACTGCCGCGTCAGCGCCGAAGCGCGCGCGGACCGTGCCGCTATCTCTATGTCGGCACTACAAACGATTCCATGAGAATCAGAGCCTCCGTCTTTTTGCGTTCGGTCAGTGTTGCGCCGGACTTGAGAGATGACTGCTGCCTTGAAACAGGACGGTGACGCAGTGCCGGCGCATCCGGACATGAGTGAACGTCAGCGCGTCCGTTACCCGGTTCCCTTTGCGGACTCGATTGCGTTCTTCAACCATTCAACCGCGCGGCCGGCGTGCTCGTCTTTTACCGTCTCGTCGCGGTTGACCGATGCGCGACCGCTCGGGGCCTGAAGCGACCACAACCCGGCCGGATCGCCGCGTTCGGTGTTCTGACGCAGCCAACTCCCGCAGGTATGACAGCGATACTGCACATATCGTCGTATTGGCTCGCGCGGAGTCCCGAAAACACCCGTCCCCTCCAGACGAAGATCGCCATGCGGACGCGTCTCGGAATGCTGGCCGTTCAACCTCATGCAGGCCTTGCAGGGATTCATGTTATTTCTCCTCCGAGGGTTCACCGCCGTGCGCTTCCTCACCGTCAGATGCATTCCTCGCTCGCGCAGCGGCGAATCAATCGCACCTCACCTGATCGGAAACACGTCGTCAGGCTCGGGCATCAACCGAGACCCAGAGCCGGGACAAATGACGCTGCCCCTGAGTGCCACCCGCTGGTTCAAATACGGCAGCACCAGCGTGGGAGCCGGCGCGCCCCTTTTGCCCCGGAGGATGTCAGCCACATCCGCGTCGTCACAGGGCGTCGAGGCGCGATCGTGAATCGTCGTCGTAAAGTTGCTGGGCGCGGACGTACCGTTGCCGTGCTGGACCGGCGGCGTGTGCCCGATCTGATGGTCGAAGGGAAATGTATTTAGCGGCGGGATGCCCGCCAGCGCACCGCCCGCTACGCCCATCCCCGCGCACATCGTCGCTGCCGCGAGTATGGCCAACCGAGTCTTCATGGAAAAACCTCTTACCAATCCCGTGGCTCACCAGGCAGCAGCCACGCGAACGCGATGCGTGGCTGCCGCAGGACGGATCACGTCATGCACGCGTCTTCACTTCCCGGAACAGGAACAAAAACACGTTATCGTGCCCCGTCGGTCTGGTGGATGCCCACAACTATTTGGAACAGCGAAGACGCTGTATGCATTGCCCGACTAAAGGCCGGCTAGCGCTTTCGCAAGCGCGAAGACATACGCCGGACCGCGCGCAGCACTGCAACAACCTCTGCATGGAGCACGCGACGGGCGCGTCTGGAGGAAGAGCGCAGAATGTCGACAATAGCGCGCTGCGGACGAGAATGAAGAGTGCTCATCGTCATCTCCTTATAGGCAGCAAGGAAGAGAACGGGCTTGCGCGCTCCAGTTCGCTCGCCATGCTGCGGGGCAAACAAATCGAAACACGCAGTGCGCGCCGGTGGGTTATCGCGCGCACTGCCTGAGCAGGATATAACTTAGTTTCACTGACCAGAAATTTCAAGATGTCTGAGAACCGCGCATTCATTGATGGCGTGCCATCGCGCCGTAGCCAGCCGCCTGGCGGCGCATCGAAGAAGCCGGTGCCGCTACGGAGCGCGGCGTGACCTTGTTTTCGCCCTTGAAAAATCCGCCACAAGGCCTATCTTAAGTTTCGCTCAGGCAGACGTGCGGTGCTCGACCGGCCGCACGCTGCGTGTTTCGATTTGTTTGCCAGACGCTGGCGGGCGAACTGGAGCGCGTAGGCCCGTTCGCCTCAATGCGTCACTTGAGGAGGACTACATCATGAGCGATCTTTATTCCGGCACCGACCTGTTCAGCGACTTCGACCGCTTACAGCGTCAGATGGCAAGCCTGTTCAATACTTTCCCGTCCAGCATTCGCGCGAGCCGCTTGGGCACGTTCCCGGCCGTCAATCTTGGCGCTACTGACGATTCCATCGAGATCGTCGCATTCGCGCCGGGCATCGACGCGGCCGCACTCGACGTATCGATCGACAAGGGCGTGCTGAGCATCAGCGGGGAGCGCAAACCGTCCCTGCAGGGCGCCAACGACGAAACGCGCATCTATGCGCAGGAGCGTTTTAGCGGTGCCTTCCGGCGCGTCATCGAGCTGCCACAAACGGCGGACCCCGACAAGGTTCAGGCCCGTTATGAAAATGGCTGCCTGACGATCACCATCGGCAAGCGCGAATCATCGAAGCCGCGCGCAATTTCCGTCCAGTAACCCGGGAGCCAATCATGAACGACACGACCCAACTCGCACAACGCGACCAATCGGCACTCGCGCGGCACCAGGGCGAACAGTCCAGGCGCCGCATGACGATCACTCCCGCCGTCGACATTTATGAGGACGGCCAGGCCGTCACGCTGTGGGCCGACCTGCCGGGCGTCACCCGGGACAAGCTGGATGTACGGGTGCACGACGGAAACCTTTCGATCGAGGCTGAGGCAGTCGTCCCGACGCCCGCCAACCTGCGTCTGCAGCATGCCGAGGTCCGGGAGCCACATTTTGCGCGGACCTTCACGCTGTCGCCGGACTTTGACGTTTCGAAGATCGAGGCGAATCTGCTGGACGGCGTGCTCAGGCTGACGATCCCTCGCCGCGAGGAAGCGCGTCCGCGGCGTATCGAGGTCAAGACCGGCTGAACACTGACGACAAGGCGTGGGCGGTGGTGGCCGCGCCGCCACTGCCCACGTGATGGCAAGGAGGTTCTTTGCCCGCGTAAACGCATCTTTTCTGGAGGGGTCGCGACGTTCGTATCTGCACGATACCCGTGCGATTTGTCGTGGCCCGCACCCAGGCGCCAGACGGCTACGTCGCCGTCGTGCGGAACGAATCCCGGGTCGCCCACCAGAGGGCGGCGTCCTTCGAGCCTGGCTCGATGTCACACCAGAATTCCTGATGTCGCGCACCGAGACGCCGGGCTGCCTCGTAGCGATGAAAGTGCCCGGCGAGCCAGAACCTGCACCCATCATAGAAGACCTTCATTGCGGGCCGCGCCGCCCGCATCGACCCGCACGCTATGGCGGACAAAGCTTCCTCCAGCTGGGCGCCGTCGAGAGATTGGCCAATGGCAAGTTCATCGGCAACCGAGAGCTGTGAGAACTTCAGGTAGTCCGTTTTTAGCACGCCAGCGGGAAGCGGCCTGACAGGTGCGCCAGCAGGCGAACGAGGAGCGCTTGACATCGCGAGATTATTCTTTGGGACCAGCAAGACGGCGGTGTCAACACGCGACCTGTATCGCCATTACCCGTCGTTGCCGGCTGGAGCAGTTCATTCTTCCGCCATGAGATGGCGGATAACCAGCGCCGGGTCGGCAATGTCCAGGATGAGCCGGCGAAGAATGCGTCTGCGCATGTGCTCCTCATCAAGCATCCAGGGCGCGCCCTTTTCGCTCAGGTAGCGGGCCAGCGCTTGCTGGTGGTTCGTATCGCCGGGCAGGCCAAGCCGTACGGCAAGCAGCCCCGCGACGACGTCGTCGATCTCGATGTCGAGCGGTTTCGAGTCAATGCAAAGGTCGAGTTTCATCTTTGTCTGCGGCAAAAAGCGGCGCCGCGAGATGCAAGCGATGGCGGCGCCGAAGGCAGTGCGCTGGCCGTGAGGGAGCGGCCAGCGCTTGCAGGAAGCGACTCAGTACTCCAGTTCAGGTGCGACGGCCTGCGCCGGCTTCTCGTCCTTCGGGGCTTCGGCGATCGTCGCGTCCGTGGTCAGGATGAGACCGGCAATCGATGCTGCGTTTTGCAGCGCCGTGCGCGTAACCTTCGTCGGGTCGACCACGCCCGCCTCGACGAGATCGCCGTACTCGCCCGTGGCCGCGTTGTAGCCATAATTGCCCTTGCCTTCGAGCACCTTCGCAATAACCACCGAAGGCTCATCGCCCGCATTCGAAGCGATGACGCGCAAGGGCGCTTCAAGCGCGCGCAGTACGATCTGGATGCCCGCGCCCTGATCGCCGTTGGCGCCCTGCTGGCCGCTCACGGCGGCTCTTGCGCGCAGTAGCGCCACACCGCCGCCCGGCACGATACCTTCCTCGACCGCCGCGCGCGTCGCGTGCAGCGCATCGTCGACGCGATCCTTTTTCTCCTTCATCTCGACTTCGGTTGCAGCGCCGACCTTGATGACGGCCACGCCGCCCGCGAGCTTGGCCACGCGCTCCTGCAGCTTGTCGCGGTCATAGTCGCTCGTCGTCTCGTCGATCTGCACGCGGATCGACTTCACGCGTGCGTCGATGCGCTGCGCGTCGCCCGCGCCATCGATAATGATCGTGTCGTCCTTGCGCACTTCGACGCGTTTCGCGCGGCCGAGATCTTCGAGCGTAGCCTTCTCGAGTTGCTTGCCCGTCTCTTCCGAAATGACGGTCGCGCCAGTCAGGATGGCGATATCTTCCAGCATGGCCTTGCGCCGGTCGCCGAAGCCGGGCGCCTTGACAGCCGCGACCTTGAGGATGCCGCGCATTGCGTTCACCACGAGCGTGGCCAGCGCCTCGCCGTCGATATCTTCTGCAACGATCAGCAAGGGCTTGCCCGCCTTGGATGCCGCTTCGAGCACGGGAAGCAGATCACGGATGTTCGAGATCTTCTTGTCGTGCAGCAGGATCAGGGCGTCGTCGAGATACGCGGCCTGCCTGTCGGGATCGTTGATGAAATACGGGCTGATGTACCCGCGATCGAACTGCATGCCCTCCACCACATCGAGTTCGTTCTCGAGCGACTTGCCGTCCTCGACCGTGATGACGCCTTCCTTGCCGACCTTTTCCATCGCGTCGGCGATGATCTTGCCGATTGCCTCATCCGAGTTCGCCGAGATCGAGCCGACCTGCGCGATTTCGCGGTTGGTCGAAATTGGCTTCGACAGCTTGCGCAGCTCGTCCAGTACGGCGCTTACGGCCTTGTCGATACCACGCTTCAGATCCATCGGATTGAGCCCCGCGGCGACATGCTTCATCCCTTCCTGCACGATCGCCTGTGCGAGCACGGTCGCAGTGGTCGTACCGTCGCCCGCCACGTCCGCAGTCTTCGATGCAACCTGCTTGACGATCTGTGCGCCCATGTTTTCGAAGCGGTCCTTCAGCTCGATTTCCTTTGCAACCGAGACACCATCCTTGGTAATGGTCGGCGCGCCGAAGCTGCGTTCAAGCAGAACATTGCGGCCCTTCGGCCCGAGCGTGACTTTCACGGCGTCTGCGAGGACATTGACGCCCTTGACGATACGGGCGCGGGCGCTGTCGTGGAACCTGACGTCTTTTGCACTCATTTTGTTGCTCCAGATAAAAGTCGTTGACGGATCGCGGACACGGGCGTCCGCTACCGGGCAAGGTTTCAGGCCGCCTTGCGAGCGACCGTATCGGCTTCGAGGACGCCCATGACGTCTTCCTCGCGCATGACGAGCAGCTCTTCGCCATCGACCTTTACGGTCTGGCCTGCGTATTTGCCGAATAAAACCTGGTCCCCGACTTTCAGCTGCAGTGCGCGCAGCGTTCCATCCTGCAGCAGGCGGCCGCTGCCGACTGCAATGACTTCACCCTGTTCGGGTTTCTCGGCGACTGAGTCCGGAATCACGATGCCCGAGGCCGTCGTCCGCTGCGTCTCGATTCGCTTGACGATAACCCGGTCGTAGAGGGGACGAATCTGCATTTCCATCTCCTGAGCGATAAAGGATCACCAATAAGGGAATCCGGCTGCCACGTTAGCGGCGCGCGAAGCGCCGCCGTGCAGCCGTGCCAGTGACTGGCGGAAAGCGAAATAGAGGCAGCCCCGCTGCTCTTCAAGAGGGTAAAAACACCGCGCTTTGTAACAAAATGTTTCAACGCAGCAGCATGATGCGATTGACGGCACCCAGGCGATAGACGGTGCGGCCGTGTCCGTCCGCACGGCGCGGCTGTGGCGCCACGGGACACGGCGGCCGGCGTCCTCCGTCGGCCTCAAGCGTATCGTCGGGTTCATCGAGGGCGCTCCACAGCCCGCCCTTGATGGGCCTGAACAGCCAGCGAAGGTAGCCTTTGCGGGCCGCAAGCTGCATCAGTTCGACGCGGCTGGTGTCGTCGGCAAGCAGCTGCGGGCCACGCGCCGCTTCTTCTCCATAGTCGCCGAACGCCTGACGGCACGCGAGTGCTTCGCTTGCGCTGGCACCGATCACGTCACAGCCACGCCGCTCGACGCGTTCAAGGTTCCAGGCGCCGAATTGCCATGCGGCATCGAGCAGCATGGCGTCCACGGTCTCGAAGCTGCGCCAGGGCGTATCAAGCTGGAGCGCCGAGCCGGGAACCGCTCTTGGCGGAATGTCGACGCCGGGTAGCACGAGCGGTGTCGCGCGCCGGAAACCGTGCCAGTGAAGTATCGCAATGAGTGGCGTATTCACCTGAGCCGCCGCCGTGACTGTGACGGCAAAGAGCGGCAGGCGCACGCTCTCCATCTGCTCATGCAGCGTATCGAAAAGGTTCATGAAGCCTCCCGGGAGACATGTTGCAGAGCCTCTTGAAATTTCCGTTCGTTGAGCTATTTTATGCATCGCTCAGGCAGTTGCGATTAGCGCTGCGTGTTTCGATTTGTTTGCCGGTGGCGCTTCTCCATCGACGGACGGACTGGAGCGCGTAGTCCCGTTCGTTGTTCGTGAGAGGCCCCGGCTTGAATGGCTTAAGGGACCGGTCATGAGTCACTTTTCTTCAGCATCGCCCGGCGCAGCGGCTTCGCGTCTGCGCCGGGGCGGGCGATCGCCCCCGCAGTGATCGCCTGTCGCGGGACGTGCCGGTGCGCTTCTTCGCATGACAGCACCACATTGCATCGCCCCGCGCGCCTTGTATGCCGCGCACTGTGCATTGATTCCCTGCACCGTGCCGTGTTATTCGGGCCATGTTTTACGGGAGACGGAAATGCTCAGCCCACACGAATTTGCAACGCTGATGCTGGTCCGCCAGGCGCCGGACCAGCTCGACATGGATCGCGCCGAACTCGACGCGCTGCTCGAACGCCAGCTGGTCATGCTGGAACACGGCGCCTCGGGAGCCCGCCGCGCTTACCTGACCGGCAAGGGTAGAACGTTCCTCGAGGCGCTTCACGGGAGCGACATACCCCGAAGCGCGAAGACCGCCGATGGCGGCAGTGGAGAACGCCCTGAAACGCCGTTACGGTTCGATGGCCAAACGAAGGATGTCATGGGGCCGCGACTGGCAAGCTGAATGGCAGTGATCGCAACGCCTGGCTTGACGTCCCTGCGCGACGCGGATTGCTGGCCAACACACGCTCGCCGGGACGCGGCGACGACTTCTTGTAGTCACGTGTCGCGCATTGCCGGTTTATGCGGGCCTGCGGCGCCGTCTGGAATACCGTGTGCTGCAGGGCCGACGGCCGCTCTCGCGTCGCGCGCCTGTTTCCGGCGCGGCGCGATCTCTCACCGGAGGTGTCGTATGCAAGCGGAAAACGTAGTGGAGTATCACGGTTGCGAAGTCCGGCCGGTGGTAACCCCAACCGCGACGGGACGTTATGCAGCAGCGGCCATCGTCACCGACCGCGTCGGCGACACTCGCACGCTCGGGGTAGATGGCGACTTCTCTAATGCGCAGGACGCACGCGATGAAGCCCTCGAACTCGCCGTTGCATGGATCCAGCAACGTTCAGTCATATCGGAACGGTATGTCCGGCGTATGTAGGGATGCCCGTCAGCATACGGCGAGCGAGAAACCCGATTGATCAGCCAGTTCTCGCGCGGCGCGATTCGACGCCTGCCGGGCGGCTATGAGTTCTGGCGCAGGCGAACAGGAAGGAAAGAAAATGTCGGACACTCCAATCATCGACCCGTTGGAAGCGGTGCTTTTTGAGCGCATCAAACTCCTGCTGTTCAGCGTCAATCTGCCGGTGCAGCGTCTTGAAGCCGATATCGACGATATTGGCCGCTTCACCGAGGCGGATGGACGTTCAGCGCAACTACGCCTCATCGAAGCGATGCCGCCCCTTACGCCCGCCGCCGAAGCAATCGTGCGGGCCATGATCCGTGCGTACGGCGTTGAGCTATTTTCCAGCGGCAGTGCAAACGCGGTTTTGCGCGCGATGATCAAGACCGGTCCCATCAGGTTCGCACAGACTGCCTTGACATTGGACCCCGACCGGCCGGGCCCACAGCGAGCCCTTCAACTCGTCTCAGAGTTCAACCGCATATTTGAGCGCTGTCCCGAACGGGGCTTCTCCCAGGCACGACAGGTTCTTTCCGCGCTCGGTCTACTCGTCGACCGGAACGCTCCACGGTCTCGTCACGCTAAACGCGATGGCAACCACCAGTCCGGACCGGTCAATTCGGGTCTCTGATCACGCGCCCGAATGACTGACAGTGGCCGCGAAATGGACCTCATACGGAAGAGACGCGATTGACCGTGCCGTCGCACAGGCGGAGATCGACTATCAGCTCGAACTTGCCCGAGGCGCGTCCGTGATCGCGAGTATGCTGAGCGCGGAGAATCTGCGCCCCGGCCATTGACGAGACGTGCACTCCTTTCCTGCGAATTTTCATTTGCAGGACACCTCTACCAACGGCACCACGCTTCATGTGCGCAGCGGCGGTACGAGGCCTGGGGTGGCTCCCGATCTCTTGCACGACCATGGAATAATCGTCCCCTGAACTGCGCGGTCTGGGTCTTCCGTTGAAACCTGCGGGCTTCCAGAATATTCCAGTCGTCCGCTGAATGTGCGACTCCACCGCCGCGTTATGCCCGTCGATTGTCGATTAAAGGAATTCGCCAGGCTGCCGGGATCAACGCCGTCCAGGCGGCAACCGCTCAGATGGGTCCATTGCATGGCAGTCCAGATCATCCTTGAGTGGACGTCGATTCGAACATCGCGACGATAGCGAGATCATTCGCTATCGCCCCGCTACTCGCAAGCCATCCCAGGGTTTGCCTTGTTCCCGCGTCAAGGTTGAGCAGACTCACACATGCTCTTCCATCTTTTCCCTGTTCGATCTGCACATCGCCTGGTGCGGAACTGCTTGATGGTCTATGCCCATGCTATGCCTACGATCTCACCGCTCAATCGCGATCCGGCCGAACAGGCACAGCGAATGCTCTACGTGCATCGCGTCGTCGCCCACTGCGGGGCCATTGCGGAAAGCCCGCGGAGGGCGACTCCCGCCACCTGTCCGGATCGGCCACGAAGATGGCGAGCGCGTTCATAGCTCAACGACCTACTATAGAAAAACTGGTTGACCGCTCCCATTGCCGTGGCGAAGCCAGGGGTCGAACCAGCAGACGGTCCCGCGGCGCATTTCGATGAGCACTCCGCAAGGAGACGCCACATGAACGTAGCGAACGGAAGGATCAGACGAAACGATCAGCAGCGCGTGGTGATGTCCCGCCACGCCGAGCTTGCGCACGCCGGTGCAGCTGACCCGGATGCAGACATCAAGGTCGCACCGCCCCTGCGGGGCAAACGTCTTGCGCTTTGGGTTGCCTGGGCAAGCGCATCATTGGCTGCCGGGGTCATGGGTATCGTCGCGTCTGGCGACCGGTTCGACTATGACAAGCTGCTCGCGATCATCGGATCCACGACGCCAATGCAACACACGTCCTGGTCCGGTGATGTCGCACCACTATCGTCGCCTCCCGCGCGTTCTCCTGCGATTGCGAGTGCTGAGCTCGCCCCAGCTGTGTCGTCAGCTCCCGCCGATCACGGCGCGGGATCTCATCCGGATTCTGCTGCAGCGCAGCCGGTTGCACGGGTGCCTGGTCAAGCGAGCCATGCCGCCACACAGAATCACCGTCATCCGGCGTCGCACGTGGGAGCAATCGCACGGCATGCGCCCAGGATCACGCGACCCACGTCGCCAACGCAACAAGCGTCTTCGTCCGATCATGTGGTGAGATCGCCGTCACCCTCTGTCCAGGGAACTGCAATTGGCAGTGCGACGGGCTCCCCGCCCGTAGCTTCCGCTTCGCTCGATCACCGCGATGCACCTTCTGCGAAGTCTGCTTCGCTGCAACTGG
>Ga0102592_1003788_pt1 | contig 10931 bp, 9 predicted proteins | sample AraplaCol_mMF_r2_FD_76861 | JGI IMG/M metagenome (GOLD analysis project Ga0102592, IMG submission 76861) | Arabidopsis root microbial communities from North Carolina, USA - plate scrape MF_Col_mMF_r2 (SPADES assembly) (version 2) | ecosystem: Host-associated > Plants > Roots > Endosphere | place... | reverse complement strand
CGTCATGATGGCTCCGCGGTCTTCGGCGCTCAAGTGTCTGTAGTGGCTCGTCATGCTGCTCCTGTCTTCGGGATTGCGCAGTGTTGCACTTCACCCTTGAGACCGCCCTTACTTTCTTTTGGCGAAGCAAACGAAAGTGAGTTGCCGCCGGGCAACCCCCGGCCAGCAAAACGCAGAAGAGTAAGCAGACGAAGCAGAGGTAAGAGAGAGGAGACCAGACGCGTACTGACTCCACGCCCCGAGCTACCGAATCAAAGGAAAAGTCCGAAAATACTCAGCTTCCAACAAAACCGGATCATTCTTCTTAAGCGCCGCATCAAAAGCATCCCGCATCTCCAACCCAGTAGGACTACGCTTGAAGCAGACATGCAACGACAGCTGCGCAACGGGCCGGGGGTTGAACACCACATCACCAGCGCCCCCCAGACGCGACAAGGTGTAGCTCAGCACATTCTTGTCAATGATGATGCCGCGAATCTTGCCCTCCCTGAGCTTCTTGACATTCTGGGCATCGCTGGCGCCGGCCTCGACCATCTGGCGTTTTTCCTTGACGGCTTTGTCGAAGGCTTCGCCGTTGGCATAGCCTTCCACCACGCCCAGCTTGTAGGGCTCCAGGTCCTCGATGGTGTTCCAGGTGATGGGCGAGCCCTTCAAGGTGGCGACGCCCAGCAGGCTGGTGCCCATGGATTGCGACAGATGGCAGGCCTGCTCCCGCTGCTTGTTGAAGTAGACGGGAAAGTAGCCTTCGTAGTTGGGATCTTTCTCGCCCCGCTCCACGGTGGTGGCCCATTCGGAAGAGGCGCTCAGCAGGCGGTAGCCGGCGGACTTGGCCACCACCGCGGCGATGCGGGTCGAGAGTCCTTCCTGCGGCAGCAGCTGGCCGTTGTAGGGCGGCCATTCAAGCGTCGCGAGGCGCATCACCTTGGCGGAAGGCGCGCCCGTGGTGGCAAAGGTGGTCTGGGCGTGGCAGCTGAACCCTAGCAGGGCGCCCAGAGTAAAAACGTAGAAAAAAAGCCTCATACATGCTCCTGTGGCTCACGGGTTGTGAAACAAAAGATTACAAGTGAGCCTGGGTGCATTGTTCGGCTGCGTGGACGTGCGCAATGGCGCCAAACGGACGCGCATTTGTCCAAACCCGACAGCCGCGGCAGGAGTGCGGGTTATCGATGAGTACCCGTGCGGCGGGTGCGCGCGGGCTTAAGGCCGGGCTGCGGGAGCCGAGAGAACCGTGGGGGTCGTTGCGGCAAAGCGCCGCTGCTCTTCAAACTGAAGCCGGGTGATATCCCGTTCCAGTCCCACAAACCGGGCCTGGGGAATGGGCTGGGTTTTGTACAGGCCTATCCATACATCGGTGATGCGCGGGTCGGCGAACAGGCGGCCCACCAGCTCGTTCAGGCGCGTTTCCAGCAAGGGCGTGTGCGCGCCCTGCGGCCAGTCATCGAGCACCCATCGGCAGATAGGCTCGTAGTCGAAGCATTGCGCCAGGGTGGAAGGGAAGGTTTCGGCCAGTCCGCTGAGGCGCAGGCTCACCAGTACCGGCTGCGGCTCGCGTTCGTGCTCGTAAACGCCCACGCGCAACTGCGTCTGCAGCGACTCGACACGCACCGTCCATTTGGACTGGGGTGCCATCATTGGTTCACCCATGCTTTTTTCAGGCACTAGCATTCAACGATATTGACCGCCAGGCCTCCGCGGGCGGTCTCCTTGTATTTGGTCATCATGTCGGCGCCGGTTTCTCGCATGGTCTTGATGACCTTGTCCAGGCTCACATGGTGGGTGCCGTCGCCGTGCAAGGCCATGCGGGCCGCGTTGATGGCCTTGACCGAGGCAATGGCGTTGCGCTCAATGCAGGGAATCTGGACCAGCCCGCCGACCGGGTCGCAGGTCAGCCCCAGGTGGTGTTCCATGCCGATTTCGGCCGCGTTTTCGACCTGCTCGGGTGTGCCGCCCATGACGGCGCACAGGGCGGCCGCCGCCATGGAGCAGGCCACGCCGACCTCGCCCTGGCAACCCACTTCGGCGCCCGAGATGGAGGCGTTTTCCTTGTACAGCATGCCGATGGCGGCGGCGGTCAGCAGGAAGTCGATCACGCCGCCGGGCGTGGCCGTGGCGACAAAGCGTGTGTAGTAGTGCAGCACGGCCGGCACAATGCCCGCCGCGCCGTTGGTGGGTGCGGTGACAACGCGGCCGCCCGCGGCGTTCTCTTCGTTCACCGCCAGGGCATAGAGGTTGACCCAGTCCAGCACCTGCAGCGGGTCGCGCAGCGAAGCCTCCGGGTTGGAGCGCAGCCGCTGGTGCAGCTCGGCGGCGCGGCGCTTGATCTTGAAGCCGCCGGGCAAGACGCCCTGGGTGCGGCAGCCGCGTTCCACGCAGGCTTGCATCACGTCCCAGATCCTGTGCAGGCCGGCGTCGATCTCGGCATCGCTGCGCCAATGGCGTTCATTGCGGCGCATGAGTTCGGCAATCGAGATGCCGGCGCTTTTGCATTGCTGCATCAGCTCGTCGCCGCTGTGGAAAGGGTAGGGCAGCACGGTGACGTCGGGCGCCAGCACTTTCTGCTTGCTGCCGTCGGCCGCCACTTCATCGCTGACCACAAAACCGCCGCCCACAGAGTAATAGCAGCGATTGAGCAGCTCCTCTCCCGCGGCGTCATACGCGATGCAGCGCATGCCGTTGGGGTGAAAGGGCAGGGTCTCGCGGCGGTAAAACGCCAGGTGCTCTTTCTCGCGGAAGGCCACCGGGTGCCGGCCTCCCAGCTGCAGCTGGCCCGTGCTGCGAATCGCCTCCAGCATCGCCGGAATGGCTTCCACATCGACGTTTTCGGGGTCATGCCCCTGCAGCCCCAGCAGCACGGCCTTGTCGGTGCCGTGGCCTTTGCCGGTGGAGCCCAGCGAGCCGTAGAGCTTGACCTCCACGCGCGCGCAGGAGGCCAGCAGGCCCTGGTGCGCCAGGCGGTCCGTAAACAGGCGCGCTGCCCGCATCGGCCCCACGGTGTGCGAGCTGCTGGGGCCTATGCCGATCTTGAAAATATCAAAAACACTGACAGCCATGGTGGAGGGATCTTGTCTGGCGCTGCGCGCCTTGGTAAAAAAATAGAGGAAATGGATGAATCACTTCGTCCGCGTGGGGCCAGTGTGCCTTAGTGCCTTAGTACCCTAGCGCAGCACCACGGTTTTCATGCCGTTGATGAACACCCGCCGCTCCAGCACAAAACGCAGTGCCCGCGACAGCACCAGGCTTTCCACCAGGCGGCCCGCCTGCGACAGGTGCTGGGGTGTATCGGCGTGGTCCACACGTTCGACCGACTGCTCGATGATGGGGCCTTCGTCCAGGTCGGTGGTGGCGAAGTGGGCGGTCGCGCCTATCAGCTTGACGCCGCGGTCGTGGGCCTGCTGGTAGGGCTTGCCGCCCTTGAAGCCGGGCAGGAAGGAATGGTGGATATTGATGACCCGGCCATGCAGCTCCCGGCACAAGTCCTCCGACAGGACCTGCATGTAGCGGGCCAGCACCACAAATTCGGCGCCGGTGTCCGCGATCAGCCGGCGCAGTTTTTCTTCCTGCGCGGGCTTGGTTTCGGCGCTGATCGGCAGGTGGTGAAAGGGCAGGCCCTCGGCCTCGGCCAGGGGCGCCAGGTCGGCATGGTTGGAGGCGATGGCCACAATGTCCATCTTCAGCTCGCCGCGCCGCCACTGTGCGATCAGCTCGCGCAGGCAATGGTCGAATTTGGACACCATGACCAGCACACGGGTGGGCTGCGCCAGGTCATGCACTTGCCACTGCGCCTGCGGAAAGCCTTTCGCCAGCTCGGCAAAGGCGCCGCGCAGGACTTCGACAGGGCTGCTCAGGCTGAACACGCCACGCACAAAGAAGCGCTCTGTTGTGTGGTCGTCAAACACAGAAAACTGCTCGATGTAAGCCCCATGCTGGTTTAACAGTGCGGAGATGGCCGCGACCTGTCCCTGGGCGCTGCCGCAGGCCAGGTTCAGGCAGTAGTGGGTGTTGGTATCCGGCGTCATGAACAAGGAAAGTTTTGGAGTTTGGGTTCTTGCAGGGATACGAGGCGCCGCCTCGTATCCCTGCCAGTCAGGCCGCCATCTTCAGCTGCCTGTGCGGGTCGATGACGAATTTCTTGGGCGCGCCGGCATCGAACTCGGCATAGCCCGAGGGCGCCTCGTCCAGCGATATCACCTGCACGCCCACCACGTCGGCGATCTTGATGCGGTCCCACAAGATGGCCTGCATCAGCGCGCGGTTGTATTTCATGACGGGTGTCTGGCCGGTGAAGAAGCTGTGCGATTTGGCCCAGCCCAGGCCCAGGCGAAGGCTGAGCGAGCCGGTCTTTGCGGCCTTGTCGACGCCGCCTGGATCTTCCGTGACATACAGGCCCGGAATGCCGATCTTGCCCGCCGCGCGTGTGACTTCCATCAGCGAATTGAGCACCGCGGCCGGGGCTTCCGTCTGCGAACCCGCATGGCCGTGGCCGCGCGCCTCAAAGCCCACCGCATCCACGGCGCAATCGACCTCGGGCGTACCCAGGATCTGCGAAATCTGGTCGCCCAGCGTGGCATCCTTGGACAGGTCTACTGTCTCAAAGCCGACCTTGCGTGCATGTTCGAGGCGCGCCGGGTTGATGTCACCGATGATGACTACGGCGGCCCCCAGCAGGCGCGCCGATGCGGCGGCCGCCAGACCGACCGGGCCGGCGCCGGCCACATACACCGTGCTGCCGGGGCCAACCCCGGCCGTCACAGCGCCGTGAAAGCCCGTGGGCAGAATGTCGGACAGGCAGGTGAGGTCGCGGATTTTTTCAATCGCCTGTTCGCGGTCGGGAAACTTCAGCAGGTTGAAGTCCGCATAGGGCACCATGACGTACTCGGCTTGCCCGCCTATCCAGCCGCCCATGTCGACGTAGCCATACGCCCCGCCCGCGCGGGACGGGTTCACGCTGAGGCACACGCCGGTGTGCTGCTCCTTGCAGGTACGGCAGCGCCCGCAGGCCACATTGAAGGGCACGGACACGATGTCGCCGCGCTGCAGCGTTTCGACGTCGCGGCCCACCTCGAGCACTTCGCCCGTGATCTCATGGCCCAGCACCAGGCCGGCCGGCGCGGTGGTGCGGCCGCGCACCATGTGCTGGTCGGAGCCGCAGATGTTGGTGGTGAGCACCTTCAGGATCACGCCGTGTTCGGCCTTGCCGCCCAGCGGATTGAGCAGTTTGGGAAACGGGATGGACTGGACTTCAACATGGCCTTGGCGCAGATAGACGACACCGCGATTCGCTGACATTTTTTGTCTCCTTGGTTTGTTCGACGTGGCTTCAAATGGCTTGCAGGGCTGTTCCATTGGGCGGCTGCGCACGTCATGGCCGGGCTTATCCCGATGAATACGTGGCGCAACGGCACCACTGCACTTTTACAGGTTGAGGCGCGGGAACTTTGCTGGGAACGACGCGGAGTTGTCCCGCAGCGGCGGGCGCGGGGCTGCGCCCCGGCGGTTTCAGGCGGCCCGCTTCAGGGGCACCACGCGTTTGCGCGAGGCCCTGGCTCGAGCCTCGCCTTCGCCCACCTTGCTGCGGCGCTCTTCGCTGGGCGCGTGGCCGAACAGGCTGCGGTAGGCCTTGCAGAAATGCGACGAGGACTGAAAGCCGCAGGCCACGGTGACCTGCATGATGGGATGGCTGCTGTGCGTGAGCAGCTCCTGGGCGCGCCGCAGCCGCAGGTTCATGTAGTACTGGGCCGGGTTGATGCTGAAGTAACGGTGGAACAGTCGTTCCAGCTGGCGCAGCGAGAGCCCGACGGCGCCGGCCAGCTCGGCCAGGGGCAAGGGTTCTTCAATATTGGCCGCCATGATTTCGGCGGCCTCCGTCAGGTGCTGGTATCCGGGGCCTATGCATTCGGGCTGCGGGATGCGCTGGCGGTCGTCGCTGGCACGCAGCCGCTCGACAATGAATTGTTCGGAGATGTCCATCACCAGCTTTGCGCCGTGGGCGCCGCGTATCAGGTGCAGCATCAGGTGCAGGGGTGCGGTGCCGCCGGAGCAGGTCATGCGGTCGCGGTCGAGGATGAAGACCTCGGGCGCGAAGCGCACCTTGGGAAACTCCTCGCTGATGGCGGCCAGGTTTTCCCAATGGATGGCGCAGCGGTAGCCGTCCAGCAGGCCGGCGCTGGCCAGGGCAAAGGAGCCGGTGCACAGCGCGCCCATGACCGCGCCGCCGGCGGCGCATTGGCGCAGCAGCTGGCGCACGGCGTCGTTGGTCACGCCGCGGATGTTGACACCGCCGCAGACAAAAACCATGTCGCAGCCGGCCAGGTCGGAAGCATTGCCGGCGTTTGTCACCGCCAGCCCATTGCTGGCCATGGTGTCCGCGGGGCCGGCGTTCACCACGGTCCATTGGTACAGCGGGCGGCGGCTGATGTAGTTGGCCATGCGCAGTGTTTCCACCGCGTTGGCAAAGGCGATCATCGAATAGTCGGGCAGCAGAATGAAGCCGACATGGGTACTGTCTTTTTTGGATTTGCCCTCACCGGCGCCAATTGTTTTTGGCGCGGGAGGTTCAACCGGAACGCGTGGCATGGGTGCTCCTGGGATGCCTAGCTGTCGCTGCTCGCGCGGGCCGCACCAAAGCTCTCGGTGAGGCGGTCGAGGATGATGGCCAGCAACACCACCGCCAGCCCACTCTCAAACCCCAAGCCGATGTCCAGTCGCTGGATGCTGGCGAGTACGTCGTTGCCCAGGCCGCCCGCCCCCACCATGGAGGCGATGATGACCATGGACAGCGCCATCATGATAGTCTGGTTGACGCCGGCCATGATGGTCGGCAGGGCAATGGGAAGCTGCACCTTGAACAGCAGCTGGGTCGAGGTGCAGCCGAAGGCATTGCCCGCTTCCACCTGTTCGGAGCTCACCTGGCGTATGCCCAGGCTGGTCAGGCGCACCACGGGCGGCATGGCGAAGATCACGGTGGCGATGATGCCGGGCACCCGGCCCAGGCCGAACAGCATGGCCGCGGGGATCAGGTACACAAAGGCGGGCATGGTCTGCATGAAGTCCAGCATGGGCCGTATGGTGGCGTTCACGCGCGGCGCGCGCGCGCACCAGATGCCCAGCGGTATGCCGAAGAACAGGCTGATGAGGGTGGCCGAGAGTGTGAGCGCCAGGGTGACCATGGTCTGCAGCCAGAAGCCGGTGACCACGATCAGCGTCAGGGCCAGCGCCACAAACACGCCGAACTTCCAGCCCAGCCGGCGCACGCCCACGATGGTGGCCACCAGGATGACCACCCAGAAGGGCACGGCCAGGGTGCCGATCTCGACCCACGTGGCGAATTTTTCGACCACCACACCAATGGAATCGAAGACGGCGGCGCCGTTGTCCAGCAGGTGTTTCACCCCGGCGTTGACCCACTTGCCCAGGGGCAGGACGTCGTGGGAGGCTTCGGTGATTTGCGACAGGAGATTAGACATGGCGGGCCTCTTGAGCCATTCGGACGAGCAGGCTGCGCGCGGAGATGCAGCCCAGTAATTGGTCGGTGGCGTCGAACACGCCCACCGGTTGGTCCATGCCCAGCACAATCTTCATGGCTTCGGGCAAGGTGGTGTGGGAAGGCAGGCGCGGCCCGCCGTTGTAGGAGTGGCCGTTCAAGCCGGGGTCCAGCAAGTCCGCCGCGGTCAGGTAACGCGAGGTGTCCACGCCTTCGAAAAAGCGTCGCACATAGTCGTTGGCCGGCTGGGTGATGATCTGGTGGGGCGTGCCTTCCTGCACCAGGTTGCCGCCTTCCATGATGGCAATGCGGGTGCCGATGCGCAGGGCTTCTTCGAGGTCGTGCGAGACGAACAGCACCGTGCGCTGCTGTTCGCGCTGCAAGTCCAGCATCAGGCCTTGCATCTCGACGCGCTTGAGCGGGTCCAGCGCCGAGAAGGCTTCATCCATCAGCAGGATGTCGGGGTCCACCGCCAGGGCGCGCGCCAGCCCTACGCGTTGCTGCATGCCGCCCGACAGTTGCGAGGGATACTTCGCCGCGTAGGTTTGCAAACCCACCTGGCTCAACACTTCCATGGCCCGGTCTTCACGCGCCTTGCGCGGCGTGCCCGCCATTTCGAGGCCGAAGGCCGCGTTGTCCAGCACATTGCGGTGCGGCATGAGCGCGAAAGACTGGAACACCATCGCGACCCGCTTGCGCCGCCACTTGACCAGGTCGCACTGCGGCAGGGCGGTGATGTCTTCGCCGTCGATGTTGATGGAGCCTGAGGACGGTTCGACCAGGCGGTTGATGAGCCGGATCAGGGTGGACTTGCCCGAGCCCGACAAACCCATGAGCACATAAATCTCGCCCGGCATCACGTCGAAGCTGACCTTGTTGACGCCGACGACGTGCCCGGTCCTGGCAAACACTTCGTCTTTGCTCAGGCCTTGCCCCAGCAATTTCACCGCTTCGGAAATGTTGTTTCCGAATATCTTGTAAAGATCTCTAACACTGATTTTTGGCTTGGTCATCGTATGTCTCCGGGGAACTCTTTCGCTGAATGTTTCGATTCTTTTTTATGAGCAAACAGCGTGCCACGATTGTCTCGGGCGAATATGTTTCAAGCTATAGGGTTTGTCCATGAGGAGAGCCTCGATTCGCTCGGTCAAGGCCGTAAAAATATTCGTGGCCGGGGCCTCGGTCACCAAGCAATTCTTGAATTGGTGCGTGCGCATTTTTCAATTCACCGATCCAGTGCAACATCACCGAGAGGTTTGCTGCAGCAAGGCAACATCCATCCCTGGTCGATCTCGCGCGGGCGAATTCCGCCGGCGTGTTTCATCTCGACCTGGCCCGATATTTTTTTTGTTTTGCAGGTGCCGCAAATGCCGCTGCTGCAGGAAGAGGGCAGGCGAAATCCGGCGGCCGTGGCTGCCTGCAGGATGGTCTGGTCGCTGCGGCACGAAAAAGACTGGCCCATCTTCTGCAGCTGGATGCTGTATACGGAAGCCCCGCCATCGGCCGTTTCCTGCGGCGCGGGGGGCGCTGTTAAATCGGCGAACGAAAAACTCTCTTCGCGGTAGCGCTGCATGTCGTAGCCCGCGCTTGCCAGCAGCTGGCGCACGGCCGCCATGAAAGGGGCCGGGCCGCAGGTGTAGACATCGCGCTGCAGGAAGTCGGGTGCGATATGGGCCAGGCGCGCCGCGTCCATGCGGCCCAGGTGGCCGGCGTAGGCGCTGCCCGGCGTGTGCTGTTCACACACGGTGGCCAGCCGCAGCTGCGCCATGTTGCGCGCCATCAGGGTGAGTTCTTCCTGGAACAGCACGTCCGCGGGGCTGCGCGCGCAATGCACAAACACCACATCGGCGTCGCTGCCCAGGTCGTGCAATGCACGCGTCATCGACATCAGCGGCGTGACGCCGCTGCCGCCCGACAGGAACAGGTAGCGCTGCGCCGGCGCCTTGAAGCAGCTGAACTCGCCGGCGGGACCGATCACGCCCAGCGACATGCCGGGGCGCAGGTTGTCGTGCAACCAGTTGGAGACGGTCCCGCCCGGCACGCGCTTGACGGTGATGCTGACCAGGTCGGGGCGGGTGGGCGTGCTTGACAGCGTGTAGCAACGGTTGATCTTGCTGCCCGCGATGTCGAGTTCGAGCGTGATGAACTGGCCCGGCAGGTAGCGAAAGCTGCGCGGCCCCTGCGCTGCCAGCACAAAGGTTTTGACGTCGTGGGTTTCCTGGCGCACCTGGACGCAGCGCAGGGTTTCGTCCCGGTCGCTGGACCAGGGAGGTGACGCGGGAGCTGCGAAATCAGGGGCGTTGGGTGATGTGGACATGGGAGTGATCAAAACGCGGGGAACACAGGTGGGCGGTTACCGGTTCAGCGGGTCAGTTCGGTCAGCCGGTTCACATACCAGTTGCAGAATTTTTCAACCAGGCCTTCGGTGTAGGGCGAGTACGGCCCCGGCTGGTAGGCGCCGGTGGCGATGCCGATTTGCGACTCTTCCACCAGGCGGCGGTCCTGCGCGTTGGTGGCGTTCCACACGGCGGTCAGGTTCTCGACGGTGTAGTCCACACCCTCCACCGCATCCTTGTGCACGCACCAAGTGGTGCGCACCAACGTCTTGGTGGCGGAGATCGGCAGCACCGAGAAGCTGACGATGTGGTCGCTCATGAAATGGTGCCAGGAGTTGGGCTGCGTCCAGAACGACAGGCCGCCCAGCGCCGGGTCGACAAAGTCGGCCAGCAGTTTTTTGGAGGCGACTTCGGCATTCATGGTTTGCGACTGGCCCGAGCGGTCTATCGGCAGGCGCTGCGTGCGAAAGCCTGTAACGCGGTCGTCCAGCGTGTCGATCTCCGCCGAGGGCAGGCCCATGCCCTCCCAGCGTTTGTGGCAGGCGTCCATGATGTCCTGGAACTGTTTCTGCCCGGCGGCGTTGCTCTCGTCGGGTTTGTAGCCAAAGCCGTACTCATACAGCGAGATGGTCAGCTCGGGGTGGTTGCTCATGCAGTGGTAGCACTCCCGGTTGTTCTCCATGGTGAGCTTCCAGTTGCAGTCTTCCACGATGTCGACCTGCGCCGCCACCTTGCACTCGCTGAGCTTGTGGGGCGCCAGGTAGGGCGTCATCTCCGCCACCATCTGCTCGAAGTCTTGCGGCGGGTTCTCGGCCAGGCAGATGAAGATCAAACCCGCCAGGCTGCGCACGTGCACCGGCTTGAGGCCCAGGCCCGTGGGGTCGAAGTCGTCACCCATGTGCTTGGCGTGGATCAGCTTGCCGGTGAGGTCGTAAGTCCACTGGTGGTAAGGGCAGACGATGTTGCCCACCACCCCCTGCTGGCTGGCGCACAGGCGCGAGCCGCGATGCCGGCAGACGTTGTGGAAAGCCCGCACCTGCATGTCGTCGTCGCGCACGATCAGGATGGAGTTCTTGTCGAAGTCCACCGTGATGTAGTCGCCGGCTTCGGCGATC
>Ga0102592_1003786_pt1 | contig 10935 bp, 10 predicted proteins | sample AraplaCol_mMF_r2_FD_76861 | JGI IMG/M metagenome (GOLD analysis project Ga0102592, IMG submission 76861) | Arabidopsis root microbial communities from North Carolina, USA - plate scrape MF_Col_mMF_r2 (SPADES assembly) (version 2) | ecosystem: Host-associated > Plants > Roots > Endosphere... | reverse complement strand
CGCAGAGCACGGCGCCGTTCAGGTTGACGTCGATGATGCGGTGATAGGTTTCGACGTCGAGCGCCTCGCTCGGCGATTCCTTCTGGAAGCCGGCATTGTTGACGAGACAGTCGAGGCGCTTGAAGCGCGACAGGACCGTCTCGAACATCGCGGCGATGTCCTGCTCGTTGCCGACATTGGCTTTGACGATGCAATGATCGGGCTCGCCGTGACCGCGATCGCGCGAAGCGGCCTGCGCGAGCGCGCGCGTCTCCTCGGCCCGCTCCTCGTGCTCGAAATAATTGATGGCGACGGTCGCCCCTTCCTGAGCAAGCCGGACGGCAACCGCCCGACCAATGCCTTGTGAGGCGCCGGTCACCAGCGCGTATTGGCCGACGAGGCGCGAGGGAAAGGAGCGTGAGCGTTCGGTTTGCGGCATGTGTTCTCTCCAGATGCATCATCATGAATGGAACCAGCCTTTTGTTCCATCCCTCAGCGCATCGCTGGGATTCATTCCGCGCGGCGCGCGAGTGGCGAGGTCAGGATCTGATAGAGGATGATCGCGCCGAAGGTTGCCGTGCCGATCCCGCCGATGGTGAACGCACCGAATTTGAGCGTGAGATCGCCGGCGCCCGCGGTCAACGCCACGGCGGCGGTGATCAGGTTTGCGGGATTGGCAAAGTCGACCTTGTTCTCAACCCAGATCCGGCCCGCCATCGCCGCGATCAATCCGAACAGCACGATCGAGAGGCCGCCGATGACGGGACCCGGGATCGACAGGATCAGCGCGCCGAATTTCGGCGAGAAGCCGAGCAGGATCGATACCGTGGCGGCGAAGGCAAACAGCAATGTCGAATAGACCTTCGTCGCGGCCATGACGCCGATATTCTCGGCATAGGTGGTGACACCCGTGCCGCCGCCGCAGGCCGCGACGATGGTCGCCAGGCTGTCGGCGAACAAGGCGCGGCCGAGATAGGCATCCAGGCTGCGGCCGGTCATGGCGCCGACGGCCTTGATGTGGCCGAGGTTCTCGGCGACGAGGATGACCGCAACCGGCGCAATCAGGACAATGGCATCTGCCTGGAACGTCGGCGCGGTGAAGTTCGGCAGCCCGATCCACGGTGCGGCCGCCAGCTGGGCGAAGTCGATCGGCTTGCCGAAGCCGAGACCATTCGCGAACAGCACATACAAGAGATATCCGCCGATTGCGCCGAGGATGATCGGCAGCCTGCGCCACAGGCCAGGGGCTGCGACGGCGACCACGCCGATGATCAGAACGGTCGCGAGCCCGATTGCCGTGTCGAACGTATTGGCGCTCACCGCCTTGACCGCGACGGGCGCGAGGTTGAGGCCGATCGCGGCGACCACGGCGCCGGTGACGGCCGGCGGCAGCAGCCGCTCGACCCAGCCGACCCCCGACCACATCACGATCAGCGCGATCACGCCGTACAGCACCCCGGCGCCGACGATGCCGCCGAGCGCAACCGACAGGTTCGGGTTCGGCCCCTGCCCGGCATAGCCGGTGGCGGCAATGACGACCGCGATGAACGCGAAGCTCGAGCCGAGATAGCTCGGCACCCGTCCGGCGACGATGACGAAGAAGATCAGCGTGCCGATGCCGGAGAACAGGACCGCGACATTGGGATCGAACCCCATCAGCAACGGCGCGATGATGGTCGATCCCGACATCGCGACGCAATGCTGGAGACCGGACACCGCGGTCTGCCCCCAGGACAACCGCTCCTCCGGCATGATCACGCCCGAGGTCTTGAGTTTCCAACGCGGAAAATAGCCTTGCGGTTGCCGGTCGGAGTCGGTTGCAGTCGCCATGTTCCCCCCCAATTGCGGTGCAGCGATCGATCGTCGTGCGATCCGACAAAAATGTGATTGTCACTTCTGCGGTGACCGTCACATGGTGCAGGCCATGCAATATCCAAATCCTGCACGATCCAAATCCTGCACGATCAATGCGTTCCGGGGCATAGTCTATGACACAAGTCGCGATCCAGCCAGCCATCCAGCGCCGGCATCAGCCCTGGTACAAGATCCTCTATGTGCAGGTCCTGATCGCGATCGCGCTCGGCGTGCTCATCGGCTATCTGTATCCCGATCTCGGCAAGGCGCTGAAGCCGCTCGGCGACGGCTTCATCGCGCTGATCAAGATGATGATCGCGCCTGTCATCTTCTGCACCGTGGTGCACGGCATCTCCTCGATGGGCGACCTCAAGCGCGTCGGCCGGGTCGGGCTGAAGTCGCTGATCTATTTCGAGACGGTCTCGACCATTGCGCTCGCCGTCGGCCTGCTGGTCGGCGAGGTTCTGCAGCCCGGGCACGGCTTCAACATCGACCCCGCCACGATCGATCCGAAATCGGTGGCGACCTACGTCACCAAGGCCAAGGAAGAAGGCATCGTCGCCCATCTGATGGCGATCATTCCCGACAGCTATCTGGGCGCGATCGCGCGCGGTGATCTGTTGCAGGTGCTGCTGATCTCGATCCTGTCGGGCTTCGCCATCGCCTTTCTCGGCAAGGCCGGGGAACCCATTGCGGACGCGATCGACAAGGCCGCGAAGATGTTCTTCGGCATCATCCGCATCATCGTGCGCGTCGCGCCGATCGGCGCGTTCGGCGCGATGGCGTTCACTGTCGGCGCCTACGGCCTCGGCTCGCTGCTCAACCTCGCCGCCCTGATCGGCACGTTCTATCTCACCAGCATGCTGTTCGTGCTGATCGTGCTGGGCGCGATCGCCCGGCTCGCCGGCTTCTCGATCCTGCGCTTCATCGCCTACATCAAGGACGAGCTTTTGATCGTGCTCGGCACCTCGTCCTCCGAGACGGTGCTGCCGCAGATGATCCAGAAGATGGAGCATCTCGGCGCCTCGCGCTCGGTGGTGGGCCTCGTGATCCCGACCGGCTACAGCTTCAACCTCGACGGCACCAACATCTACATGACGCTGGCGACGCTGTTCCTGGCGCAGGCGACCAACACCCATCTGACCATCTGGCAGGAGCTCGGCATTTTGGGCATTGCCATGATCACCTCGAAAGGCGCTTCCGGCGTCACCGGGGCCGGCTTCATCACGCTCGCCGCGACGCTCTCGATCGTGCCTGACATCCCGATCCAGTCGATCGCGATCCTGGTCGGCATCGACAAGTTCATGAGCGAGTGCCGCGCCCTGACCAATCTGATCGGCAACGGCGTTGCCTGCGTTGTCATCAGCATCTCCGAAGGCGAGCTCGACCGGGAGGCGCTGCACCAGACCATGGCCCACCCGCTGGAGATCGGCGAAGCGCTGGAGCCGGGTGGAAGCACGGCCTCATAGGCTGGCGCACGGTGAAGCCCCAGGTTCCGACGCGGTAGTTTCCCGGAGTAGTAAAATGATGCGGCAGGCGTCACAACAATCGGGTTGGGATCACGAAATTGATACTCATTTTTTCCACCCGACGCGCTGGGGGCAGGGCGTCGGGTTTTTGAAAATCACTTGAGAATAACGCGCCGAAATTGGCGCGGCGCGGCCGAGCCGCTCCGCCATGCGAAAGGCCTTTACCCTTTCAGCGCCGTGACCACCACTTCGATCAGCGCGCTGCCGCCGAGATCGGCGACACCGACCGTGGCACGGGTCGGCAGGTCGTCGCCGAAGAACTCGGTCCAGGCCGCGTCCATCTCCTTTTTCTTGGACAGATCCGCGACGAAGATCGAGGCGCTGACGATTCGGCTCTTGTCGGTGCCGGCTTCCTTCAGATAGCCGGCGATCTTGCCGAGGATGTTGCGGGTCTGCTCGCCCATCGACACTGAAGTGTCGTCGGCGATGGTGCCGCCGAGGAAGACGAAGCCGTTGGCCTCGACGGCGCGATGCATGATGGGCGTGCGGATGCTGCGGGTGATGCTCATAATGTCCTCAATGGTTAGAGCGTGGTGGGATGAAAGCGGTCGATGCCGAGATCGCTGATGCGGGTCTGGCTGCCGCCATTGACGATCAGCTCCGCCATCACGGCGCCGGCGCCGGGACCGAGCTGAAAACCGTGCAGCGAGAAGCCGAACTGGTGATAGAGGCCCTTGTGGCGGCTGCTGGGACCGAACACGGGAATGTCGTCCTTCATCTTGGCCTCGATGCCGGCCCAGGCGCGGACGATGGTGGCGCTGCGCATCACCGGGAACAGCTCGAACACGGTCTGCGCGCTGGTCGCAAGGCTCTTCCAGTTCAGAACCGTCTCGTTGCGGTCCTGATAGGGCCTCGCCAGATGGCCGCCGCCGATCAGCACCGTGCCGTTCTTGAACTGTTTGAAGGAGAGCTTTCGCCCGCGCAGGATCACGACGGGATCGATGAAGTGCGGCACGCGCGAGGTGATCATCAGCATCGGCGCCACGGTCTCGACCGGCACGGGCTCGCCGAGATCAGCCGCGATCTTGCCGGCCCAGGCGCCGGCGGCATTGACCAGCACCGGCGCGGCAAAGGTTTCAGGGCCGACGTCGACATGCCAGAGGCCATCGCTGAAGCGGATGTTGCCGGCGGCCAGGCCTTCGCGCACGGTCGCGCCCAGCTGCTCGGCCTTGCGGCGAAACGCCGTCGTCGTCTGCGCCGGATTGGCAGCGCCGTCGCGGCGCGAGACCACGCCGCCGGGACAGGTCTCGGCCACCGCAGGGACCAGCCGGCGCAGCTCAGTCGCGTCGATCAGCTCCTCATGGGTGAAGCCGAGCGCATTGAGCTCGGCGACGCGCGCGCGGCAGACCGCGAGCTCCTCCTCGTTCTCCGCGACCAGCACCTGGCCATAGCTCTCGAAACTGCAATCGTCGTCGAGGAGATCCGAAATCCTCTCCCAGATCCCCATCGAGCGGATCGAAAGCGGAATTTCGGGGATATGCCGCGCGAGCTGGCGCACGCCGCCTGCGTTGACGCCGGAGGCGTGGCGGCCGGCGTAGTCCTTCTCGATCAGCACCGGCTTCAGGCCGGCAAGGCACAGATGCAGCGTGGTCGAGCACCCGTGGATGCCGCCGCCAATGACGATCGCATCCACATTCACAGTCATCCGCGGACCACGGCCTTGACGTCGGCTTCGCTCTTCGGAACGGCGGCGAGCTCGGCCAGCGTGATCGGCTTCACCGGTGCGCGCAGCCGGTAGTAACCGATCTCCTGCGGAGTCTTGCCGCGCGCCTGCGCCATCAACTCGGTGACGGTGAGACCGCAGAGCCGGCCCTGGCACGGGCCCATGCCGGTACGGCGATAGGCCTTGAGCTGGTTCGGCCCGGTCGCACCGATCGCGACGGAATCGAGCACGTCCTTGGCTGTCACCTCCTCGCAGCGGCAGACGATGGTGTCGCCGGAGGGAATCCGGAACTGCGCCGCCGGGCGGAACAGCGTATCGAGGAAGATACGGCCGCGCTCGGCCTTGGCGAGATCGGAACGAAGCGTTGCCATTGATGCAAGCCTCGCAGCAGAAGCGGGGGCCAGCGCTTCGACCGCCGCACGCGCGGCGATGCGGCCGCGCACAACGGCGGCGTTGGCGCCCCCAATGCCCGCACCATCGCCGGCAATGGCGATGCCCGCGACCGATGAAGTGCCGCTCGCATCGAGCACCGGCGACCAGCACAGCTGCAGATCATCCCAGCGGTGCTCGACGCCGGCGGACATCGCGAGATTGACGTTGGGCACCACGCCCTGGTGCAGCAAGAGCAGATCGGCGGCAATGGTCTCGCGCTTGCCGCCCGCGACATAGCTCACGCTGGCGAGCTGGCCGTCGCCGGCCGCCGCAAGCTCGGTGACGCCGGAGACGACCTGCACCTTCGCCTTCACCTCGCGCATCATCGACAGGCCCTTGGCGAAATAGGGCGAGGTCAGGAAGGCGAAGGCGTGCGGCAGTGCGGCGAAGTAGTTGCCGCGCTCGGTGGTATCGAGGATGCGGTCGATGCGGCCGCCGAGGCGCAAAATCTGCGCGGCGAGCAGCCAGAGCAGCGGGCCCTGCCCCGCGATCACCGTGCGGCCGTCGGGCACCAGCGCCGAGGATTTCAGCATGGTCTGCGCCGCGCCGGCGGTCATCACGCCCGGCAAGGTCCAGCCCGGGATCGGAAATGGCCGCTCCAGCGCACCGGTCGCGAGGATCACGCGCTTCGCCCTAACGAAGGCGGAGGCGCCGCCGATCGACACCGCGATGTCGAGATTGCGATCGAGGCTCCAGACGGTCGCGCGATGGATCACCTCGGTGCTGCCGGCGCGCAGCGACTGCACGAGATCGGCACCGATCCAATAGTCCTCACCGAGTTGCTTGCGATCCGTGACCGGCGTCGAGGCGATGGCGCGAAACACCTGCCCGCCGGGACCGGCATTCTCGTCGAGCAGCAGCGTCGCGAGGCCGGCTTCGGCGGCTGTCGCGGCGGCGGCGAGGCCGGCAGGTCCCGCGCCGATCACCACGACGTCGTAATCTTCGCGCTTGGGAGCCACGCTCATCGTCCGATCTCCCGCTTGCCCTTCTGGATTTCGACCTGCATGCCCTCGGCGACGGGCACGAGGCAGCCCTGGCGATTGCCTACGCCGTCAATAGTGACGAGACAGTCGAAGCACACGCCCATCATGCAATAGGGCAGCCGCGGCGCGCCGCTCACCGCGGTGGAACGCCGCGCATCGACGCCGGAGGCCAGCAGCGCGGCGGAAACGGTATCACCCTGGCGCGCCGCAATGGCGATGCCGTCGACGAAGATTTGCACCGGTGGCCGTTTGTCCTGTTCGGATCGCTTAAACATCTAGGCTTCCTCAATATCTCTAGTAGCCGCTGTTGTTCGCCGCGCCGACGGCGCCAAAACGGCTGGCCGAGAACGCGCCGACCAATTCGGGCTCGAGCGCGCCTTGCGCCACCATGCGCGCGATCTCGAAAGCGTGGTTGGACGCGAGCGTCACGCCGGAATGGCAGCAGGCGACGAAGGCGCCGGGATGCGTCTCCGACTGGTCGTAGATCGGAAAGCCGTCCTGCGGCATGACGCGGATGCCGGCCCAGCTTCGGACGACGTTGAGCCGCGACAGATGCGGGAACATGCGCTGCGCGCGATCGGTCATCACGGCGCTGATCGAATGCTTCAGCGCGCGGTCGTCGAGCTCGTCCTCCTTGCTGTCGCCGATCATCACCGTGCCCTCGTCGGTCTGGCGGATCGTGGTCAGCGGATGCGGCAGGAACGGCATGGTGCGCTCGGTCACCACGATCTGGCCGCGGGTCGGGCCCATCGGTGCATGGAGGCCGACCATCGGCGCCAGCGTCTGGTTGGCATTGCCGGCAGCGAGAACGATCTTGGCGGCACGCAGCTCGCCCTTCGGCGTGGTCAGGCGGAATTCGCCGCCGCTCTTGCTGATCGCGGAGACCGGGCGTTCCGGAAGATAGTCGATGCCGAACGCCTTGAAGCCGGTGTGAAACGCGCGGAAGGCGCGCAGCGAATTGACGTGGCCGTCGAGCGGACAATAGCTGCCGCCGGAGACTTCCGGCCCGATCAGCGGCAGCGACTTCTTCACCTCGGATGCGGAGAGCATCTCCATCTTGTAGTCGGCCGCGCCGACCTGGTTGTGCATGCGCTTGACCAGCTCGGTGCGCTGGCCGAATTCGTCATCGCCGAGCGTGAGATGAAAGCCGCCGTTCTGTTGCAGCGACACATCGAGCCCGGTCTGCTGCTTCAGCTCGGACGCCAACCGGCCCCATGCCTGCGAGGCCTGCACCGTCCACACCGTATAGGCGGGCATGCCGAGCCCCTTGCTCTGCACCCAGACCAGCGCAAAGTTCGCGCGCGAGGCGCGCTTGGTGATGTCGCCTTCGTCGAGCACGGCCACCTTCTTGCCGAGCCGGCCGAGGCCCCAGGCAATGGCGGAGCCGAGCAATCCGCCGCCGACAACGGCGACGTCGTAATCCGTTCGCATAGGTTCTCCTATCGCCCTGTGTCGCCGCCCTTGCCGGCGAGCACGCGGTCGAGCCCGTAGAAGCGGTCGAGCAGAATGAGGGCGCTCATGGTGATCGCGATCACGCAGGCCGAGACCGACGTCACCAGCGGATCGATGTTGTCCTGGATGTAAAGGAACATGCGCACCGGCAACGTTTCGGTGCCGGGCGCGGCGAGGAAGACGGTCATGGTGAGATCGTCGAAGGACTGGATGAAGGCGAGCGCCCAGCCGCTGATGACGCCGGGCAGGATCAGCGGCAGCGTGACGCGGCGGAACAGCGTCCAGCCGCCGGCGCCGAGCGAGACCGCGGCCATCTCCACCGTGCGATCCATGCCCGTCGCCGCCGCCAGCGTCAGCCGCAGCGCGAACGGAAACACGATGATGACATGCGCGATGATCAGCGCGGCAAAGCTGCCGCCAAGGCCGGCAGATGTGAAGAAGCGCAGGAAGGCAATGCCGAGCACGACATGCGGGATCATCAGCGGCGACAGGAACAGCGCCGCCAGCGCGTCACGGCCGCGGAAGCGATAACGCGCGATCGCCAGTGCCGCCGGCACCGCGAACAGCAGCGCCACGAACGAGGACAGCGCGCCAAGGCCGAGGCTGACCCAGAACGCATGGATGAATTCGGGGTAATTCGCAATCGTCCTGAACCAGCGCAGCGAAAACCCGTTGGTCGGCAACGACAGAAAACCTTCGGGCGTGAAAGCGACGAGGCAGACCACCAGGATCGGCGCCACCATGACGATGACGAAGATGGTGTGGAAGATCAGCGCGAGCGGGCCGTTCCGTCTCATCGGAACACCTCCGCATAGCGGCGTTCTATCAGCGCGTTGCTGCCGACGACGATCAGGACCAGCGCGACCAGCAGCAATGTCGCGACCGCCGCACCGAGCGGCCAGTTCAGCGTATTGAGGAACTCGTCATAGGCGAGCGTCGCCGCGACCTTGAGCCGGCGGCCGCCGATGATCGCCGGCGTCGCGAACGCGCTGGCCGAGAGCGAGAACACGATGATGGCGCCCGACAGCACGCCCGGCATGATCTGCGGCATGATGATGCGGCGGATGATGGTGACGGGCCCCGCGCCGAGCGACATCGCGGCGTTCTCGATCTGCGGATCGAGCCGCTGCAGCGCCGCCCACACCGACAGCACCATGAACGGCATCATGACATGCGCGAGCGCGATCACCATGCCGGTTTCGGTGAACATGAAGGGAATGGGCGAGCGGATGACGCCGGCCGACATCAGGAGCTTGTTGACGAGGCCGTTGTTGCCGCCGAACAGCAGCGCCCAGCCGAGCGTGCGCGCCACCACGGAGATCAGCAGCGGCCCGAGAATGACCAGCAGGAAGAAGCTCTTCCAGCGGCCGTCCATGCGGTTGAGGATGTAGGCTTCGGGTGCGCCGAGCAGCGCGGTGAGCAGCGTGGTCAGGATCGCGATCCGAAACGTCCGCCAGAACATCTCGGCGTAATAGGGATCGGTCGCGATCTCGTGCCAGTTCTTCAGGATGAAAACCGGCTCGATTCCCTTGTACTGGCCCCAATCGTGGAACGACAGCATCACGGTCATCGCGAGCGGAATCAGCAGCACGCCGACGAACAGCATCAGGGCGGGCGCCGTCAGCGCCCACGGTGCACGTGCACTGCGCTCCTCGGCGGCCATGCTCATGCGCCGGCCCTCGCACGCACGCTCATGTCTTGGGGATGCCAGGTGAGGCGAACCGCCTCGCCTTCGGCCGGCTGCGCCGTGCCGTCATTCTGGCGGATCACGATCGCCGGGCCGCATTCGCTGTCGCACTGGAACAGCCAGTGATTACCCTGGAAGATGCGGGTGACGATTTTTGCATGGAGGCCGGCATCGCCGAAGCCGATGCGCTCAGGGCGAATGCTGACCGTGACGGGGCCGCTTAGGGCGGCCGGCGCCGGTGCGCTCCAGGAGCCTGCTACGAGTTGCGCCGGCGTCGCGGTCCGGTCGATTGTTCCGGCAAAATCGTTGGTCTTGCCGAGGAACTGCGAGACGAAGGCCGAGGCCGGCTTCTCATAGGTTTCTTGCGGCGTGCCGATCTGCTCGATCTTGCCCTGGCTCATCACCACGATGCGATCCGACAGCGACATCGCCTCGTTCTGGTCGTGGGTGACGAGGATGGTGGTGGTGCCGATGGTGCGCTGGATCTGGCGCAGCTCGATCTGCATCTCCTCGCGCAGCTTGGCGTCGAGATTCGACAGCGGCTCGTCGAGCAGGAGCACGCTCGGCTTGATCACCAGCGCGCGCGCCAGCGCCACGCGCTGCTGCTGGCCGCCGGACATGCGACGCGGATGGCGGTCCTCGAAGCCGGCAAGACCGACCATGGCCAGCGCGGCGCGCACGCGCTCGGCTTTTTCAGCGCGCGCCACGCCACGCATATCGAGGCCGAAGGCGACGTTCTCCGCCGCCGTCATGTGGGGAAACAGCGCGTAGCTCTGGAACACGATGCCGAGGCCGCGCTTGGCCGGATGGATCGCGGTCAGGTCCTTGCCCTCCAGGCGGATCGCGCCGCGTGAGGGATCGAGGAAGCCCGCGATCATCTGCAACGTCGTGGTCTTGCCGCAGCCGGAGGGGCCGAGGAAGGAGATGAACTCCCCCTTCCCCACCGACAGGCTGAAGTCGTCGACCACGGTCTGCGCGCCGAACTGCTTTGCGACCTGGTCGAGTTCGAGATAGGCCATGCGCTGTCTCCGCGAACGCTCAGATCAGCGCTCGACCTCGCGATTCCAGCGCTTGGTCCACTCCTCGCGCTTCTCGTTGATGACGGTCCAGTCCGGATTGTAGAGCTTCGCCGCGCGCTCGCCGATCGGCGCCATCTTGCCGAGCTCGGGCGGGATCACCAGCGATTTCAGCACCGGGCCGTAGCCGTAATCCTTCAGCATCACGAGCTGAATCTTGGGCTCGAGCAGCATCTTGACGAAGCTCGAGGCCAGCGGCGAGGCGTTCGGCTTGCTGATCGGGCACGCCGTCGTCAGCAGCGTCGCCGCGCCTTCCTTGGGATAGACGAAGTCGACGGGG
>Ga0102592_1003785_pt1 | contig 10942 bp, 12 predicted proteins | sample AraplaCol_mMF_r2_FD_76861 | JGI IMG/M metagenome (GOLD analysis project Ga0102592, IMG submission 76861) | Arabidopsis root microbial communities from North Carolina, USA - plate scrape MF_Col_mMF_r2 (SPADES assembly) (version 2) | ecosystem: Host-associated > Plants > Roots > Endosphere... | reverse complement strand
GCGCATCGCCTGCTTGTGCACCTTGGAGACCAGCGGGCATGTGGCGTCGAGATAGAAGAGGTTGCGGGCACTTGCATCCTCCGGCACGGATTTCGGCACGCCATGCGCGGAGAAGACGACCGGCTGAGCGCGGTGCTCTTCCGGGATCTCGTCGAGCTCCTCGACGAAGACGGCGCCCTTGGCTTCCAGGCCTTCGACCACATAGCGATTGTGAACGATCTCGTGGCGGACATAAACGGGCGCACCGTAGGATTTCAGCGCCAGCACGACAATCTGGATGGCACGGTCGACGCCGGCGCAAAAGCCGCGCGGTCCGCAGAGCCTGATCGTCAAGGGAGGTTTCGCCGCAATATTCATGTCTGTTCCGGTTCGTAGGGATAGGGCTGTCTAGCCCAATATAGGCAAGAATTGAAGCGATACTATTGCGCCGGCCCCCGCTTACGGAAGCGAGCGACCACGACGATGATCAAGAGCGTTGCCGCAAGCCCATACCATGTGAAGGCATATTGCAGATGGTTGTTGGGCAGATCGACATCGGTAACCCCGCCAATCGGCAGCCCCTTCGGATTGGGGGTATCGTCCGCATCCACGAAGAACGGAACCACCTCAGCCTTGTCGAGCCCGACGCTGGAGGCCATCACGTCGAGATCCTTCCAGTAGAAGATATTCTTGGTGACGTCATTGTCGGGCACCACCCAGGATGGTTTGCCCGGGAGCTTCGCGCGCGCAAGACCGGTCACCGTCTGCTGATCGGTGAGCTGCCCCTGCATGCGCATTTCCGGTTCCTTGTTGTCGTAAGGAACGAAACCTCTGTTGACGAAGAGAGAGCGGCCATCGGCTAGCTGCAACGGCGTGTAGACATAGAAGCCGGTCTGGCCATGCCAGGTCGCAAAGAAGTGCCGCTCCTTGCTGTTGACGTATTCGCCGCTGACCGTGATGTGGCGATAGTCGATATCCTCGCCCTTCGCGCCCATTCCTTCGATATCGGCAAGCGATGCCGGCGACGCCTGCCGGCGCTCGGTGATGTCGGCCAGCAGCTTTTCCTTCCAGTGCAGCCGTTCGACCTGCCAGGTGCCGAGTGAGAGGAGGATGGCAAGCGCAATGAATACCGCGATGCCGGTGAAGACCGGTCGCTTTCGGCGTGACGCCGAAACATGAAATTCAGTCACGGGAAATGCGCCCTTCACTGGCATTGTGGCGATACTGCATCGCGATCAGGATCCCCTTGCACCAACGCAGGGCAAGCAGGGAGAGAATGACGGTCAGGGGGCCGAACAGCAGAATGTGCAGCCAGATCGGCGGCGCATAGTTGACCTCAAGCCACAACACCGAGCCGATGATGATGAAGCCGACGATCAGAATGACGAACACGGCGGGGCCATCGCCAGCATCGGCAAAGGCGTAGTCCAGACCACAGGCCGAGCAGCGGGGCTTCAGGGCGAGCAGGCCATCAAAGAGCTTCCCCTGGCCGCAGCGCGGGCAGCATCCCCTGATGCCTGTCTTGACCGGATCGACCGGTGGAAAATGCGCGCTGTCCTCGTTCATGCCATCCTTCCAATTGCCTATGGCCAACCTGTGCGTCTGCCTTAACTCACCCATAAAGTATTCGCAGAGGGAAAGGAAATACCTGCGCTCTTTCGCCTCAGCGATTCGCGCCAAACAGAAGAAGAAAACTGATGACATACGACAGCTCGGCAGGACAGATCGTCATTCTGAACGGCGCCCCGCGCAGTGGAAAATCGTCGATCGCCAACGCGATCCAGGAGCACTTCGACGGTCCCTGGATGAACCTCGGCGTCGACACCTACAACGACATGACCCCGGAACGCTATCTGCCGGGCATCGGGCTGCGCCCAGGCGGGGAACGCCCCGACCTCGAGGAAATGGTTCCGTTCTTCTATGCGGCGCTTTACGAGTCGATCGCAATCCATGCCGGGCTCGGCCTCAATGTGGTGGCCGATCTCGGTCATCACGACAGCTACTCTCGGCCGCTCGGTATTCTTTCCGATTGCGCGCGTCGCCTTGAGGGATTGCCGGTGCTTTTCGTCGGCGTCAAATGTCCGATCAAGGTCATCATGAAAAGGCGGAACATTCCTGCGCCCGGACGGCATACGCTTTATGTCCGCGCCGACGAACACGACGCCGTCCCCCATCCCGTCCAGCTCTGGCAGGAGCAAGTGCATATCCCCGGCATCTACGACCTGGAGGTCGATACTTCGATATTGACGCCTTTCGAATGCGCCGAAGCAATCCGGCACCGCCTGGACCTCGGCATTCCGGAACCTTCCGCGTTCGAGCGCATCGCCGCCATGCGGTAATTCCAAAAACAAAAAGGGCGGGTGCCGTGGCACCCGCCCTTTCCAATTCCAGACAGCCCGCTCAGCCTGCCGCCAGCGGCGCGCCCCAGCCGCCCCAGACGTAGATGCAGAAGAACAGGAAGAGCCAGACGACGTCAACGAAGTGCCAGTACCAGGCCGCCGCTTCGAAGCCGAAATGCTGCTTCGGCGTGAAGTCGCCGCGGATCGCGCGCAGCAGGCAGACCAGCAGGAAGATCGTACCGACCAGAACGTGGAAGCCGTGGAAACCGGTCGCCATGAAGAAGGTCGCGCCGTAGATCGAGTTCTTGAAGGCGAACGGAGCGTGCGCGTATTCGTAGGCCTGCACGCTCGAGAATAGGACACCGAGCAGAACGGTCAGCGTCAGGCCCTGGATCAGGCCCCTGCGGTCGTTATGCAGCAGCGCGTGATGCGCCCAGGTGACGGTCGTGCCCGACAGCAGCAGGATGACGGTGTTGTAGATCGGCAGGTGCCAGGGGTCGAGGACTTCGATGCCCTTCGGCGGCCACTGGCCACCGGTGAAGGCAACGCGCGAGGCCTGGATCGCTTCATTCGGGAACAGGCTGGCGTCGAAGTAGGCCCAGAACCAGGCGACGAAGAACATCACTTCGGAAGCGATGAACATGATCATGCCGTAGCGAAGGTGCAGCGAGACGACGCGCGTATGAGCGCCCTCATTCGCTTCCTTCACCGTGTCCGACCACCAGCCGAACATGACGTAGAGGATGAGCGCGAGGCCGATGAAGAACAGCCACGGATGCGCCCATTCGACGCCGAAGAGATGCAGCGAGCCGCCGTTGAGGTAGCGCATGAAGCCAACGCCGCCGAAGGTGATGATCAACGCGCCGATCGAAGCCAGCAGCGGCCACGGGCTCGGATCGATGATGTGGTAGTCGTGATGTTTCTGATGCGCATCAGCCATGTAAGCTATCCCCGGATCTCTTCCTCTCCGCTCCGGCATCGCCGGACACGAACCTCAATCAAAGTTTCTTTTCAAGCTTTACCGTTCCACCCTCATTCGAAGCCACCGGCTTCGGACCCTCTTTAGGGTAGAACGTATAGGACAAGGTAACGGTGTGGATATCCTTCGATTCCACGGCCTTGGTAATGTCAGGGTCAATGTAAAATACGACCGGCATTTCAAGCTTTTCGCCCGGCTTCAACACAGTCTCGTTGAAGCAGAAGCACTGCACCTTGTTGAAATAGACGCCGGCTTCGCCGGGGGTGACGTTGAACACCGCCTGGCCGCGCTGCGGCTCGTTCGACTTGTTCACCGCGGTGAAATTCACCTGAATGGTTTCGCCGATGCGCGGGTTGACCTCGCGCTCGACCGGCTTGAACTCCCAGTCGAGACCCGGCGCAATGTTGGCGTCGAAGGTGACGCGCATCTTGCGGTCGAGAATCACGCTGGAGGCCTGCTCGACGCGCTGTGTCGTGCCGTTGTAACCAGTAAGCTGGCAGAACATCCGATAGAGTGGAACAGCCGCATAGCTCGCCGCGCCCATGCCGACGACGAAGGCAAGGCACATGAAAACGACGGCGCCATTGTTGCGCTGTTTCCTCGGCGTGCTCTGCATTTCGCTCATCTTACATGTGCCCCGATGTGAACTTCACGATCGTGACCGCGTAGAAGAGCACGACAAGGCCGGCCAGAACCAGGCCAAGAGCAACGTTGCGGTTGCGGCGCGACTTGCGTTGCGCTTCCGTAAGCTTGACGACGTCCATCAGAAAATGCCTCCCGCATGCGAAACGAGCACGGCGGCCAGCCGGTCGAACATCAGGGCGGAGAAAATTGCGAAAAGATACAGGATCGAGTAGCCGAAGAGCTTCTTGGCCGGGATCATCTTCTCATCGCCGTCCGGCATCCGCCAGACGGCGATGGAACAGTAGATGAAGATTGCGCCAAGGACTGCGGCAACGAGGCCGTAGCCGAGGCTCGCAAAGCCTAGGACAGTCGGCTGCACGCCGCACACCGCCGTCAGGACGGCATAGGCAACGATCTGATGCTTGGTGGTGCGCTCACCCGAGACATTGGGCAGCATCGGCACTCCGACGGCCTCATAATCCTTCATCTTGAACAGAGCCAGCGCCCAGAAATGGGCCGGCGTCCAGAGGAAGATGATCATGAAGAGCACGAAGCTTTCGATCGTGACGGTACCCGTCACGCAGGCCCAGCCGATCATCGGCGGAAAGGCGCCGGCGGCACCGCCGATAACGATGTTCTGCGGCGTCGAGCGCTTCAGCCACATCGTATAGATCACGGCGTAGAAGAAAATCGTGAAGGCGAGGATCGAGGCTGCGAGCCAATTGACGGCGAGCCCCAGGATAACCACCGAAAAACAGGAAAGCACCAAGCCGAATGCCAGCGCCTCGCGCGGAGCGACACGACCGGCCGGTATCGGACGCTTTGCTGTGCGGGTCATGATCGCATCGATATCGGCGTCGTACCACATGTTGAGCGCGCCTGAAGCGCCTGCGCCAATGGCGATGCACAGGATGGCAATGAGACCGAGAACCGGATTGATGTGCCCCGGTGCCAGAACGAGACCGGCAAATGCCGTGAAGACCACGAGCGACATGACGCGCGGCTTCAGAAGCTCAAAATAATCGCGCGCGCTCGCCTCCGACAGGCGGAACTCGCCGTCGTGTGCAAGAGCTTTGCGATTGCCGATAACTGTCATTCTATTGTCCTGCAAACTTGTAAGCCGACCGCCGCACTGTAACACGCGGCGGTCGCGATTTCTCGCATCTTACTTGATGCGCGGGAGCTGTTCCCACTGGTGATACGGCGGCGGCGAAGACAGCTGCCATTCGAGCGTCGTTGCGCCTTCACCCCACGGATTGTCACCGGCAACGCGCTTCCTGGCGAAGGCTTCGAAGACACCGACGAGGAAGATCAGCACGCCGACGGCCGAGATGTAGGAACCGATCGAGGAAACATAGTTCCAGCCGGCAAACGCATCCGGGTAGTCGATGTAGCGGCGCGGCATGCCCGCGAGGCCAAGGAAGTGCTGCGGGAAGAACACCAGGTTGACGCCGATGAACATGACCCAGAAGTGCAGCGTGCCAATGAACTCGTTGTACATGTAGCCGGTCATCTTCGGGAACCAGTAGTACCAGGCAGCGAAGATGGCGAAGACGGCGCCAAGCGACAGAACGTAGTGGAAGTGAGCCACGACGTAATAGGTGTCATGCAGCGAGCGGTCGAGACCGGCATTGGCGAGCTGGACGCCCGTCACGCCGCCGACGGTGAACAGGAAGATGAAGCCGATCGCCCAGACCATCGGCGTGCGGAAGCTGATCGAGCCACCCCACATCGTCGCGATCCAGGAGAAGATCTTCACGCCCGTCGGAACGGCGATGACCATCGTTGCGAACACGAAGTAGCGCTGCGCGTCGAGCGACAGGCCGACCGTGTACATGTGGTGCGCCCAGACGACGAAGCCGACGGCGCCGATCGCGACCATGGCGTAGGCCATGCCGAGGTAGCCGAAGATCGGCTTGCGCGAGAAGGTCGAGATGATGTGGCTGACGATGCCGAAGCCGGGCAGGATCAGGATGTATACTTCGGGGTGACCGAAGAACCAGAACAGGTGCTGGTAGAGGATAGGGTCGCCACCGCCTTCCGGCACGAAGAAGGACGTACCGAAATTGCGGTCGGTCAGCATCATGGTGATGGCGCCGGCAAGAACCGGGAGCGACAGCAGAAGCAGGAAGGCGGTGATCAGAACCGACCAGGCAAAGAGCGGCATCTTGTGAAGCGTCATGCCCGGAGCGCGCATGTTCAGGATCGTGGTGATGAAGTTAATCGCACCGAGGATCGAGGACGCACCGGCAATGTGGAGCGCGAAGATCGCAAGGTCGACAGCCGGACCCGGCGTGCCGGAGCTCGACAGCGGCGGATACATCGTCCAGCCGCCGCCTGCGCCGTAAGCGCCCGCCGGACCTTCGACGAACATCGACATGACCAGCAGAAGGAAGGCCGGAACGATCAGCCAGAAGGAGATGTTGTTCAAACGCGGGAACGCCATGTCAGGCGCACCGATCATGATCGGCACCATCCAGTTGGCGAAGCCACCGATCATCGCCGGCATGACCATGAAGAAGATCATGATCAGCGCGTGCGCTGTGGTGAACATGTTGAACATCTGCTTGGCGCCGTCGATGGCGGCGTCGCCTTCATAGCCGTAAACCATCGATGCCAGACCGTGGAAGATCTGGATGCCCGGCTCCTGCAGCTCCATGCGCATGGCAACGGAGAGCGCGCCGCCGACGATGCCGGCCATGATCGCGAAGATCAGGTAAAGCGTGCCGATGTCCTTGTGGTTCGTCGAAAAGAACCAGCGATTGATGAAGCTCGGCTTGTGCGAGTGATCGTGATGGTCGTCATGGGCGTGTGCGCCATGACCGTGATCATGCGAATGATCGTGTGCGGAAGGTCCAGCCATGTCCCGTTCCCTCTTCCCTTACTGTGCGACGTTTTCGGCAACGTCGACGGTCTTTGCGGGACCATCGGTTGCGGCCATGAGTGTCTTGTACGCCCCAGGCAGATCAGTAGCAGCACCGGCGAGCCACTGCTTGTACTTGTCCTCGGAAACGACGTGGATAGCGATCGGCATGAACGCATGGTCCTTGCCGCAGAGTTCGGAGCACTGGCCGTAGAACAGGCCTTCCCGCTCTGCACGGAACCAGGTCTCGTTCAGACGGCCCGGAACGGCGTCGATCTTGATGCCGAAGGACGGCATTGCAAAAGCGTGAATGACGTCGGTCGGGGCAGCGGTCACGAGAACGCGGACGGTCTTGTTGACGGGCAGAACAAGCTCATTGTCGACCGTCAACAAGCGCGGATAAATCGTCTTGTCTTCCTTGCCGGCGGCTGCACGGTCCTGATCCTTCAGCAAGAAGGAATCGAAGGCGAGCGGGTTTTCCCCCGAGCCTTCATATTCATAGTTCCACTGCCACTGGGTGGCCGTCGCCTTGATGGTGACATCCGGATTTTCCGGCAAAGTCAGCTGGGCGGTCAAAAGGTTGAACGAAGGCACCGCGAGGAAAAGAAGCACGAGGACCGGTCCCACAGTCCATGCAACTTCGATCAGCGTATTGTGGCTCGTTTTGGAAGGCACCGGATTGGCGCCGGCGCGGAACTTCAGACAGACGACAATAAGAAGGACCAACACGAAAAGCGTGATCGGAACGATAAACCACAGGGTATATTGCTCAAACCAATGAATGTCTCGCATGATCGGCGTGGCTGCCGGCTGCAATGTTGCCTGCCACGGCTGCGGCTGGTCGGCATAACTGCCGGAAGCAAAAAGCAGACAGACCAGCGCGGTCAGAGCTGCAGAAGCCTTCTTAATCACCTTAATATCTCCCTCGAGCGCTGGTCCGTGCAAAATCGCGCACAGAATCCTTGCCATCTCAGCGCTTCAAACCACAGTTTGTCATTGATCGCAACCGCCCAAAGCGTTTGTTCGTGCGGCATTTTCGCATTCAAACAGCTTGATCCAAGCATAAAGAAACATTCCATCTTTTCGCTATCACCGACGAAATAAAGCTTGTGCGGCGCGCGACTACGCCAACATTCTCGGATAAACGTCCCATTTCCGCCGTAGTCCCCGGCTTTTCAGCGGGTGGGGCTTTTCATTTTTGGTGGCGCGCCCCAATTTAGCGGCACTGATTCGAATTGCAGAGGTTTTCATGGGTTTCCGTTCCCTCGCACGGCCGTTCGTGCTGACAGCGTGCATTGCGGCCGCAGCGACTGCTCCCGCTTTCGCCCAGCAGCAGCCCGCGCCGGCACAGCCCGCGCCCCAAGCTCCCGCCACGCAGGCAACGCCCGGCCAGACGCAGCCGCAGGCACCCGGCACCGTAAAGTCGAACCACGGCGCATGGTCGGTCGTCTGCGACAAGCCGGCCGGCGCCTCGACCGAGCAGTGCGCCTTGATGCAGAACGTCATAGCCGAGGATCGGCCTGAGGTCGGTCTCTCCGTCGTGGTGCTGAAGACCGCCGACCGCAAGTCAAAGATCCTGCGCGTCCTCGCCCCGCTCGGCGTCCTGTTGCCGAACGGCCTCGGCCTCAATGTCGACGGCAAGGATATCGGCCGCGCCTATTTCGTCCGTTGCTTCGCCGATGGCTGCTACGCTGAGGTCGTTCTCGAAGACGAGCTGCTGAAGACCTTCCGCAGTGGCGCGAGCGCCACCTTCATCGTCTTCCAGACGCCGGAAGAAGGGATCGGCATTCCTGTCGACCTCAAGGGTTTCGCCGAAGGCTACGACGCCCTCCCCTGATCGTCTCGCCTTCGGGGCTTGCTCGAACCGTCCACCGAACCTACATCGGCTGATAGCATTCCTGCTTCAGCGGAGCATAAAGATATGAATACGGATCTCCTCACGCTTTTCGATGCCGACGAAGCGAAGATGCGCTCGCTCGTTGCCGAAGCGCTTTCCGGCGCTGATGACGGGGAGCTTTACATCGAACATTCCCAGGCGGAATCGCTGATGTTCGATAACGGACGCCTCAAGGGCGGCAGCTTCAACACCGAGCAGGGCTTTGGCCTGCGCGCAGTTGCCGGCGAAGCGGTCGGCTATGCGCATGCGGGCGACCTCTCAGTCGCGGCCCTGAAACGCGCAGCCGATGCGGTTGGCGCCGTCACCCGCGGTCATGCGGGCAGCTATGCGGCGGCTCCCCAGCGGACCAACAAGAAGCTCTATTCCGACGAGAACCCGATCGGCACTCCGACCTTCGAAGAGAAGGTCAAGGTGCTGCAGGACATCGACGCCTATCTGCGCGGCAAGGACGCCAAGGTGCGCCAGGTGACCGCATCGATCGCTGCCAGCTGGCAGGTTGTCGATATTTTGCGCGCCGATGGTCACCGCGTTCGCGATATCCGGCCGATGACGCGTATCAACATCTCGGTCATTGCAGGCGAAGGCGATCGCCAGGAGAGTGGTTCCTACGGCAGCGGCGGCCGCATCGGCTTTGGCGATTTCATCGCCGAGGAAAACTGGCAGTACGGCGCCGACGAAGCCTTGCGGCAAGCGCTGGTGAACCTGGAGGCGATCGAGGCGCCCGCCGGCACCATGGACGTCGTGCTTGGTTCCGGCTGGCCGGGTGTCATGCTGCACGAAGCGGTAGGCCACGGTCTCGAAGGCGATTTCAACCGGAAAAAGACGTCGGCCTTTGCCGGCCTTCTCGGCCAGATGGTTGCGGCACCCGGCGTGACCGTCGTTGACGACGGCACGATCGACAACCGCCGCGGCTCGATCACCATCGATGACGAGGGTACGCCATCCGGCTACAACGTGCTGATCGAAAACGGCAAGTTGGTCGGGTACATGCAGGACCGGCAGAACGCCCGCCTCATGGGCATGACACCGACCGGCAACGGCCGTCGGCAGGGCTATGCACACGTGCCAATGCCCCGCATGACCAACACCTACATGCTGGGCGGCGACAAGACGCCGGAGGAAATCATCTCCTCCGTCAAGAAGGGCATTTACGCCGTTTCGTTCGGCGGCGGCCAGGTGGATATCACATCGGGCAAGTTTGTGTTCGGCTGCACGGAGGCCTACCTGATCGACAACGGCAAGATTGGTGCGCCGATTAAAGGCGCGATGCTGATCGGCAACGGGCCGGACGCCATGAAGCGTGTTTCGATGGTCGGCAATGACATGAAGCTCGACACCGGCATCGGCAATTGCGGCAAGGCCGGGCAATGGGTTCCGGTGGGTGTCGGCCAGCCGCACCTCAGGATGGATCAGATCACCGTCGGCGGCACGAAAGCCTAGTCTAGAACGAGCAGCGGCGATGAGCGAAATCGAAATCAGACCCTTCGCTGCTGGCGATAGCAATGGCGTTTTCTCGGTAATCCTGCCGATTCAGCGCGAGGAATTCGGCTTCTCCATCACGGCTGACGACCAACCGGATCTCGCTGTGATTCCCGATTTCTATCAGTCGGGAAAGGGACAGTTCTGGGTCGCAGCGCGCGGCGGCAAGGTTGTCGGCACGATTGGGCTGAAGGACATCGGCAACGGTCAGACAGCGCTGCGCAAGATGTTCGTTGCGGCCGATGTGCGCGGCCGCGAGCATGGCGTCGCGGCCCGGCTCCTTGCGGAACTGGTGGCGCATGCCGAGGTTCAGCAGGTCAAGGACATCTTCCTTGGAACGACGGACAAATTCCTCGCCGCGCACCGCTTTTATGAGAAGAACGGCTTCATCGAGATTTCGAAAGGCGAACTTCCGCGATCGTTTCCGCTGATGGCCCTGGACACGAAATTCTATCGGCGCAGGATCACTGCGGCCTAGCGCTGCTCCGGCTGGAAGAGCCATTTGCGCTTGATTGCCGCTGGGAGATCCAGATCGTTCCTGTGCGCGAAAAGAAGGATGTGGCCGAGGACATCGGCCGCCTCGTCGGCAAGGTCCAGCCGCAGTTCCTCATCCGACCTGCCCTTCTTGCGCCCTCTCCCGCTGACACGGTTCCAAGCCTGGGTAAGCTCGCCGATTTCCTCCTGAAGCTTCAGCAGAAACCAGTCGGCGTCGCGCTCGATACCGTTGGCATCGGCATAGTTCCGCGACGCGCGCTCGAACTTTTCGGCGAGATCACTCAGCA
>Ga0102592_1003772_pt1 | contig 10991 bp, 12 predicted proteins | sample AraplaCol_mMF_r2_FD_76861 | JGI IMG/M metagenome (GOLD analysis project Ga0102592, IMG submission 76861) | Arabidopsis root microbial communities from North Carolina, USA - plate scrape MF_Col_mMF_r2 (SPADES assembly) (version 2) | ecosystem: Host-associated > Plants > Roots > Endosphere... | reverse complement strand
AGCACGCGGCGGATGTTGACGACGACATTGGCGAACTGCGCCTCGAAGCCGTCGGGCAGCGCGCCATGGGCATCGAAGCTGGGAATGCCGGAGACGAACAGCAGGTCGCCGACGCGGGTCGCAAAGGACAGCGGCGGCGCCTTGACGTGCGGCGGGGGTGCAAAGTGCTGGATCGGCATGGCATCACCTCTCGGCCTGTCGGAAGCGTGAGCCTAGCGGGATGCGGGGCAGTTGCAATCGGGTCGGGAAGAAGGAGCCAAACAAAAGTTGCGAAAACAACCCCATGCACAGTAGGCGGTGCGCGGAAATCATTGGAGAATTCCAGATTCTGAAAAAGAGAAACGTTCGCTTGTGCCGTCGGGCAAAACAGGGGCAGAATGGGATGATGGGAATGGTGGAGGTGGGTACCAAACTCCGCCGTCATGCCCGGGCTTGTCCCGGGCATCCACGTTCTCGGTGCCGCGTGGAAGACGTGGATGGCCGGGTCAAGCCCGGCCACGACGCCGTGGCGGCACGGTGCCTGCAACGCGATCTCGCATGTGACCGCCTTGCGTTGTCTCGCCTGCATCGCCCCCATCATGTTGCCGCCGCGATCGATCGGATAGATTCATCGCGTCTGATTCGTTTCCTCCCCCAAGAAATAGCCCCCGGAGACCCCCATGAAGATCGCTCACCACCTTCGCGCCGCGCTGGTCGCCATTGCCGCACTCGCCGGCCTCTCGACCTCGGCGCTGGCCGACGGCGGCACCGTGGTGCTGACGATCTACAAGGCGGGCTGGATCATCGGCGGCTCGGGCGGCTCGGGCGTGCTGAACTTCCGCGGCCGTTCCTACGGCCTTTCCACCGGCGGGCTCGACTACGGCCTCGTGTTCGGCGGCTCCAAGACCGTGCTGCGCGGCCGCGTCTCCAACATCAACCGTCCCTCCGACGTTGCCGGCGTCTACGGCGCCGCCGGTGCGGGCCTCGCCGTCGGCCGCGGCGCCCGCGCCATCGTGCTCACCAACCAGAAGGGCGCGGTGCTGGAGCTGACGGGAACGCAGGTCGGCCTGATGGCGAACGCCGATCTCAGCGGCCTCGCGATCACGATGCGGTAGGGGCGGTGCCGTAGGGTGGGTTAGCCTTGCGGATGCGCGAAGCGCATCGGCAGGGCGTAACCCACCTCATTCGTTTCCGCGGTGACAGAAGTGGTGGGTTACGCTGCGGGACTGCGCTTCGCGCAACCCGGAGCTAACCCACCCTACGAACTCACCATCGCATGAATCCGCTCGCAATGCGCAACGAGGTTCGCGTGCGCATCGACGAAGGCCTTCAGCGGCGTCGGGATCGGAAAATAATAGATGTTGGCGACGAAGCCGTAGATGCCGGCGTCAACGCTGGTCGGCGCCGCGCCATGGACGAAGCCTGCGGCCGGCACGATCTCCGCCAGCACCTCCAGATCGGCAAGCCCCCGCGCGTAGGCCTGCTCGGGCGTGTAGCGGCCGATGCCCTGGTAGTGATAGCGCTGCGCGTTATACGCCTTCGCCTTCTCGAACCCTTCGGCGCTGACCTGCGGATGCTGCGCGATAAAACCGTCGCGGAACGCCGGATAGAAGCGCTCGTCCTTCCAGCGCGAATACGACATCACCCAGTAGAGATCGTCGAGCATGCGCGTGACGAGATGATTGGTGCGCCGCTGCTCGGCTGACAGCGCCGCATCGATGGTCAGGCGATATTTGGCGATGACATGCGCGATGATGGTTTCGCTGTCGCCGATGGTCTCGCCATCGTCGACGACATAAGGCAGCTGCCCGCGCGGCGCTGTGGAGGCATCGAAAATGTGCTCGTGCACGAACGGCACGCAAGCGAGCTTGAGGAAGGCGTAGACCTTGAGGCCGTAGCCGTTGTTGTCGGCGACGCCGAACAGTTGCGGGTAGGAGTAGAGGGTCAGCATGGGCGGGCTCCTCCGGGTGCGCGGAGACCAGCATGCAGGGGTGTGGTGGCGGACGCAATGGGGAGAGAGCCAAGCAGGTGCCTCGTTCGCAGCTCTCGTAGGGTGGGTTAGCCGTTCACAAACTCGGTCCCTCAACACAATCCGGCGCGCGGCGTAACCCACCACTTCAGCATCCGCGGTGGCAGAAGCGGTGGGTTACGCCGCGCGGCCTGCGCTTCGCTTGGCCGGCAGCTAACCCACCCTACGAACGCGACGCCGCGTTGAACACCGCCAGCTGCGCCTCGAACGCGCAACGAAACGCCGGCCGCGCCTCGCCGCGTGCGACATAGGCGGCGATCTCAGGGTATTCGTCCAGCAGGCCCGAATTGTTCAGCCGGCGCAGCACCGTCACCATCATGAGATCGCCGGCGCTGAACGCGCCGTCGAGCCATTCGGCTTCGCCGAGGCGGCGGGACAATTCGCCGAGCCTGGTGCGGACGCGCTCCCGCAGCATCGGCAGCCGCTCCGCGTACCAGCTCCTGTCGCGCTCGAACAGCATGGCCATGCCGAGCTCGACGATCGGCGGCTCCAGCGTGTTCAGCGCCGCGAACATCCAGGCGATCGCGCGGCTCCTGGCGTTGGCATCCGTCGGCAGTAGCCCGGCATGACGCTCGGCGATATGCAGCACGATCGCGCCGGTCTCGAACAGCGCGAAATCGCCGTCCTCATAGGTCGGAATCTGCCCGAACGGATGCAGCGCCAGATGCGCCGGCTGCTTCATTGCCGCGAACGAGACGAGGCGGACGTCATAGGGCAGCCCGACCTCCTCCAGCGCCCAGCGAACGCGCATGTCCCGCGCCTGCCCGCGGCCGCGGTCGGGGGAGTTCTCGAAGGCGGTGATGGTGGGCATGGGCGGGCTCCGGGCTGGTTGGGGGCTTTGGTCCAGAGGACGAACGGTGGGGGCGGGTTCCGACAGGCTATCCGGTCTTCCAATGCGTAGGATGGGTAGAGCGAAGCGAAACCCATCGCCTCGTCACAGCGCCATTGAACCGCGACACCTTGGTTTCGGCCCGGTTGATGGGTTTCGCTGCGCTCTACCCATCCTACGGCTAGGCGAAAAAATCCGCTTCTCCTTGTCGGAACGCCGCTCCCGGCCGCGTCCTTGGAGTAGCCGCCTGCCCAAGTCGAAAGGAGCCCCATTCATGACCTCGATCACGCCGTTCCTCTGGTTCGACAACAACGTCCCGGAAGCCGTCGCGTTCTACAAGTCGGTGTTTCCCAACGCAGAAGTCGAGACCGTCAGCGACTTCATGGCGGTGTTCAAGCTCGAAGGCCAGCGCTTCCACGCGCTCAACGGCGGGCCGCAATACCGCTTCAACGAGGCGGTGTCGTTCTTCATCAGCGTCGAGACGCAAGGCGAGGTCGATTACTTTTGGAGCCGGTTGATTGCCGACGGCGGCGAAGAGTCGCGATGCGGCTGGCTCAAGGACAAGTTCGGCTTGTCCTGGCAAGTGATCCCGTCCGCGCTCGGCCGCTACCTCGGCGATCCCGATCGGACGAAGGCGAACCGTGTCATGCAGGCGATGATGGGGATGCGGAAGATCGTGATCGCGGAGCTCGACAAGGCGTATGCGGGGTGAGGGGGGCCACCCTACGAGGGTTCGTGTTTGAGCAGGATCGCGAACTGCACCCACAGTGTCGTCCTGGCGAAAGCCAGGACCCATACCGCGTGATCTATCGATTGCGATTGGTCGCAGTACCGGACCACGGGTCTTCGCCAAACCTCTCCCTGGGGTAATGGGTCCTGGCTTTCGCCAGGACGACGACTGAGTTTGCGGCACCAGCGCCACCCTACGCTACGCAGCAATCCACCTAGCCAACTCCCGCCACGGCTCCAGCGTCCAACTCCCCGACGCCGCACCGGACGGCGAGGGCAGCACGAAAATCTCCGGCCAGTCTCCATCGCGCACCTGCCGCCCCAGCGCAATCGCAGCTGACGGCCTGCCGTAAAACAAGCTCGCCGCCTTCTTGCTCGTGAACGCAATCGTCCGCGGCCGGTACTTCTCCATCTTCACCCCGAACCCCGGCACGTCGATCGTCTCCGCCGCGATCTGGTGATCCATCCCGGCGCCCGTCTTGGAGAGATCGGTGAAGCCGATCCCGAGCGCGATCAGCTCTGCGAACTCGCCCGGCTGATACCGTCGCGGCGTGATCCCGGCCTCATGGATCGCGCGCCAGAAGCGGTTGCCGGGATGAGCGTAGTAGTGCCCGAGTTCGGCCGAGCGCGTCGAGGCAGCGGTGCCGACGAAGACGAGGCGGAGGTCGGGACGGAGCTGGTCGGGGAGGCGGTGGAGGGAAGTCTTAGACAAAACGTCAGCTATTCGACCTAATGGGCTTGCTGAGCTGCTCGGGCTCATTTGAAATTTGCTAGATATGAAATCGCGTTTCGCTTCTTCTGGCGGATCTCTGCGATCGACTCAACGAGTGTTTGAACCAATTTCGGAGATTCCTTCACCAAGCCAGCGGCAGCTCCAATTAGGGCTAGTTCCCATGTCGTTGCGTTTGGTATTAATTGGCCGATAATTCCAGCTGCACCGCCGCCGACAACGCCAGATCTTCCAATTTCGGAAAGTCTAACTGCGACTGCTCCAAACATTTTATCCCAGATTCTCTGAGCTTCATCATCAAGGACCGCGAGGTCGTGATTGAGTTTTCCCAGAACGTACTTATCTAATTCGTCCTTCAGGGCGTTATCCCAAGGATTGTCCTTTGCGAGCGCTGTTAATTCCATCAAATCGTTTGAGATGTACTTCTTTCGAGACGAGTCCATCGAGTTTCTATAGCGAAGGATGTCCTTCGCGCTCTTCACGCGAATCGCCTCAGAAGAAAATGCGGCGTTAGCGATTTTGAAAGTCACTTCTCCGAACCGCCCGGCGAAATTGTCTGGCGACACGATTCGCTGATCAAGCTTCTGTACAACCTCGAGGCCCTTTAGGAACTGGCTATATCGATATTTGATTTCTTCGCGATGACGTGCGTTTAGGAAGACGGGGCAATGGCCACGCTTGTACGATAAGTAGAGCATGTCACTAAGCTGAAGCGAGTCGGTGATTGCCGGCGGTTCCTCAAATGTGAAGAGTGTGAATTCTTCTTTTGGGTCTTTGGTGTTGGCCATCGTTATGGCCGCGAGGTTCTTTAATATATCAAAGTCTGCGGGCTTGGATTCACTAAGTCGAATAAACTCGCTGTCTGATGCGTCCATCGATGCGATCAGGCTCTTGAGTTCGGTAAAGTGATCCGCTCCCGCCAGCTTTTCATCTTCGGGGCCCTTGAAGGAGTCGCTGAGAACGCCGGCTTCTTCGAACGCAGAAACTGTGTCCTGAAGTTGTGGGGATAGGTTCCCGAGCGTAGTTTGGAAAAGTTTGGTGGAGTCCCGAAAGTAATTGAACCCTGAGACGTCAAGCGTTCCGTCTGGTTGCTTTCGGACGAAGCTGAATTGATCCAAAGATCTGCCTGGCTCCAGACTTTCCTTTATTATGGGAGTCATCTCCGGCAGAATATATTCAATATGGTCAAAGAAGAGGACCATGCGTTTTAACTGATCTATAGTGTGAGTATCATCTTCAAGTTTGATGAGCGCGGTTAAGCCTCTAGTTTTGGTCATGTGCTTGGCTGATCAGTTGGATGGTTCGCAAATAGCGCACGGCGGACAAGGTCTAGGAGAGCGCGCCGCGCTGACAAATGGCTTTGGCCTGCCGCTTTACTTGTTGCCCAGAAGCTTCTGCCGTCGCGAGCGCCTTGTGCAATCAATAAGACACGGCATAATTTGCTGGTGGATTAACTTTTGCGAGTACTATTATAGGTGGTATTTTCGTCTCTCTCAAGAGAGGGGCGGGCTGCCCAGCCCGGCCCTCTCTTCGAAAGTATCAGGAGGTGACTAAACCCCTCACAACACCCGATTGCTCTCCTTCACCTTCTCCGCATCCAGATACAAGCTCTCGCCCATCTCCTTGAACTTCGCGCTCATCTGCTTCATGCCGTCCTCGGCCGTGCCGCTGATCGACATGCCCACGCTGTTCGGATCGTTCAGCGTCGCCGCATAATCCCGCACGTCCTGGGTGATCTTCATCGAGCAGAATTTCGGGCCGCACATCGAGCAGAAATGGGCGACCTTGTGGGCTTCCTTCGGCAGGGTCTCGTCGTGGAAGTTCTTCGCGGTATCCGGGTCGAGGCCGAGGTTGAACTGGTCGCTCCAGCGGAAGTCGAAACGGGCGCGGGAGAGGGCATCGTCGCGCAGTTGCGCGGCGGGGTGGCCCTTGGCGAGGTCAGAGGCGTGGGCGGCGATCTTGTAGGTGATGACGCCGGTCTTGACGTCGTTGCGATCGGGCAGGCCGAGATGCTCCTTCGGCGTGACGTAGCAGAGCATGGCGCAGCCGAACCAGCCGATCATGGCGGCGCCGATGCCCGAGGTGATGTGGTCGTAGCCCGGCGCGATGTCGGTGGTCAGCGGTCCAAGCGTGTAGAACGGCGCCTCGCCGCATTCCTTGAGCTGCTTGTCCATGTTGATCTTGATCTTGTGCATCGGCACGTGGCCGGGGCCTTCGATCATGACCTGGCAGCCCTTGTCCCACGCAATCTTGGTCAGTTCGCCGAGCGTTTCGAGCTCGGCAAACTGTGCGCGATCATTCGCGTCGGCGATCGAGCCCGGGCGCAGGCCGTCGCCGAGCGAGAACGAGACGTCATACTTGCGCATGAGGTCGCAGATCTCGTCGAAATGCGTGTAGAGGAAGCTTTCCTTGTGATGCGCGAGGCACCACTTCGCCATGATCGAGCCGCCGCGCGAGACGATGCCGGTGACACGGTTGGCGGTGAGGTGGATGTATTGCAGGCGCACGCCGGCGTGGATGGTGAAGTAGTCAACGCCCTGCTCGCACTGCTCGATCAGCGTGTCCTTGTAGAGCTCCCAGGTGAGCGCCACCGGATCGCCGTTGCACTTCTCCAGCGCCTGGTAGATCGGCACGGTGCCGATCGGCACCGGCGAGTTGCGCAGGATCCACTCACGCGTGGTGTGGATGTTGCGGCCCGTCGAGAGGTCCATCACGGTGTCGGCGCCCCAGCGGATCGCCCACACCATCTTCTCGACCTCTTCCTCGACCGACGAGGTCACCGCCGAGTTGCCGATATTGGCGTTGATCTTGGTCAGGAAGTTGCGGCCGATGATCATCGGCTCGAGCTCGGAGTGGTTGATGTTGGAGGGGATGATGGCGCGGCCGCGCGCGATCTCGTCGCGCACGAATTCCGGCGTGATGAAGGCGGGCACCGAGGCACCGAAGCTCTCGCCGTCGGCAAGGGCGGCTTCCGCGCGCTCGAGCTGCTGCTTGCGGCCGAGGTTTTCGCGCGCGGCGACGTAGATCATCTCCTTGGTGACGATGCCGGCGCGGGCGAATTCGAGCTGGGTGATCTTGTGGCCGTCGAGACCGCGTAGCGGCTTGTGATAGGCGCTGAACGCGCGCGCGGCCTTGTCGGTGGAGACGCTGCCGTTGTCCTCCGGCTTGATCTGGCGGCCGTCGTATTCCTCGACGCCGCCGCGCTCCAGCACCCATTGCTTGCGGCTGCGGGCAAGACCGGCGTTGACGTCGATGGTGACGGACGGGTCGGTATAGGGACCCGAGGTGTCGTAGACCGGCAGGTTCGGCTCGCCGGCGCCTTCGGAGAGGATGATCTCGCGCAGCGGCACGCGCAAGTCGGGCGCGGCATCGGGGGACGCAAAGATTTTTCGCGAAGAAGGCAGCGGGCCGGTGGTGACGGCGGGGACGGTCTTGTCGGGGTTGGAGCGGATGTTCATGGGATCCTCCGGTTTAATTGGTATGCATGCTGTTGCTCTCGTCATCCTGAGGTGCGCGCCCTTGCGCGCCTCGAAGGATGAACGAGCCGGGCCGTCGCCCTTCGAGGGCCGCTGAAGAAGCGGCCACCTCAGGGTGACGGAACGAAAGGTGTAGCTCCGTCATTGCGAGCCACCGGGTCCGCGCGAAGCGCGGCCCGATGACAGGCTCCGCGAAGCAATCCAGAAATGCTTCCGTGGAAGCAGTCTGGATTGCTTCGTCGCAAGGGCTCCTCGCAATGACGAGGGGAGAGAGCGTGCGCATCACGCCGCCTCCTTCAAACCGAGCCATTGCCGCACGCGGGCGTCGGGATCGGCGTTCTGGGTGACGTCGGACACCACGGCGATCGAATCCGCGCCCGCGGCGAAGATCTCCGCGGCGTGCTCGAACTTGATGCCGCCGATCGCGACCAGCGGGATGGTGCCGATGCGCTTCTTCCATTCCGTGATCTTCGGGATGCCTTGCGGCTCGAAGCGCATCGATTTCAGCGTGGTGAAGAAGATCGGGCCGAGCGCGACGTAGTCGGGCTTTGCGGCGAGCGCGGTTTCGAGCTCCGCGTCGTCATGCGTGGAAACGCCGAGCGAGAGGCCGGCCTCGCGGATCGCGTTGAGGTCCGCGTCCGCCAGATCCTCCTGGCCAAGATGCAAATATTTCGCACCGGCGACGATCGCCGCGCGCCAATAGTCGTTCACGACCAACTTGGCCTGCGTCCCGTTCGTGATGGCGAGCGCGTCGGTGACAATCTGCAGCGCGTCGGCGTCGTTGAGTTCTTTCGTGCGCAGCTGAATTGTGCCGACGCCGAGCTTGGTCAGGCGTTCGACCCATTTGAGGCTGTCGACGACGGGATAGAAGCGATCAGGATACGGCATGCCAGAACGGGGTCCCAACGACAGGGGTGGAGGGGGAGGCGAAGTCGCGGGCGTTCATCAGCCCGGCTTCGTAAGCGGTGCGGCCGGCCTCGATCCCGAGGCGGAAGGCGTTGGCCATCGCGACGGGATCGGCGGCTTTTGCAATGGCGGTGTTGAGCAGCACGGCGTCGTAGCCGAGCTCGAGCGCCTGCGCGGCGTGCGAGGGCGCGCCGATGCCGGCGTCGACCACCAGCGTGATGTCGGGAAGGCGCTCGCGCATCAGCTTGAGCGCGTCGCGGTTGGTGATGCCCTTGGCGCTGCCGATGGGCGCGGCCCACGGCATCACCACCTTGCAGCCGGCATCGACCAGGCGGTTGGCGACCGAGAGGTCCTCGGTGCAATAGGGGAATACTTCGAAGCCGTCTTTGATCAGGATGGTGGCGGCTTCGACCAGGCCGACCACGTCGGGCTGCAGCGTGTCGTTGTCGGCGATGACCTCGAGCTTGATCCAGGACGTAGCAAACAATTCGCGCGCGAGTTTTGCGGTGGTCACCGCCTCGCGCACGGTGCGGCAGCCGGCGGTGTTCGGCAGCACGGTGACGTCGAGCTCGCGGATCAGCTTCCAGAACGCATCGCCGGACTTGCCGCCGGCGGATTCGCGCCGCAGCGACACCGTGACGATGTTGGAGCCGGAGGCGCGGATCGCGTCCTGCATGATCGCGGGCGAAGGATAGAGCGCGCTGCCGATCAGCAGGCGCGAGGCGAGGGTCTTGCCGTAGAAGGTCACCATGTCGAAGGTGTCTCCGCATTGGCTCCCTCTCCCCGCTTGCGGGGAGAGGGTTGGGGTGAGGGGGGCTCTCCGCAGGGACGGTGAGAGATGGACTCGCGGAGAGTCCCCCTCACCCGGAATTTGCTGCGCAAATTCCGGCCTCTCCCCGCAGGCGGGGAGAGGCGAAGGAAGGCGGCGGCATTCAGCATCACCTCACCCTCCCTGCCGCGGCGTGATGATCTCGATCTCGTCGCCGGCCTTCAGGCTGGTCTCGGCCCAGCGGCTCTTCGGCACGACGTCGTAGTTCAGCGCGATGGCGAAATGGGTGCCCTCGTAGTCGAGCTCGGACAGCAGCGCGCCGACGCTTGCCGAAGTCACCTCGCGCTGCTCGCCGTTGACGATCACAAGCATCGCATCACCTCGTTGTCGATCTGGCCGCGCTCGACATAGGCGAGTGTCAGCTCGGCGAGCGCGGGGGCGATCAGGAAGCCGTGGCGATAGAGGCCGTTGACGGTGATCCTGCGCCCGCGAATGCCGATGCGAGGCAGATTGTCGGGAAAAGCGGGCCGCAGCCCGGAGCCGAATTCGACGATGCGGGCTTCGCCGAACGCGGGGTGCACGGTGTAGGCGGCGCCGAGCAGCTCCAGCGCGGAGCGGACGCTGACGCCGGTGTCCTCGGTCTCGATCGAGGTCGCGCCCAGCATGAACAGATTGTCCTCGCGCGGGATCACGTAGAGCGGCCAGCGCGGATGCATCAGCCGCACCGGGCGCGCCAGCTGCACCTCGGCGGTTTCGATCAGGATCATCTCGCCCTTGACGCCGCGAAGCTCCGGCTGCTCGTCGCGGGCACCGAGGCCGCGGCAGTCGATCACGATGCCGTCGAGATCATTTGCGGTGACGTCGCTGCAGAACTTGATGGTGCCGCCGGCGGCGCGGATGCGCTCGTGCAGCTTGGGCAGCACGCGGCGCGGCTCGACATGGCCCTCGGCCGGGAAGAACAGCGCATCGCGGAAGCGGCCCTCCAGCGACGGCTCGAGCGCGGCGAGGCCGGCGGCGTCGAGCCGGCGGTGGTCCTCGGTCATGCGCGCAAAACGCTCGAAGTCGTTGCGCTCGCGCGGATGGGCGACGACGAGCGAGCCGTTGAACGGCGTGTCGGGCAGCTCGCGCCGCCAGACCTCGAGCGAGCGCAGGCCGAGGCGGCTGATGATGGGTTCGGCGACCTCAGCCTCGCAATAGGGCGCGAGCATGCCGCCGGCCCAATGGCTGGTGGCGTCCGTCATCGCCTCGTCGCCGCGCTCGTGCAAGGTCACGGCATGGCCGGCCTGCGCGAACAGCAAAGCCTGCCAGGCGCCCGCAATGCCTGCGCCGATGATGGATACCGGTGAATCCGGTCGCTTGGTCGTTTGCAACATCCCTGTCCCTTCGCCGGCATGACCCGGATCAGGTTCAAAGGGTCACCGCGGTCCTGGGCGTTATTGCCCATTTAGCGGTATCTCAGCTCCTCCTCGGAGCACCCCTCGGAACGGGTCTAATGTAGGACTTCAGGACGGGATGGTCAACGCGGTAGGTGGGAACCTCACCGC
>Ga0102592_1003763_pt1 | contig 11028 bp, 19 predicted proteins | sample AraplaCol_mMF_r2_FD_76861 | JGI IMG/M metagenome (GOLD analysis project Ga0102592, IMG submission 76861) | Arabidopsis root microbial communities from North Carolina, USA - plate scrape MF_Col_mMF_r2 (SPADES assembly) (version 2) | ecosystem: Host-associated > Plants > Roots > Endosphere... | reverse complement strand
CGAGAACTTCCTTGATTTCGTTCAGCGACTTGCGACCAAAGTTCGGGGTGCGGAGCATTTCTGCTTCGGTCTTCTGAATGAGGTCGCCGATGTAGACGATGTTGTCGTTCTTCAGGCAGTTTGCCGAGCGAACGGACAGCTCGAGTTCGTCCACCTTCTTCAGGAGCGCCGGGTTGAAGGCCAGTTCGGTGACGGCTTCTTCCTCGGTTTCCTTCTGCGGCTCGTCGAAGTTGACGAACACGCCAAGCTGATCCTGGAGGATACGAGCCGCGAAAGCGACAGCATCTTCACCGGAGATCGAACCATCGGTTTCGATGGTCATGTTCAGCTTGTCGTAGTCGAGAACCTGTCCTTCGCGGGTATTTTCAACCTTGTAGGACACCTTCTTGACCGGCGAATACAGGCTGTCGACCGGGATGAGACCGATCGGAGCGTCTTCCGCACGATTGCGCTCGGCCGGAACGTAGCCCTTGCCGTTGTTGACGGTGAATTCCATACGGATTTCGGCGCCCTCGTCGAGCGTGCAGATCACATGCTCGGGGTTGAGGATTTCGATATCGCCGACCGTCTGGATGTCGCCAGCCGTTACAACGCCCGGGCCCTGCTTACGCACGACCATGCGCTTTGCGTCGTCGCCATCCATCTTGATGGCGATTTCCTTGATGTTGAGCACGATGTCCGTAACGTCTTCGCGGACGCCCGGGATCGAGGAGAATTCATGCAGCACGCCATCGATCTGCACGGCCGTAACAGCGGCACCGCGCAGCGACGACAGCAGAACGCGGCGAAGCGCGTTGCCGAGGGTGAGGCCGAAACCGCGCTCCAGCGGCTCTGCTACGAGCGTCGCCTTGGTGCGCGAGCTCGAAGAGAACTCGACCTTGTTCGGCTTGATCAATTCCTGCCAGTTCTTCTGAATCATGTCTTTGCCTTCCGTTCGTTACCACCATCCAATCGTGGTAACCGAGCTTGAGAAACACCGGGAGCGCGCTAGCGCTCACCGGTGTTGTGAGTGGCGATGATCAGACGCGGCGCTTCTTGCGCGGGCGGCAGCCATTGTGCGGGATCGGCGTCACGTCGCGGATGGACGTGATCATGAAACCAGCAGCCTGGAGCGCGCGCAGAGCGGATTCACGGCCGGAGCCCGGGCCGCAAACTTCGACTTCCAGCGACTTCATGCCATGTTCCTGGGCCTTCTTGGCGCAGTCTTCAGCAGCGATCTGGGCAGCGAACGGGGTCGACTTGCGCGAACCCTTGAAGCCCTTGGCACCAGCGGACGACCAGGCAATGGCGTTGCCCTGTGCGTCGGTGATGGTGATCATCGTGTTGTTGAAGGTCGAGTTGACGTGCGCCACGCCCGACGAGATGTTTTTACGTTCGCGACGGCGAACGCGTACGGCTTCCTTGGCCATTCTTATCCCTTTCTTGGATATCGTCACCGCCGTAATACCAGCGGCTCCACCGGAGCGATGCCTTGAGGCAACGCTCCAAACTCAAAAGAGGCCGGCGGACCGCCAGCCTCCCCTTCCCGGTTTCCCGGAAATTACTTCTTCTTACCAGCGATCGCCTTTGCCGGACCCTTGCGGGTGCGGGCATTGGTGTGCGTGCGCTGACCGCGAACCGGCAGGCCGCGGCGATGACGCAGGCCGCGATAGCAGCCGAGGTCCATAAGGCGCTTGATGTTCATCGCGGTGTCGCGACGAAGATCACCTTCGACCTGGTAATCGCGGTCGATGGTTTCGCGGATCTGGAGCACTTCGGAGTCCGTCAGCTGATGGACGCGCTTGTCAGCCGGAAGACCGACCTTCTCCATGATTTCCTGTGCGAATTTCGGACCGATCCCGTGAATGTAGGTCAGCGCGATAACAACGCGCTTTGCAGTCGGGATGTTGACGCCAGCGATACGTGCCACGCCTATTCTCCTTGCGTTCCAGTTGCCATCCGGCAAGTGGTGTCTCGTTACACGGCCCAGCGAGGCCGCAATTACAAATTCAGGTTCTCAACAAGTCAAAACGATCGAACCCGGAACTTCAGATGGAAGTCCGCGCCGATCGCATCAAATATCGCGAGTTGGCGCGGTGTTTAGCGGAATCAGTGCTGAAAGGCAACCGTTCCCGCCAAGTTTATTTTCGAGGCTCAGAGCTTCGAAAGGATAGCATCGATCTCTGCCGTGACATGATCGATGTCGGCCATTCCATCAACCACTTTCAGCTTACCCTTTGCATGGTAATAGCCGATCAGCGGTGAGGTTTCCTTGTAGTAAGCGGCCAGACGGGTCACCACGGTCTCGCGATTATCGTCGGGGCGGCGCTTGAAGTGGGTCGAACCGCAGCGATCGCAGACCCCTTCCACCTTCGGCTTCACGTTGGTGTCGTGATAGCCGGCGCCGCAGTTGGCGCAGGTGTAACGGCCGGAGACGCGATCAGCGAGAATCTTGTCGTCGACTTCGATCTCGATGACGGCCGAAAGCTCTATGCCCTTGCCCTTCAGCATCACCTCGGTGGCATCCGCCTGCACGAGCGTGCGCGGGAAACCGTCGAGAATGAAGCCATTAGCGCAATCCGGGGCATCGAGACGCTCGGAGACGATGGCATTGACGATCTCGTCAGAAACAAGCTTGCCGGCGTCCATGACGGCCTTTGCCCGCTTGCCCACCTCCGTGCCGGCCTGAACGGCTGCACGGAGCATGTCACCGGTGGAGAGCTGCGGAATGCCGTGCTTCTCCACGATCCGCTGGGCCTGGGTCCCCTTACCCGCGCCCGGCGGCCCCAAAAGTATGAGTCTCATCGCCCCCTCTTTCCTCCACGCAACTTCGATTTCTTGATCAGACCTTCGTACTGCTGTGCAATCAGGTGACCCTGAATCTGCGCAACCGTATCAAGAGTTACGCTAACCACGATCAAAAGCGAAGTCCCACCAAGGGATAATGGGATGCCGGTTTGCGACACCAGGATCTCAGGCAGGATGCAGACGAACACGAGGTAGATTGCGCCGATGACCGTGATTCGGGTCAGGACGTAATCGATATATTCGGCGGTACGCTCACCCGGACGGATGCCCGGAATGAAGCCGCCATGCTTCTTGAGATTGTCGGCCGTGTCCTTCGGATTGAAGACGATAGCCGTATAGAAGAAGGCGAAGAATGCGATAAGTGCGCCGTAGAGCAGCATGTAGAGCGGCTGGCCGTGGCCGAGCGCTGCGACGATCGAGGTTGCCCAGGACGGCAGAGCGGTCGTGTTGGCAAAGCCTGCAACGGTTGCCGGCAAGAGCAGCAGCGACGACGAGAAGATCGCCGGGATGACGCCCGAAGTGTTGAGCTTCAGCGGCAGGTGCGACGTATCGCCCTGGAACATCCGGTTGCCGACCTGACGCTTCGGATACTGGATCAGAAGGCGGCGCTGGGCACGTTCGACGAAGACGATGATGGCGATGACGGCGATCGCGATGACGATGACTGCGAGAATCAGCGTCGTCGACAGAGCGCCGGTACGGCCGAGCTCGAGGGTGCCGGCAAGCGCGCTCGGAAGACCGGCGGCGATACCTGCGAAGATGATCAGCGAGATGCCGTTGCCGATGCCGCGCGAGGTGATCTGCTCACCGAGCCACATCAGGAACATCGTGCCGCCGAGCAGCGTGATGACGGTGGAAATCTTGAAGAACCAGCCCGGATCGACCACGAGACCGTTGCCGCTTTCGAGGCCGACCGCGATGCCATAGGCCTGCAGCGTACCGAGCAGCACCGTGCCGTAGCGGGTGTACTGGTTGATGATCTTGCGGCCCTGCTCGCCTTCCTTCTTCAGGTTTTCGAGCGCCGGGACGACCGAGGTCATCAGCTGCACGATGATCGAAGCGGAGATGTAGGGCATGATGCCGAGCGCGAAGATCGCCATGCGCTGTACGGCGCCGCCCGAGAACATGTTGAAGAGGCCGAGAATGCCGCCTGCCTGGCCGCGGAAGGCCTGGGCATAAGCTTCGGGGTTCAGACCCGGAAGCGGAATGTGCGTACCGAGACGGTAGACGAGGAGAGCTGCCAGTGTGAACCACAGGCGCTTCTTGAGATCCTCGGCTTTGGCGAAGGTCGAAAAATTGAGGTTGGAAGCCAACTGTTCCGCTGCAGAAGCCATGCGATTCTCCGCGCTACCTCTTCCGGCGCTTCGCGAATTGGGCCGGATCCGGAAAAGGCTGTCTATTATTTAAAGCCGGGCTTCGGACGGATTGCTGGCGCAATCGATGCCTCACCCTTGATTTCGTCGAAACCTGACCGTTGCGGGGTGCAACGTTTCAGGTTTTGTGAGGCCCACATATGGGAGCAAAATCGCCCGGTGTGAAGCACCCCGGGCGACATATCATAAGATTATTATTCTGCCGCTGCGGCAGAAAGAAGCGTGATGGAACCGCCAGCCTTTTCGATCTTCTCGACGGCAGACTTGGAAGCGCCTGCAACTTCGAGCTTGATCTTGGCCTTGAGTTCGCCGCCGGAGAGGACGCGAACGCCATCCTTGGTGCGGCGGATAACGCCGGCAGCCTTCAGGGCAGCTGCGTCGACGGTCTGCTTGGCATCGAGCTTGCCGGCATCGACGGCAGCCTGGATACGCTCAAGCGACACGACGACGAAGTCGGCCTTGAAGATGTTGTTGAAGCCGCGCTTCGGCAGACGACGGTAGATTGGCATCTGACCGCCTTCGAAGCCATTGATGGCAACGCCGGAACGGGACTTCTGACCCTTGACACCACGGCCGCCGGTCTTGCCGGAGCCCGAGCCGATGCCGCGTCCGAGACGCTTGCGGCTGTGCGTAGAGCCTTCGTTGTCCTTGATTTCGTTCAGTTTCATGATCGTATCCTCTGGCTTACTTCTCGTCGACGATGCGAACGAGATGCTGCACAGCACGGATCATGCCACGAACGGAAGGGGTATCTTCCAGCGTGCGGCGGCGGTGCATCTTGTTGAGGCCCAGACCGATCAGCGTGCGCTGCTGAACGTCAGGACGGCGGATGGGGCTGCCGATCTGCTCGACGGTGATCGTCTTTGCTTCGGTCTTCTTGGTAGCCTTGGCCATGGGTCAGACTCCTCTTATTCTTCAGAGGCGTTGCCGGAGGCGGCACGGCGAGCCTGGAGCGTAGCATACTTGATGCCGCGCTGAGCTGCGATGTCCTTCGGGTGAACCTGATGCTTCAGAGCGTCGAAGGTTGCGCGAACCATGTTGTACGGGTTCGAGGAACCGGTCGACTTGGCGACAACGTCGTGAACGCCGAGCGTTTCGAAAACGGCGCGCATCGGACCACCGGCGATGATACCGGTACCGACCTTAGCCGAACGCAGCAGAACCTTGCCGGCGCCGTGGCGGCCGTGAACGTCGTGATGCAGGGTACGGCCTTCGCGCAGCGGCACGAAGATCAGCTCGCGCTTGGCAGCTTCGGTTGCCTTGCGGATAGCTTCCGGCACTTCGCGTGCCTTGCCATGACCGAAGCCAACGCGGCCCTTCTGGTCACCAACAACGACGAGAGCGGCGAAACCGAAACGGCGGCCACCCTTAACAACCTTAGCAACGCGGTTGATCGCGACCAGCTTGTCGACGAATTCGCTATCGCGCTCTTCACGGGCCTGGCGGTCTTCCCGCTGCGGCCTTCTTTCCTGTGCCATTGTCCTCTTCCTTTTTCTTTTCCGGGTGCAATCGGCAAACAAAATGAGGACCGCCCCGGCCTCCCCTTCGGAGACGCCTGCGGTCCGGTGAGATCCGGCCGGAGCTTTTGAGGCTTCCGGCCGGAAACTTTATTAGAAGGACAGACCGCCTTCGCGGGCTGCGTCTGCCAGGGCCTTGATGCGGCCGTGGTAGATGAAGGCGCCACGGTCGAATACGACCTCCTTGACGCCTGCCTTCGTTGCGCGCTCTGCAACAAGCTTGCCTACGAGGGCAGCTGCTGCGGTGTCAGCACCGGTCTTCAGAGAACCGCGCAGATCCTTATCGAGAGTCGAGGCAGCCGCGAGGGTCTTGCCGGCAACATCGTCGATGACCTGAACATAGATGTTCTTCGAGGAGCGATGAACCGACAGGCGCGGACGGCCATTGGCCACCGACTTGAGATGACGGCGCACGCGGTTGGCACGACGTGCAAGTGCTTCTTTCCTGCTAGCCATTTCGCGTGATCCTTACTTCTTCTTGCCTTCTTTGCGGACAATCCGCTCTTCGGCATACTTGACGCCCTTGCCCTTGTAGGGCTCCGGACCGCGGTATTCGCGGATCTCGGCGGCGACCTGACCGACCTGCTGCTTGTTGATGCCGGTGACGACGATTTCCGTCGGCTTCGGCACAGCGATCGTGATGCCCTGCGGCGGTTCATAGACCACGTCGTGGCTGAAACCGAGAGCCAGCTGCAGGTTCTTGCCCTGCAGCGAAGCGCGGTAACCAACGCCGTTGATTTCAAGCTTGCGCTCGAAGCCGTCCTTGACGCCCTTGAAGATGTTTTCGATCATCGTGCGGGACATGCCCCACTTCGAACGAGCTTCCTTCGTCTGGCTGATCGGCGCTACGACGACCGCATTGTTTTCGAGCTTTACGCTGATTTCGTCGTTTGCGACGAAAAACAGCTCGCCCTTCGGGCCCTTAGCGGTAACCTTCTGGCCATCGACCGTAGCCGTGATCCCAGCAGGCACCTGAACGGGCTTCTTACCGATACGAGACATGTTTCAATCCTGTCTGTTCGCTATGGAGACCCTGCGCAGTCTTAGAAGACCGAGCAGAGAACCTCGCCACCAACGTTCTGTTCGCGAGCCTGGTGATCGGCCATCACGCCCTTCGGGGTCGAAAGGATGGTGATGCCGAGGCCGTTCGCGACCTGCGGAATGGACTTGACCGAGACATAAACCCGGCGGCCCGGCTTGGACACACGGCCGATCTCACGGATCACCGATGCGCCTTCATAGTACTTGAGTTCGATGTTCAGTTCGGACTTGCCGTTGCCGAAATCGACGACGGAATAGCCACGGATGTAGCCTTCGGACTGGAGAACATCGAGAACACGTGCACGGAGCTTGGAAGCAGGCGTCGAAACCGACGACTTGCGACGCGAAGCACCGTTGCGGATACGGGTGAGCATATCGCCCAACGGATCAGTCATTGTCATCTAACCTGCTCCTTACCAGCTCGACTTGACGATGCCCGGCACCTTGCCGAGATTGCCCAGTTCGCGCAGCGCGATACGCGACATACGCAGTTTACGGTAGTAAGCGCGCGGACGACCGGACACTTCGCAACGGTTGCGAATGCGGGTCTTCGATCCGTCACGCGGCAGGGATGCCAGCTTGATCGAGGCCTTGAACCGCTCTTCGATAGGAAGAGCCTGGTTCATGATGATCGCCTTCAGGGCAGCGCGCTTGGCGGCCTGGTTTGCGACCGTATTACGGCGGCGCTTGTTCTTTTCAACTGCGCTTGTCTTCGCCATGTCAGGTTCCTTTTCTACGCTCGTCGTTACGGTTACTGACGGAACGGGAAGCTGAACTCCGTGAGGAGCGTGCGAGCTTCGTCGTCGGTCGTGGCCGTCGTGCAAACGATGATGTCCATGCCCCACATCTGATCAACCTTGTCGTAGTTGATTTCTGGGAACACAATGTGCTCCTTGATGCCCATGGCGAAGTTGCCACGGCCGTCAAAGCTCTTCGGGTTCAGGCCGCGGAAGTCGCGAACGCGCGGAAGCGCGATGTTGACCAGGCGATCCAGGAACTCGTACATGCGGGCGCCGCGCAGGGTGACCTTTGCGCCGATCGGCATGTTTTCGCGGACCTTGAAGCCAGCGATAGAGTTGCGTGCACGGGTGATGACCGGCTTCTGACCAGCAATGGCGGCCAGATCGGCGGCAGCAACGGTCGGCTTCTTCGAGTCAGCCGTGGCTTCGCCCACACCCATGTTGATAACGATCTTGTCGAGCTTCGGGATCATCATCTCGTTGGCGTAGGAGTACTTCTCCTGAAGCGCCTTGCGGATCCGCTCGACATATTCCTTCTTGAGCCGCGGCTCGTACTTTGCCTCAGCCATCGATCACTTCTCCCGAACGCTTGGCCACGCGGACCTTCTTGCCGTCAACAACCTTGAAGCCGACACGGGTCGGCTTGCCGTCCTTGTCGATGATCGAGACGTTGGACAGGTGGACCGAAGCTTCCTTGGAAATAATCCCGGCTTCCTGGGTCTGTGTCTGGCGCTGGTGGCGCTTTACGAGGTTTACGCCGCGAATGACGGCGCGATCTTCCTTCGGCAGGACCTGGAGGACTTCGCCGGTACGGCCCTTGTCCTTGCCTGCGAGCATGACGACCTTGTCGCCCTTACGAATCTTCTGCATCGTTCCCGCTCCTTACAGTACTTCGGGAGCCAGCGAGATGATCTTCATGTGGTTCTTCGCACGCAATTCGCGCGGAACCGGTCCGAAGATACGGGTGCCGATCGGCTCTTTCTTGTTGTCGATGAGGACTGCTGCATTGGTGTCGAAGCGGATGACAGAGCCATCCGGACGACGGATGTCCTTGGCGGTGCGAACGACAACCGCCTTCATCACGTCACCCTTCTTCACACGGCCGCGCGGAATAGCTTCCTTGATCGAAACGACGATAACGTCGCCGATCGAGGCATACTTGCGCTTTGAGCCGCCCAGCACCTTGATGCACATGACACGACGGGCGCCGGAATTATCCGCGACGTCGAGGTTTGTTTGCATCTGAATCATATCAGGTCGCCTTCTTGTTCTTACCGGAATGGTTGGGCAAAGCCCCCTCTTCCGGCTTATGAAAATTGTCTACCGGCCGCTCGTCACGAGGACAGCGAAAACGCGGCAATAGCTTGAATAGCGCGGGATAGATCGTTGCCAGGGTGGTTTCCCAAACGGGACCTTCCGTGCGCTTAAAGCAAAAGAACGCCCGGCATTCGAGCGTTCCGACGCTGCTTCATATAGAAATTTCCGCGAGACGCAAGGCCTCGCGCAAAATTCTTACTTGGCCTGGGCGGCAACGACCGTCCAGCGCTTGTCCTTGGAGATCGGCGCGCACTCCTCGATGGAGACGATATCGCCGATCTTGTACTGATTGTTTTCGTCGTGGGCCTTGTACTTCTTGGAGCGACGAACGGTCTTCTGGAGCAGCGGATGAGCAAAACGACGCTCAACGCGAACTACGACAGTCTTCTCGTTCTTGTCACCAACCACGACGCCCTGCAGAATACGCTTCGGCATGTTCTTTTTTCCTTAAGCCTTTGCTTCTGCCGCCTTCTGGCGGGCAATGGTTTTCACGCGGGCGATGTCCTTGCGGACTTCGTTGATGCGCGAGGTCTTCTCAAGCTGGTTCGTCGCCTTCTGGAAGCGCAGGTTGAACTGCTCCTTCTTCAGGTCGGCGAGCTTGTCCTTGAGCTGGTCGGCCGTGAGGCCGCGTACTTCTTCGGCTTTCATCGTGCCTTCTCCTTACTCTGCGATGCGCTGTACAAAGCGCGTCTTGACCGAGAGCTTGGCCGAGCCGAGGCGAAGCGCTTCACGCGCGATTTCCTCGGAGACACCGTCGATCTCGAACATCATACGACCGGGCTTGACCTTGCATGCCCAGTATTCCACGGAACCCTTACCTTTACCCATGCGGACTTCGGTAGGCTTTGCGGTTACCGGAACGTCCGGGAACACGCGGATCCAAACACGACCGGCGCGCTTCATGTAACGCGTGATCGCGCGGCGAGCCGCTTCGATCTCACGAGCGTTAACGCGGTTCGGCTCCTGAGCCTTCAGGCCGAATTCGCCGAAGGCAAGGTCGGAACCGCCCTTGGCAACGCCCTTGATGCGGCCCTTGAACTGCTTGCGGTACTTAGTACGCTTTGGCTGCAACATTTTCTTACTTCTCCGAGCTTATCTTTCGCCAGCGCTAATTACGCGTTGTCGCGTTCGCGGCGACGATCGCCACGGTCGCGTTCGCGGCTTGCCGGGCCCTGTGCGTCGCCTTCCAGCGCGCGGCGTTCGGAAGCCATCGGATCGTGCTCAAGGATTTCGCCCTTGAAGATCCAGACCTTGATGCCGCAGATACCGAATGCGGTTTCGGCTTCAGCCGTACCGTAGTCGATGTCAGCGCGCAGGGTGTGCAGCGGAACGCGGCCTTCGCGGTACCATTCCGTACGGGCGATTTCAGCGCCGCCGAGACGGCCGGCGCAGGTGATCTTGATGCCTTCGGCGCCAAGACGCATCGCGGACTGAACGGCACGCTTCATGGCGCGGCGGAAAGCCACGCGACGCTCGAGCTGCTGGGCGATCGACTGAGCGACCAGCGTCGCATCGACTTCGGGCTTGCGCACTTCGACGATGTTGAGGTGCGTTTCCGAATTCGTCATCTCCGACAGCTTCTTGCGGAGCTTGTCGATGTCTGCGCCCTTGCGGCCGATGATGAGGCCCGGACGTGCAGAGTGGATCGTGACGCGGCACTTCTTGTGCGGACGCTCGATGACCACCTTGGAGATCCCGGCCTGCTTCAGTTCGCTCATGACGAACTTGCGCATCTTCAGGTCTTCGTGCAGCAACTGGCCATACTCGGCGTTGTCCGCAAACCAGCGGCTATCCCAGGTACGGTTGATTCCAAGACGGAAACCGATTGGATTGATTTTCTGACCCATTATGCGGCCTCCTCTGCTGCCTGCACTTCACGAACGACGATCGTCAGGTGCGCGAAGGGCTTTTCGATACGCGACGCACGACCGCGGCCACGAGCGTGGAAGCGCTTCATGACGATCGACTTGCCGACGTAGGCCTCGGCGACAACAAGCGCGTCGACGTCGAGATCGTGGTTGTTCTCAGCGTTGGCGATCGCAGATTCGAGCGTCTTCTTGACCGCGCCTGCGATGCGCTTGCGGGAGAATTCCAGCTCAGCGAGTGCACGCTCGACCTTCTTGCCGCGGATAGCCGCAGCAACCAGGTTGAGCTTCTGGGGGCTGACGCGGAGCGTGCGGGCGACTGCTTGCGCCTCGTTGTCCTTCAGCCGGCGTTCGGCTTTTGCCTTGCCCATTGTTACTTCCTCTTCGC
>Ga0102592_1003761_pt1 | contig 11030 bp, 7 predicted proteins | sample AraplaCol_mMF_r2_FD_76861 | JGI IMG/M metagenome (GOLD analysis project Ga0102592, IMG submission 76861) | Arabidopsis root microbial communities from North Carolina, USA - plate scrape MF_Col_mMF_r2 (SPADES assembly) (version 2) | ecosystem: Host-associated > Plants > Roots > Endosphere | place... | reverse complement strand
TCTATCATGGCGAGATCATGGAGGCGGGACCGGTCTAGTCGATCTTCCGCAACCCGCAGCATCCTTACCTCAAGGGCCTGATGGCTGCAGTGCCGCATTTCGACATGAAGCCCGGCGAACGTCTCAAGGCGCTGCGCGACGTGCCTGTCAACCTCGAGTCCCTGATCGGCAAGAAGAAGGTGAAGGCCGAAGGGCCGGAGATCCTGCTTTCCGTCAATAACCTCTCCAAGACCTTCAAGACCCGCAATCGCGGCCTTTTTGGAACGCGCGAAGCCGCCCTCGTTCATGCTGTCGACGATGTCAGCTTTGACATCCGCCGAGGGGAATGCCTGGGGCTCGTCGGCGAATCCGGCTGCGGCAAGACGACGGTCAGCAAGATCCTGATGCGGGCCGTGAGGCCTGACGGTGGCTCGGTGGTCTTCAATGACGGCAAGGACGTGATCGATGTCCTGTCTGTTTCCGGCGACGATCTGCAGGAACTGCGCACCAAGATACAGATGGTGTTCCAGGATCCGGTCTCGTCCCTGTCGCCGCGCATGACCGTGCGCAACATCCTCAGCGAGCCGCTGGAGATCCATGACCGCGGGGATAGCGCCGAGCGAAAGCAGAGGGTAGAGGCTCTGATGGGTGCGATCGGCCTCGACCGGCGCTATCTGAACCGTTACCCGCACAGTTTTTCCGGCGGGCAGCGCCAGCGCATCGGCATTGCGCGCGCGCTGGCACTCGGGCCAAAGCTCATCATTCTCGACGAGCCTGTATCGGCCCTCGACGTTTCCGTCCAGGCACAGATCCTGAACCTTTTGAAAGACCTGCAGAAGGATCTCGGACTGACATATCTCTTCATTTCGCACAATCTGGCGGTCGTCGATTACATGGCCGACCGCATCGCGGTGATGTGCAAGGGGCGCATCGTCGAGATTGCCCCGCGTGAGATCATTCTGCGCGATCCGGTGCATCCCTATACGAAGTCGCTCCTGGCGGCAGTCCCCTTCCCCGACCTCAACCGTCCGCTCGATTTTGAGGCGCTGAGAAGAAACGGCGCCGCAGACAAGCAGAACTGGGGCATTACCTTTACGGCGGAGCATGATGATGCATCCGAGCTCGCCTACGCTGATCTCGGCAACGGCCATCTTGTGCGTGCCCGCAAGGGTGCAGACGCAAAGGAGCTTCGCTCATGGTAACGCGGCGTACGTTTCTCGGTGGTCTTGTCGGTTCGGCAGTGTTGCCCTCGGCTGTCAAGGCGGCGGCGGATCGCGATATCGAACCCGAATTCCTCAGGGATTGGCTGCGCGCAGGGCGCATTCCACCCATGGTGGATCGCCTGCCGACGCATCCGCGGATCGTCAAGATGAAGGATACGGGGCGCCAGCCGGGCGTCTATGGCGGCACGGTGCGCACGATCATCGGCAGCCAGAAGGATATCCGCTACATGACCGTCTATGGCTATTCGCGCCTGGTCGGTTACGACAAGCATCTGATGTTCCAGCCTGATATTCTCCTGGGTTTCGAATCCAAGGATGACACGGTCTTCACCTTCTATCTGCGCGAAGGTCACCGCTGGTCCGACGGCGCACCCTTTACGGTGGACGATTTCCGCTACTGGTGGGAGGACGTGATCCTCAACAAGGACCTGACACCTGGTGGTGGCGCGCTCGAGTTGCGACCCCATGGCACATTGCCGAAATTCGAAGTGCTCGACGCTTTGACAGTTCGCTACACCTGGGAGCGACCCAATCCGATGTTCTTGCCGGCGCTTGCCGGTCCGCTGCCGCTCGTGATCTTCGGGCCGGGGCACTATCTCAAGCAGTTTCACAAGAAATACCAGGACGATTTCCGTATTTCGGCGCTGATGAAGGAAAACCGCGTCAAGAAGTGGGCGGATCTGCACATCAAGATGTCGCGTTCCTCGCGTCCTGAAAATCCGGACCTGCCGACGCTCGATCCCTGGCGCAACACGACGCCGCTGCCGGCCGACCAATTCGTGTTCGTGCGAAACCCGTTTTTCCATCGGATCGATGAAAACGGGGTGCAGCTCCCCTACATCGACAAGTTCATCCTCAACGTCAGTTCATCGTCGATCATCGCCGCCAAGGCGGGCGCCGGTGAATCCGACCTGCAGGCCACTGGCGTCGACTTCAACGATTACACCTTCCTCAAGGATGCCGAAAAGCGGTTCCCCGTGAAGGTCAACCTGTGGAAGCAGGTGCGCGGATCGCGCGTGGCGCTCCTGCCGAACCTCAACTGCGCCGACGACGTCTGGCGCAAGCTGTTCCGGGATACGCGCTTCCGCCGCGCGCTGTCGATGTCCATCGATCGGCATGAGATCAACATGGTTGCCTTCTATGGTCTCGGCAAGGCAAGCGCTGATACCGTTTTGCCCGACAGTCCCCTCTTCAGACCCGAATATGCGGAAGCCTTCATTGCTCACGATCCCGATCAGGCAAACAAGCTCCTGGACGAGCTCGGGCTGGCGAACCGCGGCTCCGATGGCATTCGCCTGTTGCCGGACGGTCGTCGTGCCGAAATCACCGTGGAGACCGCGGGCGAAAGCAACCTCGACACTGACGTTTTGGAACTGGTGCGTGATCATTGGTTTGAGGTCGGCCTTGCTCTCTACACCCGCACCTCGCAACGCGACGTTTTCCGCAGCCGCGCCATGAGCGGCACGATCATGATGTCGATCTGGTACGGCATCGAGAATGGCGTTGCGACCGCGGACATGTCTCCGGGGCAGCTTGCACCAACCGTCGACGATCAACTGCAATGGCCGCTTTGGGGGATGTATCACCTGTCGGCCGGGCAGGAAGGCAGCGCGCCGGACCTTGAGGAGGTGCAGCAGCTCGTCGCACTTCTCAAACAGTGGGGTGATACCACGAGGTTCGAGGAGCGAGAGGTGATCTGGCATCAGATGCTGGCCCTCTACACACAGCAGGTCTTCTCGATCGGCCTCATCAACAGCACACTGCAGCCGATCGTCAGATCCGCCAGATTGCAGAACGTGCCAGATCAGGCTCTCTATGGTTTTGATCCGACATCCTATCTCGGCCTCTACATGCCCGATAGCTTCTGGTTTGCGGAGGCTTAAGGGATGCTGAAATACATCCTCTGGCGCGTTGCTGCGATGGTGCCGACACTGTTCATCATCTCGGCGCTGGTCTTCACCATCATCGAACTTCCGCCGGGCGACTTTTTCGAAAGCCAGATCGCCGAGCTGCGGGCGCAGGGCGAGAGTGCCAACCTGCAGGAAATCGAAGAACTGAGGATACAATACGGTTTCGACAGGCCCGAGATCGTCCGCTACTTCTTCTGGGTCGGCGGCATGCTGCACGGGGACTTCGGCTATTCGTTCGAATACCAGCTGCCGGTCTCGGAAGTCGTCGGCGATCGCCTCTGGCTGACGATGCTCGTTTCCTTTTCCACGATCCTGCTGACGTGGTTGATCGCGTTTCCGATCGGCATCTATTCGGCGACCCATCAGTATAGTTGGGGCGACTATGGGCTGACCTTTCTCGGCCTGCTCGGCATCGCCATCCCGAACTTCATGCTGGCCCTGATCCTGATGTACTTCGCCAATATCTGGTTCGGCGTCTCGATCGGCCACTTGATGGACCAAAGGTTCCTGAACGAACCGATGAGCTGGGAAAAGGCGCGGTCCATTCTCTCGCATCTGTGGATTCCGGTCATAATCGTCGGCACTGCGGGGACAGCCGGGATGATCCGCCGGCTTCGCGCCAATCTGCTCGACGAGATGCAGAAGCAATACGTCGTCACCGCCCGTGCCAAGGGGCTTCATCCGCTTCGCGCGCTCGTCAAGTATCCGCTGCGCATGGCTCTCAACTTCTTCGTTGCCGATATCGGATCGATCCTGCCTTCGATCATCTCAGGGGCTGAAATCGTCGCCATCGTGCTGTCGCTCGAGACGACGGGCCCCATGCTCATCAAGGCCCTGCAGAGCCAGGACATGTATCTTGCGGGTTCGTTCCTGATGTTCCTCGCCTTCCTCAACGTCATCGGGGTGCTTGTCTCCGATATCGCACTTGGCTTTCTCGATCCGCGTATCCGCCTGCAAGGCAGGAGCACCAAATAGATGTCGCCCTTGCCACCGCCCGGCGCGCCGATGCCGCATTATGTTTCGACCGCACCCTTCGATCCCATGGCGACCGAGGGGATGACGGCTGCGCAATCGCGCATCCACCTTGCCTCGCAAAAGCAGTTGATGTGGTGGAAGTTCAAGCAACACCGGCTGGCACTTGCCTCCGGCATTTTTCTGCTTGCGCTCTACTCCATGATTATCGTCGTTGAGTTCATTGCGCCCTATGGGCTGCATACCAAGAATGTGGACTTCATCCATTCCCCGCCCCAGCGCGTGCACTTCTTCCACGATGGCAAATTCGTCGGCCCCTTCGTCTACGGGCGCTCCATGTCGCTCGATCTCGACACCCTCCATCGGCTTTACTCCGACAAGCCGGATGAGGTGCAGCCGATCCGCTTCTTCTGCCGCGGCGATTCCTACAAGTTCTGGGGGCTGGTCAAATCGGAATTTCACCTGGTTTGCCCGGCAGTCGGCGGTCAGATGTTCCTGCTTGGCACTGACCGCCTCGGCCGTGACGTGCTGTCGCGCATTCTCTATGGCGCCCGCATTTCGCTGACGATCGGGCTGATCGGTATCGCCATCAGCTTCTGCCTCGGGATCGTCATCGGCGGATTGGCAGGCTATTGGGGCGGCGTCTTCGATCTGATCGTCCAGCGCCTCATCGAAGTTCTTCAGTCGCTGCCAAGCCTTCCGCTCTGGATGGCGCTTGCTGCGATCATGCCTGTCACGTGGAGCCCCATCGTCATCTATTTCGGGATCACGGTCATCCTCGGTATCATCGACTGGACTGGTCTTGCGCGAGCCGTGCGCTCGAAGCTCTTGGCCCTGCGTGAAGAGGATTATGTCCAGGCTGCCCAGCTGATGGGCGCCAGCACGCCGCGCATCATTGGCCGACATCTTGTTCCAGGCTTCATGTCGCACCTGATCGCCTCTGCCACGATTTCTATTCCCGGCATGATTCTCGGCGAGACGGCGCTCAGCTTCCTTGGCCTCGGTCTGCGCCCGCCGATCACCAGCTGGGGCATTCTGCTGACGGAAGCAAAGAGCGTAAGCGTCATCGCCTTCTATCCATGGTTGCTTTTTCCGATTATACCTGTCGTTCTGGTGATTTTGGCGTTCAACTTTCTGGGAGACGGCTTGCGCGATGCGGCAGATCCCTACAAATAGCGGCCAGCCCGGCGGAGCACTGCTTTGTCTTTTGAAGGCCAGTAAAAAACCGGCGGAGCTCGTATGATCCACAGCGCAGAAGGATTGCCCATGGCACGGCGCCTGGAAGATGCCCGTATCCTCATGTACAGCCACGATACGTTCGGGCTCGGCCATTTGCGCCGCTGCCGCGCGATCGCCCATGCGCTCGTCGAGGACTATCGCGGGCTTAATATTCTGATCATCTCCGGAGCCACGATTGCCGGCGCGTTCGACTACCGGGCGCGCGTCGACTTCGTGAAGATCCCGAGTGTCATCAAGCTTCGCAACGGCGAATATACGTCGATGGCAAGCCATATCGATCTGCATGAAACGCTGAAGATGCGGGAGTCGAGTATTCGACACACCGCCGAAACCTTCCAGCCCGACATTTTCATCGTCGACAAGGAACCGATGGGGCTGAAGGGCGAGGTCGAGGAGACGCTGGCCTATCTGAAGGCGCAGGGCACCGTTCTGGTGCTTGGCCTGCGCGAGATCATGGATGCGCCGCACCTGCTTGATGCCGAATGGAAGCGGAACGGCATCATGGAGAAGATCGACCAGTATTACGATTCCATCTGGGTCTATGGACCGCCTGATTTCTACGATCCGCTGATCGGCCTGGACGTTCCGGCAAGCGTGCGCAGAAAGATGGATTTCGTCGGATTTCTGCAGCGCAGTGTCTCGACGAGCAAGACCTCGATCAATGCGCGCTCGGACAATTACATTCTGGTCACGACCGGCGGTGGTGGCGATGGCTCCGATCTCGTACACGATGTCATGAACGCCTATGAGCAAGACCCTACCCTGCAGCAAAAGGCGCTTGTCGTGCTCGGCCCGTATATGCCTGCTGCCGAGCGCTCAAAGCTGGTGGCCAAAGGGTCCCGCATTCCCTACATCGAGGTGATCGAGTTCGACAATCATATGGAAGAGCTTATCGTGGGCGCCACCGGCGTCGTGGCCATGGGTGGCTATAACACCTATTGCGAAATCCTTTCATTCGACAAGCCTGCACTCATTGTTCCCAGGGTGAAGCCACGCGAAGAGCAGCTGCTGCGCGCCAGGCGAGCGAGTGAGCTTGGCCTGATCGACATGCTGCTGCCGGACCAGTCGGCAGATCCCAAGGTGATGTCCGAGGCTCTGAAACGGCTTCCCGAACGCGAACCGCCGTCCAAGAGCGGTTGTACCTTGCAGTTGCAGGGCCTCGATCACATTTCGCAGACGGTCGGACATTGGCTGGATGGCCGGGGCCCGCATCTGTCCGTCGTCGGGGCCGAGTGAAGAACAAGATCTTGTCGAAGCGTCGTAAGATTCTCGTTGTGCTGAAAGGCTACCCGCGCCTTTCAGAGACATTTATCGCCCAGGAACTGCTCGGTCTGGAAAAGGCCGGGTTTGACCTGACCTTGATCTCGATGCGCCGGCCGACCGACAAAAAGCGGCATCCCGTGCATGACGAGATCAGGGCACGCGTCGTCTATCTGCCCGAGTATCTTCACGAAGAGCCAATCCGCGTGTTGAAGGGGCTGTTTGCGAGCTTCCGGCGGCCCGGGATCAAGGCTCTCTGGCAGCGCTTCTTCAAGGACCTCCCACGTGACATCTCTCGCAACCGCTTCAGGCGGCTTGGACAGGCGATGGTGCTCGCACGCGAATGGCCGGATAGCGGCGAGTGGCTGCACGCACATTTCATCCATACCCCTGCCTCCGTGACCGAATATGCGAGCATTCTCACCGGTGTGCCCTGGACCTGTTCGGCCCATGCCAAGGACATCTGGACATCGCCGGACTGGGAGTTGCATGAGAAGCTTGGCAGCGCCCGCTGGACGGTGACCTGCACACGAAGCGGCTATGAGCACATGCGCACCTTGACCCCCCGCAAGGACGCCGTGCATCTGAGCTATCACGGCCTCGATTTGGCGCGTTTCGGGCATTTCGGCGGCCAGCGATCGCAGCGCGACGGCAGCAATCCGGCGGACCCTGTCTTTATTCTCAGTGTCGGCCGTGCCGTCGAGAAGAAGGGTTACGAGACGCTGCTCAAGGCACTCGCACTGCTGCCCAGCGACCTGAACTGGCGTTTCGAACATATCGGCGGCGGCGACAAGCTGCCGAAACTGAAGGCACTTGCTGCGGATCTCAATCTGACGGATCGGATCAGCTGGAAGGGCGCATTCGCACAGGAAGACGTGCTCGATCACTACCGCCAGGCCGATGTTTTCGCGCTTGCCTGCAAGATTGCATCGAATGGCGATCGCGACGGCTTGCCGAATGTATTGGTGGAGGCATCGAGCCAGCGCCTGCCCTGTATCTCGACGTCGGTATCCGGTGTGCCGGAGCTTCTTGTCGACGGAGAAAACGGCAGGCTCGTGCCACCCGAGGATCCTGCGGCGTTTGCGGCGGCACTCGAGACATTGATCCGCGATCCTGCCTTGCGGTCGCGGCTGGGAGATGCGGCCGAAAGACGCGTGCGCGAGCATTTTGACCACGAGGTGAGCATCACCGAACTCGGCCATCTGTTTGAACAGGAATGGCAGAAAGCCTCATGAACTCGCCCCGGGTCTTTTTCTATGTCCAGCATTTGCTTGGCATCGGGCATATTGCCCGGGCAAGCCGCATTGCGAGCGCGCTTGTCAGCGACGGGTTCGACGTCACCGTCGTTACCGGAGGGCTGCCGGTTCCGGGTTTCCCGGGCGACGGCATCAGGACGATGGCTCTTCCGCCGGTCGTGGCAAGCAATGCCGGTTTTTCCGGACTTGCGGACAGCAATGGTGTTGCCGCCGACGAGGCGTTCCTGCGCAAACGCCGGGATCTGCTGCTCGAAGCCTTCCATGATACAGCGCCCGACGTCGTCATCATCGAAGCATTTCCATTTGGCCGCCGGCAGATGCGGTTCGAGCTGCTCCCGCTTCTTGATGCAATCGAGAAAGCGCATCCACGACCGAAGCTTTTCAGCTCGGTGCGCGATATCCTGCAGCAGAACCGAAAGCCCGGGCGCGACGAGGAGACCGTGGCGCTGGTCAAAGATCATTTCGACGGCGTCCTGGTGCACGGGGATCCGAACTTCGTTCGCCTGGAAGATACCTTTCCCCTGACGGCGGAGATTGCCTCCAAGCTCCTCTATACCGGCTTGGTGGCGGCACCGCGGGCGGCTGATCCTGAAGAGATCTTCGACATTGTTGCATCCGCTGGTGGCGGAGCCGTCGGCCTCGACCTTCTTCGCGCGGCCAATGGCGCGGCCGCGATGTTGCCGGCGAACCTGCGGTGGCTCGTGATCAGCGGGCCGAATTTTCCTGAGGCGGACTTCGCCAGCCTTTCGAAGGCAACGCCCTCGAACGTTACGCTTAACCGGTTTCGCAAGGATTTCCCATCGCTGCTTCGCGGCGCGCGTGTTTCCATCTCGCAGGCGGGCTATAACACCGTTGGCGATCTGCTTCAGACCGACTGCCGGATGATCCTCATTCCCTTCGTTGCCGGTGGAGAGACGGAACAAACGGTCCGCGCGGAACGGTTGAGGACACTCGGGCTCGCCGAGATCCTGCCGGAGGCCGGTCTGACGTCCGAGATCGTTGCCAATGCGGTCAGCGCGGCGCTCGCAAAACCGCGGGCGGCCTCGGCATTTCTCGATCTCGGGGGGGCCGGCAAAACGGCATCAATCATTCGGTCCATGATTGGGTGAAAGCCTCGCACTTTGCAAAAATGATGTGATATAAACAACGTCCCGGCGAGAATCGGCATGACGATGGAAATCCGATGCGCCTTGTTTTCGTTATGAGATCCGGCGGTCCGGTTGCATGATCCTGTTTTCGGCATTCCCTTTCGCTTCGCCGCAGGTTCATTGCCCCCAGATTTCCCAGGCAACTGACGGTTAGCAATGGAAAAAAGCCTCGCGCGTTACATCTGGTCGAACACGCGACTGCAGCAGCTCTGGATTTTGACAGTCGTTGCAGTCTCGATGATCCCCTACTTTCTGTCCTTCGACCTGCCGAAGCAGATCGTCAACGGACCGATTCAGGGCTCGGGCTTCGAGGGCGAAGGCGCAACGCAGACGTTCATGCGGTTGTCCTACACCTTTCCGTTCATCGGCGAGGTAGAGTTCTTCAAGGGCCTCCAGCTTGATCGCCTGCAAATGCTGATGGGGCTCAGCCTCGTCTTCCTCGCGCTGGTCGTGCTGAACGGTCTCTTCAAATTCTACATCAACACCTACAAGGGACGGCTTGGCGAGCGCATGCTGCGCCGCATCCGGTTCGAGTTGATCGACCGGGTACTCCGCTTCCCGCCGTCGCATTTCAAGCGCGTCAAGTCCGCCGAGATCGCAACGATGATCAAGGATGAAGTCGAACCGATGGGCGGCTTCACCGGGGATGCCTTCGTTTCGCCTGCCTTGCTCGGCGGTCAGGCGCTGACGGCGCTCGCCTTCATCATCGTGCAGAATTTCTGGCTCGGGATGATTGCCGCGGGGATCGTCGGCGTGCAGGCGGTGGTGATCCCGCGCATGAGAAAGCGCCTGCTCGAGCTTGGCCGCCAGCGTCAGCTGACAGCCCGCGAGCTGTCCGGACGCGTTGGCGAAATCGTCGATGGCATCGGCACGATTCACGGCAACGACACTTCGAATTTCGAGCGTGCCGACATCGCCACCAGGCTCGGGCTGATCTTCTCGATCCGTTATGACCTCTACCAGTGGAAGTTCCTGGTCAAGTTCCTGAACAACTTCCTGGCCCAGGTCACTCCATTCCTGTTTTACGCCATCGGCGGCTATCTCGCGCTGCAGGGCCGACTGGACATCGGTCAGCTCGTTGCGGTCATCAGCGCCTACAAGGATCTGCCGGGTCCGCTCAAGGAACTGATCGACTGGGATCAGATGCGCCAGGATGTGCAGGTCAAATATCAACAGGTCTACGAGCAGTTCAACGTCGAGCCGCTGATCGACGGCAAGATACAGGACATCTCGTCAGAAACGATCGGCGCCCTGACGGCTCCGCTCGTGGTCACAAATCTCACTGTGAGTGACGACAGCGGCGCGCGGCTGGTCGACCACGTCTCGGTCGAAATCAAGCCCAACGAAACGGTCGCGGTCGTCGGCCCGAACTCGAGTGGTGCCGAAGCCTTCGCGGAAGCCCTCGGTCGGCTTGTGTGGCCGGATTCCGGCCGCGTGACGATCGATGGCCATGACCTTCTCGATCTGCCTGAATCCATTACCGGCAGGCGCATGTCCTACGCCTCTGCCGACGCCTACTTCTTCCACGGGACGCTCAGGGACAATCTTCTTTACGGCTTGAAGCATGCCCCGATGCGCGACCCGCAGTACGACGGCAAGGAGGCTCTTGAAGCCAAGTGGCATGCCGAGGAGGCCGTCAAGGCCGGCAACCCGACAATGGATATCAACAGCGACTGGGTGGACTATCAGGCTGCCGGCGCAACCGGCCCGGAGGATATCCTGACGGCGATCCGTCCTGTGCTCGATGCGGTCCTCATTTCACAGGACATTCTCGACCTGGCGCTTCGATCGACCGTCAACACGAGCGTGCATGTGACGCTTGCCGGACATATCGTCGATCTGCGTACGGCACTTCGCAAGCGGATGCAGGAGTCGGAGCTCGGCAATATCGTCGTGCCGTTCGATTTCGATGCGTTCAATCCGCAAGCCACTGTCGGCGAGAATTTGCTCTTCGGCTCGATGAAACGGCCGATGATGAACAATCGCCGGCTGGCGGCCCACCCCTATTTCCAGGCGCTCTTCCGCGACACCGGCCTCAGCGAC
>Ga0102592_1003760_pt1 | contig 11033 bp, 10 predicted proteins | sample AraplaCol_mMF_r2_FD_76861 | JGI IMG/M metagenome (GOLD analysis project Ga0102592, IMG submission 76861) | Arabidopsis root microbial communities from North Carolina, USA - plate scrape MF_Col_mMF_r2 (SPADES assembly) (version 2) | ecosystem: Host-associated > Plants > Roots > Endosphere... | reverse complement strand
CGGGACAGCTTGCGCAGCTCGTCGAGCACCGCGCCGACGGCCTTGTCGATACCGCGCTTCAGATCCATCGGGTTCATGCCGGCCGCGACGTGCTTCATGCCTTCCTGCACGATCGCCTGCGCGAGCACGGTGGCGGTGGTGGTCCCGTCGCCAGCCACGTCGGCCGTCTTCGACGCGACCTGCTTGACGATCTGCGCGCCCATGTTCTCGAAGCGGTCCTTCAGCTCGATTTCCTTCGCGACCGACACGCCGTCCTTCGTGATCACCGGCGCGCCGAAGCCGCGCTCGATCACGACGTTGCGGCCTTTCGGGCCGAGCGTCACCTTCACCGCGTCGGCCAGCACGTTCACGCCCTTGACGATCTGCTGGCGCGCGCCATCGCGGAATTTCACGTCTTTTGCAGTCATTTTCTTGCTCCGGATACAGTCGTTGAACGGGATGCCGCGCGCATCGGGCACACACCCGTGCGACGCGGTCGAATCGGCATTCAGGCCGCTTTCCTGGCGGCCGGCGATTCGGGTTCGAGCACGCCCATGACGTCCTCTTCGCGCATCACGAGCAGTTCCTCGCCGTTCACCTTCACGGTCTGGCCTGCATATTTGCCGAAGAGGACCTGGTCGCCGACCTGGAGCTGCAGCGGGCGCTGCGAGCCGTCCTGGAGCAGCCGGCCGCTGCCGACTGCAATCACTTCACCCTGCTCGGGCCGTTCGGCGGCCGAATCGGGAATCACGATGCCGGAGGCCGTCGTCCGCTGCTGTTCGATTCGCTTGACGATAACCCGGTCGTAGAGGGGACGAATCTGCATTTTCATCTCCTGAGCGATGAGATCACCTGAAAAAGGGAATCCGTCGGCGCATGCACGCGCAAGGGCTGCGCTGCGCCGGCGTGCCATCGATTGGCGAAAAGCGAAATAGTGGCGCGCAAGCGCGCTTCAAGAGGGCGGCGAACGCCCAGTGTGTAACAAAATGTTTCAAGAAGAGAACGGGCGTTCGCATGACGGTCGGTTGTCTCGCGACGCCCCGTCACGAGCGGGAACAGGGCCTCGACGGTCGCTGCTGCGGGCCACGCAAATCGTCGCGCGACGGCGCTTGAAATCCGCGCTTCCCGTCCTATTTTGGTATCGCTCGAGCAGCCGCGGCTTACGCGCTGCGTGTTTCGATTTGTTTGTCAGCGAGGCCGCTCGCGGATCGACGAACTGGAGCGCGTGGTCCGGTTCGTCCTCCGTGCGAGGTCCAACCGGGAGCGAATCATGAACGATCCTTTCTTCACTTTCGATCGGCTGTCAAAGGTCGGCCGCCGACCACGACGCGTCGTCCGCATCGTCAAGGGGATGCCGGCCGGCCTGCAGACGGTGCGCCACGGCAACGCTCGCTTCGCGCCGATCGGCGTGCGCAGACGCGCTGCGCGCAAGCCATTCGCGTTGCGTCGCGCGGCCCCACCCGCGGCGATCGGCCGACCGAAGTTGCCGCGCCGTCGAGTCGCCACCCTCGGGCGCGTGCTGCACCCTATTTCGTTTTTCTCCATCACGCCTGTTGGCGGCGGTTTCGTGCGCGACTGGAGGCGGCCATGTTGAGCCCGCACGAATTCGCGACGCTGATGCTGGTGTGCCAGGCGCCGGATCAGCTCGACATGAATCGCGCCGAACTCGATGCGTTGCTCGAACGACAGCTCGTCATGCTCGAACATCGCGCTCCCGGCCGCCGCCGCGCGTATCTGACGAAGAAGGGTCGATCGATTCTTCACGCGCTGGGGGCTGACATCGCGCCGCGCGCGAGCCGCGGGGCGACGGCGGAGCGTAGCGGTCAATATGCGACGCCCGTCGCACTATCGGATGAGGTCGGATGACGCGGTGTTTGGGCGGACGACGGGCATGCACGATCGCGCCCGGCAGCAGTCAGCGCCAGGCACCGCTGCGCACGCCTGGCCGCCAACGCCGGCATGGTGGTGACGAAACGGCCGTGCGAATGCGGTTCCGGTCAACACGTGCCGCTCGACATGAGCGGCACGCGGTCCGGCAACCGGACCAGACGCGAGCGTGCTGAAGATCCGGCCGCCGCTGGTATCCGGGCCGAACGACGCCGACCGTCTGCTGACGGAACTGGATGCGGTGCTCTCCGCGCTCTAGTCGGTCGCATTCGGCACCCGACGCAGGGTGCCGCTCCCGGCCCGCGCAGGAAATCGCTCAGGCACTCGCCTGGCCGTAACCCCGGCCAATCATCACGATTCATTTAACTCTGAATCGTGCCTGCGCCGTGAGTCAATGCTTACAAGGTCTTCCGCTCCAGCCCTCTCAAACGAAACTCGCGTCGACTTGCCCGAACACTAAATAGGCACTCAAAAGTGGGAGCGACGACGTTGCCAGATTCCCATACAGAATCCGGCACGCTCGCCGCTCGATGGATAGGTCGACGAGCCCCATTCTCGGCTGATCAGTCCAGAACCTCTTGCTCGGCGGTGAATTCTGACTGGGCGAGCAAATCGGCTAATTCGCTCCAGCCGGCTTTAACTGCAAACGCCCGCATTCGGTCAATTTGTCCGCTTGCGGCCGGGCGGCGCCGATCCCTTGGGATATCTACTGGACTCATTCTATACGGCTGCAATACATGCCCGACATGTCGAGCGATCTCAGCAAGGTTGGCAGCAATACGGAACCCACCCTCGTCGATGTCACCCCAATGCAGCACCGGCGTACCGGAAGGCAACCCGGCCAACAGGCGTCCATACATAGCGCGCCAGGCGGGCGACGGCATGCCTGCGGTATAGATTAGTAGCACATTGTTGTCAGCCCGGCGCTTCGCCTCGCTGTGAAACGTCGTTTGGTTTTCAATGGTCAGCACGAGTTCTGGCGTTCCGTCGAGCCCGAGGACGGTCGCAGCCGGAAAAGCACCGTACGGCGAGTCAAGCAACGCACTTACCCGCTGACGTCGCACGACGACTGCCCCCGCAAGGCGAACGGGCTGGTCTTCTCGCCGCAATCCTATCTCGGCCCAAACATCGGAAGGAGTTCTCGGCTCCGCGTCAATATCACCTGACAGCAGCACATCGAGCGGAGCGGCGAGTTGCTCGATCCGCTTGCTGTCAAGAAAAAGCTTCGCACTTACTTCGCGTATGGGAAGATCTTCCTCGTGCACGCGCGCGTCCTGATTCATATAGGTGATTATTGCTGCAGCATCAACCCAGTCCACAGCCCGGTCCGGCCCAATTCCTCGAACCTTGAACAGCCTTTCCCATCGAGAAAAAACCGACCTAAGCACTGGAAATGAGTCGAACTGATTTGCGAGTAACGCGCTAGCGACCTCCAAAATTGAACGCAACGTTGGGCGACCAAGAAATGTCGCCAAAGCGGCGACGTCCAGCAGGGTGATACGGATAATCGACCGGTCGCTTCCCTGCCCCCTTTCATATGTGAGTTCAACTGCCCCCGCGTCTGTTGCTGCGTGGATGGTGGCCTCAAACGACTCACGCTCAAGCAGACTGCGGCTATCCAAGTAAGGCTTGAGCGCAGTGGCAGTTAAGGCGGCACCTCTGGTGCGGCGACCAGCCAACAACTGCTCACCGCTGGTCAGCAGTTTTGACAACAGTGTGACAGCTAGAGTATCCATTTACATTATCACTTTGCCGAGATCAGCGACGCAGCAGTAGAACGCTCGGTCCGAATTCTCGCAATCTCGGCCTCCAGCAGTTCGGGGTGAAACTCAATCTGATCTGAGCGCATCAATTGACGTGCTTCCTCGTTAACATTGTGGCCGGTCAGCATCACGACGTTGTTCTCTGGATCTCGCACGATGTCATAGTACCGATGCAGGAATGCAGTCAGAATGCCGAGGTTTTCTCCTGGGCTCGCAAGCAACACCTGCAAACCGAGATCTTCGAAATAGCGCATGGTCGCCGTGATGTTCGTTTGATCCATTCGGTGGAATGCTTCGTCAAGCAGAATGAGTCGGATGCCGTTGCTGTGAGCACGACTCAAGCGGTATGCCGAGGCAAGCGCCGCCCCTGCGATCACGTAGAGCGGTGCCCGATGCTCGCCACCTGAGCCCGGGCCGAGCCGTTTGCTCAAATGCCCAATCGTCTTCGACCGTTTGGTCTCCGGATCTTCCCGCTGAATCTCGATGTCAAACGTAAAGAACTCGCGGTAGTCATCAAGCGCGGTGCGCACGCTGCCCGCTCCTGGCGCAGACTTTTCTTCAAGTAGCGTCTTGAATTGCTCCGGAATTTCACCGGCGCTTCCCAACAGAGTGTCGTTCGGTCCGTACGCAGCGATATCCTTGATGAAGTTGAGTAGTTTCTGGTTCTCGGATCGAGCGACATAGATGAACTGATAGCGTTCGTCATTGGAGAACACTGGAGAGGTCTTCAGTACACTGTTGAGACGAGTGATCGTATCTTCCAGCCACGCCAGATTGTTTGCCAGTTCCACGGCGACGTCGGTCCGGAACGTCTCTTGGGATGCTCGATACGCCTCGTCCATTTCCGCCTGACGTTCGACGAGTTGGGTGCCACGCAAATGGTCGACGCGCGTTTTCACCCAAGCACGCGCAAGTTGCCAGTCTGTCCCGGTGCGCTCGTCAAGTTGCTCTTGATAATCTCCGAGAAATTTGCCAAGTGCTGCCATGCCGCGATTGATCTCGCTTTGCTGGCGAATCTCGAGGTTTTTCGCTCGCCCCCGACAATGCTCGATCAACTCGGCGTAATTATTCGTGGAAAATCTCTCCAGCAAGCGGTCCCATTGATCGGCAATGTAAGCGCTGTCGAATGATGCACTCTCTCGGACCTGACGGAGCTTGATCTTGAGTTCATCTGCTGCGGCCTCAGCCTTCTTTGCCTCCCGGTCGAGATGCAAAGCGGCCTGTCCGGCGGCGCCCTCTTTGCTCACTAGTTCTTTTTCAGTCGCGCGCGACTGTCTTTCTTCATCTTCGCACCGCTTCACACGCTCGCACAGCGCCAGATATTCGTCGTCCGACAGTTCTCGCAATTGCGCAGCATAGCGGTCCGCTGTGTCTTGGAATTTGCGGGCATCGGCACAGCCGTCCCGGATTTCCTTGATTGCGCGCGTTTCCGTTGGAATCTCCCGTAGCATTCTCTCAAAGCCATCGAGCGACGATAGTTCGCCGAGCTTGCGAGTAAGATGGGCCTGGCAATCACGTAAGGCCAGCTCGATTCCGGCCTTTTGCTCTTCGCCGCGAACACCCATTCGGCGCTCGGAAAGTGGAGCGAGACGCTCCATCGTGCCCTTGCCGGTCAGCATACCGTCTGCCGTGAGCGTCCGTCCTCCAGCGAGTGCGTCGCCGCTTGTACTCACTCGTTGAATGTCCCGAAACAGATTTTGGACGAATGCCACGGCGACCGGCAGATCGCCGTCGATCACCTCGGCCACCGTGCCTACTCCAGCGGGTTTCGGAGTGGAAAAACGACTCGACATGACGATTTTTGCACCGTACACAGCCCCACGTCCCGACATGCTGCGATAGAGTTCGAATGCCTTTTCTTCGTGTTGCTCGTCGACAACGAGTGCTTCTAGATTGGAAAGACCAAGATACGATTCCACCACTCGCTCCCAAGCGGAGTCAGTGACTCGAATGACATCACACACCGGGGTCGAATTGATACCGTGTTCGAGCAATGCTGAGCGCAATCGGCGAACTCTCTCAGTGAGTTGGACGCGCCCCTCTTTCGCACGCTCAAGGTCTGTTTCCAGCCCCAACTTCGTGCTTTTCAGCTCATCGATCTCGGCTGATAGGTCGCGCCCATTCTGAATGAGCACGTCCCATGCGGTACGTGCAACCTGCAGCGCCGACTTCAAATGCACGGCAATGGACTCGATATCCATGTCTAGTGCAATTTGGTCGCCTACGCCGACGAGTGCGCCGCACTCGTGCTGGAGTGCCGGTGCGAGCGATGTGAGATGCGCGCAGCGTGATGCATTCTGTAATGCTCTCGCGATATCGGTCAGTAAGCTCGAGACGCGGGCGAGGTGTGCTCTAGACGTCCCCTCGTTGGTATCAACGGCACTTTTCAGCACGCCATGGTGTTGATGAGCGGTATGCGCGTCTCGTTGTTCGATTGCCTCCAATCGCACCCTTACAGCCTCTTCAACCGTCCGCTGTTGCTCGGCCAATTCCGCCTGCAGGGTTTCGAGCGCATCCAGCGCCTCACGAGCCACTGCTCTGGCGTGGTTGGCGACGTCCTGGGCCTGCTCGGTCTCGGCATCCTGCCGAAGGACGTGCCACGCGGCCGCCTGTTGCCCCTGCTCCTCCGCTTTGTCGAGCGGACCAAGAATTGCCTCGCCCGCGTCGATTTGCGCCGACACCTTCTCCACCAGAAGCTTCAGCTTCAGGAACGTATCCGTGATTTCACGGAATCGCTTAATTTTGGTCGGGCGCGCTTCCAGGACCTCGTCTCGCACGAGTTGGTCGACGGTCTTATCGAAGCGCATGCGCAGCGCAAACCGAAATGCGCGCTGAAATGCCTCATGATCGGGAATGCCTCCATTACCGCGCAAACGGGTAAGCACTGCGCGGATATAGCTCTTCGACGTGGTGTACAGAATCTCATCGTCACTGGCGGCCTTCGCACGTCGAATGAGGTCTGCACGGAATGTCTTCCAGTCTCTCGGGCGCTGTACGCCTTCTTCCAGCGACAAATGGTCACCAAGGCTCAGTTCGATTCCCGGAACGAGATAAAGGCCTCGAACCTCATGCTCTTCCGTGTCGCTCGATGCATAGATACATACCCCCATCGAAACCGAGGTGCGCGCCACGTCGTCGCGCCAAACCAGCGTAATGTACGTCGTCGCGTGATCGCGCACCCGTTGCTCAGCGGTTTCTCCGTATTGCCCAAGACAATAGCCGCGAATGGACCGTGTGGTCTTGTTGCTCTCGTCAGCTTGGGCGTTTAATGCAGCGAGACGCTGGTTCGCCCCAAGCATAGCAATCTGTACCGCGTCCACGAGCGAGCTTTTGCCGCTGCCGTTGGGGCCGAAGATGCCTGAGATGTTCGAGATTTCAATGGTCCGTGCATCGAACATAAAAAATTGCACGACATGCACTGCATGCAATGACATAGTCATTCTTCGTTTTCCTCTTCACCGATATCATCTTCGTTGTCCGCCACGGAATCTTCTGCTGAGTTGGCAGTGTCGCCTGGCGGTTTGGACCATGCGGCAAGTCGAGCTAACGCGGTCTCCCCGAGCAATTGAACGATGGCGGGTCGAATCGCCAACGCCCCAGCATTGCCGACCACCGTGCGGCCATCGAACTCTGGATCGACCAAATACCGTGCAATACCCCATCGCTGCAGCATCTTGACTGCAGCATCGAACTCGCCTTTCGCAGGCAGATCGCGTTGCGTCATCAGCGTATACCGTTGAGTCAGCTCGACGATATCGCAGACGACTTCGCCCTCGTCCGTCAGGTCACCACGCCGTGCCGCATCGTCATAAAGAGCACGCAGCACCAAGGCAAGCAGCGTCTGATTGGTGGTGGCAAATGTGCTCCTGCTGTTGCGCGGTATCGCACAGGCATATCGGAGTTGCCGGTTGACTTCGACATTGACGCCCACGATGTCCAGCGCACGCTGAAAATCGCGTTCGTAGCGCTCGACCAAGTTGTAGTCTGATCGGGCGCGCATGTCTGAGTGATACAAAACTTGCTCCGCGACAAGGCGGTATGCCGCGCTCTCGAAATCGGCCGTTGCGTATACCCCACGCGAATTGGCCGCGATATCATCCCAGAACGCCATCAAATCTTTCTCCTATTTCGAACGACGGAAAACGGCTGTCCGCCGACGTACTTGTGGTCTTTTTCTTCAACGTCGCTGAACCTGACTCGGAAGCCACGTGCCAACGAAGTCGCCGTTGCATAGAGATGCCGCGAATTCGAACTCATTGGCAGAGCAAGCGCGGCAAGCGTCTGCCACGCACGCAATGCCTCGATGCTCTCGATCGGGATCTCATCGCTCTCGAGTCGGTCGCCTCCATCGAGCCATTCAAGCACCCATGCTGCCAATTTGGGGGCGGTCATCGTGCGCGAGTTTCTGGCGCGTACCATCAGTTCGGCACGCGCGATATCCGCGTAGCTGGGAGCACGATTGCGCAGAGCGTCTGCCGGTGCTCGAACAACGGGACGTCGGGGCTCGGCGAGGGACGTCGGAGAAATGAGATATCCTGGAGCCATGGCGGTTCTGTGGCCACTGGCCGAACTGTCCGTGATCTGCTGGATCGCCGTTTGAATGACATCGTCTAGCGGACGCAGCGAGCGAAGGCGATAATCGAGATAGACGAGAGCCCGTTTGTTGGCACGGCGAATCTCGTCATCGAGACGCTCCAAGTACTCATCGATTCGCGATAACTCATAGAGACGATCCACATCGCGTTCGAACATGCGCGTGGCACGCAACACATTGCCGTCTGCACGTCTGGCCTGATACCACGCAATCAACGCGTCACGAAGTTTCTCGTTGGCGCACATCGCACCGACTTGATCGAGAATCTGGCTGCGCCGGGTAAGCGGGTGATCCTGTGTGCGCAGTAATTTGTAATCACCAATGAAGACGTCTTCGATGTACTCGTTGAAAAACGTATGTACGTATTCTCGGGTCGGCACATCGGTATCGAGTCGATCCATCAGATCGCGTATGCTCGTGCCTGTATTGCGAACATGCTCGAGCAGGTTGCGCGTGGTTTCGGCGGCCTCCATCAGTGAGGACCCCTCCTCGCGCTCGATGGCATCCTTTAGCATCAATTCGATCGAACGAATTTTTCCCGCAACAAACAGCGGACCGGTTTCAGCAAAAGTAACCAGCTGAGAAAGGAAGTGATTGACGGCAGGCGCCATGAGCAGGCGCTTTTCGAACGCCTGCCGACCGACTTTGAGCCATCCAGCGTCGACTAGGCTCTGCAGCACCATGTTCGCGCGGATGTTCAAATCCGTCACCGGAGCTGCGTCCTCCTCATCGCGCCAGTCGTCCATCTCCGCTAGCGCCTCCTCGATGTCGGCGGTAATGTCGCGCGCCGGAAAGCCCTCCATCGGCGGAAGCGGTGCATCGGGGCCGAACCGCCTTTTATGCAGCAGGCATAGCAGCGTCCAGTATCGCTGCCGATTGGTTGCAGCCAGCGGAGCAAAGATGCGATCTGGTAATCGCTGGAAGAGCAACGACGCTGCGGTGCCGGCCAGCCTGTCGAGATTTGTCGCGCTCATGGAAATAGCCACGGTTGTACTTGGTCGATGTTATCGAGCGCAAGTTGATACTCGGGTGGATGCTCTTTGCGAGCATCCACGGCAACCCGCAGATCTTGCAGGTAGTACTGCACCAAACAGCCTCTGCAATGGTCGAGACGACTCGATGCGCCATCGAAATATTCGTTGCGAATGACCAATGCCTGTGGCTCTGGCAGAGCCGGATGGGCAATCAAGCGGACCGGCACCTGAATACGCCACGCTTCGTCTTCACTGCTGTCGTGTGTCGCGTCTCGTTCCAACATCCGAGCGCCAGAAATACGTCCGAGCGCAAAATCCCGGAATGTGCGCGTGTTTTCACACCAGGCACGGACATGCCATCGTCGTCCTGCGCGAATCAATCCGTGTGGCGCGATATTGCGGTCGTGCGGCTGTGGATTACGCATGGACGAATACGTAATTTCGATGACGCGACGTGTTTCGATCGCCGAGCGCAGCACCGAAAACACTCTCGGATGGGGGGCCGACAACTCTGGATAGGTTGCCCACGCGATGCCATCATCGCGCCTGCCTGGATCGTCAAGCGTTAGCCCAGTGAGGGCCAAATAGCGTGTAAGCGACGCTGCCCGAGCGCTGCGAGATGCCAGTTCGCGCTCCGCCTCGTGGTACGCCGCATATGTGGCGTGATAGCGGCGTCTCCTCGTATCCCAAGCGACCCATTGTGGAAACGCGTCCCGAAACTCCCGCACCCATTGACTGGCGCGGGTCTCCCCGAGATTAAAGAGGCGCTGCAGGCGTGAACGACTGAGTTCGCCCTCCCAGAGCAAAAGTGACCGAAGCGCATCGAGCCTTTCGAACGGTGATTCCATGAGCAGTACACCTGTCCATATCATGCAATAAATTGCATGATACATTTTATTGCATGATATACGCAACATTAGTCGGGACGCTTCCTGAGATGTGGTCGAGCCGTTCTGCATCGGGATGGGACGATGCTTCTGGGCTCGCTGTTCGCGAGCAGCCGTACGGAAATGCTCGAGAGTCGTGCCTTCGAACCGGGTTTCAGCACAATTGATCCGCTGATCGGTTGTGTGATCGTGGCGCGTGACGGTCGGCGCGGCTCGGCGGCAAGAGATACTTTTCCGTTGCACCTCGAAGCGACTTACCGCCATCCTTCCGGCGTCCTTGTCGCACTTCTTATTGACGATCGCGAACCACACATCGAATAAGCCGCCGAACGTTAGGCTCTCTATTGCCGCTTTTTCGACCTTAGCCTAACGTTCACGCTTCTTCGATTCGGGATAGTCCACGCCATCGCGCGCTTGTGAACGAATCGTCGTCGCTGCTGTGCGTGCATCCTCTAGGGACAACTCCGCGTCTGTCGTCGAGCGTGCCCATGCCTTGCTGAGCGGCTTGTCACGCTGCTTTCTGTTGATACTGATGCGAACAAACCAGGTCTTTCCGCCGGCAGAACCGACGCGCAGAAACAGTCCACGTCCATCCGATAGAAAATACCGCTTTCCGGTCGCCCTTGCGGCTTCGATTTGCCTGACCGTCAGTACGCCTAGGATCGCCCTCCATTGATGTCGTCATCGGGTCAACTCGCGCATCCTAAGTAGAGCCTACCCACACCACGAACACTAAAAAGTTGCGGCTCATGCCGGATTTCCGCGGAAATAGACGAACCACGAATACCCTGCAAACCCTTGCCCGACAGCGCTTCACGAATTTCACCAGACCTGGCTGGAAGACTCGGAAAATAATCACGATTCATTTAACTTTCCGTGAGGACTTCGACACCGGCCGCCGCCTACGATGGGCGCATGTTTTCAGGACCTGCTTCCAGGAGCCCATCAT
>Ga0102592_1003750_pt1 | contig 11048 bp, 9 predicted proteins | sample AraplaCol_mMF_r2_FD_76861 | JGI IMG/M metagenome (GOLD analysis project Ga0102592, IMG submission 76861) | Arabidopsis root microbial communities from North Carolina, USA - plate scrape MF_Col_mMF_r2 (SPADES assembly) (version 2) | ecosystem: Host-associated > Plants > Roots > Endosphere | place... | reverse complement strand
GAGGTGAAGAGCGCAGAGGTAACCCTGTCCCCCGGGTCCTACGACCACGGACTGAATATCGAGCTCACCCCGGAAGGCGCTGCCGAATTCCGCGATTTCACCCAGGCGGCATTGGGGCGACAAACGCAGATGCTGATCAACGACAATGTCGTCATGGAACCCTGGATGAGGGAGCCGATCATGGATGGCCGCATTGTTCTGTCGGGAACGGATCGGAAAGATTTGGAAGCGCTGGCGGAACAGCTGAAGGCTCCCGGCGCCAAGATTGTCGTCCGGCTACGCCCATGAAGGCGCCACCTGTGCAGTCTGCCTTCCCGGCGGCATCATCGGCCGCGCCCTGGTCAGCTGCCCCTCACTTCAGCCGCCGGGTCAATCGCCGATGGCAAAATGAACGGGGGAACGACGCGGGGCTTCAATCCTTTGCTTCGGGGATCAGACGTATCAAAGTTCCATCCCTCGCCGCAGCGCTGATTGCCGTTGCGATCTGCCGGAGCGGTCCATCGGCGACGAGCATATCTGGCGCAGGGTGTTTTCCCGGACCCGGATCGACAAAGGCTGAACACCGGTGATCCGAGTCGAGCATCGCCATGAACGATGTCGCGACGATTGCTTCGCCGCAGGCGGCGCATCGAAGAATGTACGAACCGCCATGGACGATCGATTCGGTTTCATCCAATCCGCAGGACGGGCAGGCCAACATATTGTTCATTGCGGGTGAGACTATGAGGCTGCGGCTAGAATGATGGCGATCGCGAGTAGCAAAGGACCCATCCACTTGAAGTGACGAACCACCGGCAGCCGGCTGGCCGGATTGCCGGGAAAGGGCAGATAACCAAAGCCGACGGACGCCATCCACAAGCCGGCGCAAAACATGATGATTTCATCGATATAGGCTGCGATCATGGGTTCTCCTGTCTTCGAAAGACGTCACTACAATCTCTCTCTCCGCAGTTTTGCGCGACATGCTTTAGCGGAGCCGTTCATCATAGGAATCGGCACGGGCCAGACGGAACAGATCGGGATAGAGACCCAACCATAGAAACACACCCTGGCGTCGTGTGCCAAAACGCTTGTGCCCTTTCATCATTCGAAAAGCCACATCACGTTTCGCGAACAGGTGGCCGCTATTGGCTGCAGCCAACAGAATGTCATCGGCTTCGTCGGCATGCCGCGCCAAATGGGGATGGGCCTCGATCGTCCTGTATTGCCAATAGAGCGACGATATCGGGTGATGCCGGTCTCTCCGGAACCATTCCAGCGCGAGTTCGGCGCGTCCAGCGTCGAAATGGTTGAGCCCAAGAGGATGAGCAGCGGACTCGTTTCCACCGTCATAGGCCAGCTGGTAGTGGTGAAGCGATTGATCTTTATCCTTTCGAACAGCATGGCCATACCAATACATCCAACCCAACACTCCATGAGCCCAGGCAGATCCGGCATTTGCCGCCTCCTCCAGCAGAGGCAAGGCTTCCTTATAACGCTTCTGTTTGTACAATTGCTGGGCCAGTTCCTCATTAGACGCAGTCATGCCAGCATTGCTCCGATCAATTGGACAGCCTCTCCGACCTCAGGGCCGTGACGCATGTCGAGCCGATCCGCCAGCCTCCGCCCCAATTTCCGCCACCGGTCGCAATGGGTGTCATAGCCGGTTCCCGAAACCAGCCACGCTCCGCTTGCATCCATGCCGGGGGATCTGCGGCGCCTGGCGGCCTCTTCGGCGACCATGATCCACTCGCAGAGACCGAGAAGCGCTGCGTCGTTCCATTGGTGCGGACGGCCAAGCGCGAACCACAGCATGGCCAGCCCGAAGAAGGGGATCTCTCCCGCTTCATGTTCCGGCAGGCGCGGAATCAGCCAGAATAACAGCGACAGAACGTCATCCTCGACATCCAAGCCGAGGGCTTCCAGGCTGCCGATCAAGTTTATGAGTGTCTGGTTGCCGCCATAAGAAGCACCCGCGTTGCGCGGGTCGCCATAGGAGACGAGCAGAACCGTGCACGCAAACGCGCATTGCCTGGATAGGTTCGCCACCATGCCGGGACCCTGCTGCCCGGGTTCAGACCACCGGGTCAGTTCCAGAACCTCGCGGGGATGCCATTGCAATGGCGACGGCAATTCGCACAGCCGGGCGATATCGACGAGCCGGGCGAGATGTTCTTCGCTGTCATTGCCGTAGTCGGCGCGCGCAATGCTCTGCAGATCGGCGTCATCCAGCAGGCCGGCCGTGGCCTTGAGAAGAGAGTTTGGATTGCCTGATGAAATCGATGACACACTGCCGGCGAGGCTCTGAAATTCGACGACGTGCTCCTGCATTCGTGACGTCATTTACATTTTCGCCCTACCAAACTGTCCGGACTCCGAGCCGGGCAAGCCGAATTGTCCGTTCGCCATCGACAGCGCCCTTTCGCTCAACATTTGGCAGCCCTTCAGAAAATGTCGAGGGGCTAAACTTAAGGTAGCACAATTGCTTCGAATCCCCTAAGCATCCCGATGCATTACAACGAATGCTAACCGCCATAGCGCTCTCAGGAATATTCCATGCCCAACGCTCAATTCATTCGCTCCGCCGCCTTCTCTGTGTGCGTCGCTTTTGCGGCATTTCAGGCCGGACAGGTTCTGGCCGAGTCGGCCAATGACAAGTTCTTTGACGCAGCCCTTTGCAAGCCACCCTATACGATGACATCGGCAATGAAGATCTATGACGTCGTGGAGGCTTTGGCCAAACCAGACACGTCGTCTCTGGGTGCGGCGATCTACAAACTCCCGAACCAGATCGGCCGCGACGGCTTCAAATCGAACGAGGTTTTCTTTGCAAGCAACGCGGTTGGAATTTTGGTCGAAGGCGAACGCGCCGACGATCTGGCCGCAAAATACGGCTTGAAGCGGGAGACCTCGGACCTGCTGGGTGCATCTACCAAGGGCTATTCGCGCGAACTGCCGGCAGATCTGCAGCCGGAACCGGGAATGGCCGGACCCGGAAAGGTCTCCATCGTTGCCCGCCAAGGCAATGCCCTGCCAGGCAAAACCTTGCTGGCGTGTGAATTCGTTCAGGAATTCTAGGCGTCGCCGGGGCGCCATCAGCTTCCCGGCAAGGCCTGATCTTGTGAAGCGGGCAACGATACCCTCACCGTTTCCAGATGCCAGACCTTGGCGACGATCCGCCAGCCCTCGATGCCTTTCACGAAGCAGAGATGGTCGATGAAAACGTTGGAATGAATCCGCAGCCTGACCTTCACGGTGGCAGCGGCCAGCGAAAGCCAATCGATCAGGAGGCGCGACAGGCGTTTATCGACGCTGCGATCGAAGCCGGAATCCCGATCAAGGAATGAGGCCAGGAGGCTCTGCTAGCTGAGCTTCCATCCGGTCGGCGAGAGCCAGGTAGCGCGGATGGTTCCGGAGAGGATCTAGATCGCTGTCCTTCTTCATCCACGCCACGACCGACGCGACATAGGTAGGCGATCCGGACGCCTGCCGTTCAAGGCAGGCAATGGCCTCAGCAGGTTTGCCGAGCTTCGCATAGCAACAAGCGAGATTATAGAGCACTCTGAGGTCGTCCCCAGCGATTGCGGCGGCACGGGACGCCCACGACGCTCCACGCTCCATCTCGCCCAGATCCGCCAGCAAACAGCCGCCATAGCACATAAGGATCGGCTCGTCTGGATGTGCGGCAATCTCTCCTTCTATCAGCCGAAGGCACTCTCGCGCCGACTGAACTGCTTCTTGATGGTGCCCAAGGGATATATGGACCGCTCGCAGCTGGTCCCAGGCCCGATAATCATCTGGCTTCAAGGCGATAGTGCGCTCGTAGAGGCCGCGCGCCTTTTCGAACTGGCCCTGCGCGTGACAATTGCGCCCGTAGAAGAAGTTCGCCTCGAAAGAGGTCGGATCTCGTTCGAGGGCGAGCTCGAACTCTGCCTCGGCCTCAGCCCGCAGGCCCTTGGTAAACATTGCGATGCCTCGCGATGCATGGGCGTCGGAGAGACCTGGATCGAGCTCCAGAGCCCGGTTGGCGTTGTCTAGGATGTTGTCATATGTGGCAGCCGGATCATTGGCGAGCAGAAGGTAGGAGTCGCAGTCGGACAGTCCGGCATAAGCCCGTGCATAGCGCGGATCTAGGTCGACGGCCTTCGCGAACAGACCCCGGGCTGCCTTTATGCTTCTCGATTCGTGTCCACGGTTAAAGAACGACCGCCCCATCAGATAAATTTGATAGGCCTCCGGATTGTCGGTTCCCCGCTTGGTGATAGTCTCCAGCTCCTTTGCGAGGAGCCGGACCTTAAGCGCGTCGACAATGTGCTTGGAGATTTCGTCCTGCAGCGCGAATATATCTTCAAGGTCGCGATCGTATCGCTCCGCCCACACGTGCCGGCCATCCGTTCCGTTGATAAGCTGAGCCGCAATGCGCACTTTGTTTCCGGCCTTGCGCACGCTGCCTTCCAGCACATACCGCACGCCGAGTTCGCATCCCACCTGCTTCATGTCCACGGCGCGACCTTTGTAGATAAAGCTTGAATTGCGGGCGATGACGCTGAGCGCGGACACTTTCGCAAGATCCGTAATGATGTCCTCGGTGATGCCATCACTGAAGTATTCCTGTTCCGGATCGCCGCTCATGTTGGTGAACGGTAGCACCGCAATAGACACGCCTTCGCTTTCGGCGATCACCGCCGCAGGAGGCCGCTTCGGCGGTGAATCCTGCCATCTGTGTCCGAAGCGCGCCATGTGGACTTGTATGGGCCTCTCGTGGTTCTTCACGGAATGTTGGCCGAAATCCTCGAAGTCGACCCCCAACTCGCTGCCGATATGCTCGCGCACGATGCCAGCGATCGCGACCCCGCCGGGATCGGCGAGGGATTGCAGGCGCGCCGCGACGTTGACCCCGTCACCATGGATGTCGTCACCATCGACGATGATGTAGCCAAGATTGACCCCGATGCGATATACGAGACGGCGGTCTTGGGCCTCCTGGGGTTCGGCTCTGGCTATCGTGCTTTGAATCTCGGTGGCGCACCTTACGGCATCGGCAACGCTGGCGAACTCCACCAGCATCCCATCACCCATCAGCTTGACGATCCGTCCGTTGTGAGTCGCAATACAGGGGTCGACCAGGTCATGGCGCAACGACTTGAGGCGGTTCAGCGTGCTGATGTCATCGATTTCCATCAAACGGGTGTAGCCGACGATGTCAGCCGAGAGGATCGCCGAAAGCCTGCGTTGCATTGGAAGCCCCCACTCCCTGTTGACCGCAATGCTTAATCGTAGCGCTTAGAATCCGGCGCAATCATGTCGGGAAAATAGCCGATTTTAGAGGTGAGCCGTTGGGTTGGCCGCGTTGGGTGCAATCGGCTCCTTCCAGAAACACTGACGCTCTAAGCCGCTGCCGAGCGACCATCCGTTGAAGAGACCATTCGTAGCGCATTTCAGGGTTTGTGCGGTTGCAACGAGCCGGCCAGCTAGGTTTCAATCTCGAAGTTACCGCTATCCGCGCCGCAGACTGCTTGCGAGATTCAACGCTTGACGCATTCAGGCAACCTGAAAGGCTTGACAAAACCGGCCAATGCCTCGGGCTTTGCGCAGGGCGGAAAGCCGGCAAGTCGCATGGTTTCGATCAATCGCCGCCTGTCGTTTTCATTTGTATCAGGAAGGCTCACAAATCCCTCTATGGTGAGATCGGGAAACCATTTCAGTGCTTGTGTGAGAGCCGTTTTCGCTTCCGCCGTGCGGCCGGTGGCGGCTAGCGCGGCTGGACGATATACCCACATCCGTCGACCGTAGTTTTCCGGACCCATTTGACCCTGCATGCGAAGCGCATCTTCGTAGCGTCCTGCCATGAAATAGGCAGCAGCAAAGATTCTCGTACTCCACACCGGGTAGATCGGATTAAGGCGGATTGCCTGATCGACCATCTCCGCACCGCGCTGCGGCTCGCCGAAGGTGGATGCCAAGAAGGCGTAGAAGGTCAGAATTTCGAACTGGTTCGGCGCCATGCGCAGCGCCGTGTCGAATTCCGCTTTGGCGCGTGCAAGATCGTTCCTGTCGCCGAAACTAAAGCCCAGCACGGCGTGCGCCTCGGCGTCCATCGGATCGAGCGTGACCGCGCGCTCGGCGGCCTCGGCGGCCAGTCGGAAGTTGACCTCGAAATCGGCGCCAAAACTCGGCATGACGCTATACGCGTGATAAAGTTCAACCCAGGCGCGCGCCAGCCCCGGGTCCAGTTCCGCGGCGCTTTTGAGGAGCTTGATTGCCTCCTCGACATCAGCGCGATTCATCTTCGCAAGCTTCTCCGTGCCGAGCAGGTACAGCTCATAGGCGGTAAGGTCGCTTGGCGGCTTGCGATGGGCCGCGATCCGGCCTGCCTCCTGGATCACGCCGCCTCCGCCGCCGAGCCGGTTGGAGACCTGCCCGGCAATCTCCGTTTGAATCGCAAAGAGGTCCCGGTCCGGCCGGTCCCAGCGCTGCGACCAAAGGTGCTTGTTCGTTTTGGCGTCGATGAGTTGTGCTGTAACCCGCACCCGATCGGCTTGGCGTTGAATTGAGCCTTCGACAATAAAGCTCGCGCCAAGCGTCCTGCCCACCTCATTCGGCTCGGCTGGTTTGTCCCGGTATTGTTCAGTCGAGTTGCGGGCGATCACCTCGAATTCAGGGAACCCCGCCAGATCGGTGATTATGTCCTCGACGAGGCCATCGGCGAGGCGTTCGGTCGCCTCGTCACCGCGATAATTGTCGAAGGGCAGCACCGCGATGGATGGCAGCCCCGCGTCGGGACGCTTCTCGATTGCGTAACTTGTAAAGAGCCAGACTGCACCTGCCGCCAGAAAGACCACCAGGCCCAGACCCGCAGTCCATTTCCACCTTGCCGGCGCCAAAGGCGGGTTCGCGGCGGTGATCATCAGCCGGTATCCGCGTTTCGGTACGGCCTTGAGAACTGCCTGTTGCTCATCGTGAAGAGCGCGGCGTACATCGCGCACGCATTGGACCAGGCTGTCATCGGTGACGAACACGCCTGGCCACACCGCCTGCATCAGCTCATCTTTGGTGACCAGCCGATCGGCGTTTTCGAGGAGATACTTCAGGAGGTGGAAGGCCTGCGGCCTGAGAGCGATCTCGCGCCCTTCCCGGTCACACACAATCCCTCCGGCAATATCAACGATAACGCCGTTAACCGCGAACGTCCTGGCAGCCCGGGAATCCATCCTCCGCCTCCTGCCGCGGGGACATCCATTATCATATCAGACAGCTGCAACTCCGTGAATGCCGCCGCAGCGCCTTTGTTTTTCGGCAATTTTTCACCGAACGATCACCAGTCGTTCGGGACATTGGCATTGTGCGCGTCCAACGTCGCACCAAGCGCGCGTCGCGACCCATCGTCCCCAAACCATATGCAAGGTTGAATCGGTAGGAGAACCACCATGAACCTGCGAACCCTCACAGAGAGCCTGATCGGAATACTGCTCATTTCGCAGGTTGCTTTCGGTCTTACGACGTCCGCCGCGACGGCCGAAAATGCCAAATTGCTCGTCGAACCAGTGGTCGAGAAGAAGGTGAAGGAACTGCCGCCCGGACCATTGTTCTGGCGGCTGGAGAATTTCCCAACGCTGGCCCAGGCCCAAAGCGCCGCAGGCCCGACGTCACTCGCGGCCGAGGTCGCAGGCAAGGTGTGGTTGTTCACGCTTGGACCAAAGGATGGCTCTACGCCAGGCGGAACCAGTGTCGCCGCGATTGGTCCCATCCCACCGGTCAGCGCAAGCGAATATTTGCTGCGCATCAACCGCGCCGGAGGCGTGCCGGGCGCCAAGACTTCGATCCATTCACATCCGGGGCCGGAGGCCTTTTATGTGCTGGCCGGCAAGCTGGGCCAGAGGACGCCGCACGGCATGGCATATGCCGAAGCCGGAACGACCATGGTTGGTCATGGCGCGGATACACCGATGGAAGTGTTTAATGCCGGAACAAGCGATCTCGATGAGTTCGCCATCTTTGTGGTGGACGCCAATCTGCCGTTCTCGTCGCCGGCCAAACTCGACTGAGGCCATCTGGCGGCTTGGCATACGGCACCGATCCAGTAGGACGCGACGCGCCTCATAGGCATAGCTGCGAGCTTGCGCGCACCTAGAGGATGTGCATGGGAAATAACGAACTGAAGTGCGATCAGACCCAAATGGCCAGTCCGTAACCGGGGCCTGAAGACCGATGGCATGGTAATTGGGAAGAATGGCGCACCCGAAGAGATTCGAACTCCTGACCCCCAGATTCGTAGTCTGGTGCTCTATCCAGCTGAGCTACGGGTGCGTGCAAAATGCGGCGGTGCCGCTTGCGTGGCGATCCTCTAAAACGTCCTTCGGGACAATGCAAGAGCATTTCTGAAAAAATCGCGTCTTTACCTGTTCGCGGCTGTGCCTTGCCGGGCGAGGTCACTTTTCCAAGTGCGTCCGGCTGCGGTAATCCTCCAGCGAAACCGGGCGATCGGGGATCTCGATGCGGAACTGGGTGCCGACCGTCGGCTTTTCCACCAGCGCGATCGTGCCGCCATGGGCCAGCACCAGCTCGCGGGCGATGGTGAGGCCGAGGCCGGTGCCGCCGGAGCGGGCGGAACCGCGGAAGGCGGCAAAGAGGTTCTGGCGGGCCTTCAGCGGCATGCCCGGGCCGGTATCGTCGACCGTGATGCTGACGACGCTGCCGACGCGCTGGGCGGCGACGGTGATGCGCCTCAAGGCACCCGGGGCGCCCTCGCTCGGCGCGGTCAGCGCCTGCAGCGCGTTGCGGCAGAGATTGTGGATGACGCGGAAGAGCTGTTCACCATCGGCATCGACCTTGAGCTCGGCGCCGATCTGCTCGACGAATTCGATGCCGCTCTGCGGATCGATCGCCAGTATGTCCTTGACCTCCTGGGTCAGTTCCAAAAGCAGGATATGGCGGCGGCGCGGCGCCGATTCGCTCGCCTTGCCGTAAGACAGCACCTCGGTGGTATAGCCGACGGCGCGGTCGATGGTGCGCAGCAGCTTCGGGGCGAAGCTCTTGACCATCGGATCGTCGACATCGACGAGACGGTCCGACATAAGCTGCGCCGACGCCAGGATATTGCGCATGTCGTGATTGATCTTGGAGACGGCAAGGCCGAGAGCGGCAAGGTTCTTCTGCTGCTTCAGCGTCTTCTGCAGCTCCATCTGCATCGAGGTAAGGTTGCGGCCGGCGACCGCCAGTTCGTCGCGGCCGCCGTCGCCGATATAGATGTGGGCCGGGTTTTCCGGATCGGAGGAGAATTGCTGCATGCTGCCGGTCAGCCGGCGGATCGGGCCGATCAGGATGCGGTTGATCGCAAAGAAGATCAGCGTCGCGGTGAAGACGGAGATCAGCACCGACAGAAGGAGGACGTTGCGGGAATAGGCGAACATCGCCGTGCGCAACTGCCTGTCCCTCATCACCACCTCGACGCCGGTGTTGGTGTCGCCGACGGGGCCATAGACGCGGATCATCCTGCTGCCGCCGAAGATCAGCGTGTCGAGCGCATCGCGTATCGCCGTCATTGGCGGCACGTCGGTAAGATCATAGGCTTCATCGACGGAGGTCGGCATATCGGTGGTCGCCAGCAGCCGCGAGGTGCCGTCCTTGCGCAGCACGATCGCCTTGGTGCCGGTTGCCTCCAGCGTTTCCTTCTGCAGTGCCCGCGGCAGCTCGACCGGCTGCAGCCCGTCGATGACGATGGCGGCGGCGGCGGCCGTGTTCAGCCTGTCTTCCAGCCAGCGTATGCGCATGCTGGCAACCGAGGGGAAGAAGATCAGGATTTCGGCGAGCATGATGAAGAAGACGGTGAGCCAGAGCAGCTTGCCGGAGAGCCCGCCGAACATGCGGGCAGACGGGCACGGCGCCCTCGCAGCCTCGCCGGCCGCCGGGGTCTCCGCCGAAGGATTGTCACCCTGGTCTTTCATCGGCATTCGTGTCTCGCCCGATCGGCAGCATTTGCGCCGCCCTTACCGCTGGAGCTTTATATTAGACCAAGATGCTCCGCTTTCAAATCTTTGCGAGCAGCGTCACGTCGTCACAAAGAAGCATCCAGCTTGGAGAAGGAAGGCCCCTCCCCACAAAAGGGAGGGACTAATTTGCGGCGCCCACGCGGCAAATATCAGCCTTTCCGCGGGTGAAACGACGAAGTGGGAAGCGCGGTGCGACAGGTTAGGTTTGGGGCGGGGTCTTTGCCCGGCGCGGGCCGGGCAGAAAAAACCAACGCCGCCCGGAGGCGGCGTTGAAAGGCGCGTGATCAGTAAAGCTTAGAACTCTTCCCAGCTCTGTTCGGCGGGCGCCGCATTGCCGCCGAAAGCGCGGGCGACCTTGGCGATCGCCCGGCGGGCAGGCGAGGCGACGGGCCGGTGCGGCTCGTTGCGGACGAGCGCCACAGGCGCCGGCGCACCGTCCGACAGTTTGAAGCGGGCAATGAGGCTCACCAGCCCATTGGCTTCGGCCGACAGCCTGTGCGTGGCGGCGGAGGTCTCTTCGACCATCGCGGCATTCTGCTGGGTTACCTGGTCCATCTGATTGACGGCGGTATTGACTTCCTTGAGGCCGGTCGACTGTTCGGTCGCGGCTGTCGCAATCGAATGGATATGGTCGTTGATGGCGATGACCCGGGTGCCGATTTCGGCCAGCGCCTCGCCGGTCGCCTGCACCAGCTTGACGCCAACCTGCACCTCGTCGCCTGACTTGGTGATCAGCGCCTTGATGTCCTTGGCGGCCGTTGCCGAACGCTGGGCGAGTTCGCGCACTTCCTGGGCGACCACCGCGAAGCCCTTTCCGGCCTCGCCGGCGCGAGCGGCCTCGACGCCGGCATTCAGCGCCAGCAGGTTGGTCTGGAAGGCGATCTCATCGATGACGTTGATGATCTGGCTGATTTCGCGCGACGCCTGCTCGATGCGGCCCATGGCCTCGACGGCATTGCGCACGACGACGCCAGAGCGGCCGGCATTCTCCTTGGCTTCGGACACCATGATGGTTGCTTCATGCGCCCGCTCGGTGGAATTCTGGACGACAGCGGTGATCTCATCGAGGGCGGCCGAAGT
>Ga0102592_1003746_pt1 | contig 11061 bp, 10 predicted proteins | sample AraplaCol_mMF_r2_FD_76861 | JGI IMG/M metagenome (GOLD analysis project Ga0102592, IMG submission 76861) | Arabidopsis root microbial communities from North Carolina, USA - plate scrape MF_Col_mMF_r2 (SPADES assembly) (version 2) | ecosystem: Host-associated > Plants > Roots > Endosphere... | reverse complement strand
TCATCGCTGCTATGGATCGCGGCGGCGATCTATTCCATCGGCTACATGCGACATTTGAAGGAGCACGCGCAGACCCGGTTCTTCGCCTGCTTCGCCAGCAGCCTTGCGGCCGCCGCCGGCGGCGCCTTCGCGGCCAATCTGTTCACACTGGTGATCTTTTATGAGGTGCTCAGCCTCGTTACCTACCCGCTCGTCTATCACCACGAGGACGAAGCGGCATGGACTGGCAGCCGCAAATACCTCGTCTATCTGATGGGCGCCTCGAAGAGCGCACTTCTGGCCGCTCTGGCGCTGACCTACTCGATTGCGGGATCGCTCGACTTTGTGGCGGGTGGTCTGCTGGCTGGGGTCAATGCTACTGCAGCGCTGCTGACGGTGGTCTATTTCTGCTATCTCTTCGGCTTCGCCAAGGCTGCGGTGATGCCGATGCACGCCTGGCTGCCAGCCGCGATGGTGGCGCCGACACCTGTCAGCGCGCTCCTGCATGCCGTGGCCGTCGTCAAGATGGGCGTCTTTTGCGTATTGCGGGTGGTTTTTCATGTCTTCGGCACCGGGCTGATGGGCAGTCTGCATCTCGGCATCGCCACGGCGTATCTGGTCTCGTTCACGATCCTGATGGCGTCTGTCTACGCGCTTACGCGGGACGACCTGAAGGCGAGGCTCGCCTATTCGACGGTCAGCCAACTCTCCTATATCGTGCTCGGTGCGGTTCTGCTGTCGCCGGTCGCCATGGTCGGCGGCATCATCCACATTGCGGCGCACGCCTTCTCCAAGATCACCCTGTTTTTCTGCGCCGGGTCGATCTATTGCGCGTCGGGGAAGCGCAACATCAGCGACATGGCCGGGATCGGCCGCCGGCTGCCCTGGACGATGGGGGCGTTCTTCGTCGGGTCGCTGAGCATGATCGGGGTGCCCCCGACCGCGGGCTTCGTCAGCAAATGGTATCTGACGCTGGGCTCTATGCAGGCGGGAGATGTTGCCTTCCTGATCGTGCTTTTGCTGAGTTCGGTTCTGAACGCCGCCTATTTCCTGCCAGTGACCTATCTCGCCTTCTTCAGGACGGAGGCGGAGGGGAGCCCGGAATCGGTCCGGGAAATTCCGATGATGACGATCCCGTTGGTCGCAACCGCGATCCTGTCTGTCTCGATGGGTGTCTTTCCCAACTATTTCCTCGCTTTGGCGGAAGGAGTTGTCAGATGATCAAGCGCGTGGTCGATTTCTTTGGCGAGGAGAGATATGCCAGCCAGCGACGCCGGCTGTTCTACCTTGCGCTTGTTCTGATCGTCATCGCGGACTTTCTGGTCCCGCGCGAACACACAGAATACCTCTGGGACCGCCTGCCGGGCTGGTCGGCCGTCTACGGATTCGTATCCTGTGTACTGCTGATCTTCGTTTCCAAGTTCCTCGGTCATCAGGGTGGGCTCATGCGGCGCGAGGACTATTATGATTGACTTCGCCCATCCCGCCCTGCTGTTCGTTCTTGGTGCGGTGCCGATCCCGTTCCTTAAGGTTCCGATCCGCAGGATCTATCTGGTGCTGGTCCCGCTGCTGGGCCTGCTTGCAGTGGTCACAATGCAGCCGGGCAGCTATGGGGCGACGCAGTTCCTGGGGCAGGACATCCTGATTGCCAGGGTCGACAAGCTCAGCATCGTCTTCGCCACGGTTTTTGCGATCATGGCTCTGATCGGAACGGTCTACGCCCTGCACCTGTCTCACCCCGGCCAGCACGTCGCGGCGTTCGTCTACGTCGGAAGCTCGCTTGGCGTGGTGTTCGCCGGCGACTACCTGACCCTCTACCTGTTCTGGGAAATCATGGCGTTTGCTTCGGCCTATCTGGTCTTCGCACAGGGCGGTCAGCGAGCCATCGGTGCCGGTTTCCGGTACCTCATGGTCCATGTCACGGGGGGCGTCGTCCTGCTTGGCGGTATCATTCTCCATGGACATTCAACAGGATCGTTCCTCTTCGTACCGATCGGGGAAATGGGTCCAGGCACTTACCTGATCCTTGCAGGGTTCCTGCTCAACGCTGCCGTACCACCGCTCAACGCCTGGCTGACAGACGCCTATCCCGAGGCGACCGTGACGGGAGCGGTGTTCATGAGCGCCTTCACCACGAAGACCGCGGTCTATGTGCTCGCCCGTGCATTTCCAGGAACCGAGCTTCTTGTCTGGCTTGGCACCGCGATGGCGCTTTACGGCGTCGTCTATGCGGTCCTGGAAAACGACTGCCGGCGTCTCCTGGCCTATCACATCGTCAGTCAAGTCGGCTACATGGTGGCCGGCATCGGGATCGGAACCGAGATGGCGGTTAACGGGGCCACAAGTCATGCCTTCGCGCACATCCTCTACAAGTCACTACTGTTCATGGGGGCCGGGGCGGTGATCTATGTTACGGGCAGGCGCAAGCTGACCGAACTCGGCGGGCTCTACAAGAGCATGCCGGTGACCGTTGCACTCTACATGATCGGTGCTTTCGCGATCTCGGCATTTCCATTCTTCTCGGGCTTCGTGACCAAGTCGATGGTGATTGCCGCTGCGGGCGAGGATCATCGGGCGCTCGTGGTGCTGGCCCTGACCATGGCGTCCTCCGGCACTTTCCTGCACACCGGGCTCAAGCTTCCCTATTACATGTTTTTCGGTACGGACCGAAAGCTTCAGGCGCGGGAGCCGCCAGCAAACATGCTGGTCGCAATGGCCATGGCGGCGGCGCTCTGCATCGCGATCGGGGTTTTTCCGCAGCCGCTCTACGCGCTCCTGCCATACCCGGTCGACTTTGAACCCTATACGGGCTCCCATGTCACCGAGAGCCTCGGCATACTGATGTTTACCGCCCTGGGTTTTATACTGTTCCTCAGGGCGCTCGACCCCGAGAATACGATCAGCCTCGACACCGACTGGTTCTATCGCAAGGGGGCGCGCGCATTCATGTGGTTCGCCGAAAAGCCGGTCGCGCGCTACGAACAGGCGGTGAGCAACGCATCGGAGACAGCAGCGCTGCCCCTCCTAAACCGCGCGGCGCGGGCAGGACTGCGGATCGATGTCGTCGCCGTGGACGGCGCCGTGAACGGCGTCGCCCACTCGATCCTGCGCGGTGGGGGGGCGCTGCGGCGGCTCCAGACGGGCGTCGTGACCCATTACGCACTGGCGATGATTGTCGGTGTGATCGCAGCCACCGTCATTCTCGCCGTGGCGTGGCGGTAGGGGGCGTTCATGGGGTTGCCGCTGCTCAGCCTCATCGTATTCACGCCCGCCATCGGGGCAGGGGTGCTGATGCTTCTGCGCAGCGAAGATGCCATCAGATGGACAGCACTGGGCATCGCCATCCTCGATCTCGTCCTCTGCATCATCATGCTTGCGAGTTTTGACACCACGACGCACGCGATGCAGTTTACCGAAAGACACCTCTGGGTGCCCGCGCTTGGGATCAGCTATGCGCTGGGCGTGGACGGGATCAGCGCGCTTTTCGTATTCCTGAGCGCGCTCCTTGGCGCGATCTGCGTGCTCGCCTCATGGGTCGCGATTGACCGGAGGGTGAAAGCGTTCATGGTCAGCCTGCTAGCCATGCAGGCGCTGATGCTCGGAGTGTTCTGCGCGCTCGACCTGTTCCTGTTCTATGTCTTTTGGGAAGCGATGCTGATCCCGATGTACCTCATCATCGGCGTCTGGGGTGGCGAGGGCCGGGTCTATGCGGCATTCAAGTTCTTCCTCTACACCTTGGCCGGCAGCGTCCTCTTCCTGATCGGCGTCATCGTGCTCTATTTCAATGGCGGCGAGACCTTCGACATCCTCGCGCTGACAGCGCAGGATTTGCCGTTCCGGATCCAGTCGTGGCTGTTCTTCGCCTTCCTGGTCGCCTTTGCAGTCAAGGTACCCATGGTTCCGCTCCACACCTGGCTGCCGGACGCCCATGTCCAGGCCCCGACGGCAGGCAGCATCATCCTTGCCGGCGTGCTCCTGAAGATGGGCGCCTACGGTTTCCTCAGGTTTTCTCTGCCGATGCTACCGGAAGCGTCGGCCTATTATTCCACGCTGATGCTGGCGCTTTCGGCCCTTGCGATCGTCTACGGCGGGCTGCTTGCGCTTGCGCAGGATGATCTCAAGAAACTGGTCGCCTATTCAAGCATCAGTCACATGGGCTTCGTGACACTGGGGATCTTTACGCTGAACCTGCGCGGGCTAGAGGGCGCCATCCTCCAGATGTTCAATCACGGCGTAACGACGGGCGCGCTATTCCTGTTCGTCGGCCTGATCTACGAGCGGACACATACGCGCAGCATCGCGGATTATGGCGGGTTGATGAAGGCAGCGCCTGTCTATACCGCGTTTTTCCTGCTGTTCACGCTGTCGTCGATGGCGCTCCCGGGAACGAATTCCTTCGTGGGCGAACTGCTCGTGCTGTCAGGTGGCTTTGCGGCCAACCTTGTCGTCGGTGCGGCAGCCGTCTTTGGCGCCTTGCTGGGCGCCGCCTACCTGCTCGGCATGTACGGGAAAGTTGCCCTTGGTCCGGCAAAGGTCAGTGCGAAGTTCAAGATACGCGATGTCAACGCCCGCGAGATGGCGGCGATCCTGCCGCTGGCGCTCTTCGTGCTCTGGGTCGGCTTTTATCCAAAGCCCTTTCTCGGCATCATCGACGCCTCAGTGAAGCAGCTCATGCTACATGTGCACGGTGAGGGGAGTGACCAATGACTGCTGCCGCGCTCTTGCAGTCGATTGTAGCAAGCCTGCCCGAAATCGTGGTCGTCACGGGGGCCTGCATCCTCCTCATCCTCGGACAGCTTGTCCGGAAAGGGCAGGAGCAATTCCTTCTTTCGGCATCCGTCGCGGTGGTACTGACAGCCGCTGTCCTGACGATCATGCTCGCCGGTGAGATGCGCCCCGCTTACACGGGCATGTTCATCGCCGACCGTTTTTCGGTCTTTTTCAAGATGGTCTTTTATCTGGCCACCGTTCTGACACTCCTCCTTTCCAGAAAATATGCGGAGATCGAAGGCATCGGGAACAGCGAATATCATGTCCTGTTGCTCCTTGCGCTTTCAGGAATGATGATCATGGCCTCGGCGATCGATCTCCTGTCGATCTATGTTGGCCTCGAACTGATGGCGCTTTGCACCTATGTTCTGACCGGCTTCCTGCGCAAAGAACGGCGGTCGAACGAAGCAGCGCTGAAATATGTGATCCTTGGCTCGGCCTCGACCGGGATTTTCCTTTATGGCGTCTCGCTGGTCTACGGGCTGACCGGCACGACGCAACTGGATGGGGTCGCTGCGGCTGTGACCGGTGTCCGGCCCGATCCCGGATTGTTGCTTGCTGTCGTCTTCATTGTCGCGGGGCTTGTCTTCAAGGTCGGCGCGGTTCCGTTCCACATGTGGTTGCCGGACGCCTATGAAGGGGCGCCGACAACCATCACCGCCTTCATGTCTGTCGGACCAAAAGCGGCGGGTTTTGCAGTGATCCTGCGTGTGTTTCTCAACCCGCTGGTCGCAGCCTCAAATGCCTGGATCATCGTCGCTGTCATCGCTGTCGCGACGATGGCGCTCGGCAGTTTCTCAGCGCTGGTGCAGGATAATTTCAAGCGCCTGCTCGCCTATTCCAGCATTGCCCATGCCGGCTTCGCCCTATTCGGCGTGGTTGCCGGCGGCACAGATGGGATCGCCAGCGTGATGCTCTACCTGCTGATCTACTCGTTCATGAATCTCGGCATTTTCGGCACCATCATCATGATGCGCAACGGCAATTTCTCGGGCGAGACTATCGATGACTATGCAGGTCTTTCCAAGTCGCATCCCGGGCTGGCACTTTTGATGCTACTCTACCTGTTTTCACTGGCGGGCATTCCACCGACGGCCGGGTTCTTCGCCAAGTTCTACGTGCTTGTCGCGCTGGTCGAGCAAGGGTTCGTCATACTGGCGGTGACCGCAGTGCTGCTCAGTGTTGTGGCGGCCTATTTCTATATCCGCATCGCCATGCTGATCTACATGCGCGAACCCAAAACGGTGTTTTCCCCCGCACTGTCTCCCTTGTTGCGCGCCACGCTTGCTTTCACCGCCGCCGGCACCATAGGAATTGGCCTGTTTCCGGCATGGTTTCTGAGGCTTGCCCAGCACTCGGTATTTGGCGGCTGATCTATTGAATTTGCAATGATCCACCCGACGGAATACACTGACAATTCTAGAAAGGATTGCCAAAGTCGCTCCCTTTGCGACCGCACCTCCGGTTCCGAACTGGCGCCGGCGGCGGCCTGAAAAGAACCCTCGGTGGGCGACCGCAGCAATGCGATATGGCTATGACTGCAATGGAATTCCTGCCAGTCCTCGTCATGGTCGCCGGAGTTGCTCTGGTGACGGGAGCAACGCTTTTTGTCTCGTCACTGCTGCGGCCATCCAATCCCTACCCTGCAAAGAACGTGGCCTATGAATGCGGCATGGACCCGGCCGGGGAGGCCGCCGGCGGCCGTTTCAGGGTGCAGTTCTTCATGCTGGCGATCCTGCTGGTGGTCTTCGACGTCGAGACGATGTTTCTCTTTCCCTGGGCCGTCGTCCTGAAGGACATCGGTCTGGTCGGATATGTCGAGATGTTCGTCTTCATGTTGCTGCTGATCGTGGGTTTCGCCTACGCCTGGCTGAAGGGAGCGCTGGAATGGGAGGCGTAGGCAATGCGATCCGCGACAGCGTGCTGTTCACGACTGCCGACAGCATCATCGGCTGGAGCCGACGCTCGGCGCTGTGGCCAGAGACCTTCGGCATTGCCTGCTGCGCCATCGAGATGATCTCGGCAGGATGCGCGCGTTACGACCTCGACCGTTTCGGCGTGGTGTTCCGGCCTTCGCCGCGCCAATCCGACGTGATGATCATCGCCGGGACCGTGACCCGGAAATTCGCTCCCGTCGTGCGCCGGCTTTATGACCAGATGCCGGAGCCGCGCTGGGTGATCGCGATGGGCACCTGCGCGATCTCGGGCGGGGTCTACAATACCTATGCGGTGGTGCAGGGATCGGAAACCTTCGTGCCGGTGGACGTGCACGTTCCCGGCTGCCCGCCTCGGCCCGAGGCGCTGATGCACGGTTTCCTGCTGCTTCAGGAGAAGATCAAGAAATCCCGCGCGCTGGCCGGGACGCCTCTCGATCGGATTGCAGCCTCATGAGCGTCAAGTCGTCTTTCAATCCCGCTCTGGTCATCGAACATTTCAACGCCGCAATCGAGGATCTCGGCGCCAGGCACGGCATTCATGCCTTTGCCGTTCGACCGGAAATGATCGTTGAGTTCTGCCGATTTCTGAAACAGCACCCGGCGCTGCAGTTCAATTTCCTGTCCGATATCTGTGGCGTCGATCATTACCCCGAGCTGCCACGCTATGAGGCCGTGTACCACCTCTATTCGCTGGAGAACAAATGGCGCGTGCGCATCAAGTGCCGCCTTGGCGATCCTCCCGGCGTCCCGTCCGTGACGGGCATCTGGCGGACGGCCAATTGGCATGAGCGCGAAGCCTGGGACATGTACGGCATCAGGTTCGAGGGCCATCCCGATCTGCGCCGGATCTACATGTGGGAAGGCTTCGAGGGCTTTCCCCAGCGCAAGGATTTCCCCTTGAGGGGCTACAGGGACAAACTGAATCCCTTCGGTGCCGAAGGTCCGCCGCCGACGCAGCCGGACATTGCCACCAGGGACATCCCATAAGGAGGCCGTTTTACGCCAGAGGGTTGAGATGACCGAAGTTACCGAGCTCAGCAGGCCACAAGGCGAAGCGCTCCACACCAAGGAAGTGCTTCTCAATCTCGGCCCGCAGCACCCCAGCACTCACGGGGTGCTGCGGCTCGTTCTCGAACTGGACGGCGAGTATGTCGAGCGCGTGGACCCGCATATCGGCTACCTCCATCGCGGCACGGAAAAGCTCGCCGAGAGCTTCACCTACACCCAGATTTTCCCGCTGACGGACCGGCTCGACTATCTCTGTCCGCCGTCGAACAACCTGGCCTTCGCGCTGGCGGTGGAGAAGCTCCTCGGCATCGAAGCGCCGATCCGCGCCCAGTATATCCGCGTGATGATGGCCGAACTGGCAAGGATTTCCGGTCATCTCCTGATCACGGGAGCGCTGCCAATGGATCTTGGTGCAATGACTGCGCTGCTCTACGTCATGCGCGAGCGCGAAATGATCATGGACTTGCTGGAGATGATTACCGGTGCGCGCATGCACACGTCCTTTTGCAGGGTTGGCGGAGTGCGCGAGGATCTGCCCGACGGCTTCCTGCCCAAGATCAGGGAGTTCTGCGACATCTTCCCGAACCGGATCCGCGACTACGAGCGATTGCTCGAAGATAACAGGGTCTTCCTCAAGCGCACGAAGGGGATCGGCGTGATCTCCGGCGAAGATGCGGTCGATCTTGGTCTGAGTGGCCCGAACCTGCGCGCCTCAGGTGTCGACTGGGATATCCGCCGCGACGAGCCCTACGAGATTTATGAAAGGCTGGCGTTCAACGTCATCACGCGCAACGAGGGTGACTGCTATGCGCGTTGGCGGTGCCGGGTCGATGAGATGCGCGAAAGCATCGCGATTATCGAACAATGCCTCGAGCAGATGCCGGACGGGCCGTTCCAAATCGACATGCCGACGATCGCGTTCCCGGTGGACAAGGAGCGCGTGCATTGCTCGATGGAGGCCTTGATCCAGCATTTCGACCTGTCGGCTTACGGCTTCGACGTGCCCAAGGGCGAGGTCTATTCGGCAATCGAGGCGCCAAAGGGCGAGCTGGGCTTCTACATAATCAGCGATGGGTCGCCGAAACCGTTTCGCATGAAGGTGCGAGCGCCGTCCTTCGTCAATCTGCAGGGGCTCTTCGGGGTGTCCAACGCACACTACCTGGCCGACATGATCGCCGTGCTGGGCAGCCTCGACCCGGTGATGGCGGAGGTGGACAAGTAAGAGGAGATTTGGATGCGATGAGCATGCGCGAAAAAATAGAAGCAGCGGCAGCGCGGTATCCGAACCAGCGCTCGGCGATCATGCCCGCGCTTCTGATCGCGCAGAAGGAACATGGTTATCTGCCGGGTCCGGTGCTGGAGGAGGTCGCCGACATCCTCGGCGTGGAGCGGATCTGGGTTTACGAGCTGGCGACTTTTTACACGCTCTTCCATACCGAACCGATTGGCCTGTTCCACCTGCAGCTCTGTGACAATGTTTCCTGCATGCTGTGCGGCTCGGAGAACCTGCTGAAACATCTCGAAACGGTGCTGCAGATCAGGAAGGGAGAGACGACCCCGGACGGGCTGTTCACGCTTTCGACCGTGGAATGCCTCGGAGCCTGCGAGATGGCTCCAGTGATGCAGGTCGGCGACGACTACCATGGCAAGCTGGATGACGCGCGGGTGATCCAACTGCTCGACAGTCTTCGGGCAGGAGTGTCGCGAGCGCCAGGCATTGAGCCCGCTTCGGCGCGGCCGCCGGGAGAGTAAAGCCATGTTCGAGCCGGTTCTCCTCAGGAACATCAACGTGCAGGATGGTCATTTGTTGTCGACCTATGAAGCCGGCGGCGGCTACCAGGCGCTTCAGAAGGCGCTGCGCGAGCACACCCCCGACGAGGTCATCGACCTCGTCAAGGAGGCAAACCTGCGAGGTCGCGGCGGTGCCGGTTTCCCGACAGGGATGAAATGGAGCTTCGTCCCGAAGCAGACCGGCAAGCCGAAATATCTCTGCTGCAATGCCGACGAGGGCGAGCCCGGTACCTTCAAGGACCGCATCATCATGGAGCGCGACCCACACCAGCTCGTGGAGGGGTTGGCGGTGAGCGCATACGCAATTGGCGCCAAGACCGCTTATGTCTATGTTCGCGGAGAGTATGTGACAGCGATCCGTCGCCTGGAGCAGGCGATCGCCGAGGCTCACGACAAAGGCTACCTCGGGCGGAAAATCCTGGCCACCGATTTCGATTTCACCGTGCATATCCATTGCGGTGCCGGCGCCTATATTTGCGGCGAGGAGACCGCGATGCTCGACTCGCTCGAGGGTAAACGCGCCCAGCCCCGCCTAAAACCGCCGTTTCCGGCAGTCGAGGGGCTATATGCCAGCCCCACGGTGATCAACAATGTCGAGACGCTTGCCTGCGTGCCGCATATCGTGATGCGTGGCTCACGGTGGTTTCGGGAGATCGGCCCGGACAAGAGCCCCGGCCCGAAGCTCTATTGCCTTAGCGGACAGGTGCGCAAACCCGGTCTCTATGAATTGCCGATGGGCATACCGCTGCGGGAACTCGTCGAGGCCCACGCCGGCGGTCCGTTGCCGGGACGCAGGATCAAGGCGGTGATCCCGGGCGGGGTCTCGGCGCCGGTCATACCGGAGAGCGGACTTGATGTGGGGATGGATTTTGACTCTCTTGCTGCCGCCGGCTCGATGCTCGGCTCGGCCGGCGTGATCGTGATCGATGATGCGACCTGCATGGTCAAGGTCGCCACACGGATCGTCGAGTTCTTCCATCACGAATCCTGCGGCAAATGCACCCCATGCCGTGAAGGGCTGGACTGGGCGGTGAAAGTACTGCGCCGGGTCGAGGCGGGACAGGGTGAGCCCGGTGATCTGGAGCAGCTCGACGCCCTGTGCAAAGGCATTTTCGGAAATACGTTCTGCGCGCTGGGTGACGGCGCCGCGATGGGACTGCGGGCTGCGCTCAAGCATTTCCGCGACGAGTTCGACGTCCATATCAAGGAGCACAGGTGCCCGTACCACTAGGGTGCATCGGGAGAAGACCGCGAGGAAGCCATGGTTCGCGTCACGATCAATGACCAGACACTGGACGTGGAGGCCGGGTCTACGGTGCTGCAGGCGGCTCAGCGTCTGGGTATCGACATCCCGACTTTCTGCTATATGAAGCGGCTGCCGCCGCTGGCCTCGTGCCGGATGTGCCTGATCGAAATCGAAGGACAGCGCAAGCTGCAGCCGTCCTGCGCCACCACGGTCACAGACGGCATGGTCGTGCGAACGAACACGCCGCTGATTGACGAAACACGTTCGTCCATGCTCGACATGCTGCTCGCCAATCACCCCCTCGACTGCCCCATCTGCGACAAGGGCGGC
>Ga0102592_1003744_pt1 | contig 11067 bp, 12 predicted proteins | sample AraplaCol_mMF_r2_FD_76861 | JGI IMG/M metagenome (GOLD analysis project Ga0102592, IMG submission 76861) | Arabidopsis root microbial communities from North Carolina, USA - plate scrape MF_Col_mMF_r2 (SPADES assembly) (version 2) | ecosystem: Host-associated > Plants > Roots > Endosphere... | reverse complement strand
GGCCGGCGTCATTGAGCGCGGCCACGACATTCGATCCGATAAAACCGGCCCCGCCGGTCACCAGCAACATTCCACCTACCTGCCCGATTTTCTTAAGACCCGATCCTGCCGTAGCGCATCATCCGCCAAAGTGTAAGCATTTTGGGCAGCCGCTTTGGACTCCCGCGCTCCCGGCTTTACGTTCCGGCCCGGAGCGGCTAACCGAACCGCGACATCAGCACCTCTTCGGTCCTATTAACGAATGAACCAAGATTCGCAACTTAGCGGCAACGCAGACCGGAGCGACACGCGTCCGATCCTGATCGTTCCCTACATGTGGATCGGCGATTTCGTGCGGAATCACACCGTGGTGCGGGTCCTGAAGGAGCGCTGGCCGAACCGGCCGGTTGACCTCCTGACCACGTCCCTGTGCGCGCCCCTGGTCGACTACATGCCCGGCGTGCGCCAGGGGATTGTTTGGGACCTGCCGCGCAGCCGGCTGGCGGTGGGCCGGCAGTTCGGCCTCGCAAAGCTCCTGCGGGAACGGAACTACGGCACCGCCCTGGTGCTGCCTCGGACCTGGAAGGCAGCCATTGCGCCCGCGCTGGCCGGCATCCCCGAACGGGTCGGCTTCGTCGGCGAGTTCCGGTTCGGCCTGCTCAACCGCTGGCGCTGGGGCGAGAAGAAGCTGCCCCGCTTCATCGACAAGAACGCCGCCCTCGCCCAGCCCGACGGAGCGCCCCTGCCGCCGGAATGGCCGGTGCCGCAGCTTCGCGTGCCGGCCGAGGAGATCGCCCGCTGGCGGCAGGCCAACGGCCTCAGCGCCGGCGCCGCCGTGGCGCTCGCCCCCGGCTCGGTCGGCGTCTCCAAGCGCTGGACCTATTATCCCGAGGCCGCCCGCCTGCTGGTCGAGCGCGGGCTGGAGGTCTGGGTGGTCGGCGGCCCCGCCGAAAAGGGCCTCGCCCAGGAGATTGTCGCCGCGGGCGGCCCCAACGTGCGCGACCTCACCGGCAACGATCTGCGCAACGGCGTGCTGGCCATGGCCGCCGCGGGCGTTGCGATTTCCAATGATTCCGGCCTGATGCATATCGCAGCCGCGCTCGGCACGCCCACCATGGGCATCTTCGGCCCGACCAGCCCCTATCTCTGGGCGCCCCTCAACGGCCTCGCCGCAACCGTGGTCCAGGACCAGAGCGTGCTGTCGTGCCAGCCCTGCCAGAGCACGATCTGCAAGATGAACGACCATCGCTGCATGCGGGACATCGCAGCGTCGGAGGTGGTGGCGATTGCCCAGCGCGTGCTGGGCGAAGCTGCCGCGCGGGCCACGACCTGAGCGGCGTCGCCATGCGTGGCGATTGACCTAACATATGTTGCTTACACACTCGGGAAGAATTGGCATCCTCGTACTTTGCGGGGAAACAGCCAATGGACGAAGATTTCATCAAGGGACGCGCCGAGCACATCCGTGAGCTCGCGACCAAGGCTGATCCCTTCATCCAGAAGCGTCTGCTCGCTCTTGCGGAGACCTATGAGCGCAGGCTTCGCCCGCCGCCCCTTACGGCCGCGCGAGGAACGGGCGTCCATTCGATGCTGCAGGCGAAGCGCTAGGGCATGCCTATCGAGAAGGAACGTGAGACACGGCGCGTCGCCTTCGAGCGGCCGCTGACGGCGCAGATGATGGCGATCGACGGCACCTGGCGCCGTCCCTGCCTGGTCAAGGACGTGTCAGAGAACACGGCAACGCTTCGCGTCGAAACCTCCATCGAGGGCCTGACGCTGATCGAATTCTTCCTCGTGCTGTCCTCGACCGGACTTGCCTATCGCAGGTGCCAGCTCGATCGCGTCAATGGCGACGAACTCGAAGTCAGCTTCCTGCGCCAGAACGCGAAAAAGAAGCCGAGCCGCGAGACGCCGGTCTGATCAGCTGACGCGCGGGAAGGCGCGGACTGCATGGGGTTGTTTTCGCAGTTTTGTTTAGCGGCGCTCACAGCAGCGGCCGATAGACCTCGCCGATCCGCGCCGCCTCGGCATCGAGGCTGAATTTTTCGAGCACCCGCGCCCGCCCCCGCTCGCCCATGGCCGTTGCAGTCGCGACGTCGCGCATCAGCGGCTCGAGCGCCGCGGCCAGCGCATCGGCATCACCGGTCGGGACCAGCACGCCGGTAACGCCCTCCTCGACCACGAGCCCAGCCGCGCCGGCGCGCGCGGCCACCAGCGCGCTGCCCGCCGCCATCGCCTCGATCAGCGTCAGGCCAAAACCCTCGTTGCGCGAGGTGAAGGCGTAGATCGTCAATCGCTGATACCAGCGCTGCACCGTCTCGATCGGCAATTCGCCGGTGACGACGATGCGCGATTGCAGGCCCGCTGCTTCGATGCGCTTCCTCAGATCGTTCGCGAAAGGTGTCTGCTCGGCGGTGATTTGTCCGACGATGACGGCGGTGAAATCCGGATGATGCGGCAGCAGGCGGCACATCGCATCGACGAACACATCGGTGCCCTTCTGCGCGCGCACGCGGCCGAAGCAGCCGATGGCGTAGCGGCCCGGCAGACCGCTTTCGGCAAAGGCCGCCGCGCGGTCAATCGGCGGCGCGTAGACGTCGGTGTCCACGCCATGCGGGATCACGGTCGCCTGCACCTTCAGGAACGACGCCGATATCTCGCTGGTCGCGATGATCGCGTCCATGCGGCGGATCAGCCAGCGCGTGATCCATGAGTGATGCCGCTGCGCCGCCGAGGTGAACACCAGCTTCAGCGGCCAGCCGAGCGCACGCAGCACGACGCCCGCGATCATCTCGTTGTTGCGCCGCGCATGCCAGATCAGGGGCTGCCTGCGGCGCCACAGCTTGACGAGATCGGCCCCGCCGAGCCGCGCGATCCCCTCCGGCGCATCGGAGCCGAACCAGGCGGCGCGGTACAGCTTCGCCAGCCGCGGCGCGACCATCCGGTTGGTCGCGGTGACCCCGGAATAGCGCCTGTGCAGATTTGGCACGATCACTTCGAGATCATCAGGGGAATTCGCCACGCCGTGCTCCGTTTCGCACTGCCCCTATACGCAACATTAAGCATAGTGACCAGTTCAGCCGCGCCGATACCCCCTCTTCACCACGCAAGCGCTAGCTTTGCGCGTTGATCGCAGACGGGTGAGACCATGACTGTGCTAGTCACCGGCGGCGCCGGTTATATCGGAAGTCATACGGTCCTGGCGCTGGCGGAAGCCGGCGAGGACGTCGTCGTGATCGACGATCTGTCGACCGGTTTCTCCGCCTACCTTCCCGAGGGCGTGCCGCTGTTCATTGGCGATGCCGGCGACGAGAACCTGCTCGAGGGCGTGATCGCCCAGCACAACATCGAGAGCATCATCCATTTCGCCGGCTCCGTGGTCGTGCCGGATTCGATGCGCGATCCGCTCGGCTACTACCGCAACAATTTCACGACCGCGCGCAACCTGCTCAACGTCGCGGTCAAGCGCGGCATTGGCCGCTTCATCTTCTCCTCGACCGCCGCGGTGTACGGCAATCCGGACCAGGTGCCGGTGCCCGAGCACGCGCCGACGCGGCCGCTGTCGCCTTACGGCTCCTCGAAGCTGATGACCGAGATCATGCTGCACGACGTCGCCGCCGCCTACGGCATGCAGTACGTCACATTGCGCTATTTCAACGTCGCCGGCGCCGATCCGCAGGCGCGCATCGGGCTCGCCACCGTCGGCGCGACGCATCTGCTCAAGATCGCGGTCGAAGCCGCCACCGGCCAGCGCGCCAAGATCGACGTGTTCGGCACCGACTATCCGACCCAGGACGGCAGCTGCATCCGCGACTTCATCCACGTCACGGACCTCTCGCAGGCCCATCGCTCGGCGCTGGCCTACCTGCGCAACGGCGGCGCCTCGACCACGCTGAACTGCGGCTACGGCCGCGGCTATTCGGTGCTGGAGACCATCGACGCCGTGCGGCGGGTTTCGGGGCGCAGCTTCGCGGTCCAGTACGCCCCGCGCCGGCCCGGCGACATCATGACCATGGTCGCCGACACCAGCCGCATCCGCGGCCTGCTCGACTGGAAACCGCAATATGACGACCTCGAGACCATCGCGGCCCATGCGCTGGCCTGGGAGGACAAGCTGTTCCGCGAACGCCACGGCGAGCTCCGCCACGCCGCCTCGGCCTAGAATCGTCCCCAGCGCAAGCCCTTAATTGGGCTTGAAAAACCCGGCTTGAGCGGGCACAGAGGCCCATCGATCCCTGACGCGCGGGCAGGCTTTCTAGCCTGCGCCGTCAATGGACACCGGATGGCCCAGTTTCCAAAGAAAATCACCGACGACCCCTATGCGGCAGCGGTCCTGATTCGCCGCCTCGTCACCGAACAGGGCGTCGTCTACTGGCGGCGCTACCTCGCCGCCTTCGCGCTGATGGCGGCTGCCGCCGGCGCCACCGCTGGCGCCACCTACGTACTCGGCCAGGTCATCAACCAGGCCTATGTCGACAAGAACATCCCGGGCATCGCGATGTTCTCAGGGATCACGGTCCTCCTGCTCTTCATCAAGGGCGTCGCCACCTACGGGCACATGGTGATCCTGACCAAGATCTCCAACGCCATCCTCGCCACCAACCAGCGCCAGCTGTTCGCCAAGCTGATGCGCGAGAGCGTCGGCTTCTTCTCGGAGCGGCACTCGTCGGAGTTCCTGGCGCGGCTGACGGCCGGCGCCAAGTCGATCACCGACGTGCTCAACATGCTGGTCAACGCCATCGGCCGCGACTTGCTGATGTTGCTCGCGATGATCGGCGTGATGGTGTGGCAGGACCCGCTGATGTCGTTCATCGGCCTCGTCGCGGTGCCCCCGGCGATGCTGGTGCTGCGCAAGCTGGTCAAGCGCATCAAGGGCCTCGCCTTCAACCAGTTCACCGGCACCGCCGACATCATGGAGACGATGCAGGAATCGCTGCAGGGCATCCGCACCGTCAAGGCGTTCACGCTCGAAGACACCATGCAGAAGCGCATCGACGAGAACATCGCGATCGTCGAGCGCAACGCCAACAAGATGGCCCGCGTCGCCAACCGCTCCAACCCGCTGATGGAGATGCTCGGCGGCTTCGCCGTCGCCGGCTGCCTGATGTACGGCGGCTACGCCGTGGTCGCGCTCAACGCCACGCCCGGCGCGTTCTTCTCGTTCATGACCGCGTTCCTGATGGCGACCGAGCCCGCCAAGCGGCTGGCGCGGCTCAACATCGATCTCAACAGCCAGCTCGTCGGCGCCCGCATGCTGCTCGAGATCATCGACAGCCCCGCCAGCGAGCGCTCCGATGACGACAAGCCGGCGCTGAAGCTCTCCGACGCCCGGATCGAGCTGCGCGATGTCAGCTTCTCCTACCGTGCCAACGAAACCATCCTCAACCGCATGAGCTTCGTCGCCGAGCCCGGCAAGGTCACGGCATTGGTCGGCCCGTCCGGCGGCGGCAAGTCGACCGTGCTGGCGCTGCTGCTTCGCTTCTACGAGGTGACGCAGGGCGACATCGTGATCGACGGCCAGTCGATCGGCGCGGTCTCGCGCAAATCGCTGCGCGCCCAGACCGCCTATGTCGGCCAGGACGTCTATCTGTTCCGCGACACCATCCGCAACAACATTGCCTTCGGCAAGCCGGGTGCGAGCGAAGACGAGATCATCGAGGCGGCGAAAGCGGCCTGCGCGCATGATTTCATCACGGGCTTCCCGCTCGGCTACGACACGCCGGTCGGCGAGCACGGCACGCAACTCTCGGGCGGCCAGCGCCAGCGCATCGCGGTGGCGCGCGCGCTGCTCAAGAACGCACCGATCATCCTGCTCGATGAAGCCACCGCCGCGCTGGATTCCGAATCCGAGCGTCAGGTGCAGGAGGCGATCGAGCATCTCTGCCAGAACCGCACCACCATCGTGATCGCGCACCGCCTGCACACCATCATGCACGCCGACGCCATCCTGGTGGTTGAGGGCGGCGAGATCGTCGAGCAGGGCCGCCACGACGAGCTGCTGCGCCGCTCCGGCCGCTACGCCTCGTTCTTCCGCCTGCAACATCGCGACGCCGGCACTCTGGCGCCGATCAGCGCAACCGCATAGAGTTCCCCGTCAACCTCAAGAGCAGCGAGACCTCTCCATGAACGCCGCCTCCTACGTCATCCCGCTTCCGCCCCAGGCTTCGCTTCCCGTCGTCGGGGAGAGCGGCCGTTTTCCGGTGCGCCGCATCTGGTGCGTCGGCCGCAATTATCTCGAGCACATCCGCGAGATGGGCAATGACGAGCGCGCCCCGCCCTTCTTCTTCGCCAAGCACGCCGACATGCTGGTGCCCGACGGCGCCACCATTCCCTATCCGCCGCTGACCAAGGACCTGCATCACGAGGTCGAGCTGATCGTCGCGCTCAAGAGCGGCGGTCTCAACATCCCCGCCGAGAAGGCGCTTGACCATGTCTACGGCTACGCCGTCGGCATCGACCTCACCCGCCGCGACCTCCAGATCGCCTCGCGCAAGAAGGAGCGTCCGTGGGAGATCGGCAAGTCGTTCGACGGCTCCGCGCCCGCCTCCGCGGTGCAGCCGGCCTCGAAGATCGGCCACCCCACCAAGGGCAAGATCTGGCTGACCGTCAACGGCAAGGAAGCCCAAACGGGCGATCTCGAGCAGATGATCTGGAACGTGCCGGAGACGATCTGGCAGCTCTCCCAGCAGGTGAAGCTCGCCGCCGGCGACATCATCATGACGGGCACGCCGGCCGGCGTGTCGCAGCTGCAGCCCGGCGACAAGCTCGAATGCGGCGTCGACGGCGTCGGCACGCTGAAGGTGAGCATCGGCCAGCCGGAATAGGCTTCCGCGACATATCGGAATCGAAAGGCCCCGGACGCGTCCGGGGCCTTTTTCTATTCCAGTCGCGTCTACCAGGCCTTCACCGGCCGGTTGGCATGGCTCGCCTGCGGCACACCGCGATTGAGCGACATGTGCGAATGCACGCACAGCCAGCCATCGGCGCTCTTCGAGAAGATCATGGTCGCGCGCCCCGGACGCGGAAACGCGCTGCCATCAGGGTGATAGCCCGTGCTGGTCCATGGCGCGATCACCGTCGCCATCGTGCCGTCGGAGGATGCCAGGATCGAGGTCTGTTCGATCACAAAGCGGAAGTCGGCCGTCTTCGGCCAGACATTGTCCCACTGCGTCGTGACCCATTGATCGAGGCCGGGAATGACGTCGTTGTGCGTGCCGAAGGCGAGCACCTCGGGGTGGAAGAGCGGCCGCGCCGAGGCGTAGTCGACCTCGCGGACATAGCCTGCGAAGGTTTCCAGCCACTGGTGGAAGAACTGCGTCAACTCGGCGTTCGCGGTAGGCAAGGAGGCCATCGCCTGCTCCATATTCGGCTGCTCAATCACAGCAAACTTTGTTGCCATGAGCCGAACCATCCAGCAAGACTTGGACTCCGGGACCACTTTATCGCGAATAGGCAAGGTCACGCCGGGTCCGATGCTTCGGCATGCGCCGGCTCGATTTAAAGGAGCCAGATTGATGAGACGCCTCTGTCTGCTTGCTTTCTCAATCGTCCTCACCTGCAGCACAGCCAGTGCGCAGTCCAGCCAACCTTACGCCGGCCTAGACCAGCGGCCCATCAAGGCGCTGTCACAACAGCAGGTCGACGACCTTCGCGCCGGACGCGGCATGGGCTTGGCTCTCGCTGCCGAACTCAATGGATATCCCGGGCCCAGTCACGTTCTCGAGCTAGGTGATCGTCTCGACTTGACCACGGATCAACGCGTCAAGGTCCAGCGGCTCTTCGATGCCATGAAGCAAGAGACCGTTCCACTGGGTAACAAGCTCGTCGAACAAGAGAGGGCGCTGGAAGACCTATTCTCTTCCCGCGTCGTGACGGCGGAATCGCTCAAGACGAGCATTGCAGCCATTTCCGAAACTCAGGGCCAGCTCCGGGAGAGCCACCTCAAATATCATCTGTCGACCGCCGCCCTGCTCGATCAGAACCAGATGCAGCGATATGCCGAGCTGCGGGGCTACCAGCATCCTGACGGCGCCGCAGGTCGCAAACACCATCACTAAACAATGCCGGCCGCGTGTTTCGCGGTCAGGCCTTCGTGGCAGGGCGGACAAGTCGCCAGTCCGCCCTACGCAACTGCTTCACCGCAGCGCCGACAGCACGATGAGGCCGAGAACCAGCGCCGTCAGCGAGTATTTCAGCGTGTAATAGACGTTGCGGTTCCACTCCTTGACCTTGCGGCTGCCGAGATGGATCTCGTAGAGCTTGCCGAACACCTTGTTGAGCACACCGACACTCTCGCCCTCGACGTTCTGCGTCGCCGACGCCTTGACGATGTGGTGGCTGACCCAGCGGTTGATCGCGGTCATGAAGCCAAACTTCATCGGACGCTCGACGTCGCAGAACAGGATGATGCGGTTGACGTCGGTCTGGTTCTCGGCGCTGTGGATGAAGGTCTCGTCGAACATGAAGGCCTCGCCGTCGCGCCAGACGCATTCGACGCCGTCCACGAGGATGCGGCACTTGTTCGAGTTCGGGGTGACGAGGCCGAGATGGTAGCGCAGCGAGCCGGCGAAGGGATCGCGGTGCGCCCCTAACTTGCCGCCCGGCGGCAGCATCGCGAACATCGCGCCATGCACGCTCGGGATCGACTTCAGCAGCTCCACCGTCTTCGGGCACAGCGTGTTCGCCGACGGCAGGAAGTCGTCATACCATTTCAGGTAAAAGCGCTTCCAGCCGCTCTTGAAGAACGAGTAGAAGCCCCAGTCGTTGTTCTTCGCGGCCGCGCGGATGAAACCTTCGTCGAACAGGCGCACGGCCTCGTCGCGGATGGTCTCCCAGTTCTCGCTCAGCGGCTTGAGCTCCGGAAACTGATCGACCGAGATCACCGGCTTGTTCGGCACCGCCGAGCCCGCATACATCAGCACGTTGTAGGGGGCGAGATAGGTCGAGTGATCGCCAAGCTGGCGCGCGAAGCGCAGCCGCTGCTTGCCGCGGAAGTGAACGTAAATCGTCGAGGCCGCAAGCACGTACAGAATGACGAGTTGCGGCGCAAAAAGCTGTTTCAGCATTTCCCCAATCCCAAGTGACCCAGCCGGGGACGTGATCTACTCCGAGCCGGCCCGAGCGGCAAGGCAAAGGCGATACATCCTCCTGCTGCTCCGTCGGTCGTGATCGACACGGCCGCAGTCCAGCGGTCACAATTACAAATCGCAGACGCGCTCCCGTCAATCCCGGCGTTGCAGCCGATTTGGAACGCATCGTATCCTGGTTCCACGGGCGAACGAGGAGTTGAGTCTTGGGGATGTCGCGGTTGGTGGCGGGCTCGGCGGTCGCATTGTCTTTGCTTGGGGTGTCGGCCGCCGCTAATGGTCAAGCCGCCCCGCCCCGGCCACAGCAGGCCAAGACTCCGGATCCGGAGCTCCGTGGCCAGTGGCTAAAGGCCGGAGCGGCATTCGCCTGCAGGGTCGAAGCCGGCAAGCGCGTCACGGCACCAGACCCCGAAATCCTGAGCTACGCCTGCCAGCGCATGGGCACGCTCGGCGTCGGCATCTCGGAAGCAGCACTCAAGGCCGTGCTTGGCGAGCCCCACCGCAAGCTGCCTCCCTCGAACGGCGCCACGAACTATGTCTACTTCCTCGGCAACGCCAACCAATATCCATACCTTGCCGCTACGCTTACAGCGAACCGCGTCGTCGCGCTTCAGATCAGCGGCGAGGCGCCGGCCCCCGGGTACAGCTTCAACCAGATCAATCTCGGCGACGGCATCGACAAGCTGATGGGGCAATTCGGCAGCCCCCATCACGTCGGCCCCAGCGGGCTCGACAAGACCGAGCTCTGGACCTACGGGCCGTGGCCGTTCTCATTCGAGGTGCGAGGCGACCGCGTCACCTCGATCCGGATCAGCGATCCGGCCATCGGCGCAAAGTAGGTTCGCGATTGAGCACACGCTTCACACCCGGGACAGCGCCTGCAGGCCCTTGAAGGTCAGGCGCTTCGGGTCGGTGACGCCGGCGAGATAGAGCCGGCGGATAAAGGCGACGACAGCGCTGCGGTCGCAATCGGTCAGCGCGACGACGGCGTCGACCGCGATCTTCTGGGCTTCCATTGGGCTCACCTCGGCCTTGCGAGTAACCCCGGCCGAGACAGGCTAGGACTCATCGGTTAAGCCGGCCTTAACCGTTTGGGAACCATCGCCGATTCAGGCAGCCCAACGTATACGCGAAACAACGCATTGCGGGAGCGCGAAGCGGCTCAAGCTCCGCTGATGCTCTTCTTCAGCAGCGCAAAATGCTTCTTCAGCCGGGGCACGGCGAAGTCGGTGAAGGCGCGCACCTTGGGCACCGACAGCCGGCCCTGCGGGCAGATCAGATGCGCCGGCATCTCCGGATCCTCTTCGTCCGCCAGTATGATCTCGAGCTCGCCGCGCCCGACCTGCTCGGCCACCTGGTACGAATACATCCGCGCCACGCCGCGCCCGGCGACGGCAGAGGCCACGGCCGCATAGGTGCTGTTGACGACAAGCCGCGGGGTGAACTGGACCGAGCGGGCGGCCGACGAGCCCGGCTGCGGCGCAAAGGTCCAGGAATTGGGCAGATGCGCCATCGCGACGATCTGGTGCTTGGCAAGATCGCCGGGCTCGGTGATGCGCGGATGTTGCTTCAGATAGCGGGGGGCCGCCACCACGACGCGGCTGATCCCGCCGACCCGCATGGCCACCATCGCCGAATCCGCCAATGGGCCGATCCGCAGCGCGACATCGACGCCCTCCTCGATCAGATTGACCGCGCGGTCGAACAGCAGGAGCTTGGCCGACACCGTCGGGTACGCGTCGAGAAACGCATCGAGGATCGGACGCAGCACCATCTCGCCCGAGACCACGGGGGCGGTGATCGAGAGTAGGCCACGTGGTGCCGTGCGCGGTCCGGCGGCGATGTCCTCGGCCTCCTCCAGCTCGGTGAGCACGCGGCGGCAGATCGCGACGTAGCGCTCGCCCTCCTCGCTCAGCTTGATCGAGCGGGTGGTCCGGTGCAGCAGCTCGACGCCGACCCGCTCTTCCAGAAAAGCGATGGCGCGGCTCACTGCCGCGGGCGA
>Ga0102592_1003739_pt1 | contig 11083 bp, 8 predicted proteins | sample AraplaCol_mMF_r2_FD_76861 | JGI IMG/M metagenome (GOLD analysis project Ga0102592, IMG submission 76861) | Arabidopsis root microbial communities from North Carolina, USA - plate scrape MF_Col_mMF_r2 (SPADES assembly) (version 2) | ecosystem: Host-associated > Plants > Roots > Endosphere | place... | reverse complement strand
CGCCCATTGCAGACCGATGACACCGCCCTTGATCGGCTGGATGATCAAAAGCGTGGCAATCAATGTGATGGGTGTCCAGATCGCGAAGGTCAGCCAGAGGGGCATTGGCCAAACGAGATCCGTTGCCATGTAGCCGCCGATGATGACATGGCCGATCACCACGATTGCAAGGTAAGGCGGTAGGTCGTCCGAGCGATGATGGTACATGGCCTCGCCACAGGCGGCACAATTGTCCACCGGCTTCAGGAAGCTTTTGAAGAGTTTGCCGCTGCCGCATGCGGGGCAGGTGTTCATCATGCCGCGCTTGACAGAGCGGCCGAGCGGACGTTCCGCCTCCTGATTGCTTCCGTAACGGATCGTCTGGTCGCTCGAGGTGGTCGTCATCGTTCGTTTCCTTTCGCGGCGCCCTACACGCCTATCGCCGCCCTCTTGGCGGCCTTGTCCCGGCCTTCTTGCGTGCCCGGCTTGCGTCCCGCCGGCCCGCCTTGTGGAACGAACGTACAGCTGTGGGCATTTTTCGCCCTTCGCTGATCATCTCGAAGCGTAGCGCACCGGCAAGCGGAATGGCTTCTGCAAGCTTGACCGTGACACTGTCGCCGAGGCGATATCCGAGCCCGGTCTTTTCGCCAGACAGCGCCTGGTGCGCCTCATCATAGATGAAGTAGTCCGTTCCGAGCGTAGATATAGGAACGAAGCCGTCTGCTCCATAGTCCGGGAGAGTGACAAATAGTCCCGATTTCGTCACACCTGATACGCGTCCTTCGAATTCCTCGCCGACGCGGCCGGCAAGATGATGCGCAATCAGGCGGTCCACCGTTTCGCGCTCGGCCGCCATCGCGCGGCGCTCGAAGGTTGAGATCTCGGCGGCGATGTCGTCGAGCGCGGCCTCTTCGTCGGGCGTGATCCCGCCTTCACCGAAGCCGAGCGAACCGACCAGCGCCCGATGCACGATCAGGTCCGCATAGCGCCGGATGGGCGAGGTGAAGTGCGCGTATTTCATGAGGTTCAGGCCGAAATGCCCGATATTCTCGGGGCTGTAGATCGCCTGGCTCTGAGAACGCAGCACCATCTCGTTGACCATCGTCTGGTGCGGCGTGTCGTCTGCCTTGGCGAGGATCATGTTGAAATTGTTGGCGCGCATGTTGCCGCCCTTGGCAAGCGATATGCCAAGCGTTGCCAGGAACTCGCGCAACACTTCCTGTTTTGCAAGCGTCGGCCCGTCATGGATACGGTAGATCAGGACCTGCCGCTTCTTCTCCAGCGTCTCGGCGGCCGAGACGTTGGCCTGGATCATCATTTCCTCGATCAGCTTGTGTGCATCGAGGCGCGGCGGCACGAAGACGCGATCCACGGTGCCGTCAGGCTTCAGCAGGATCTTGCGTTCCGGCATGTCGAGTTCAAGCGGCTGCCGGCGCTCGCGGCCGCGCGTCATGATCCTGTAGGCATTCCACAACGGCTTCAAGATTGGTTCCAGAAGCGGTCCCGTCTTGTCATCCGGCTTGCCATCGATGGCCGCCTGCGCCTGCTGATAGGAGAGCTTTGCAGCGCTCTTCATCATGACACGGTGGAAGGTGTGGCCGATTTTGCGGCCTTCCTTCGAAAACACCATGCGAACGGCAAGCGCCGGCCGGTCCTGACCTTCTCTCAGCGAGCAGAGATCGTTCGAGATGCGCTCCGGCAGCATCGGCACGACCCGATCGGGGAAGTAGACCGAGTTGCCGCGCTTCAGAGCCTCGCGGTCGAGTGGCGAGTTCGGGCGGACGTAATAGGAGACGTCGGCGATGGCGACGGTAACGATCACGCCATCAGGATTGTCGGGCGAAGGGTCAGTCTCCGCATAGACGGCGTCGTCATGGTCTTTCGCATCCGCCGGATCGATGGTGATCAGCGGGACACCGCGCCAGTCCTCGCGATGCGACATCGTCGCGGGCTTGGCATCGTCGGCTTCGGCGACGACAGCAGGCGGGAATATGTAGGGAATGCCGTGCGCATGGATGGCGATCATCGAGATCGCCTTCTCGGATGCGACCGAACCGACAATCGACAGGACCTTGGCGCGTGGCAGACCGAATCGACCGAGGCGGGCGACTTCGACTTCGACAAGATCGCCGTCCTTGGCCTCGCCCTTGTACTCGGGGTCGATCACCATTTCCTCGCCCCGCCGCTCGATCGGCAGCAGACGGCCGGCACCGCCCGGTGCATCCTTGAAGACCCCGAGCAGCGCGCCGCGGCGCTTGTCCAAAATCTTGATGATGCGCGCCGTGTAAGCTGGCCCGCCGCGGTCGGCAGCCGGAAAGATCTTCGCCAGAATGCGATCGCCCATGCCGGCAACCGGCGCCTTGCCCTTGCCGTTGCGTCCGGCAGGCGAGGTCGACTGGCGAATGGCGACAGCAGGCGCAACGCCCTGATCGTCAGGCCACTCCGCCGGACGACCGATCAGTTCGCCATCCTTGTCGCGCGTCGTGATGTCGAGCACGGTGACAGGCGGCAGTGCGCCCGGCCGGATCAACGATTTACGCGTCTTCTGCAGCATTCCTTCCTGCTCCAGTTCGCGCAGGAGGTGCTTCAGCTCGACGCGGCTGTCGCCTTTCAGCCCGAAGGCCTTTGCGAGCTCGCGCTTCGACGCCTTCTGCGGATGGTCGGCGATGAAGCGCAGGATCACTTCGCGGGAGGGCAGGGCCCCGTGGGCGATGTTCAGCGGTTCGGCTGCGGGTTGCTGGCTGGCGCGTCCGAACTTGCCGGGACGCTTGCCCATGCCCTTCACTCTTTCCCGCGGGATTTTGGTCACTCTTTGCTCTTCTTCGTCTTTGCCGGCGCCTTGGCTTTCGCCGTCTTCGGCTTGGCGGCGGTCTTCGTCGTCTTGGTTTCAGCCGCGGCGGCCTTCGCCTTCGGTTTTGCCTTGCTCTTCGAGGCCGGTGCCTTGCCGGCCTTTGCGGCGATCAGCGCCAGCGCTTCCTCGACAGTCAAGGCCTGCGGATCGGTGCCCTTCGGCAGCGTTGCATTAACCTTACCCCAGTTCACATAGGGACCATACTTGCCGTCGCGAACAGTGATAGCACCGCCGTCGGGATGGTCGCCGAGCTCCTTCAGCGCCGCCGCCGTCGTTCGGCCGCGCCCGCCCGGCGCTTTGCTTGCCTTCTCGGCAATCACGGTAACGGCACGATTGAGACCGATCGAGAAGACGTCTTCGACGCTTTCAAGGTTGGCGTAGCCGCCATCGTGCAACAGGAACGGTCCATAGCGACCGATGCCGGAAGAAATCATCTTGCCGGTTTCGGGGTGCTTGCCGATGTCGCGTGGCAACGAAATCAGCGCCATCGCCTTTTCATAGTCGATGTCCTCCGGCTTCCAACCCTTCGGCAGCGAAGAACGCTTGGCTTCCTTACCGTCGCCACGCTGGATGTAGGGGCCGAAGCGTCCTGAACGCAGCGTCAGTTCTTCGCCGGTCACCGGATCGGAACCGAGGTTCTTAGGCTCGTTCAGCGCAACGCCTTCGGCCTCCGAACCGCCTTCTGACGAAAGCTGGCGGGTATAGTTGCATTCCGGATAGTTCGAGCAGCCGACGAAGGCGCCGTATTTTCCGAGCTTCAGCGAAAGATTGCCTGTGCCGCAAACCTGGCAGATGCGCGGATCGCCGCCATCTTCGCGCTTCGGGAAGACCAGCGGCGCCAGCGCCTCGTTGAGGGAATCGAGCACGTTGGTGACGCGAAGTTCCTTCGTATCCTCGATCTGGGAGAAGAAGTCCTTCCAGAAATCGCGCAGCACCTGCTTCCAGTTCAGCTCCCCGGCCGAGATTCGGTCGAGCTTCTCTTCAAGGTCGGCCGTGAAATCGTACTCGACGTACTTGGTGAAGAAGCTTTCGAGGAAGGCTGTCACCAGCCGGCCCTTGGCCTGGGGGATGAGCTTGCGTTTGTCGATGGTGACATATTCACGGTCGCGCAGGGTCGCCAGCGTTGCAGCGTAAGTCGACGGACGCCCGATGCCGAGCTCTTCCATCTTCTTGATCAGCGTTGCCTCGGAGTAGCGCGGCGGCGGCTCGGTGAAGTGCTGAGTCGAATTGATCTTCTGCTTGGCGAGGTTCTCGCGAGCGTTGATCTCCGGCAGACGACCATCCTCGTCACCGTCGTCGCTCTGTTCGCCATCTTCCTTCTGGTCGGTATAGGCGGCGATGAAGCCGTCGAAACGGATCACCGAACCGACGGCGCGCAGACCGGCTTTCTGGCCCTTGTTGTCGGCGGTGATTTCAGCCGTCGTGCGTTCGATCTCAGCCGATGCCATCTGGCTCGCGATGCCGCGCTTCCAGACAAGGTCGTAAAGCCTCAACTGGTCGGCATCGAGGAACTGCCGCACGCGGTCGGGCGAGCGATTGAAATCGGTCGGGCGGATCGCCTCGTGTGCTTCCTGGGCGTTCTTGGCCTTGGTCGAATAGAAGCGAGCCTTCTCCGGCAGGTAGCGTTGGCCGAATTGATCGACGATTGCGCTCCGCGCCGCATCGATGGCTTCGGGCGCCATCTGAACGCCGTCCGTACGCATGTAGGTGATCAGACCGACCGTTTCGCCGCCGATGTCGACACCCTCGTAAAGCTTCTGGGCAACCTGCATGGTTCGGGACGAGGAAAAGCCGAGCTTCGAGGACGCCGCCTGCTGCAGTGTGGAGGTTGTGAAGGGTGGTCCCGGGTTGCGCTTGACCGGCTTTGCCTCGACCGTGTCGACGACGTAGGTCGCGCCTTCCAGAAGTGCCTTGAGCTTGCCGGCTTCTTCGCCGTTTCCGATCGAGCGAGGCTGCAACCGCTTGCCATCAGCTGCAACCAGTTTTGCTTCGAACTCGTCGCCCCGCGGCGTCTTCAGGAGAGCCGAGAGGTTCCAGTACTCCTCGGAGATGAAGCGCTCGATTTCCGATTCGCGATCGCACACCAGACGCAGTGCCACCGACTGAACGCGGCCGGCCGAACGTGCGCCGGGGAGCTTGCGCCAGAGAACCGGCGACAGATTGAAACCGACGAGATAGTCGAGGGCACGGCGAGCGAGATACGCATCAACGAGCGGCACGTCGATGTCGCGCGGGTCGGCCATGGCATCGAGCACGGCCTTCTTCGTGATCGCATTGAAAACGACCCGCTTCACGGTCTTGCCGTTCAGGACACGCTTCTTGTTCAGCATGTCGAGGACGTGCCAGGAAATCGCTTCACCCTCGCGATCCGGGTCGGTTGCGAGGAACAGGCTGTCGGATGACTTCACAGCGTCGGCGATGTCCTTCAGCCGCTTGGCCGATGCGCCATCGACCTCCCACAGCATCTCGAAATCCTGGTCGGGAAGGACCGAGCCGTCCTTGGCAGGCAGATCGCGGACATGGCCGAAGGAGGCGAGCACCTTGTATCCGGAGCCCAGATACTTGTTGATCGTCTTTGCCTTGGCGGGCGATTCTACCACTACAACATTCATCATGATTCTCTAAAAAAACGTGCCAAGCCGGTGCATAAGCAGATGGAATCCCTGCCGTGCCAGGATAACCGGCTCTTCGACATGGACAGGGAAATCGTTTCGGTCAAGTGGTCTGACCTCATTTTTGCGTATTACAACGCGATGCAACCAGTGCGAGATAGCGAACGTACTGCAAGTTAGGATAATTTAGGTATCGTTTTTGGAGTGTGGTTCGGGCTAGCCGAAAGGCGGCGTTTCTCTTTCCTCAGAGACTATCCCATGGCGGCCAAGTTCGCAAAGAAAGATACCGGACGATCCGGCTCGCAAGAGAACATCGCGTTCATCAGGCAGATGCTGGCTGAGTTGCGGCGAGTGGCGGAAAAAGAGAACGCCGATATGCTCTGCTATCTGATCGTGATGGCCTATGTGGAGGCCGGCGATCTGCAGGCCCGGATGTAGGGATCTCAGTCGCCAATCGCAAGAGAGACGAAGCCGCCGGGATGGCGATGAAGCCGTCCGGCAATATCAAGCTCCAGCAGGACAAGACAAACCGAAGCCGCCGGCAAACCGGTGTGACGGATGATATCATCGATCTCGACGGGCGTCGGGCAGAGCGCATCGACGAAAAGCGAGCGATCGGATTCGTCGGGCGGAAGCATCGAACGGCCACCCTCGCGCTCCGGCTCCTCGGCGACCGGCGTTGAGTACCGTTCGATCTGCGAGAGGGGCGCCAGAGCTTCGGTGACGTCATCTGGCGTCGTGACAATCATGGCACCGTCTTTCAACAATCCATTCGTGCCATGGCAGCGCGGATCGAGCGGTGAACCCGGCACCGCAAATACCAGCCTGCCAAACTCGCCGGCCAGTCTTGCGGTGATCAGCGAGCCCGAGCGCATCGCTGCTTCGACGACAACGACCCCCAGCGAAACGCCGGCGATGAGCCGATTTCGGCGCGGAAAGTCGCGTGCCCGCGGTTCCCAGCCGAACGACATCTCACTGACGGCGAGCCCGTTGCCATTCCAGATATCGTCAAGCAGATCGGCATTCTCCGGCGGGTAGGGCTGATCCAGACCTCCGGCCATGGCGACCACCGTTCCGGTATCGAGGCTTGCACGATGCGCTGCGGTATCTATGCCGCGCGCAAGGCCGGAGACCGCGACATAGCCGGCTCGGCCGCACTGGCGCGCAATCGTGGCGGCGAACTTGGCGCCGCTGATGGAGGCATTGCGGGAGCCGACGATACCGACGCCAGGCTGCGAAGAGACGGCGAGATTGCCTTTGACGGCAAGCAGCGGCGGCGCACGTCGACTTGCTTCAACGCCTGTGTGTATTCTGGCTCGCCGATGCCAACAAAGCGGGCGCCGAAGCGGCGCGCGGCCTCCAACTCCTTATGCGCTTCGCTCTCCGTCGCTATCCGGATGGAGAGCGTGGCGCCGCCGCGCGCAGAAAGCTCGGGCAGGGCGGCCAGCGCCGTCTCGGCGGATCCGAAGTGATTGACGAGATCGCGAAAGGTCGCAGGCCCGACATTGTCCTAGCGAATGAGACGCAGCCACGCGGCGCTGAGAGCGTCCATCCTATCCCTTCGCCCCGATCTTGGTTTCCGTCCCGCTCATCAGGCGGGAGATATTGGCCTTGTGCTTCCAGTAGGAGATAATAGTCATGATGGCCATAACAGCTGCAACCTTCTCGGCGCCCAGTATCCACAATGCAACCGGAATTACAAGCATTGCAACCAGTGCTGAAAGCGATGAGTACCGGGTCGTGAAGGCGACGGCCAGCCAGACCGCGGCGAAGACGAGAACCATGATCGGCGCAATGCCGAGCAGTGTTCCGATATAGGTGGCAACACCCTTGCCACCCTTGAAGCCGATCCAGACCGGGAAGAGGTGACCGATAAAGGCAACGAAGCCGGCGATCAGCGCCGCCTCGCTGCCCAAAAAATAGCCGACGATCCAGGCTGCTGCAGACGCCTTCAGAGCATCGAGAAGAAGCGTTGCGGCTGCAAGCTTCTTGTTGCCGGTTCTGAGCACATTGGTCGCGCCGATATTGCCGGATCCGATGCTGCGGACGTCACCGAGCCCGGCTGCCTTCGTCAGGATCAGGCCGAAAGGAATGGAGCCGAGCAAGTAGCCGATGGCGGCAGCCACGAGCGCGATAGGCAGCGTGATCTGCCAGGTCATAAGATCCGAGACCATGTTCCCCTCCGGTGGTCTTTTTATATGCTATGCACGCACTGTCCGGCGACATAGGTCGCTACAGCGCGTCCGCTGAAGCGCGCGTCTTCGAACGGCGTATTCTTCGAGCGGGAAAGAAGCATGTCCTTCGAAACCAGCCAAGGGTCATCGAGGTCGATCAGCGTAATATCTGCCTTCGCGCCCGGCTTCAGCGTGCCCGCCTCGAGGCCGAAGATCTGCGCCGGCCGCGTCGACATGGCATCGATGAGGCGCATCAGGCTGACCTGGCCGCTGTGATGCAGGCGGAGTGCCGCAGCAAGCATCGTTTCAAGGCCGATGGCGCCATCAGCCGCTTCGCCGAACGGTAGGCGCTTTGTGTCGACATCCTGCGGATCATGCGAGGAGACGATGATATCGATCGCGCCGCGCGCCAGCGCATCCACCATCGCGACGCGATCGTCTTCGGATCGCAGCGGCGGGTAGAGCTTGAAGAAGGTGCGGTACTCGCCGATGTCGTTCTCATTGAGGGAGAGATTGTTGATCGAGATGCCGCAGGTCACGGTCGCACCGCGGCTCCGGGCAAGCTCAATCGCCTCGACCGATTCCGGCACGGAGATCATCGCGGCGTGGTAGTTGCCGCGCGTCAGCTTGGCGATGCGCAGGTCGCGCTCGAGCGGGATCAGTTCCGCTTCCTTCGGGATGCCGCCGAGACCGAGCCAACTGGCAAACAGTCCCTCATGCATGACACCGGTGGCGCCGAGATATTTGTCGCGGGTCTCGCAGGATATCACCGCGCCGAATTCGCGCGCATAGGTCATCACCCGGCGCAGGACCTGCGTGTCGTGGACACTCGAGCGGCCGTCGGTGAACGCGACTGCGCCCGCTTCCATCAGCAGGCCGATCTCGGTCATTTCCTCGCCGGCAAGATGCTTGGTGATCGCCGCAGCCGGATAGACGTGGACCAGCGCCTTGTCCTTCGCCGTCTTCTTGACGAACTCGACCAGCGCGATGTCGTCGATGACAGGATCGGTATCCGGCATCATGATGATCGAAGTGATGCCGCCGGCTGCCGCCGCACGGCTCGCCGATGCCATTGTCTCGCGATGTTCGGCTCCGGGTTCACCGATATGGACGCGGGCATCCACCAAGCCTGGGGTGGCGACGAGACCGGTGCAATCGCGCACGTCGGCGCCAGCGGGCGCTCCTTGGTTCTGCGCATCCGCGCCGGCTGCCACGATCATGCCATCCTTGACAATGATCGTGCCGACTTCATCGAGATTGCGCGAGGGGTCGATGATACGAACGTTCTTGAGGACGATCGAGTTCTTCATGCGCCGGCTCCTTCGGTACGCGGACCCTGATTTTGCGAGACCAGCAGCGTCTCCATCACGGCCATGCGCACCGCGACCCCCATTTCCACCTGTTCTGCAATCACGCTCTGCGGTCCATCCGCAACCTCGGAGGAGATCTCGACGCCACGGTTCATCGGGCCGGGATGCATGACGAGGGCATCTTCCTTCGCCGCCTTGAGGGTCTCCGCGTCGAGCCCATAGAAGTGATAGTACTCGCGAACCGACGGCACGAAGGCCCCGGACATGCGCTCGCGTTGCAGGCGCAGCATCATCACCACGTCAGCGTCCTTCAGGCCCTCCTTCATGGAATGGAAGACCTCGACGCCCATGTCGGCGATGCCAGCCGGCAGTAGCGTTGCCGGCGCGACAACTCGCACGCGTGCGCCCATGGCATTCAGCAAAAGGATGTTCGAGCGCGCCACGCGCGAATGCAGGACGTCGCCGCAGATCGCGACGATGATGCGCGACAGCTTGCCTTTGGCGCGGCGGATTGTCAGCGCGTCGAGAAGCGCCTGGGTCGGATGCTCGTGCTGGCCGTCGCCGGCGTTGACCACCGAGCAGGAAACCTTCTGCGCGAGCAAGGCGGCGGCACCAGCGCTCGAATGGCGGATGACAAGCACATCGGGCCGCATCGCGTTCAGCGTCATCGCCGTATCGATCAGCGTCTCGCCCTTCTTCACCGAAGAATTGCCGACGGACATATTCATCACGTCGGCGCCGAGGCGCTTTCCGGCGAGCTCGAAGGAAGATTGGGTGCGCGTCGAAGCTTCGAAGAACAGGTTGATCTGTGTCAGGCCTCGCAGCGTCGAGGTTTTCTTCTCTCTCTGCCGACTGATCTTGACGGCCTCGTCGGCCTTGTCGAGGAGAAAGGTGATATCCTGCTCGGTGAGCCCTTTGATACCGATGAGGTGGCGGTGGGGAAAGAAGACCATGAACCTGCCTCTTGCTGTCGTCTGCGGGGTCTATAAAGAGTGAGCCGGGCGGCGGCAAGCTTGCGCTGTGGGCAAAGGCCCGTCTCCCCCTGCAATTTTACCCGAATTCAACTATTGCAGAGGTAGGGAAATTATAACTTCCGGTTTCCCTTTGCCTGCCTCTTACACTAGAAGCGATTCATGACGCCTGCCGAAGAGAAACTTGCCGAACTCAACCAGCCGAGCCTTTGGTCCGGCATCAATGCCTACAGGTCCGATCCGCTGATCGTCGACCTGACCGGTACGTTGCCGCGTGGGATCCGCGACGACCTCGACAATATGGGGCGGTACGTGACCTCGCCGGAAGCGCAGGAGCTGGCGCGCATGGCGAATCAGGGCACGCCGCAGCTTCGCACGCACGGTCCGCGTGGCGAGCGGCTTGATGTCGTCGAATTCCACCCGGCCTGGCACGCGCTGATGCGACGTTCGATGGCATCGGGACTCCACTCGTCGGTCTGGGATCCGCAGGCAGACACTGAGGCGAAGAACCAGGCACACAAGGTTAGGGCAGCGCGCTTTTACCTGACCGCACAGCTGGAGTGCGGCCATCTCTGCCCGCTGACGATGACGAGCGCCTCAGTGGCAGCCCTCTCCGCTTCGCCGGCCGTGCAGAAGGACTGGGCGCCGAAGATCCTGTCGCGCAAATACGATTCCACCAACAAGCCGGCCATGCAGAAGTCCGCCGTGACGATCGGCATGGGCATGACCGAGAAGCAGGGCGGTACTGACGTCCGCGCCAACACGACGACGGCGGAGAAGGTCAGCGAAGGCATTTACCGTCTGTCCGGTCACAAGTGGTTCATGTCGGCGCCGATGAGCGACGCCTTCGTGATGCTGGCGCAGACGAAGGATGGAATGGGCTGCTTCCTCGTTCCACGTCTGCTGGAAGATGGCTCGGCAAACGGCCTGCACTTCCAGCGCCTGAAGGACAAGGTCGGCAACCGCTCCAATGCTTCGTCGGAAGTTGAATTCAGCGATACCTTCGGCTTCCTGCTCGGCACGCCGGATGGCGGTATCCGCACTATTCTCGACATGGTGACATTGACGCGGCTCGACTGCGCGCTGGCCTCGTCGGGCATCATGCGCGCCTCGCTGGCCGAAGCCGTGCACCACACCCGTGGGCGCAGCGTCTTCGGCAAAATGCTGGTCAGCCAGCCGATCATGA
>Ga0102592_1003731_pt1 | contig 11118 bp, 10 predicted proteins | sample AraplaCol_mMF_r2_FD_76861 | JGI IMG/M metagenome (GOLD analysis project Ga0102592, IMG submission 76861) | Arabidopsis root microbial communities from North Carolina, USA - plate scrape MF_Col_mMF_r2 (SPADES assembly) (version 2) | ecosystem: Host-associated > Plants > Roots > Endosphere... | reverse complement strand
CTGCCGGCGGTGCTGGTCGCCGTCGTTGCCAACGTGACCATCAAGCGCGGCCTCGACCGGCTGTTCTCCGGGCCGACCAAGGAGGTCATCCAGAACTCGCTGAACATCGCGCGCGCCTACATGCAGGACCATGCGCAGCTGATCCGCGGCGACATTCTCGGCATGGCCAACGACATCGCCCATGCAAGGCCGCTCTACGACCAGGACCGGCGCTCGTTCCGCGAGATGCTTACCGCCAGTGCGAGCTCGCGCAACCTGCCGGGCGCGATGATCATCGACAAGAACACCAACATCCTGGAATCCGCCGACACCGGCATGCGGCTGGCCTATTCGCCGCCGGCCCCCGACTTCCTCAGCAACGTCAACGAGAACGAGCCCGAGATCGCGGTTTTGCCGGATGCGAGCTTCGTCGCCGCGGTGATCCGCCTGCGCGCCTTCAGCGATACCTTCCTCTATGTCGCGCGCCCGCTTGATCCGAACGTCGTCAATCAGCTCAAGCAGACCGAGGTCAGCGTCGCCGAATATGCCCAGATCGAGTCGCGGCGGCTCGGCATCCAGGTCGCCTTCGCGCTGATGTTCGCGGTGATCGCGCTGACCATCCTGATGGCCTCGGTGCTGATCGGGCTGAACTTCGCCAACTCGCTGGTGGCGCCGATCCGGCGGCTGATGAACGCGGCCCATACGGTTTCGACCGGCGACCTCCACGTGAAGGTTCCGGTGCACCAGTCGGAAGGCGATCTCGCCCAGCTCGGTGAGACCTTCAACAAGATGACGCAGGAATTGCGCAGCCAGCGCGACGAGCTCGTCAACGCCAGCGATCTCATCGACAGCCGCCGCCGCTTCATCGAGGCCGTGCTGTCCTCGGCGAGCGCCGGCATCATCGGCGTCGACACCTCCGGCAGCGTCGGCATTTTGAACCGCTCCGCCGAGAAGCTGATCGGACACGCCGAATCCGAGACGCTCGGTCATCCGCTCTCGGACGTGCTGCCCGAGCTCGACGAGATGATGAAGACGGCGCGGGAAGGGACCCAGCGCCTGGTGCAGGGCCAGATCACGATCACCCGCGACGGGCAGGAGCGCAACCTGTCGGTCCGGGTCAGTGCCGAGAAGAACCAGCCGCACGACAGCTACATCATCACGCTCGACGACATCACCGAGCTGGTTTCGGCGCAGCGCACCTCGGCCTGGGGCGACGTGGCGCGCCGCATCGCCCACGAGATCAAGAACCCGTTGACGCCGATCCAGCTCTCCGCCGAACGCATCCGCCGCAAGTTCGGCAAGGACATCACGGAGGCCAAGGACAAGCAGATCTTCGAACAGTGCACCGACACCATCGTGCGTCAGGTCGACGACATCAGGCGCATGGTCGACGAGTTCTCGCGGTTCGCGCGGATGCCGAAGCCGGTGATGGAGGGCGAGGACGTTGCCGACACCGTGCGGCAAGCCGTGTTCCTGATGAAGGTCGCCCATCCCGAGATCGATATCGAGGCCGAGTTCAAGCAGGATCCGCTGCGCGCCCAGTTCGACCGGCGGCTGATCTCCCAGGCGGTCACCAACATCGTCAAGAACGCCACCGAGGCGATCGAACAGGTCCCGGTGGAGGAACTCGGCAAAGGGCGCATCGACGTCGTGGTATCGCGCGAGGGCGAGGACGTGCTGATCGACGTGGTCGACAACGGCATCGGCCTGCCCAAGGTCGCGCGCTCGCGGCTGCTCGAGCCGTATGTTACCACGCGCGCCAAGGGCACCGGGCTTGGCCTGGCGATCGTCGGCCGCGTGCTGGAAGACCATGGCGGACGCATCGAGCTGAAGGATGCGTCCGACTTCCGCGAGGGCCAGCGCGGCGCCTGGATGCGGATGCGCTTTGCGATCACCGGTCAACCCGCCAAGCCCGAGGGAGCCGAGCAGGCCCCGGCCGCGGCCAAGGAAGTTACCGGCGGGCAGGCCGGCGCTGCTGTCAAGGATCCGGCGCAAGAAACAAAAGAGCCGGCGGCCGAAACCAAAGAGCCCGCTGAAAAGACCAATGATTCAACGAAAATCCAAGCCGCAACAGGCAGCTGACAAGACAGGCGCGACCCATGGCTAGTGAAATTCTGATTGTCGATGACGAGGCCGATATTCGGGATCTCGTTGCGGGCATTCTCGAGGACGAAGGCTTCGTCACCCGGACCGCACGCGACAGCGACTCCGCGCTGGCTGAAATCGCCAACCGGCGGCCGCATCTGGTGTTCCTCGACATCTGGCTGCAGGGCTCCAAGCTCGACGGCTTGCAGCTTCTGGAGCAGGTCAAGAAGGACAATGCCGATCTGCCGGTCGTGATGATCTCGGGCCACGGCAACATCGAGACCGCCGTCGCGGCGATCAAGCGCGGCGCTTACGACTTCATCGAGAAGCCGTTCAAGGCCGATCGTTTGATCCTGGTCGCGACCCGCGCGCTGGAGAACTCGCGGCTGAAGCGCGAAGTCAAGGAGCTGAAGCAGCTGGCGCCGAGCGCCAGCCAGCTTGTCGGCCGCTCGCCCAGCATGAACCAGCTGCGCCAGACCATCGAGCGCGCCGCCAAGGCCAACAGCCGCATCCTGATCGTCGGCCCTGCCGGCGCGGGTAAGGAATTGACCGCACGCACACTGCACACGGCCTCCGGCCGTGCCGACGGTCCCTTCGTCGTCATCAACGCCGCCGCGATCACGCCCGAGCGCATGGAGCACGAGCTGTTCGGCGTCGAGCAGACCAACGGCGAGCAGCCGCGCAAGGCCGGCGCGCTCGAGGAAGCCCATGGCGGCACGCTGTTCATCGACGAGATCGCGGACATGCCGCGCGAGACCCAGAACAAGATCCTGCGCGTGCTGGTGGAGCAGTCGTTCCAGCGCGTCGGCGGCACCGCCAAGGTGCAGGTCGACGTGCGCATCATCTCGTCGACCGCGCGCAATCTCGAAGAGGAGATCGCGGCCGGCCATTTCCGCGAGGACCTCTATCATCGGCTCTCGGTGGTGCCGATCCGCGTGCCCGCGCTGTCGGAGCGGCGCGAGGACATTCCGGAATTGATCGACTACTTCATGGAGCAGATCTCGGCCGGCAGCGGCTTGCCCAAGCGGCAGATCGGGCAGGACGCGATGGCGGTGCTGCAATCGCATGTCTGGCCGGGCAATGTGCGCCAGCTTCGCAACAATGTTGAGAGAGTCATGATTCTGGCAGCGGGTGGTCCCGAGGTCATCATCACCGCCGACATGCTGCCGCAGGACGTCGGCTCCATGGTGCCGGCGATGCCGACGAGCAACAACGGCGAGCACATCATGGGCCTGCCGCTGCGCGAAGCACGCGAAGTGTTCGAGCGCGACTATTTGATTGCACAGATCAGCCGTTTTTCAGGAAATATTTCTCGTACGGCCGAGTTCGTTGGCATGGAACGGTCGGCGCTGCATCGGAAGCTGAAAGCGCTCGGTGTCGGCTAGAACGTTTTGGAGCACAGCGGTTGGCGGTTCGCGTAAAGAAAGCGGGTCAAAACAGGAATCTAGCGCTGCGGGACTGCGGTTAACCCTGAGGGATTGGTCAGGAAAACCATCGCTTTCCGTAGTTTTTCGGGGCATTACGGCGTGCCATGCTGCGTGAAGCAGCTTGCCTAAAAGGCCCACCTGTCCTCTAATCGCAACAGCTGTTCCTTCCGAGGGGGATCTCATGAGGAACGGCACCGGGAGAGGCCCCGAACATCACAAAGAGGGCCGCAACCGGCGCAATAAAAAGAAACTCAAAGCGAGAAAAAAACAATGGCGGCAGACCGCGCACAAAACCTACAGGACACCTTCCTTAATCACGTTCGCAAAACCAAGACGCCACTGACGATCTTTCTGGTCAACGGAGTGAAGCTCCAGGGCATCGTGACCTGGTTCGACAATTTCTGTTTGCTGCTTCGGCGCGACGGTCACTCGCAGCTTGTCTACAAGCACGCGATCTCGACCATCATGCCGGGCGCACCGATTCAGTTGTTCGAAGGCGGCGAGGACCAGCCGGCTTGAGAGTGATCTGATTGGAACCCCGGAATTTCGACGGGGAGGCCGACCGTCCGCGGTCGGCCGGGGCTCAGCAGACGGGGCGGGTGCTTGTCATCGGCCCTTATTTGCGGGTGCGCGCCGGCGGAGCCGACGCGCAATCGGAGACTCATGTCCTGCGTGATTCCGAGGCCCGGCTCGATGAAGCCGCCGGCCTCGCGCGCGCGATCGATCTCGTCATTGCTGATGCCATCATCGCACCGATCAGCCAGATCAGGCCCGCGACGTATATCGGCAAGGGCAAGGTCGAGGAGATCGCCGCGCTGATCAAGACCCTCGACGTGGAGCTCGTGGTGATGGATTGCGCGCTGGCGCCGATCCAGCAGCGCAATCTCGAAAAGGAATTGCACGCCAAGGTGCTCGACCGCACCGGACTGATCCTGGAAATCTTCGGCCGCCGCGCCAAGACGCGGGAAGGCTCGCTCCAGGTCGAGCTCGCGCATCTCAACTACCAGCGCTCGCGCCTCGTGCGCTCATGGACCCATCTGGAGCGCCAGCGCGGCGGCTTCGGATTCATGGGCGGTCCCGGCGAGACCCAGATCGAGGCCGACCGCCGCCTGATCCAGGAGCGCATCTCCAAGCTCGAGGGCGAGCTCAAGAAGGTGCAGGCGACGCGGCGGCTGCATCGTGCCGGACGCCAGCGCGTGCCCTATCGCGTGGTCGCGCTGGTCGGCTACACCAATGCCGGCAAGTCGACGCTGTTCAACCGTCTGACGCGTGCCGACGTGCAGGCCGCGGATATGCTTTTCGCGACACTGGATCCGACTTTGCGCGCCCTCAACCTGCCGCATGGCGGCAAGGCAATGCTGTCGGATACCGTAGGCTTCATCTCCAACCTGCCGACCCAGCTCGTCGCCGCCTTCCGCGCCACGCTGGAGGAAGTGCTGGAGGCCGATGTCATCCTGCATGTGCGCGACATCTCGCACGAGGATGCCGAAGCCCAGCAGAGCGACGTCGACGCGGTGCTGCGCCAGCTCGGCATCAACCCCGACGACTCAGGTCGCATCATCGAGGTCTGGAACAAGATCGACCGTTACGATTCCGAGCAACGCGAAGAGCTCTTGAACATCGCCGCGCGCCGGCCGGAGGATCATCCGGCCATGCTGGTCTCCGCCGTGACAGGCGAGGGCGTCGATGCACTGCTCGCCGCGATCGAGGAACGGTTAGCGGCCAAGCGCACCACGCTCGATCTCTCTATCGACGCCGCCGACGGCGCCGGTATCTCCTGGCTGCATCGTAACGCCGAGGTGCTGGCCAAAGAGCTGCACGACGGCCGCTTCGACATGACCGTGCGGGTGGACGAAACCAAGCGCGATATCGTAGTGAACAGGTTTGACGCTGTGCCGCGTCTGTCGGCGTAAATCCCCAGCTTCGTAGCCCGGATGAAGCGAAGCGTAATCCGGGATTCGGATCTCGACGACCGGTCGCGGATTGCGCTTCGCTCCATCCGGGCTACGGCCGCAGACTAGTCGGCGAGGTCGAGGCTCATGAACTGATTATGCGGGCTCGCCTGATAATCCGCGAAGGGTTCGCAGTTCGTGAAGCCGACACTGCGATAGAGTGAAACGGCCAGCGCATGAAGCGGCGCCGTGCCGGTCTCCAGGCTAAGACGCGCATAGCCTCGTTTGCGGGCCTCAGCGATGATATGATGCAGGATGGCACGGCCAACCCCGGTCCCGCGGGCAGCCGGCGCGGCCCGCATCGACTTCACTTCTGCATGCGCGTCATCCAATTGCTTGAGTGCGCCAAATCCAACCAGCTGATCGTCCTGCCATACGGTCCAGAAGGTAACCGCCGAGTCCGAAAGGCCGCTCGCATCCAGCGCCTGCGCGTGCTTGCCCATCACACTCTGCAGTTCCGCAAGATGATGCGCCAGGAGATCGGCGACATAGGAAGCCGTCGGATCGTCCCGCCTGATCTCGATGGCGCGCCCTTGCATCACGTCGCCGTCTTCGCCGCATTCCACAGCGCGTCCATCTCCGCGAGTGAGGCCTGCTCCAGCGTGCGGCCCTGCGCCTCCAGCGCGCGCTCGATGAACGCAAAGCGCCGCTCGAATTTCGCGTTGGTCGCGCGCAGCGAGCTTTCCGGGTCCGCATCGACATGGCGGGCGAGGTTGACCAGGGCGAACATCAAATCGCCGGTCTCCTCGGCGATTTCCTGCTTGTCGCCACGGTCGAGCGCGGCCTCGATCTCGTCGGCTTCCTCACGGATCTTTGCCAGCACTGCGCGCGGGTCGTTCCAGTCGAAGCCGACGGTGGAGGCCTTGCGCTGCAGCTCCATGGCGCGGGTCAGCGCGGGCTGTCCGGCCTTCACGCTTGACAGCAGCGATGTGTGCGCCGGCACGTCTTTCGGCGGCCGGCGGGCGGCGCGCTCGGCCTTCTCCTCGGCCTTGATGCGGTCCCAGACTTCCTTGACGTGAGAGGAGGCGAGGTTGCCGTCCTTGTCGGCGAAGACGTGGGGATGACGCCGGATCATCTTTCGCGTGATGGCCTCGACGACGTCTCCGAAAGCAAAGGCGTTCTGCTCCGATGCCATCTGGGCGTGGAACACGACCTGGAGCAGGAGGTCGCCAAGCTCCTCGCGGAGATCGTCGAGATCGCCGCGGTCGATGGCGTCGACCACCTCATAGGCTTCCTCGATCGTGTAGGGCGCGATCGTCGAAAAGTCCTGCTCAAGGTCCCAGGGGCAGCCGGTCACCGGCGTGCGCAGCGCCGCCATGATCTCGATGAGGCGGGAAATGTCGCGGGAAGGGGTCATTGCGAGGCAGTCTCCTGGGTCCAGAACCTTATGCCAAAAGCGGGCCGCCGTTCCCAGCGTGAGCGCTTGGAACGGCCCGATTTCCACCGATTGGCGGACCGTGCCCGCAGTGCTAAAGCGCGGACTATGAGTGACGCATTTTCATCACAAACCGCGCTGGTCCTGTTCTCAGGCGGTCAGGATTCCACCACCTGCCTGGCCTGGGCGCTGAGCCGCTTTGCGCGGGTGGAGACGCTGGGGTTCGAGTACGGCCAACGCCACGCGGTGGAGCTCGACTGCCGCGATCGGCTGTTCGCTGGCATCAAGGGTCTTCGCGCCGATTGGGCGGAAAAGCTCGGCGAGAGCCATACGCTGTCGATCCCGACGCTGGCGGCGGTGTCCGAGACCGCGTTGACGCGCGACGTCGCGATTGCGATGGGCGCCGACGGCCTGCCGAACACGTTTGTGCCCGGCCGCAATCTGGTGTTCCTCACCTTTGCCGCGGCACTGGCGTATCGCCGGGGCATCACCCACATCGTCGGCGGCATGTGCGAGACCGACTATTCCGGCTATCCCGATTGCCGCGACGAGACCATCCGCGCGATGCAGGCCGCGCTCTCACTCGGCATGGCGCGCAAGTTCGAGCTGCACACGCCCTTGATGTGGATCGACAAGGCCGCGACCTGGAAGCTGGCGCAGGATCTCGGCGGCGACGGGCTGGTCGATCTGATCCGCGAGCACTCCCACACCTGCTATCTCGGGACGCGCGGCGCTCAGCACGATTGGGGCTACGGTTGCGGGGAATGCCCGGCATGCAGCCTGCGGGCGAAGGGGTGGCGGGAGTTCGTGGCGCGAGCGGAGCTTACCTAAAATCCTCCGCCTTAAGCTCGATCGGCTTGCCGTGCGGCGTGCGATCGGCGGCGTGGTCCCAGGCGTCGCGGTAGCGCTGCAGCGTGTCCATCGAGGCGACGCCCTTGCTGGCGACGAGGCCCTCCAGCGTGGCGAGCCAGTGCAAATAGTAGGTCTCGCCGGTGTCGGGATCGCCGGCCGCCTGGGCGCGCTTGATCTCGGAGGCGAGGGCGGCGGCCCATTCCGGCCAGGTGAACACGCCGCGTTCGTGCAGGCTCAACGCCATCGCGAACGCATGCGCTTCCCACGGCGCGCGGAACACCGGGCCGTCGTCGTCGCGGGGAATGCTCGGAATGGCCGCCGTCGCGGCGGCGGCAGCTGCGCTGCTCATCACGCCGGATCCAGATAGGGCTCGAAGGCGTCGATCGAGACCTTCAACGTGGGATCGCCATCCTCGCCCCAGAGATCGCGGCCCTCGAACACGACGGTGTAGAGCCATTGCGGATGTTCGCCGTGCTCCATCGCCGCGGTGTCCGGAAACACGTGGCAGCCGTGGTTGAGCTCGACGACGCCGACATGGCCGCGCACGTAACGCGGCAGCCGCGTATGCGTCTTGGGGTGGATGTTCTTGGCGCGCACGCGGTCGCCGATATTGAATCTGGCGGGTGCAGGCGCCGGGCGGGCGAACTTGCCGCGCACCATGATGCGCTCGACCTGGCCGAGATCGAACTTGCCGTGCTTGAGCGTCTTCCCCGGCTGCATCGCGTGACCGGCGGCGACTTCCTCGCGGGTGAGATAGCCCTTCTCGATCAGCATCTCCTCGAGCCCAAGAAACCATTTCTTGTAATAAGAGCTCGATAGGTACACGTGGGGCGGAATGGTCTCGCGATAGAAGCGCGAGGTGTCGATGTTGAAGGCGCCGGCTGCGCCCATCGCACGCACCATCGCCAGCACGCGGGATTCCCATTCCTCGTGAAACACCGGCTCGTTCGGCTCGGGCTCGACCTTGCCGAACCCGTCCATGCCGCCCATATCGTGCACGCCGTTCACGACGGCGCTCCCGGCGTCTTGGGGAATCCCGTGCCGATCATGGAATCGCGCGTGACGAGCTCGGCGAGCTGCTCTTCGCTCCAACCTTCGGTGCCCGCGGGGCGCATCGGCAGCACCAGGAAGCGGGTCTCTGCCGTCGAGTCCCAGACCCGGATCTCCATGTCCTTGGGCAGGGCGACGTCGAAATCGGCGAGCACGCCGCGCGGATCTTTCACGGCACGTGAGCGGTAGGGCGCGGCCTTGTACCAGACCGGCGGCAGTCCCAGCATTTCCCAGGGGTAGCAGGAGCACAGCGTGCACACGACCATGTTATGACGCGCCGGCGTATTCTCGACCACGACGAGATGATCGCCGACGCGGCTGACATGGCCGAGCGTGCCGATGGCCTTGCTGCCATCCTCCAGCAGCGCTTTCTTGAAGGCCGGATCGCTCCAGGCCTTGGCGACAACGCGCGCGCCGTTGTGCGGGCCGATCTTGGTCTCATAGGCCTGGATGATGGCGTCGAGCGCGGCGGGCTCGACATAGCCTTTTTCAGTCAGGATCGTCTCGAGCGCGCGCACGCGCAGCTCAGTCTCCGACAGCTCGGAATGATCGTGATCGTGATCGTGGTGATGGTCGTGATCGTGGCTCATAATGGGCAAGATAGGGGCAATGGGCCCTGCCTGTCGAGTATGCGTTGCGGCGCAACCGGGTCCCATATTCGTGAGGCCGGATGTAGGCTAGCATCGCCGCAGGGCAGATTGGGGAGACGTTGGTGACGGACTACGTGAAGATCGAAAAGGGCCTTGGGCCCGAGGGACGAATCGCGGTGGTGCGTTTCGACCGCGGCGACGGCATCAATGCGCTGTCGCCGGAGGCGCTGCGCCAGCTCACCGCGGCGGCGCGCAGCTTCGAGGATGATGCTGCGACCTCCGTGGTGGTGCTGACCGGCAGCGCGAGCGCATTCAGCGCCGGCTTCGACCTGAAGGATGCCGAGGGACGCGCGCGCAAGGACATGGATCTCGGCACGCTCAGGCGGCACCTCAAGCTCGGGCCGCGTCTCACCCGGGCCTGGCAGGAGATGGAGCAGATCACGATCGCGGCGATCGAGGGCTTCTGCGTCGGCGGTGGCGTGGCGCTGGCCGTCGCGCTCGACTTCCGTGTCATGGGCAGCGATGCCCATCTGCGCGTGCCCGAGATCGGGCTCGGCATGAACATGAGCTGGCAGAGCATCCCGCGCATGCTGCATCTGATCGGGCCCGCCCGCACCAAGCAGGCCGTCATTTTGGCCGATCAGCGCATCTCCGCGGAGGAAGCCTATGAATGGGGACTGGTGGAGCACGTCGTCGATCCCGGCCATGCGTTCGATGCCGCCATGGATCTCGCCCGCAAGGTCGCCGCGCAGCCGCCGCTCTCGGTGGCGATGACGAAACTCACCGTCAACCGGCTGGCGCATGCGCTGGACGATCTCGCCAGTCACATGGACGTCGACCAGTTCGCGCTCGCAGGCTTCAGCGAGGATCACGAGGAGGGAGTCGAGGCGTTCCTGGCCCGCCGCAAGCCGCGCTTCAAGGGGCGGTAGATTTGTCTCGGGCCATTGATCGCTCCCCCGGCAGTCCGTATACGCCGCACCGGGGGAAGAACAAGCTCGGCCAACGAGCCGCAAGAGGCGACGACATCACAGGGGAGGGCCCATGACCGCCAGTTCGCAGGCGCCTGAGGCAAAAGGATTTCGCTGGAAGCTGATTGCACCGCTCGTTGTCTGGCTGGTGATCTATCTGTGGCCGGTGCCTGCTGGGCTCAACGTCAATCAGTGGCACTATTTCGCGGTGTTCGCGGCCGTCATCACCGGGCTTATCCTGGAGTCGATGCCGGTCGGCGCGGTCGGATTCATCGGCCTGACGGTCGCCGGCGTTGCGGGCTATATCGATCCCGATCCCGGCAAGTCGCTGCGCTGGATGCTGGCGGGCTTTGCCGAAAGCACGGTCTGGTTGATCGTGGGCGCCTTCGTGTTCTCGATCGGTTATCGCAAGAGCCAGCTCGGCCGGCGCATCGCGCTGGTGCTGGTGCAGCGCCTCGGCCGCAACACGCTCGGCCTTGGCTATGCCGTGGCGATGTCGGACTTCCTGCTCGCGCCGGCAACGCCCTCCAACACCGCGCGCAGCGGCGGCATCGTCTATCCCATCATCTCCAACATCCCGCGCATCTACGGCTCGGAGCCGGGACCGACCGCCGGCAGGATCGGCACCTACGTGATGTGGACGGCGTTCGCGGCCACGGCCGTGACCAGCTCGCTGTTCTTCACTGCGCTTGCGCCGAACGCTGCAGCACTGGCGATCGCCAAGAAGACCGTCGGGGTCGAGGTCAGCTGGGGCCAATGGTTTCTCGGCTTCGCGCCGCTTGGCCTGCTGCTGATGGTCGTCGTGCCGCTGCTCAGCTATCTAGTGTGCCGGCCCGAGGT
>Ga0102592_1003729_pt1 | contig 11122 bp, 6 predicted proteins | sample AraplaCol_mMF_r2_FD_76861 | JGI IMG/M metagenome (GOLD analysis project Ga0102592, IMG submission 76861) | Arabidopsis root microbial communities from North Carolina, USA - plate scrape MF_Col_mMF_r2 (SPADES assembly) (version 2) | ecosystem: Host-associated > Plants > Roots > Endosphere | place... | reverse complement strand
ATTGGAGGGATCACTATGGTCAAAGATCACGAAGCTGATGCCCACCGCCAGCCGGGATGCAAAGGAATCCTGTGCGCCGCCGAAGGACAGCTGCAGGTTCCGGAGAATGAGGCTCTTTCGGTAAGCAGCCAATACGGTATCCCTTTTCCCATGCATGCGGTTGCCGTCAAAGGTCTGGTAGGGCGCCCAGTCAATGGCAAAGCCGGGGATCGCGTTTGATACATCGCTTTTGGCAATGCACATCAGGGAGGCGGCCAGTTCTTTGGCGCCGGCCGGTCGGGCTATTTTATAAGGATTGACATGCATCAGCGTAAAGGCTGACAGATCTGCAATGGGGAGGTCTGTATATAATACATCGGCTGCTTTGCGGTCCTGCGCCTGCAGGCGAATGGCGATCAGGCATGACAGCAGTAAGATGGCAAGTTGTTTACAGGCAGTTTTGGGGTAAACCATGGCTGTTGGCATATGTTCACTGGTAACATAAAGTTATCGATTTTTAGCCATATCCTAAGCGAATGTAATGATGCCCCACAACGCAATAGCTGCAGCCCCTATCCACAACAGCGCTCCCTGCAATAAAGGCTTTACACCGGTAGTCCGTAACACCTTCCCGGAAAGTCCGCTGCCGATAAAAAATAGTGTAAGCGTTAAACAGGCCCGGGCAATTCCTGTGATGTAATGGCTGATGTTATGGATAACAGGAATATACGTGTTAGCCAGCATTCCCAGTATAAACAGCCCGATAAACCAGGGTATACGTACTTTGCTCTCCCTGTTACGGAACAGGAGCATGGATACAAATGCGGCTGGCATGATCCATAAAGCCCTTACCAGTTTTACTGTAGTAGCCACTTCCAGCGCCTGCTGTCCGTATTTGCCTGCTGCCCCTACAACAGAGCTGGTATCATGAATGGCGATGGCGCACCACCAGCCAAACTGCTGTTCTGACAAATGAAAGGCATGACCGATGGTCGGGAATATAAAAAGGGCGATAGCATTCAGAATGAATACAACGCCGAGGCTTACGGAAATGTGGTCTTCTGCTGCTTTTATTACCGGTGCAACCGCGGCGATGGCGCTGCCGCCACAGATGGCAGTACCGATGGAGATGAGGTGAGACGTTTTCTTTTCAATACCCAGCATTCTGCCCAGTATCCAGCCGGCTACCGCGGTGCCGCCAATGGAAAGAGCCGTCAGCAGAATGCCTGCTTGTCCGGCTTTTAATGCCGTGCCGGCGTTCATCCCAAATCCGATCCCTACAATAGCCACCTGCAGCAGTAAACGGCTGGCTTTGTGATTCAGGTGCAGGTAAGGATGCCCGGTGAACTGCGCGATGGCTAATCCGGTCAGCAGCGCAAATGGCGGGGAGATATAAGGTGTTGTACAAAGGAGTGCTGTCAGCAGAAAGATCAGCTCCCGGGTGCTGATTTGCCTGTCAAGAAAAGGATGCTTGATAATGGTGGCATTTTCTTTCATGATAAGAATGGCTTGGTTTATTGATGACGCAAAGGTCTCATCCGCGATCATGAAAGAAAAATAGCTATTGGTAATAGCTGATTACTTGAGGTTATGCGCATTTATGGAATATCTTTAACCTTGCATCTTACTGATATGCTCAAATTGGGAAAGGCCAGTTTTCTGGGCAACAGTGCCCATAGCTTCCATACAGAAGGGATAGCGGTTACCGAAACCGTGTATCAGGAGAAAGTATTTGAAGGCTGGCACTGCCATGCGCATCATCACATCAGTTTTATCCTGGCAGGTGGCAACCTGGAACAGCGTCAGCGGCGGGAACAGGCCGTTCGCCCAGGTAGCGTGTTACTGTATCATTCCGGAGAGCTGCACCGCAACAGCCATACGCAACATCCTTCCAGGAATATTAATCTTGAAATAGAGGATGCTTTTCTCGCCAGATATAATGTGTCCTTTGATGTGAGGATAGATGATGCCGGGCTCCGGCCTGCACTGATCCGCATCTGGCAGGAAAGCAAGATAAAAGATGCCTGTTCTTTGACTGCTGTGCAGGCATTGGTATTGCAGTTGCTGTATCCTCCTGCTGCCGGCAGCAGGCCGCCATGGGTGGATCAGCTGCGAGATCTGCTGCATGATTGCTGGAATGAGACTTTTTCCCTGGAAGACTTGTCTGCAATATTACATATTCACCCGGTGACCATCTCCCGGTATTTTCCACGTTATTTTTCCTGCACCTTGGGCGAATATATGCGTAAGGTGAAGATTGAACGTGCGTTGACGCTGCTGCGTGACAATAACCAGGCGCTGACGGATATTGCTTATGAATGTGGCTTCTCAGACCAGAGCCACTTTACCCGCACTTTTAAAGCTTTTACCGGCATGCTGCCCGGCCAATACCGCAAATGTTAAACAGGCTAATTTCATGCTATTTTGGAAATGGATAGGAAGTGATCTTTGTAGCAGATCATTACTTACATTATCATGAAACAACTCATTGTATTTTTATTGTTATCACTACCTGTTCAGGCGCAGTTGCGCCCCCTTTCACCCAAAGAGATCGCTGCTGCTGTTAACAGGATTGCTGTGCTGATCAAAGAGCAGTATGTATTCGAAGAAAAAGGAAGAAAGATTGCAGATGATCTGCTGGAGCAATACCGCCGGGGGGCATTAGATAAAGCAAACAACTGGCACCTATTTGATTCCCTCGTAACAGGGATTATAAAAAAAGCCGGACAAGATGGTCATCTTTATGTGCGCTACGATCCTCAAATGGTAAAGACATTGCAGGCGCCTGAAGATACTGCAGGAGAGCAGGAAGATATGTCGCTGCATGGTCAGGAGGCACGGGAAAAGAACTTCGGGTTCGAGGAAGTAAAAATACTGCCAGATAATATTGGCTACATGAAAGTATCCGAGATCAATATATCCAATGAGAGCCTGCCGGTATTATATGCCGCTATGCAGCTGGTAGCCAACACCCGCGCGCTGGTAATTGACCTCCGGAATAATGGTGGAGGAGGAAGCGATGTAGGAGCGGCATTTGAAAGTTTCTTCCTGCCGCCCAATAAGGTACTGCTGGAGGTAAAAGGACGCACCAGTGTATTAGAAAGCGTAAAGACGGTGGGATGGCTTACCCAGGAAAAATATAAGCAGCCTTTGTATATACTGGTGAATAAAAAGACCGCTTCAGCAGCAGAAGCCTTTGCATTTACGCTACAGGCACAAGGCCGTGCGGTGATCATCGGACAAACTTCTGCAGGTGGGGCGCATATGAATACCTGGTACCCCGTAAATGATGAGATCTTTGTGTCGGTATCTACGGCAGCACCGGTATTGCCAGGCACAGAGAGATCCTGGGAAGGGAAAGGTGTAAAGCCGGATCATGTGGTGGAGGAGGGGAAGGAGTTGGACGTGGTGAGAGGTTTGGTGCGTTAAAAGACCCGTCATTCTGAGGACTGCTCCTTATGGAGGCAGTCCTTTTTAGTGCAATTTCATTTGGGGCAAATTTCGCCATGTCTTGTTTTTTAGAAATCAATTACTTAAATTCGATTTTGGTTATAACAGATTGTTGGAGGACTATATCCCAAATATTTACGAATTCTACGTGATGAAAAATTATCTATCCGCTATTCTGGCTTAATAAGGATCCTGTATAAATAACCCTAATATATACACTTATGAAATTACTGAATGTTCTTGAAAGTTATGAAACATCCCTCTTAGACCAATTATCTTCTGACAAGATTGACGAAGCGATCAGCTTAAGATTACCTCAGCCTGTGGTTGTTCAGGAAATCATATCGGCATTAAGCTCGCAATCCTATATATCTGATAAAGTGTTATACGGTAAACCTCCGATGTTTGCCATTCTGAATCTCATTCTTCAAGCTTCGGAATGTATGGTAGAAGTGGAGGGTTTTAGAACAAAGGTGTTAGCATACGTTGATGAACTTTCTTCAAGGGCCGCCCAGCATATACATACTCAGGAAAGAAACCCACAGCTATATACTAAGATACTAAAGAGAGCTTGGGAAAATGATGGAATGATAGACAAAAGTGAGGCTCACATACTCGAATTGGTGAAATCTGAATTGGGTATCTGGGAGAGAGAACATTTCACATTAATGCATGACACATCAATCCTGACCCTCTGGAATATTGACCAGGAATATTATCTGGTCAGAAACTTTTTGCTTTCAACGGGTATTGTACTCACCTTTGATAATAAATATGTTATTGCTGACGAAGTAGCTGCTCAAATCCGTAAAACATTTGGCATAGAACTAATGGACGAATCTTATAAACGTCTGTTGGCGAGCCTTAGCAGAGAGGAGTTGGCCCAGGCGCTTAATTTCTATCACTTAAATATCAGTGGAACTAAAGAAATTATGATTGGACGTTTGATGCATGGCCTGGTTCCACCTGCTGATCTCTTAAACCTGTTTAATTTGGAAAATCTTAGAGATTTGTGCCGAAGAGAGGGAATTGCAATAAGTGGTGCCAAAAATGCTGTAATAGCCAATATTATACAATATTATGATGAGGGATTGGACTTGCAGACAAGTAGCAACGAGCAACTTGAGCCGGTAGAGCCACCTGAGCCAGAGATTCGGGAAATGGATCCCGAAATATATGCGAAGGTATTAAGCAACTTAACAGGTCAGCAACTGTACGATATTCTATATCAGAATATGTTGATGACAAGTGGTTCCAAGGACGAAAAAATAAAGCGCATCCTGGAGTGCTATAAATCTGAGCGATCTATATTGAATTATCTTCGGAAAGAAGATCTGTCTGTGTTGTGCAGGAAATTCTCTTTGGCTGTTTCTGGTGCGAAGCAAGAGTTAATTGACAGAGTTTTGGATTATTCCCCAATAAATCCGCCGGACGAATTGCAGATAACAACTGCTTCAGAGCCATCAATCATTCCTTCGTTAAAGGAAACCGAGCCACGGAATATGGAAACCAATCAACTACCTGCAAATTGGGAAGATATTGATGAAAAATTCTCAAGTTTTGAGAAGGCTGAAAAAATAATTCTTTCCATCTTGAAAGAGGCAAAGTCTATCACAGAACAGGACCTATCACGTATTGTTGCTAAGCACCAATTGGGATGGTTCCTTCACAAGGCACATATGGCGGAAATAATGGCAAAATTGAAACGGGAAAACCGACCATATATTCAGATAAAAAGTGTTCAAAGTACCAATATCTATCAATGGACTTCAAATGATATTGCAGATGGGCAGATTCTTGAGAAAAAATCAGCAAGGGATATAGTGGATGCACTACGGCATGGAGTTGTACCCCGAAATAATTTGAATTTATTAATGGTAGGTCAGCAAACTGCCAGAAAGCATTTGTCCGACATTTTATTTGAAGTTAATTCTGCGAAATCTCATTTTAAATTTATAAGAGGTCAGTATGGATCTGGTAAAACATTTTTGTGTTCCTGGCTTAAGGAGTTTGCACTAGATAATGAATTTGCGGTTTCATTTATAAACATTAGTCATGACCAACCATTGTCGGATTTACCTATATTCTTTTCCGGACTAATTAATGGCCTGCGTACACCTGAGAAAACAGATTCCAGTGCTATTGTAGATATTTTAGAATCGTGGCTGTTAAATGTACACAATAAAACCGCTAGAATAGAAGGTGTTGATCTAAGCCAGCCTGCGGCTCAAGATCATCTTACGAAAATTGTTGAGAAAGCCATAGAAGTAGAATTGGCGAATTTTAATGACATTGAGCCTGGTTTTTCGCAGGCATTAAGAGCCTTCTATGATGGTAAAGTGAAAGGAGACATGGAGCTTGTTTCAAATGCAGTCGCTTGGATTATGGGAAGCAAGTCTCTTTCATCTCAGGCTTTGAGAGACATAGGGGTAAAAGGGTATTTGGAAGCGAATAATGTCTTTGCCAGAATGCGTGCAATTTTAGAGATAATAAGCGGAGCAAGGTATAAAGGATTGCTTCTTTTGGTAGATGAGTTGGAATTGGTGAGGAAATTCCCCCATGCACGTCAGCGTGAATTGGCTCTCGAGACACTACGCTTATTGATAGACGAGGCGGGGAAAAACGCGCTCCCCGGCTGCCTATTAATTTTTACTGGTACTGATGAGTTCTTCGAGGACGAGCGATATGGGTTAAAAAGTTACGAAGCCCTGGCTGAAAGAGTAATGACTCCATTTACCCATGAGAGTTTTATCAGTATGCGTCAACCCATAATAAGCTTGGAATCATTGAATTCGGAACGCTTAAAAAATGTTGTATTGAAAATTCGTGATTTACATGGCGTTGCATACGGATGGGACTCGTTGCAGTTTGCTGATGATGAATCCATAACAGAATTGATAGAGGAATGGACAGTATTTGGAGAGGAAAGCGTAGATCGTAAGCCGCGTCCTATTTTACGGGAGTTTATTCAGATGTTGGACTTGTGTGAAGAAAATAAGGGGGTCTATTTGAAGGAGTTCCTGAAAAAGCCAAATGTGCCCGCATCAGAGCTCTTATCTTTAAGTTAATCCCATCGCTATGGAACTAAAGAAGCTGCATCCAAGATTGCAAGATCATGTAAAAAACAAAGGGTGGAAAGATTTAACCGATATTCAAAAGATCGCGTTTGACCCTATTTTCAACAGGAAAAGCTGCATTATTGAAGCTCCCACCTCAGGGGGCAAAACGGAGGCTGTACTATTTCCTCTTTTAACCCGGATATCTCAAGATAAGAGTTCCGGCTTTAAGGTTTTATATATCGCCCCTTTAAAGGCGTTATTGAATGATTTGGCTCTCAGGGTTATACCTTATGCAAAGATGTGCTACCTGGAAGCGTTTAAATGGCATGGGGATGTTAGCCAGGGCGACAAGCTGCAGCAAATGAATTTTCCCTCTGATATATTATTAACTACGCCAGAATCTATTGAAGCAATACTATTGCGCCGGGCAAACTGGCAAACGGTGTTCAGCAACCTGGAAACAATTGTCATAGATGAGGCCCACTATTTTGCCCTGACTGAGCGTGGCATTCATCTCGCCTCGCTATTGGAAAGGATTGAGGCCAATATACCCAATTCTCCTCAGCGCATAGCGGTGACCGCCACAGTAGGAAATCCACAAGGACTATTGCAATGGCTATTGGGTAACCGAAGGGGTGGTGAATACCTTAATGCCTCGTCAAAAATAAAGAAAGAACGGGATTTTAAGATTCACTACTTTATGGATAGCGGGGGTGATCTGCAAAACAAGTTATATAATCTTTTAGTTCAAAAGAAATCCATAGTATTCGAGAGATCGAGATCGTCCAGTGAGGAAACCGCAACCCGGATAAATGAGCGTAATAATGATACGCGTTTCCCGGTAAAGGTTAAAACCCACCACTCGTCTGTAAGCAAACGACTTAGGGAGGAAGCAGAAAGTTCGATCAAAAGCTCCACGGAAACATCTTTACACGCAATTATTAGTACTTCTACTCTGGAATTGGGTATTGATATTGGTGAGTTGGATCAGGTGATACAAATTGGCGGTCTAACGAGTGCGGGCTCTTTCCTTCAGCGGGTAGGCAGAACCGGGCGGCGGGAAGGGCGCTCGCAATTTTTCAGAGGCCTATGTGCAGATCCGGAAGAACTGTTATTATTGACCGGGTGCGTAAGCTTAGGATTAAAACGTGTATCTGAGAGTATTATGTTGCCGACAATGGCGTTTCATATATTGGCTCACCAGATCATTTGCTTCTCTCTTCAAAATATGGGAGCAACAGCTGACCAAACGTGGAATATCCTTTCGAAGGCATTTTGTTTCTCAGGGATTACTCGTCAACAGTTTGATTCTTTAGTCGCTCATATGATTCGGGAAGATTACTTACGTTGCGAAAATGGTGGTACGTTGCTAATCGGGCTTGAAACAGAAAAGAAGTTCCTGAAGGCCAACTGGAAAAGACTATTCGCAATATTTGACTCCGGGCCAATGTATAATGTTGTAGATGGAAAAAAGGTGATTGGTACACTTGATGCAGCTTTTGCCATGACGCAATCTTTGCCGTTTGTCTTCGTATTAGGTGGACAAGAATGGAATGCGCTGGCAATCGACCATGAGGCGCAGCAGATATCGGTTAAAAAGAATGAGACTGGCCTTCCTCCTAAATGGAGAACATTCGGGAGTTTTGATGTGCCATTTGAATTGGCTCAGGAGATAGGGCGAATTCTTCGGAGTAATGAGAGCCTGGAGTTTCTGGACCCTGATGCCCAACGAATATTGCGTGCTGAGAGAAATGCTTATCGGGAAATAGGTTGGCAGGAAGATAAGTGGATTGTGCAGATATCAGAAGAAAGTGGGATTTTTTATCTGTGGACTTTTGCAGGCGACAAGATTAACCGCTGCATTACTACTTTCTTATTATCTCAACTTGAGGCGGATATTGAATGTGATTACAAGAGGATACAGTTTAAAATAGCAAATACATCTTTATTACCTAAAGACATATACAGCCTGATAACAAAAATAAAATTCCAGTCAGTTCATGATATTAGTTATGGTATTGAGCAAATGATAGGTACAAAATGGATTTCCAAATTTTCGGAATGCCTGCCTGAGCTATTGGCTAAAAAGACCATTATTGAGAAGGGAATGGATTTGCAAGGGACGATCAGGGAATCGAATCGGGTTGTTATCGAATATGATAGTTTATCTGTCGCCTAGATATCCATATTTGGATGCGGCGTCAAATTTTCGGCGCCTCCGGCCTTAGATACAACAAGAAACAGCCACAGGCAAGAAAAAACCAAGCCCAGATGGCAAAAATGCCATCTGAAAAAGCATTGATCCGTTCCAGGCTTTGTTCCTTTGAACGCCCGGTTTCAGTGATGACGCTTTTCATTGCCGTAGTATTGTATGCGTTTAACAATCGCAAAGTACAGTAACCGGATATTTTTTGATGCCAAAGTTTTTCATATGACTATCCAGGTCCTTAAATATATCCTCAAATCTGTCAAACGACGACTCATATCCATAGCTGCCATCTTTTTTCAGACTTTCCTTTATCTTCAACTTACCTACAACTTCGAATTTATTCTTGAATCCAATAAAATCTTTGTGCGTTACCAATCGATAAGACAATCCAAAGAAGAAGTTGTTTCGCCCAGCATATTTCCAGACCTGATCAAGGTTTGGTTGCATCTGACGAGTGGTATCCTGATCATATCCGGATCCGATTTCACATCCGGCAATAAAACAGGTATGTAAGTCCTCTAATGTTGGTTTGCTTTTACCCATATAAGTGGTAGCCACCAGGTCATAAGTACACCGCCCTCTTTGCTGCGTAACTTTTGCGCAAATAACTGCGCGATAGCTCTGATCACTCAGTTGGAATGCCAATACGTCATCAGGTTGAAAAAAGAGATGCTTAATTAGCGTGTACTTCTTTCGTTTCCTTATTTTTGGATTGGGCTGTGAAATTTTCTGTAACAGCTTGTCCAATTCCTTTTGACGTTTTTTCCCTTCTTTATCATCGCATTCGGCTGTCCAAACCTTTACACCTGCTCCTAACGCAATGACCTTCTTTACTTCATCCAGGACATCATCTGTCAGTTCTCCCATCTCCCAAAGGGCTAGCGCATAGGCAGTCACAAATATCTCATGGTAAAAGTCAGTGTCTGGTCCATAATCCTGCTTAACAAAAGGTAATTCGCTTCTTATAGTCTGAATATCAGCATTGCTGTCATATAGATCCATTAGCTGGTTATACGTATCTCTTGCCAGGTCGCCATCAATTATTTTAACGCCATCTGTTGCCATAGGTTGGGTGGTACTTTAAAAATAAGGTATGAAATTACTCATTCAGTTTGGATCATTTTTTAAACTTCCCCCTTTTTCATCTCACTCACCGCATGCCCCACCGCTCTCGCCGTCAGCGCCATATACAACAAACTCGGGCTCTGATTCCCCGTGCTCGTCATACACGCCCCATCCGTCACAAACACATTCTTACAGTGATGCAGCTGGTTCCATTCATTCAGCAAAGAAGTCTTCGGGTCGCGTCCCATTCTACATCCTCCCATTTCATGAATATCCAAACCCGGGGCCTGATGATTATCATGCTGCTGTATATTTTTACACCCTGCCTTTTCCAGCATCTCCGCGCTCTGCATTAAAAAATCTTTGATCATCTTTTCCGCATTCTCATCATAATCCACAGACGTGATCAGCAGCGGGATCCCCCATTGATCTTGCTGATCCGTGCTCAGGCGCACATGATTCGTTTCCTTCGGCACCATCTCACCTTGCATATACATATAAGCCCCCCAGCCACCAGGCTCGGTAAGCGCCGCTTTATAATCAGCCCCGATGCCGCCATTCTCCGGTTCCGGAAGCCGTCTGCGGTAAGCTCCCATAAACGTGGTGAACCCACCCACATAATCCGTATCCTGTTTTTCCAGGTTCCGGTAATTAGCGATAATAGGCTCTGTAGGATTGCGGCCGTAATAATATTTATCATCCATACCATCTATCTCCGCATTAACAGAAGCGCGGTAATTATGAAAGCCAACATACTTTCCGAGCAAACCACTGTCATTGCCTAATCCGTTGGGAAAGCGCTTGGAGGTAGAATTAAGCAGCACCAGGTTACTGTTCAGCGCCGAGGCATTAACGAAAATAATACGTGCAAAATAATCCGTAGCAGCTTGCGTATTGGCATCTATCACCCGTACACCAGTAGCCTTCCCTTTCTGTTCATCATAGATAATAGAATGAACCACAGAGAAGGGCCGTATAGTCAATTTGCCGGTCTTTTGTGCCCAGGGCAGGGTAGAGGAGACAGAACTGAAATAAGCGCCATAAGGACAACCCCGCATACAAAGATTCCTGGCCTGGCATTGCGCCCGGCCCTGCTGCAGGTGAATATCTTTCGGAGCAGTAAGATGCGCCCAGCGGGCATGCACCAGGTGCCGGTCTTTATAATTGGCGCGGATCTTTTCCTGTATCATGGCTTCGGCGCAGTTAAAATCGAAGGGAGGAAGGAATTCACCGTCGGGCATGGCGGCGATGCCATCGCGGGTACCGCACACGCCAATAAAGCGTTCTACATGCGAGTACCAGGGGGCGATATCATCATAGCCGATGGGCCAGGCCATTCCGTAGCCGTATCGTTCGGGCG
>Ga0102592_1003726_pt1 | contig 11129 bp, 13 predicted proteins | sample AraplaCol_mMF_r2_FD_76861 | JGI IMG/M metagenome (GOLD analysis project Ga0102592, IMG submission 76861) | Arabidopsis root microbial communities from North Carolina, USA - plate scrape MF_Col_mMF_r2 (SPADES assembly) (version 2) | ecosystem: Host-associated > Plants > Roots > Endosphere... | reverse complement strand
CTGGAATTCCGATTCGACCAACCTGCCGGGCCCGATGTTCTGCTGGTACCTGCGCAACACCTACCTGGAAAACAGCCTGAAGGTGCCGGGCAAGCTGACGGTGGCGGGGGAGAAAGTCGACCTGTCGAAGATCCAGGCGCCAGCCTTCATCTACGCTTCGCGCGAAGACCACATCGTGCCGTGGAACTCGGCTTACCTGTCGACACGGATCCTGAACAACAAGAACCCGGAGCTGAACAAGTTCATCCTCGGCGCTTCAGGCCACATCGCGGGTGTGATCAATCCGGCGGCCAAGAAGAAGCGCAGCTACTGGACCAATGACGCCCGCCCAACGTCGCACGAGGAGTGGTTCAAGGGCGCAGCAGAACATCCGGGAAGCTGGTGGGGCGAATGGTCGGAATTCCTGGCGGCACATGGCGGGAAGGACGTGAAGGCGCGTACCAAGCTGGGCAATACCAAATACGAACCAATCGAACCGGCACCTGGGCGATATGTAAAAGCTAAGGCTGATTGATTTTTGGTAACGTTAAGTTGCAATGCAATATTGTCGTGCCAAAAGCTTTTTTTTCGCCCTATAATGGGCTTGCAAATATTATCAACGGGACACAGCGATGAGTAGTGCAAAGAAAAGTACTGAACGTTTGATTAAGAAATACCCAAATCGCCGTCTTTACGATACCCAGACCAGTTCCTACATTACCCTGACGGACGTGAAACAACTCGTGCTGGATGCCGAGGAATTCACCGTCGTTGACGCCAAGACGAATGAAGACCTGACCCGCAGCATCCTGCTCCAGATTATTCTGGAAGAGGAAGCGAGCGGGGTTCCGATGTTCTCCACGGACGTTTTGGCACAAATCATCCGCTTCTATGGCCATGCAATGCAGGGCATGATGGGTTCTTACCTGGAAAAGAATATCCAGGCATTTACCGATATCCAGCGCAAATTCACGCAGGGCGCCGCAACTTTCGATGGCAAGACTTTCAGCCCCGAAATGTGGACCCAGTTCATGAATGTGCAAGCGCCCATCATGCAGGGAATGATGAATAACTACATCGACCAGTCGAAGAGCCTGTTCGTGCAAATGCAGGAGCAAATGCAGAACCAGAGCAAGAATATCTTCGGCAGCTTCCCGTTTGCTGCACCGCCAACAGATAAAAAGTAAGCAAAAGAGGCAGCAGAAAAAAGGGGACGTAACACATTTCGGCGAAGCCGAAATGTGTTACGTCCCCTTTTTTACGGCCCATTTTTGCTATAATGGTGGATTGCCCTGAATCATCATCAGCACTCTGCCATGCAATCCAAGCAAATCACCCGCATCACTCCCGCCGACGGCGCACCAGCTCCAAAAGTAGGTTTTGTTTCCCTCGGCTGCCCAAAGGCGCTGGTCGACTCCGAACAGATCCTGACCCAGCTTCGCGCTGAAGGCTATGAAACCGCCAAGTCGTACGACGGCGCCGACCTCGTGATCGTGAACACCTGCGGCTTCATCGACGCGGCAGTGCAGGAGTCGCTGGATGCCATCGGCGAAGCGCTGGCGGAAAACGGCAAGGTCATCGTGACCGGCTGCCTGGGCGCGAAGAAGGATAAGGACGGCGACGACATCATCCAGAAGGTGCATCCGAAGGTGCTGGCCGTTACCGGTCCGCATGCTGTGGGCGAGGTGATGGCCCAGGTGCATACCCACCTGCCTAAACCGCACGAGCCGTTCATTGACCTGCTGCCGCCGCAGGGCATCAAGCTGACCCCGAAGCACTACGCTTACCTGAAGATTTCCGAAGGCTGCAACCACCGCTGCTCGTTCTGCATCATTCCTTCGATGCGCGGCGACCTGGTGTCGCGTCCTATCGCTGAATTGATGCTGGAAGCCGAGAACCTGTTCAAGGCTGGCGTGAAGGAACTGCTGGTGATTTCGCAGGATACCTCCGCTTACGGCGTGGACGTGAAGTTCCGTTCCGGTTTCTGGAATGGCCGTCCGGTAAAGACCCATATGACCCAGTTGACCCAGGCCCTGGGTGAGCTGGCCAAGCAGTACGGCGCATGGGTGCGCCTGCACTATGTTTATCCTTACCCGCACGTCGATGAAATCATCCCGATGATGGGCGATGGGCATGTCCTGCCTTACCTGGACGTGCCGCTGCAGCATGCGCATCCTGATGTGCTGAAGCGCATGAAGCGTCCGGCTTCGGGCGAGAAGAACCTGGAGCGCATCCTGAAATGGCGCGAGATGAATCCTGAGCTGGTGATTCGTTCGACCTTCATCGCTGGCTTCCCTGGCGAGACCGAGGCGGAGTTCGAGTACCTGCTGGACTTCCTGAAGGAAGCGCAGATCGACCGCCTGGGTTGCTTCGCTTATTCGCCGGTGGAGGGCGCTACCGCCAATGAGCTGCCGAATCCGGTGCCGGACGAAGTGCGCGAAGAGCGCCGTAGCCGCGTGATGCTGCTGCAGGAGGAAATTTCGCGCAATCGCCTGAAGGCCAAGGTCGGCAAGACCGTGAAGGTGCTGATCGATGAGCTGACGCCTAGCGGTGCGATTGGCCGTTCGGCTGCGGATGCGCCGGAGATTGATGGCGTGGTGCATGTGAAGCGTCCGTTTGATCCGAAGAAGAAGCTGGCGGTGGGCCAGTTCTATGATGTGGAGATCACCACTGCCGATGCGCACGACTTGTGGGGCGAGGCTCAGTAAAAACCGGTAAACCAAGGTCTGACCCGCAGGGTCAGACCCTGTCTGCTCAGCGGCCGCGGGCGCACATCCGAGCCCCGGGTCGGCTGAGCTAAGAGTGTCAGACCCTTGGGTCTGACACTGGTTTACCGGTTTTGGCTAGAATAGGTGCCATGACCTCCAAAAAGCACCTCCAAACCCAAATCATCCACACGGACTACGTGCCGCCAGAGGGCTTCTCCGCCTTCCCCAGCGCGATCCACCACGCGTCCACCGTCCTGTTCAAGAACGTCGCCGCCATGCGCTCGGGCGACTGGAAAGAAAAGAACGCCTACACCTACGGCCTGCACGGCACGCCCACAACCTTCACCCTCGAGGCCCGCCTGGCCGAGATCGAAGGCGGCAAGCACTGCCTGCTAGCCCCGAGCGGCCTGGCCGCCATCGCCATGTGCGACTTCGCGTTGCTGCGCGCTGGCGACGATGTCCTGCTGCCCGACAACGTCTACAGTCCCAACCGCGACCTGGGCCGTTGGCTGACCGCCGATTTTGGCATCACCGCCCGCCTGTACGATCCAATGATCGGCGCCGGTATCGCAGAACTGATCCAGCCGAACACGAAACTGATCTGGACCGAAGCTCCCGGCTCTGTATCGATGGAAGTGCCAGACCTGCGCGCCATCTGCGATGCTGCGAAGCAGAAGGGCGTACTGGTCGCACTCGACAACACCTGGTCCGCCGGCCTGGCCTTGCGTGGATTCGACCTCGGCGTCGACATCGTGATGCAAGCCCTGACCAAATACCAGTCCGGCGGCTCTGATGTGCTGATGGGCGCCCTGGTCACGCGCGATCCGTTGTTGCATGAGCGCCTCAGCATGGCCCATATGCGCCTCGGAATGGGCGTCAGCGCGGACGATACGTACCTGGTGCTGCGCAACCTGCCGACGCTGAAGATCCGCTTCGAAACCCATGATGCCTCCGCCCGCAAGGTGGCGAGTTGGCTGAAAGCCCGCCCGGAAATTCGCAAAGTCCTGCATCCCGCCTTCGAAGACTGCCCCGGTCACGACAACTGGAAGCGCGACTTCACTGGCGCCGGCGGCCTTTTCTCCGTACTGTTCGATGAGAAATACACCGAGGAGCAAACTGACCGCTTCGTCGACTCGCTCGAACTGTTCGGCATCGGCTATAGCTGGGGTGGTGCGCACAGCCTGTGCATTCCCTACCGCATCCAGGCCATGCGCAAGAACTGGAAAGAAAAGGGCACCCTGGTCCGCTTCAACATCGGCCTCGAAGATCCAGACGACTTGATCGCCGACATTCAGCGCGCGTTGGCAACCATGTAGCTAGTTAGCTATCTATGCGATTGATCAATACTATGGCGTGCGCGTATTGATCGATGCTCTCTACTTGCTTACATTGGTCGGACATTAAGCAGGGGAGACCGTCATGCAAATTCTCAAGATTGCAGCAGGCGCCGTGCTGTGTGGCGCTACTTGTTTGATTTCCGCGGCGCCGCCAACCAGTTACATGCCCGTGGTGGCGAAGGAAGATTTCCAGACGACGTTCGAACGAATGAAGGCGGCGCGGGCTGGATTGCTGCGCGAGCAGGCGGCCTTCCTGGAAAGCCGGTATGACCTTGCGAACCGGCCTGCGAATGGCGTCACCATGTTCCGGGGCAAGCCAGTCCAGGAAGGCATAAGGGTCAAGCTGCCACGTGGCACCACTTGGGACAAGCTGGGCGCAATGAGCCCGGAGGAAATCCGCGACAAGGGCCTGTATCCGCAAGGTTTCCTGCCGCTGCCGCATCCGAATCATCCGGAAGGTGGCATGCTCTTCCCGCAGTTCCATATCGACGAAATCAAGAAGCAGGAACAGCGCGACCTGAATCGCTTCGACCTGGCTTTCGACTTCCCCGATCACCTGCTGCCTGAATTCCCGGCGCCGATGTTCCTGACTACGCGTCCGGACCTGGGCGACGTATCGAAGGGGAAGCTGCTGACCATCGACAATTTCCACCAGATGTTCAACGGGATCCTCAATCCCAAGCAGCTGGAAGGCCTGCGCCTGTTGCTGACGCCATTCCCACAGCAGCAATTCAACCAGACAGAGGATCGGCGCTCGGAACGCCCAAGCCGCGGCGTGACTTGCTTCGACTGCCATGCGAACGGCCATACCAACGCATCAACCCACCTGGCCGGCGACGCGCGGCCGCAGGCATTCCGGCACCGGATCGATACTCCATCGCTGCGAGGCGTGAACCTGCAACGGCTGTTCGGCTCACAGCGCGCGTTGAAATCGGTGGAGGACTTCACTGAATTCGAACAGCGTGCGGCTTACTTTGATGGCGACCCCGTGATCGCCACCAAGAAGGGCGTGAATGTCCTTGAGCGCGGAAGCCAGGTGCATTTCATGGCCGAATTCCAGGAGCTGCTGGACTTTCCCCCGGCACCCAAGCTTGGCGTGACTGGCAAGCTCGATCCCCGCAAGGCCAATGAGCAGGAGTTGCGCGGGCAAGCGCTGTTCTTCGGCAAAGCGCAATGCGCAACGTGCCACATGCCGCCGCACTACAGCGACAACATGATGCACAACCTGCATACGGAACGCTTCTTCAAGCCGCACGAAGTGAAGGGCGCGATGATGGTGGGCGACGGCCCGATCAAGACTTTCCCGCTAAGGGGCATCAAGGAATCGCCGCCCTACCTGCACGATGGGCGCTTGCTGACGCTCGAGGATACGGTGGAATTCTTCAACCTTATCCTCGAGACGAAAATGACAGCGGCAGAGAAGGCCGACCTGGTGGCCTTCCTGCGTACCTTATGAGTTGCCGACCGGGGCGTTGTTGTTGAGGGCAGTGATGCCCCGGATCAGGCGGTAAATTTTCCACAGCCAGGCGCCGACCCAGACCATCCACGCGAGCGGAATACCGAGCAAGGTGATGAAAAGCGCCCAGCCTACTGCGATCCACACCAGGTACCACCAGAACGAGCGAATCATCCAGCCGTGGTGGCTGTGGACGAAGGTGCCGGCGCTGTCGTCGCGCTTGACGTAATTCAGGATCAGCGGGATGAAGGAAGCCGCGCCGAGCGTAAAGAAGATGCTCAGGCCGTGGCCCAGGTAAAGCCAGAAGGCCCAGTCTTTTGCGGATCGGGTCTGGTTGTCGAAGACGAGTTCTTGCGCCATGTTCGCTCCTTACAGTTTGCGTCCGTCGTAATGCTGGACCGCGTATGAGTCCAGCTCAATGTCTTCCAGCACGCGGGCATTGACCGCTGCCATGAAGCCGCCACCGGGCGCAATTCCTTCGCCATAGGTGTGGATGCCGCACTTCGGGCAGAAGCGGTGCTTGATCACGTGTTTGTTGAATTCGTAGGTTGCCTGGTCTTCTTCGGGCGTCAGCAGCTTCAGGCTGGTGCGCGGAATGAACCACATCAATGCGCCTTTGCGCTGGCAGATCGAGCAGTTGCAGGCTACCAGCCCTTCGATAGCGCCTTCTGCTTCGAATCTCACATTGCCGCAATGGCAGCTTCCCTTGTACAGCATTTTTCGCCTCCGGTTAGAATGATTAGCTTGGAGCTAATGATAATGTAATTGCAAGAGGAGTGGGCGAAATGGCGGGTCCGTTGCATGGAATTAAGGTTATCGAAATTGGGACGCTGATCGCGGCGCCGTTTGCGGCGCGGCTGATGGCGGAGTTCGGGGCGGAAGTGATCAAGATCGAGGCGCCGGGTGAGGGCGATCCGATCCGCAAATGGCGCAAGCTGCACAAGGGGACCTCACTGTGGTGGTACCTGCAGTCGCGTAACAAGAAGTCCATCTCCATCAACCTGAAGGCGCCGGAAGGCATCGCGCTGGTCAAGCAATTGTGCGCTGACGCTGATGTTCTGATCGAGAACATGAAGCCGGGCGCACTGGAAAAGCTGGGCCTGGGCTGGGATGTGCTGCATGCGCTGAATCCCAAGCTGACCATGGTGCGGATCTCCGGCTATGGACAGACCGGCCCTTACAAGGACCGCCCTGGCTTCGGCGCCATCGGCGAGGCGATGGGCGGGATCCGCTACACGACGGGCGAGGCGGGCGGTGTACCGGCACGCGTGGGCGTGAGCCTTGGCGACTCGCTGGCATCCTTGCACGCTGTGATGGGCGCGCTGATGTCGGTGCTGCGCGTGAAGATGGGCAACGGCGACGGCCAGGTGGTCGACGTGTCGCTGGTCGAGAGCGTGTTCAACCTGATGGAATCGCTGGTGCCGGAGTATGACTTGCTCGGTCATGTACGCGAGCGTAGCGGCGGAGCATTGCCGGGCATCGCACCTTCCAATACTTACCCGACGCGCGATGGCTCGTACGTGGTTATTGCCGGTAATAGCAATCCGATCTACAAGCGCCTGATGCACGCAATTGGCCGCGCCGACATGGCGGAAGACCCGCAATTCGCACAGAACGATGGCCGCGCGGCGCAGGAAAAGCTGATCGATGCTGCGATTGCCGGCTGGACTTCTGCGCATACGATTGACGAAGTGCTGGAAGTGCTGGAACGCGCCGAAGTGCCGGCGGGCCGGATCTATTCGGTCAAGGATATCGTCGCCGACCCGCACTACCAGGCGCGCGACATGCTGCTGGATACCGAGCTGCCGGATGGCGTGCATGTGAAAATGCCGGGCATTGTGCCCAAGCTGTCTGAAACGCCGGGCGAAGTACGCTGGCAAGGCCCGACGCTTGGCGAACATACTGACAGCGTGTTATCCGGCTTGGGCGTTGCACCAGTCGAAATCGCTGCGATGCGTGAAAGGGGTGTTGTCGCTTGATGAAGCCACTCCTAGTCTTTGCATTCCTGTTGTCCAGTCTTGTCGTGAGTCGTACCGCATTCGCTCACGCAGACCGCATTCTTCCGATCGGATTCGATGGCGTGATGGCAGATGTCCCAGCCCAATATGGTCCGGCCAGTTTGAAGGTCAGCTTTGCTCGATCAATGAGCGGGTCTCCGCCAATTACTTCATTGGTCCTGAACCTGGGGCGGAAGCGGATCAAACTACCGGCATGCATCACGGGCTTACTACGTTCAAGGAAAATCGAGGAGGTGGTTGCGACCGGGTCGTGGTACCACGAGGAGTCCACCCTCCCGTACTATCTAAGCCTGACGTTTTTTGACCCAGGGTATTCGGAAAGTCGGTGGGCAAATTCCGGAGTCCAGCTACTCTTCAACCTGCGAACTGGAAAAATACTCGCAGTTGACTCTCTTGTCGTGGGCGACAACGGTCGTTCAATCAAAAATGTTCCGGTGGAGCTCAAGTCTCGTTGCGCGACAGAGGTATCAGTGGAGTTTAATTCGTCATGAGTGCCCGGCTAACCCTGAAGTTTGGATAGATCAGTTCTCATGTCCTTAAAATTAAGTTTCGAAGACCTGCAGACTTCACATCTCGATGAACTGGCAACTGTACTGCTTCATCCAGCCGTGTATCAGCACATCGAGGAGGAACCGCCAAGCCTTTTCGAGTTCAAGCTCGGGTTGGAGCGCGCAATTGCGGCGCCGGGGCCGGCTGTTACGGGCGAGACGTGGCTCAACTATCTTGTTCGCGATGCGACAGGGGCGATGCTCGGGCGCCTTGAGGCGACGCTCCATCATCAATTAGCGGAAGTCGCTTTCCTGTTCGGTCCTCAATTTTGGGGGCGCGGCTTTGCTACCGCCGGCCTGTCATGGCTTCACGAAGAGTTGGCGCGAAACCATGCAGTCACGCAATTCTGGGCAACGACGACGCATGACAATCGGCGTTCGCAGGCGCTGTTACGGCGTTGCGGTTACCTTGAGGCGGAGCTGCCGGCGTGTCCGCTTTATAGCTATGAACCAGGCGACCTCATTCTTCGACGAAGCTCGAATTAGTAAGCCTCGCGCGATGGCTTACCTTGCGAATAGCAGCTAACTTGGAGTCCACTTCCATGGGAAATCAGCGAGAAATCAGGCAAACGTCACCGCGAAGCGGGCTTGGTGCACTCTTGTGCGTGCGTGTGGGGCGAGGTGCAGATGTAAAGCGTTTGATCGACGACTGAAACCAGGCGGCGAGGTTCTATACATACTTTTTTCCGGCCGGGGAACCGTTCGAAATGCTGAACATGGACTTCGCTTGCAGTATTCGCCAGGATGCACCTGACCGCGATTACTTAGTTGTTCAGAGTGGCGGAAAAATGTACTGCGGCTATGAGAACTTCGTGACTCATATCCGCATGCTGGCTCCGATGCTCGAGGATGCACAGTTCTTCGTCGCTGACGAGGAAGACTACATTGACGAGTTCCTGGTCGTTGATGGTGAATTGCGTTACGAACGCGTGCACCAGGGATCTTCTCCGTATCTCGAGGAATATCTCTCTTCGCGGCGAATACCTGGAATCCTGTCGGAAGATCTTGCTGGGTACAAATGGGAGCTCAATACGGTTGGCCAGTCGGGAGGTGCAGTCTACCGGCTTCATGGCAAGCCGGGTGTTCCAGATTTGTTTTTGAAGTATGGTAAAGGTTTGCTTGCCGACGATGTAATGGATGAAATGGTAAGGCTGCGCTGGCTGGGAACACATGTGCCCATGCCTGGGATCGTGCATTTCGTGCGGACTACCAACGAGGCATGGTTGCTGATGACGGCGGTGCCAGGGAATACTGCTTACCAGACGATGGCGTCATCCTCGGATCTCCGAGTCGCTGTCGTGGACACCATTGCGTTGTTCCTGCGCCGGATACATGCAATTCCAATCGGCGAATGTCCTTACTCCAGCAATCATGAACATCGCCTGCTTCGTGCACGAGCACGTATCGACGCGGATTTGGTGGATGAAGACGATTTTGATGATGATCGCGAGGGCTGGACTGCCGAACAAGTCTGGGATGCAATGCAAGGGCTGCTGCCCCTGGCGGCGGATCCGGTGGTCACCCATGGCGATTATTCGCTGGATAATCTACTTATCCATAATGGAGAAGTCGCGGGGTGTATTGATGCCGGGCGAGTTGGTATCGCTGATCGATATCAAGATCTGGCGATAGCCTGGAATTGCCTCAGCGAGTTTGGTGCATCCCTTCAGGAGCGATTCCTGGTGAAGTACGGTATCCATGAACCGGACCGAAGAAAATTACAGTTCTACCTGATGTTGGATGAACTTTTCTAAACGAACCAGTGAAATGATCAACCCGGCGCCAGGCTCGGCAATTTGCCGGGGTGCTGGCATTGGGAAGACTGAAGTGGCAAATTTGGGGGCAGGTCTGGCGACGACAAAATGGCGGATTGCCAGACCTGACCCCGACTTTTAATGCGCTAGCAGGTTGAGGATGCCGTCCAGGCCGACGAAGTTGAGTGCGACGTTGGCTTGTTCGCGCACCACGGGCTTGGCGCGGAAGGCGACTGAAAGGCCGGAGATGCCCATCATCTTCAGGTCGTTGGCGCCGTCGCCCATCACGATGGCTTGCTCCGGCAGGATGCCGATGGCTGCGCACACGTGCTCCACGGTGTTGCGCTTGACGGTGGCGTCGACGATCTCGCCGATCACTTTGCCGGTCAGCTTGCCGTCCACGATTTCCAGCTCGTTGGCGCGGGTGAAGTCGAGGCCGAGGCGGGTTTTCAAGCGTTCGGTGAAGAAGGTGAAGCCGCCGGATACCAGCAGGGTTTTCAGGCCGGCGGCTTGCACCGCTTTCAGCATGTCCTCGGCGCCCATCGACAGGCGCAGGCGTTCTTCGTAGACGCGTTCAAGTGCGGAGGCGTCGAGGCCTTCCAGCAGCGCCACGCGGCGGCGCAGGCTTTCGGAGAAATCGAGCTCGCCGCGCATGGCTGCTTCGGTGATCTCGGCCACTTGCGGCTTCAGGCCCTGCATGTCGGCGATTTCATCGATGCATTCGATGGTGATCAGGGTCGAATCCATATCCATCGCCACCAGCTTGAATTCGTCCAGGCGGCGAACACCCATCATGTAGGTGGCGTCGAGCTGGGCGGCCTGGGCTGCGATCTCGATGGTCTGACGCAGGGCCGGCGTAAAGCTGATGCCTTCGCAGCGCACGGCGTTGTCGGATACGGTCACCACATTCTTCGGCGCGGTCAGGGCGGCAATGCGCTGCAGGCGGGCGGCGCAGTCGCCGACGCCTTGCAGCACAAGGTTCATGGTCATGTCGTTGTTCATGTCAGTTGTTTGATGGCGGTCTTGATCTGGTTCACGCGGGCCGCCAGGTCGGGCATATTCGCTGTGATCTTGAGCTTGTCCTGTCCGTTCAGCTTGATGTGGCGCTGGTTCTGGATCAGGTGGATGATGCGCATCGGGTCGATCGGCGGCTTGGGCATGAACTGCAGGTTCACCGCTTCCGTGTGGGCATCGATCTTGACGATGCCGACGGTCTTGGCGGCGATGCGCAGGCGGTGGGTTTCCACCAGGGCCTTGGCGGAATCGGGCAGTTTGCCGAAGCGGTCGATCAGCTCCTCTTGCAGGTCGTCGATTGCGTTCTGGGTTTCG